>Ga0272449_1000505_pt1 | contig 46466 bp, 46 predicted proteins | sample YNPCB0241_FD_198679 | JGI IMG/M metagenome (GOLD analysis project Ga0272449, IMG submission 198679) | Hot spring sediment microbial communities from Yellowstone National Park, WY, United States - YNP-CB-024-1 | ecosystem: Environmental > Aquatic > Thermal springs > Hot (42-90C) > Sediment...
GAAGAGGCTAAAAAATTTAACTTTGCTGATCTTATAGCATCTAATGTGGAAGATGTACTAAGCTTCTTCAAATTAAAAGATACAAATCTTGTAAAACTAAATCCCACTTGGTCTGAAAATTTTGTAAGATTTATAACAGATCCAACAGTATCCAGTATCATTTTGACTGTAGGAATGTTAAGTCTTTATGTAGCTATCTTTACTCCTGGATTAGGTATACCTGAAATATTAGCTCTTGTTTGTTTAGGTCTATTCTTTGGAGGGCATTATTTGGCAGGTCTATCAGGGCTTGAAACAGTACTATTATTTTTATTAGGACTTCTTTTAATTTACATAGAGATGCATACCCCAGGATTTGGAATTCCAGGAATATTAGGTAGTATTTCAGTGTTTTTTAGTATATATCTTACCATAGCTCAAAAGGGTGGAACCACCCAGGCAATTCTTACAGGAATTTTTGTAGTAGCTTCCCTTATTATATTCCTAATCATATATCTCCCAAGAAGTAGATTTTGGAAAATTTTAAATATCCCTCAAGATCAAAAGAAAGATTTAGGATACACTGCAGTTAAAGAAAGAACAGATCTTATTGGAAAAAAGGGAATAACCCTAACAATGTTAAGACCTACAGGTTATATTGAAATAGATGGAGAAAAATTAGAGGCATATACAGAATCAGAATTCATTGAACCAAATACAGAGATTATAGTGGTAAAAGTAGAGGGAAATAAAATTTTTGTAAGGAGGAGTGAAAAATGAGTTTAGCTTTAGGTTTTCTAATTCTAATCTTAGTTTTAATTTTCTTAGTAATATTCTTTAGCTTTGTACCCTTAGGACTTTGGATCTCCGCTCTTGCTGCTGGTGTACGTATAAAAGTTACTGATCTTATCGGAATGAGGCTTAGAAGAGTCCCACCTGGAGTAATAATCAATTCTTTGATTAAAGCTCATAAAGCAGGACTATCAGAGGTTACATTAGATAAATTAGAAGCTCATTATTTAGCAGGAGGTAATGTGGACAGAGTAGTAAATGCTCTTATTGCTGCACAAAGAGCAGGGATTCCCTTAACCTTTGAGAAAGCTGCTGCTATAGATCTGGCTGGAAGAGATGTCTTAGAAGCAGTACAAATGAGCGTAAATCCAAAGGTTATCGAAACCCCTACAGTTGCAGCTGTTGCTAAAGATGGTATAGAGCTGAAAGCTAAAGCAAGGGTAACTGTAAGAGCTAATATTGAGAGACTTGTGGGAGGGGCTGGTGAAGCTACCATAATCGCAAGGGTTGGAGAAGGTATTGTAACCACAATAGGTTCTGCAGAAAGCTACAAAGAAGTTTTAGAAAATCCTGATAGTATATCAAAAACTGTACTTGCAAAAGGATTAGACGCTGGAACTGCTTTTGAAATAGTCTCTATAGATATTGCTGATGTAGATGTTGGAAATAACGTAGGCGCAAGATTAAAAATGGATCAGGCAGAAGCTGATATGAGAATTGCTCAAGCACAAGCTGAAAGTAGAAGAGCTCTCGCTATAGCAAGAGAGCAAGAAATGAAAGCTTTAACCCAAGAAATGAGAGCCAAATTAATAGAAGCGGAAAAAGAAGTACCATTAGCTGTTGCAGAGGCATTAAGAGCTGGTAAAATAGGGGTTTTAGATTACTATACTCTTAAAAACATTATGGCAGATACAGCTATGAGAGAAGCCATATCTAAACTTGGACAAACAAAAGAAGAAGGTAAAGATTAAAATGGAATGGATTGTATTCTTATATATATTATTTATAGTTTTATCTGCCATTACAAATGCCCTCAGAGAAGCCAATAAACAGAAAAAAGTAATTGTCATTAAACCAGTAGAAGAAAAATTGGAAGAAAAGATTAAGACCGAAACTTTACCAAAAGAAAAAACTAAAGTTATATCCACATTATACTCAGAAAAACCAAAAAGAGAGAGTAAAACAAAAGAAGTTATTCAAGAAAAAAAGCCACAGGAAGAGTCTTCTTATATAGAGAAAAGTTTAAAAAACAACCTCCCAGAAATTATAGCATTAATAGAGATTATGGGACCTCCAAGAGCTCTTCAAGGATGGAGTCTTCCATATAAGAAGAAAAATTAATTATTCTATAGTCTGAGAAATTAAATTCTTTAAAAAAGAAGAGACCCATCCTATCTTTCAAATACTCAAAATTTACATCTTGATGGGTCTCTTCTTTTATTGATGTTACCTCTTTATCTTTTAAACCACAAGGAATAATAAAAGAAAAAGGAGTTAAATCATTATTAACATTTAGAGCAAAACCATGGTAAGAAACTCTTTTTTTAATTGCTACTCCTATAGCAGCAATTTTTTTATTTCCTACCCATACTCCTGGATTTTTAATATCAATTCCTGATTCTATTCCATACTCTGCTAATAGCTTTATTAAAGCATTTTCAATCTTAAAGATAAAATTTTTAACTCCTTCAACCCTAAATATGAAGTAACCCACTAATTGTCCTGGACCATGATAAGTTATATCTCCACCCCTATCCACATGAAAATATTCAATTCCCAAATCATTAAGCTCGTCTTCTGTTTTTAAAAGATTTTCCTTCTTACCAAACTTTCCTAAGGTAATAACTGGATAATGTTCTAACAAAATTAAGGTGTCTGGAATTTGATTTTCCACTCTTAAGGAATGCAATTTTCTTTGAAGTTCCCATGCATCTAAATATCTTACTTTAGGGAGATTAAGAATTACTAATTGGCTCATATTTTTTATCAAGTTTTATACTCTCTTTTTCATAATATTTCTTTATTATGAAAATATAAAAACTACAACTTGCCTTGAAAGATATATCTGTAGCCATTGCAATCCAAGCTCCAACAAGTCCTAAACCAAGTTTAATGGAGAGTATATAAGCCAGTGGTATTCTTATTAACCACATACCTAAACCACTATATATCATAGGAATTTTTGAAAAGCCTGCCCCTCTTAAAGATCCAGACATTACATTGGCTGTTGCCAAAAAAGGTTGAATTACAGCAATAATTCTTAAAGCAGAACAACTCATTCTAATTACTTCTCTATCTCTGCTAAAAATCTGTACAAAATATTCTGGAAACAAAAATAAAATTAATCCTACAGTTCCCATAAGTATTACTGCTCTCTTCCATGCCTCTAACGAAGCCAAAAGAGCTTTTTTATCCTCTCCTGCCCCTTTAAATTGACCTACGAGAGCAGTTGCAGCAACTCCAAAAGCAAAACCAGGTTGAAAAGAAAGAGACTCCACATTTAGAGATATTCTATGAGCAGCATAGACTTTTGTTCCCAACTTTAAAACAATAGTCGCATAAATAAGAGAGCCTACATTAAAAAGAAGACTCTCAATTGATGTAGGAACACCTATTCTAAGAATTTGAAAAGCTTTATCTTTTTCAATCTTTAAAGAAATAATTTTAAAAGATTTAAAAAGACTATTTTTATTATAGATTACAAGAAAAAGCAGTATAACTCCAATTAATCTTGAAATACTGGTTGCTAAAGCAGCACCAGCAACTTCCATTTTGGAAAAACCAAATTTCCCAAAAACAAAAACATAATCAAGAAATATATTCATAGTATTTGAAAAAATTGTTATATAAAGAGGTGTTTTTGTATCACCAGCTCCCCTTAAAGCAGATGAAATTATACTCATATAGACCATAAGTATAACTGGAACAAGAATATATTTCAAATATAGAGATGTTTGTTTCAAAAGCTCTCCCTTAGCTCCCAACATCCTTAGGGTCTCATCTATACCAAATATAGAATAAAACAAAATTAAAATTGATAAATACAAACCAATATTTAAAGAAATTTGTAAATAATCAGACAAATCTTTGTATCTTTTTGCCCCCACACTATAAGCCACCATCACCATCGTACCTGTCGTAAGAGCTGAAATTACTGCAAGGATTACATTAATTATCTGCATACCTAAACCTACAGCAGCTAAAGCAGTAGCACCTAAAAATCCAACAAAGATCATATCAACAAAACTAAATAGTAATTGAAAGAGGTTCTCAAAAAGAACAGGAATAGCAAGAGTAATTACTTTTTTACCTATATCTTTTCCTTCTTCTTCATAGTCAAGCGCCATTGCTTTTTAAATCTCCTTTTACTATTTATCCCTCTTATTAAAAGAGAGAGGCTGGAAGAACTTTTTTCATTCCAGCCTCTCATAAGGAGGGGGGTGTGAATAATATTATATTATAAAACATCTATTTTTTGTAAAGAAAAAATAAGGTAAAATAAAAAAAAACTAAAGGGGGTATAAAAATGATTCAAAAAAGATTTTATGGCAAAAATAAAGAACCCCTTTCCATAATTGGATTTGGAGGAATTTTAGTAATGAATGAGGATCAAGAAACAGCAAATAGGAGAGTCTCAGAAGCAATAGATTTAGGTATAAATTATTTTGATGTTGCACCTTCCTATGGAGATGCAGAAGATAAACTTGGCCCAGCTATCAGAGGAAAAAGAGATAAAATTTTTCTCGCTTGCAAAACCATGCAAAGAGACAAAGAAGGAGCTTTAGAAGAACTAAAAAGCTCTCTAAAGAAATTAAATTCCGATTACTTTGATTTATATCAACTTCATGCTATGACCACTGAGGATGATTTTCAAAAAGTAACAGGGCCTAATGGAGCCTTAGAAGCTTTTTTAAAAGCAAGAGACGAAGGTTTAATTCGTTATATAGGTTTTTCTGCTCATTCTGCAGAAATAGCCTTAAAATTACTGGAAGTATTTAATTTTGATTCCATTTTATTCCCTATAAATTGGGTATGTTATTTCAATGGCAATTTTGGTCCACAAGTAATAGAAAAAGCTAAAGAAAAAGGAGTTACTATTTTAGCTTTAAAAGCTATGGCAAAAACCATCATTCCCGAAGGACAAGAAAGAAAATATCCTAAATGTTGGTATGAACCTGTTGATGATAAAGAACTTGCTCAATTAGCATTAAGATTTACCCTCTCCCAAAATGTAACAGCAGCTATACCCCCAGGAGAATATAAGTTTTTCCAATGGGCTATAGAGGTTGGAATGAACTTTCACCCCATAACACAAGAGGAGTTGGAGTACTTGAAAAAACTTGCATTAAATATTGAACCAATTTTTAAAGTTTCTTAATATACAATATCTTGAATTTTCGGTTTTTTTTGATATACTCCATATGGTATATATAAAGGAGGTGGTAATAAAAGATGGATTTTATTTCTATTACAAAGCCTATTGAAAAAATTGATGAAGAACAAGAAGTAATAATATTAGGAGGAGGACCAGCAGGACTTACTGCAGGTATTTATGCTGGAAGGAATTTATGGAAGACCTTGATCATTGAAAAAGCTATAGTAGGAGGAAATGCAGCATTAACTGAAAAAATTGATAACTATCCTGGATTTCCTGAAGGAATAACAGGAGAAGAGTTAGTTAAAAGAATGGAAGCTCAGGCAAAAAAATTTGGCTCTAAAATATTAGAGGCAGATGTTCTTAATTTTCACATTGATGGTATATGGAAAATTATTGAGACATCAAATGGTACATATAGAGCTCCAACCCTTATTATAGCAACAGGAACAAGACCAAGAAAATTAGAAGTACCAGGAGAAGAAGAATTTATAGGGAAAGGTGTCTCTTACTGTGCTGTATGTGATGGAGCATTCTTTGTAGGTAAAAGAGTAGCAGTAATAGGAGGTGGAGATTCTGCTGTTGAAGAAGCCATCTACCTAACGAAATTTGCGGAAGAAGTAATAATTATACACAGAAGGGATACATTAAGAGCTGAAAAGATTACACAGCAAAAAGCTTTTTCTAATCCTAAAATTAAGTTTTTGTGGAGTCATATAGTAAAGGCTATTGAGGGCGATAAAAAAGTAGAAAGATTAATATTACAAGATTTAAAAACCAATGAGATTAAACAATTGCCCATAGATGGAGTCTTTATCTATGTTGGTTTAATCCCAAATACAGAAATTTTTAAAGGCATTTTGAATTTAGATAAAGATGGGTTTATAATAACAGATGAAAAGATGCATACTTCTATACCAGGTATATATGCCGCTGGAGATGTCCGCGGAAAAATATTAAGACAAATAGTAACTGCAGTTGCAGATGGTGCTATAGCAAGTATGGAAGCAAGTAAATTTTTAGAAGATATTAAGTATAACAAGGAGGTATAATAATGGCTCTTTTAAAAGAAGAAGATCGCCAGTATTTAGAAAATCTTTTTAGGAAAAATTTAAAAGATAAGGTAAAAATAATATTGTTCAGTGAAAAGGCAGCAGGAAGCAAACTTGTTGTTCCAGGAAGAATAGAATGTCCCTACTGTCAACAAACAAGAGAGATTTTAGAAGAATTAGCAGGGCTTTCTGATCTATTAGAACTTGAAGTACATGATTTCCTTACAGATGAGATTATTGCCAAAAAATATAATGTGGACAAAATACCAGCAATACTTTTTGAGAAGAACAATAATGTGTTAGGAGTAAGGTATTTTGGAATACCATCAGGCTATGAATTTTCAAGTTTAATAGAAGATATTATTGATATCTCAAGAGGAGAAACTCAACTTTCTCCAACAACAAAGGCATTTCTTAAAACAGTAGATAAACCTGTACATATTCAAGTTTTCGTCACACCTACCTGTCCATATTGTCCAAGAGCTGTAAGATTAGCACATCAATTTGCCATGGAGAATCCATTGATCACAGCAGACATGATTGAAGCAATTGAATTTCCACATTTAGCAGAAAAATATGAAGTGACAGGGGTGCCAAAAACTATAATCAATGAAAAGGTTGAAATAGAAGGTGCAGTACCTGAAAATGTATTTCTTGAATATTTTAAATCTGCCCTAAAAGATTAGTCTAACTTACCAAAGAAATAGTCTAAAGCCTCACCTACTAAATATAAGGATCCAGTAATTAATATTAAGTCAGTAGGTGAGGCTTTTTTTATCACATCTTCATAGGCTTCTTTAAAATTTACATAAGAAAAAGTATCTTTTGTAGAAAAGCTCCTTACCATTTCTGAAAGTTCATCTGGTTTTCTCGTTCTATTAGAAGGTAAGGGAACAAAATGATAACTATAAACTAAAGGATCTAAGGTAGAGACAAAACCTAAAGTATCCTTATCTTTCATCATTCCACATATTAAAAATAATCTATCATATTTTGTATATTCTGTTACAGTATCTTTTAAGGCTTTAGCAGAAGAGATATTATGAGCACCATCTAAAACTACCATTGGATTTTCCTTTAAAATTTGAAATCTACCTCTCCATTCAACCTTTGAAAAACCCTTTTTAATACTCTCATTATCAATATTGATAAAATATTTTGATTTTAAAACTTCAAAAACCCCATAAGCGGTAACAGCATTTATTATCTGGTGATTACCTAATAGAGGGATAAAATATATTTTTTCATTTGAACCATCATTTATTGAAAACTCTTGTCCTAAATTACTAAAAGTCAATCTTTGCCAACTGTATTTTTCATCTATTTTAATAATAGAAGCCCTTCTCTCAATGGCCACTTTTTTAATCACATTCCAAGCCTCTTCCTCTTGCAAAGAAGAGATTACTTGTATATTTTCCTTAATAATGCCAGCCTTTTCAAAAGCTATTTGGGATAAAGTATTTCCTAAAATATGCATATGATCATAACCTATAGGAGTAATTACAGATACTAAAGGCAATATAACATTCGTAGCATCTAATCTTCCTCCTAATCCTACTTCGATAACTGCAAAATCCACCTTTTTGATAAAAAAATACAAAAAAGACAAAGCTGTTAATACTTCAAAGAAAGTAGGAGAACCATAAATAGGATGTTTCTTTGCCTCTTCAATATAAGGTTTAGCAATATTTACAAGTTCAACTAATTCCTCTTTAGAAATTAATCCACTATCAATTCTAATTCTCTCTCTTAAAGTTTGCAAATGAGGTGAAGTATACAATCCTACCTTATATCCTGCCTCTTTTAGTACTGAAAAAATAAAGGCAGATGTAGATCCCTTACCTTTTGTTCCAGCTATATGTATAGACTTAAAATTATTTTGTGGATTTCCCATGAGATTCAAAAGATGTTTCATCCTCTCTAAATAAAACTTCTTCTCTTCATAAGTAAATTTATCTAAATTTTTCTCATAATTTATAAAACTATATATGTAACCCAAAGCATCCTTATATTCCATTCCTATACCTCCCATTTAAACTATATTTAATTGATTTTAACATCTTTTTGTGATAAATTTATCTTTGAACTAATATAATATGGTTCAAAGATGACCAATATTTCCCTCATCAATGAGGATAGAAATATTGGTCTTTGTTTATTTATAAAATGTTAGAAAGGAGAGCGATTAAATTATGCTTAGGGAAGAGGTATCATATTTTATAGTTCCAAAAGAAGTAGAAGATATCCTCCTTTCATGTAAAAAAGTCATAATACCAGAAAAAAGAGAAGAATTTTTTGAACTCGCTATGGGAGGAAAAGATAATAAAGAATTTGAAGTAAAATACGATGTGCCTGGAAAAGGTGAAGTGGTAGAAGCTATAGTAACAAAGTGCAAAAATGGAATTGTAATAAATTATCCTGATGTATATATGAGAAGAAGAGATCCAGATAGCCTAATAGTTGGCGACGAGGGCGATACAGATAAACCTACCTTCAAAGAAAAGTTTGGAGAAGATTTTGATATATTAAGAGAAAAAACTTTTGAATGGCTAAAATCACAAGAACTTATAGTCATGCCATTTATGTCTGGAGGACAAGAATTAGGATACCCTTCTCTATTAATTTGCCCTTCTAATGCCGCTTTCTTTGCTGGAGCACTTGCTGATATTCAAGGTTTTATACCTAAAAGCCAACTCAGAACGAATTTTGAGCCTATAGCCATAGTATATGTAGCTCCTCCTTTTAGACATACTCATTTTGGAGGAAAACAGGTTGTAGTACACAATAGAATAAATGGTCATCATGAAGTCTTCTCATATAATTTATACCCTGGACCCAGTGCAAAAAAGGGAATCTATGGAGTACTTCTTAATATAGGCGAAATGGAAGGTTGGGTTACTGCTCATGCCTCAACAGTAAAAATAATCACACCTTATGATAATGTATTAACTATAATGCATGAAGGAGCAAGCGGTGGTGGAAAGAGTGAACTACTGCAACAGATGCACAGAGAAAAAGACAATCGAGTATTATTAGGTATAAATATCATTACAGGAGAAAAATTTTATATAGAAATCCAAGAATCTTGTGAAATTCATCCTGTAACTGATGATATGGCAATGTGCCATCCTAAATTACAAACTGGACGGGGCAAAATGGTAGTAAAGGATGCAGAACAAGGTTGGTTTGTAAGATTGGATAATATTAAAAGCTATGGTACTGAGCCTCAGCTTGAAAGGCTTACTATACATCCACCAGAGCCTTTAATCTTCTTAAATATTGAGGGACATCCTGATGCTACTGCTTTGATATGGGAACATACTATGGACGAGCCTGGTAAACCATGTCCAAATCCAAGGGTTATAATCCCAAGAAGATTTATACCCAATATTGTAGATGAACCTGTAGAAATAGATGTAAGGAGTTTTGGTTTCAGAACTCCACCATGTACAAAAGAAAAACCAACTTATGGTATTGTAGGGCTTTTCCATGTACTTCCCCCTGCCCTTGCTTGGCTCTGGAGACTTGTAAGCCCAAGAGGATATGATAATCCAAGTGTAACAGATGGGGATTTAATGAGTAGTGAAGGAGTAGGATCTTACTGGCCTTTTGCTACAGGAAAAATGGTAAGACAAGCCAATCTCCTTCTACAACAAATATTAGATTATCCTAATACTCAATATATACTTGTGCCTAATCAATATATTGGTGTTTACAGGGTAGGATTCATGCCAGAATGGATAGTAAGAGAGTACTTAGCTAAAAGAGGAAGTGCTAGGCTTAGACCAGAGCAATTAAGACCTGCACGATGTCCTTTGTTGGGATATGCCTTAGAAATGGTAAAAGTTGAAGGTCACTATATACCAAAAGCATTTCTTCAAGTAGACCAACAACCAGAAGTAGGACCAGAAGCCTATGATAAAGGAGCAGAAATACTTAAAAATTTCTTTAAAAAAGAGCTTAAAAAATTTATGACCTTAGACCTTGATCCTTTAGGGAAAAGAATTATTGAATGTTGTTTAGACGATGGTCGCTTAGAGGATTATATAAAACTAATTCCTCCTCGAAGATAAAAAAATTTTTTCTCTTTTAAAAATTATGTATAAGTGGTATAACTATAAATAAGAAAAAGATTTTATATTCGAGGAGGAATATAAGAATGAGGGAAGTAAAAGTACCAATAGGCGTGTCTGCACGCCATGTCCACCTCTCTCAGGATGATCTGGAGAGGTTATTTGGGAAAGGTTATGAGTTACATCCTTATAAGCCTTTATCCCAGCCAGGACAATATGCAGCAGAAGAAGAGGTAGAAGTAATTGGTCCTAAAAGATCTCTAAAGTTAAGAGTATTAGGACCAACAAGAAAGAATACTCAGGTAGAATTGGCAATAACTGATGCTATTTATTTGGGGATTCAACCAATCCCCCCTATAAGAGACTCCGGAGATGTAGAAGGAACACCTGGAATAAAGATTAGAGGTCCATTAGGAGAAATTGAAATTCCTAAAGGGGTAATTGTAGCATGGAGACATATACATACTCCAAAAGATATGGCAGAAGAATTAGGTCTTGCTGATAAGCAGATTGTAGAAGTAAAAGTAGAAGGAGTAAGGGCGGTTATATTTGAAAATGTCTTAATAAGAGTAAGCGATAAATTTGCCTGGGAATTTCATATTGATACGGACGAGGCAAATGCAGCATTTGTTAAAAACGGAGATATAGCTACAGTCGTCTTTGAGCCAGTAAAGCTTTTGCAAAAAACATAGTTTAAAAATCAAAATAAATATTTTTTAGAAAAGAGAGGAAGAAAATTAATTTCTTCCTCTCTTTTTATTTACACAATTTTAGATATAATTAATAGGTAAAACGAATATCAAGGAGGTGATTTTTTGTCCAATTTGATTATTGTCCTTCTTTTAGGAATAATTATAGCCTTAATTTTTTCCTTTCAAAATCAAACTGATGTTGTAATCTATTTCATAAATTGGTCTTTTACAACTAAAATTTCAACAGTACTTTTTATCACTTTTGCAATTGGGGTTCTTTTAGCTTTTATTAGTGTATTACCAGTTTTGTTTAAATATAAACGAGAAATATCAAAATTATATAGAAAAATAAAAGATTATGAAAAACAATTTAAGGTAAGTCAAGAGCAAGAGAAATCTCCAGGAAATTAAGAGGTGAAAAATGATTGAGGAAAAGATAAAAAAATTAAAAAAAGAAAGGAATGCTATTATATTAGCTCATAATTATCAACTTCCTGAAGTACAAGATATAGCTGATTTTGTGGGAGATTCATTAGAACTTGCAAGAATAGCTAAGGAAGCAAAAGAAAAAGTAATAATTTTTTGTGGAGTACATTTTATGGCAGAAACCGCTTCTATTCTTGCTCCAGATAAGATAGTAATTCTACCTGACATACATGCAGGATGCCCTTTAGCAAACTCTATAACCCCAGAAGATATTTTAAACTTAAAGAAAAGATATAGTGATTATGCAGTTGTCAGTTATATAAATACAACAGCAGAGGTAAAAGCAGTAAGTGACTATATTTGTACCTCTGCCAATGCGATCTCTGTGGTAGAGAAAATCTCAGAGGATAAAATCATCTTTGTACCAGACCGAAATTTAGGCTATTATGTAAGTAAACATACAAAAAAAGAAATGATAATTTGGGATGGATTTTGCCCTACCCATCAAAGAATTCTACCTCAAAATATATTGGAACTTAAAGATAAATATAAAGATGCCAAAATAGTAGTACATCCAGAATGCAGAAAAGAAGTATTAGACTTAGCTGATAAAGTTGCAAGTACAAGTGGAATTATCAAATATGTAAAAGAAGATAATCATAATAGATATATAATAGGCACTGAAGCAGGATTACTACATAGACTAAGAAAGGAAGTTCCTAACAAAGAATTTTTCCTTGCATCTCCACTTGCAGTATGTGCTAATATGAAAAAAATCACATTAGAAAAAATACTATGGTCTCTTGAAGATTTAGCTCCACAAGTAAAGGTACCAGATCATATAAGAGAAAAAGCATTAATACCAATTGAAAGAATGCTATCCTTATGATAGATAGATATATTACTAATTTTAAATTAAAAAGTACAGTAGAAAAATTTGACATAATAATTGTTGGAAGTGGAATAGCAGGTTTAATTTCAGCATACTATATTCCCCCTCAATTTAAAGTTGGTCTTTTTACAAAAGACAAAATAGAAGAGAGTAATACTTATTATGCTCAAGGTGGAATTGCAGTAGCATTAGCCCCTGATGATTCCTCTGAATTACATTTCAGGGATACTATTTTGGCTGGGGCAGATTTTAATGAGGAAAAAATAGTAAGAATTGTTGTTGAAGAAGGAATAGAGAGGGTTAGAGATTTAATAAAATTAGGTGTGAATTTTGATAAAAAAAATGGGCTTTCCTTTACACAAGAAGCTGCCCATAGTAGAAGGAGAATAATCCATGCCCATGGGGATGCTACAGGATACGAAGTGGCTTGTACTTTAATTAAAATAATCAAAGATAAAGAGAATATTAGATTGTTTGATAATCACATGCTTATTGATATATTAACCCATGATAATCAAGCTTATGGATGTGTCTTTCTTAATTCAAAAACAAATGAAATCTCAATATATCTTAGCAATTATATTATATTAGCCACTGGCGGAGCAGGACAGTTATACCTCCACACTACTAATCCTCTCATTGCTACAGGAGATGGTATAGTATCTGCTTTTAGAGCGGGAGCAAGAATCATGGATCTTGAATTTTTCCAGTTTCACCCAACTGCCTTAAAAATAGATGCCCCCCAGAGATTCCTTATCTCTGAAGCAGTGAGAGGAGAAGGAGGAAGACTTATAAACTCCTATGGAGAGAGGTTTATGTTTAACTATCATCCTTTAGGAGAATTAGCTCCAAGAGATATAGTTACAAGGGCTATATACTTTGAAATCTTAGAAACTCAAAAGGATGTATATCTTGATTTAAGACCAATTGGAGAAAATAGAATAAAAAGAAGATTTCCTAATATATACAAAAAATGTTTAGAGTATGGAATAGATATAACAAAAGACCTTGTACCTATATCACCTGCTGCCCACTATTTTATGGGGGGAATAGAAACTGATGAATATGGGAGAACATCCATAAGAAACTTATATGCTTGTGGAGAAGTAGCCTGTACAGGTCTACATGGAGCAAATAGACTTGCCAGTAATTCTCTATTGGAAGGACTTGTTTTTGGTAAAAGATGTGTTGATGCAATATTAAGTGATAATCCATCTTTAATTTTAGAACATGAGGAAAACATAAATTTTAAAGAAGTTGAAAATGATGAGCTCTTAAAAGAAAAAATACAAAAATTAAAAACTCTTATGTGGGATAAAGTAGGAATTATAAGAGAGGAAAGTAAACTAAAAGAAGGTGAAAAAGAAATAATTGATTTAATGGAAGAGATAAAGGGAATATATATGAAAAATAGAAGCTTTTTTGAATATAAAAATATGTTAACCCTTTCCTTATTGATGATAAAATCAGCTATTCTAAGAAAAGAAAGTCGTGGTGCCCATTTTAGAATAGATTATCCTACCTCAAAACAAGAATGGAAAAAACATATAATTTGGGAAAAAGATAAGGAGGTAATATATCGTGAAATCAATTCCCCACCATCTTTTAAAAAAGATCATTGAGGAAGCTTTAATTGAGGATATTGGTACAGGAGATATCACAACTGATAGTATTGTTCCAGAAGATATGAGATCAAAAGCTATTATTTTAGCAAAAGATGACGGCATTATTGCAGGCCTACCTATAGCAAAAGAGGTTTTTAAATATCTTGATGCAGATGTGAAATTCAATGAAAAATGTAAAGATGGTGATTCCATAAGAAGAGGAGATATAATACTTGAAATATACGGAAAAACAAGAGCTATACTTTCAGGGGAAAGAACAGCTCTAAACTTTTTACAAAGACTATCTGGTATTGCAACCTATACAAGAAGATGTGTTGATATAGTAAGTCCTTACAATGTTAAAATTTTAGATACAAGAAAAACTACTCCCCTCCTAAGAATTCTTGAAAAATATGCAGTAAAGATAGGTGGAGGAGAAAATCACAGATTTGCACTATACGATATGGTATTAATAAAAGACAATCATATAAAATTTGCAGGAAGTATTACCGAAGCAATCAAAAGAGTTAAGAAAAACTTGTCTCACATATATAAAATAGAAGTGGAAGTAACAAACATAGAAGAACTAAAAGAAGCATTAGAAAATAACGTAGATATAGTATTGTTAGACAATATGGATTTAAAAACTATAGAGGAATGTGTAAAAATAGCAAAAGGAAAAGCATTAATAGAGGTCTCAGGAGGAATCTCCATAGAAAATTTAGAACCAATTGCTAAGTTAGGTGTAGATTTTATATCTATGGGAAAACTAACCCATTCAGTGAAATGTTTAGATCTAAGCTTGGAAATAGAATAATATTTCAATGTTAAAAATTAATAATCAAAAGGAAAAAGCTTATATCTTTCTCCTAATTGGCATAACAGCTATGGCTTCTGCTTCCATTATTATTAAGCTGACAAAAGTACCTCCCCTTGTTATAGCATCATACCGTTTATTAATATCATCTATTGTTCTTTCCTTAATAAATTATAAAAGGGTAAAAGCTTGCTCCAAGATATCTAACAATATATTATTAATTTTTGCAGGATTATCCTTAGGTATCCACTTTTACACATGGATTTCTGCTCTTTTTCTAACTTCTGTAGCTAATGCTGTGGTACTTGTAAATACAAGTCCTATATTTATATCTATTTTAGTAGCAATCATAGAGAAAAAAATTCCATCTAAAAGATTCTACCTTTCAGTATTAGTAGCCTTAATAGGTGTATTTTTCATCACATATAACAATGATCTAAAAATCCAAATAGGAAAAGGTGAAATATTATCCATTATAGGTGCTATAACCTTTGCCATTTATATATACACAGGTAGATATCTCTCAAAAGAAGTATCCTTTATCTCATATATTACCTATGTATATTCTATTGCAGGAATATGTTTATTTTTAATTACTATTCTCTTAAAAATACCCTTAACAGGATATTCTACCTATACATATCTAAATTTCTTGCTTCTTGCCCTAATACCCCAGTTAATAGGCCATTCTTCTACTAATTATGCTATTAGAATCTTATCCCCCACCTTTACTTCTGTAGTATTAATAGGTGAAACAGTGATAGCAAGTGTTTTCTCAGTTATCTTTTTAAAAGAAACTATAAATCTATATAAACTTATAGGAATAAGTTTGATAATAATAGCAGTATCCTATGCTTCTTTAGAAGAAAAATAATTGTATAATTTCCATGCTATCTCCTCTTGTTCTCTAAAATTTCCAAAAACTACACCCTTTGGAAGAAGTTTATTTATAACCTTTCTCATATATCTATCAGATTTACCAGGAGGAAATTTCTCAAAAGGAGTACCAGGAAGAGGCATAAAGGTATGTGCATGAATCTTTGCTCCCATTTTTATCAAATCTTCTATAACCTTAACTGTTTGATTTATATCATCCTCATTCTCATAAGGTAATCCAAATATAAAATCCACATTTACCTTGAGACCATATTTAGTAGCAGTTTCTACAGCCCTATAAACATCGTCTACTTTATGTCTTCTATGTGCTAAATCTAATATCCTCTGACTGCCAGATTGAGCTCCTATTACAATATTGTCATTATTTGCATATAACCTTATAAGCTCTACAGTTTCAGGTAAAACATGTTCTGGTCTTACCTCTGAAGGAAAGGATCCAAAAAATATTCTTCCTTCTTCACCAATAATTTTTCTAATCTCAATAAGTAATTCTTCTAATTTCTTAAGATTTATTGTCATACCATCAGAAGATCCATAAGCAAAAGCATTTGGTGTGATAAACCTTATATCTTTTAAATTTCTTTCTACCATAATTTCTACAATTTCCAATATTTTTTCTATACTTCTATGTCTCATAATTCCACCAAAAATCCTTGGGGTCTGACAAAAGTAGCACCCAAAAGGACAACCTCTGCTTATTTCAATAGGCCCAAACCTACCAAATTTTTTGGAGAAAGGGAAGTAATAATTTAAATCAATTTTCTTTTCATCATGAAATATTCCGAAAATTTTTTTCCCACTAATTACCTCTTTTATTAAGTTTGGAAATATTCTTTCTCCTTCTCCTTTTACAACAATATCAAATCCCATATCTAATACTCCTTGTGGATCTCCTGATGGGTGTGGACCTCCTGCCACAAAATAAAGGTTCTCATAACTTTTTTTAAGTTCTTTGAGTTTTTCTAATATATCTTTCATTTCGAAAAATTGAGTAGAAAAAAAGGAAAAACATAAAATGCTATTTCTTAAATCTTTTTCAAAAAATAAATCTTCTACTTTTTCAAAAAAGAATATTGGAAGGTCTTCTAACTCTTTATCCTCTTCTATTGCTCCAAGGAGGGCATTTATACTATATTTGTTTTCCTTAGAATCATAGAAAAATAATTTATATTCCATATATTTCTTATTTTACTAATTTAAATTTGACTTTTAAATCTCCCTTAAATAAAATAATTGAAAACTTTCCAACCAAGAAGGAGGCTAAAAGGTTATGAATTTTAATGAAAGATTCTTAGGAGAAGCTCTAACTTTTGATGACATACTATTAGTACCAGCATATAGTGAAATAACCCCTAAAGAAGTAAGTGTCGATACGTATATTACTGAAAAAATTCATCTAAATATTCCCATATTAAGTGCAGCAATGGATACAGTAACAGAAGCAAGAATGGCTATTGCTATGGCAAGAGAGGGTGGCTTAGGAATTATCCATAGAAATCTTTCAATTGAAAAACAAGCAGAAGAAGTAGATAAGGTAAAAAGATCGGAACATGGTATGATTACAGATCCCATATTCTTATATCCAGATCAAACTGTTGGTGATGCCTTAAATATTATGGCAAAATATCACATTTCTGGATTACCAGTTGTAGAAAAAAATGGCAAGCTTGTAGGAATCGTTACTAATAGAGATCTCAGATTTGAAACTGATATGAACAAAAAGATTTATGAAGTAATGACCAAAGAAAATCTTATAGTTGCTCAGGTTGGTGTAACTATTAAGGATGCCCAAGAAATTCTACAAAGATATAAAATTGAAAAGCTTCCTATTGTAGATAAAGATTATAAATTGAAAGGTCTTATTACAATAAAAGACATCCAAAAAATGAAACAATATCCTAATGCAGCAAAGGACAGTAAAGGTAGACTTTTGGCTGGTGCTGCCATAGGAGTAGGTCCAGAGGCTATTGAAAGGGCAAAGGCATTGGTCGAAGCTGAAGTAGATGTTATAGTAGTTGATACTGCCCATGGACATCATAAAAAGGTATTGGAAACTGTTAAAAAATTAAAAAAATTATTTAAAGATAATATAGTGATAATTGCGGGTAATGTGGCAACGTCAGAAGGCACAAAAGCATTAATAGAAGCAGGAGCAGATGCAGTTAAAGTTGGTATAGGACCTGGGTCCATTTGTACCACTCGAGTTGTAGCAGGTATAGGAGTACCTCAATTTACAGCTATATGGGAATGTGCTCAGGAAGCTAAAAAATATAATGTGCCAATAATTGCAGATGGAGGAATAAAATTTTCTGGAGATATTACAAAAGCAATAGCAGCTGGAGCCCATGCAGTTATGTTAGGAAGTCTACTTGCTGGTACTGAAGAAAGCCCTGGAGAAATTGAGATATATCAGGGTAGAAGCTTTAAAGTATATAGAGGAATGGGCTCTCTATCCGCAATGAAAGAAGGAAGTAAAGATAGATATTTCCAAGAAAATTCTGAAAAACTTGTACCAGAAGGTATTGAAGGGAGAGTACCATATAGAGGACCAGTTTCAGAAGTTATCTTCCAACTTGTAGGTGGTCTTAAATCAGGCATGGGTTATTGCGGAGTTAGAAACTTAGAAGAGTTAAGAACAAAGACCAAATTTATAAAGATAACCAATGCTGGACTAAGAGAAAGTCATCCTCATGATGTGATAATAACAAAAGAAGCACCTAATTACAGTATATCAACATGGGAGTCTCGTTAAAAATCTTCATTTATTAATTTAACTACATCCTCAATAGTTTTATTTGTGGATGAAATAAAATTAAGTTTCAATCTCATAGCTCCCATATCTCCCAATGAGATATGGGAGACTTTTTCTTCAATATCCATAACAGAACGTGTAAAAATATAAAACCTATCAAATCCATGACCTATAAGATCATTGGGTCTTAATTTATCCTTTATTAATGACGCCAAATTAAAAATAGAGGATCTTTTTAGATTCTCAGAAACAAGACCTTCAAATTCATAAGCAATTTTACCAAAGGCAAAAGAGGTTTGTTCTCTATAAAGCTCTCTCCAAAGGATTGGGAAAAAGTAAGGAAGGGAAAGAGTTCCTGTTAAAGGATCTACTAAAGAATATCTTCGAGGCAACTTTATTGTAAAGGTAGTTCCTTCTCCCACTTTACTACTAACAGATATTCTGCCATTATGGGCTTCTATTATACTCTTAACTATTGAAAGCCCCAAACCAGTACCACTTGTTGATTTTCTCAATGAACTGTCTACCCGATAAAATCTATCAAATATATGAGGAAGATGCTCTGGAGGTATTCCTACTCCTTGATCTTGCACCTCAATAATTATATCTTCCATCTTATCAGTAACTCTTACCCATATATTTCCTCCATTTGGTGAATATTTAATAGCATTATCTAAAAGATTATGAAATACCTGCGTAAGTCTTGCCGAATCTCCTAAAAGAAGGGTAGGATATTCTGGAAATTGTAAAATTATTTTGTGTTTTGAAGTCTGAGTTTGGAAAAAAGATGCTCTTTCTCTAATTATTTTTCTCAACTCTACCATATCTTTTCTAAGTTCTATCCTTCCTGACTCAATTCTTGATACATCCAGAAGATCATTTATAAGTTGAGTAAGTCTTTCTGCCTCTTTATATATGATCTGATGATAATTTTTTATTTTCTCTGGAGGAAGATTCATTTTCATTAAAAGTTCACTGTAACCCTTTATTGCAGTCAATGGAGTCTTCAATTCATGAGAAACATTAGCAACAAATTCTGACTTCATTCTATCCAATTCTTTTAGCAAACTAATATCTCTAAGAGCCAAAATAAAATTTGTTACCTTTCTTCCTTCCCATATAGCAGAAAGATTACATCCAAGGATATATTCTTTTTGACCATTCCAAGTTTTCATTTCATATTGAAGTATAGATAATCCTTGGAAAACCATCTTATCAAGGGGACATTCAGAACACATTAACTCTCCATTTGCATTTCTACATTTTAATACTTCGGTACATCTTTTCTGAATATATTCTTGTGAAATATTAAAGAAATTATTTGCCACATTGTTCCACATACTTAATCTTTTTCGTCCATCCAGAATTATTAGCCCATCACCAATATTTTCAAGTATCTTTTTCATCTTTTCTCTTTCCAAATTTACATTGCTATAAAGAATTGCTTTGTGCAAAGCTATAGAAGTCTCATAAGACAAATTAATAAGCATCTCTAACTCATAATTAGTAAATTTCTTATTCCTTACACTATTAACTACCTCTATCGCTCCTAATACTTCATCTCCAACTTTAAGAGGTACACATAAAATAGATCCTGTTTTAAAACCTGATATATAGTCATAATACTGACTAAACCTTTTATCTTTAGATGGATTATTTACAATAGCAGGATTTCCTGTCTCCACAACCCAACTAACTATTCCTTCACCCTTTGTAAGCTTTTTGCCTTCTAATAAATCCCCCTTTTCCCCTATAGCCTTTTCAAAGATTAAATCCCCTGTCTCTTTATCTTTAAGGAATATGGTTCCACCATCAGCATCAAGTAATTTAACAGCAGAATCTAAAATAAGTCCTAATACCTCCTTAGTATCTAAGGATGAATTTACAGCTTTTGTTATATCATAGAATATCTTCATTTCATTCATTTTCTGTTCAAGTTTTAAGCTTTCTCTTCCAATATAATTTAAAAATAGAGCTAAAACGATAGCCATAATCCCAAGTTCCAAAATCCTGATATAGGCAGAACTTAAAACCACATTTATTCCTTGAATTATTCCAAAAAGAATAAATACAAGAGTAACTAAAAAAGCAGAAAGAATTGCAGTCCTAAAATCATACCTAAAAGCTGCTGCTACTACTGGAAAAACCAAGAATAAGTATAAATCACTGGTTATACCACCAGTTAAATATACCAGAATAGATACTAATATAACATCTATAGAGGAAAATATTTCATGCTTATAAAAAATGGGATATTTATGTACGGGAAAAATGGTAGTAAATAATATATAGATGGATGCAATAACGAGAAAAATATTAAATATCCTTACATCGGTAGGAGGCACAATATCAAACTTTACAAGAAGAAGAGCTACAAAAAGAATTAAGCCTCTAAATAAAGATAAAAGATTTTCTCTCTTTTGATTATAGTAAACTTTCATAAAATTTCTATGCTCCTAAAAGTAGTTCCACCTTAGCAATCAAATCCGCAAGACCAAAAGGTTTAGTCATATACTCATCTGCTCCCATACTATAACCAACTTTTTTATCTAATTCACTGGACCTTGCTGTAAGCATTAACACCATGGTATTCATAGAGGGATCACCTTTTATTTGTTCACATATACTATACCCATCAATATCAGGAAGCATTATATCAAGAATTACTAAATCGGGTTGTACTTCTCTTATTTTCTCTAACGCTTCCTTACCTGTCCCCGCCTCGTGTATTTCATATTTTTTTAAAAAGTCCAAGGTCTCTTTGATAAGGCTTCTAACATTTTCTTCGTCTTCCACTATTAAAATTTTCTTCATAATACCTCCCATAAATCTTTAATTTAATTTTAATTTTACCTTATCATACTAAGTATATTATAATAGAAAAAAATTACGAGGTGAAAGGTATGAATTTGAAAGAGCAAATAGAAAACAAGCTTAGAGAAATAATAGATCCCGAAGTGGGTATGGACTTAGTAACACTTAACACCATCGACAAATTGGAAGTAGACAATGAAGGAAATGTAAAAGTTGTATTTAGGCCAACAACTCCTTTCTGTCCTTTGGGCATCCAACTTGCTTTATCTATCAAAAAGGCTATTAAGGAAATAGAAGGTGTAAAAAATGTGAATGTAGAAGTAGTAGATTTTATATTTGCAGAACAAGCAAATGAACTATTAAAGAACCAATAAAATTTAATTATTCTTTCTTAACAATCCACTCTTCGAAGAGCTCCTCCTTAGGGAGCTCTTCGATAAATATGGAAGGCTTACTGAATATATTCATATCCTTAAATCTTCTCATCATGTGAGTAATAACAAAAAGTTCTCTTTTGGCTCTTGTTACCGCCACATAAAAAAGTCTTCTTTCTTCTTCTAAATTATCCATACTTTTATAAGAAGGAAACTCACCTTGCACTAAACGAAGAATAAAAACCACATCCCATTCTAAACCTTTTGCCTGATGAATAGTGGATAAAACTACGTAATCCTTTTCTTCCTCCTCTTCTTCCATTAATTTTTCTCCTGCATAGGTATACAATGTAAGTTCGCTTAAAAAATCGCCTAAACTCTTATATTTTTGAGAAAAATTAATAAGTTGAATAACATCCTTTTCTCTATCTTTAAAATCAGGATATTTCGTTTCCAAATAATTTTTATACTCTTCGTTATAAAAAATAAGTAGAATATCTGAAAATCTATCTAATGGGATATTCTTAATTTTATCCCATAAATCTTTTATCCTTCTTATGCCCTCTAAAGTTCTACCACTTACCGAGATTTGAAATATCCTTTCAAAATCTCTTGTTTCTCTCAAAATAGAAGCCAACTTTTTTGAATAAGCTCTACCAATCCCTGGAAACAATTTAAAAAATCTCTGAGCAGAAAGTTCATCTTGAGGATTATACAAAATTTTTAATATGGAAAGCATATCTTTTATATGAGCTTGTTCAAAAAATCTTAAACCACCTCTTACCTCATAAGGAATACCTTGAGTAGTAAGTTCCATTTGCAAACTCATAGAATGATAGTTAGACCTAAAAAGTACTCCTATATTTTTATATTTAATACCCTCCTGATGCATATTTTTTATAACCTCTGCTACAAATTGAGCTTCCTCTTCTTCATCTCTTACCCATACTAATTTAGGTTTAGATCCACTTTTTAATACAGGTTTTATAGTCTTAGGATATTGATTCACGTTTCTCTTAATAATCTCATTAGCCAAAGCTATTATCTCGGGTGTACTTCTGTAGTTATATTCTAAATAAAAAATCTTTGTACCTAAAAATATATTAGGAAAATTCAAGATATTATCAATAGTGGCTCCTCTAAAAGAATATATACATTGAGCATCATCCCCAACTACCAATACATTTTTATTTTCTTCCCTCATAAGTCTTACAATCTCTCCTTGAAGCCAATTTGTATCCTGATATTCGTCTACTAAAAGCCAGATAAATTTATCATTTAGGATTTTTTTTACCTTATCTTTATCCATAAGAAGTTTATACCAAAACATAAGTAGATCATCATAATCTACAAGATTTAGTTCTCTTTTCCTCTCTTCATATCTTTTAAAAACCCTCTCAATTAAATCTACTTTTTCTATAATATGTGGAGCCTTTATTTTCAAAACTTCATCCCAATTTTTCCCAGTGTTCACCTTATAACTAAAGATTTCCAAAACTAAATTTTTACCTAATTCTTCCTCTCCCATCTCTTCTAAACATTCATCAATAAGATCTGCTGAATCCTCCCTATCCAATATGTTATAATCCCCTTTTAAACTTATTTCCTTTCCAAATATTCTTAAAATTCTATTTCCCACATGATGAAAAGTACCTCCCCATATATCCTCAGCCTTTTCTCCTATTAAAGCAGTAGCTCTGTTTATCATGTTTTTAGCAGCATGGTTAGTAAAAGTTAAAAGCATAATATTATTAGGAGAATAACCCAAAGCAATAAGATATCCTAGTCTATAGATAACTGTACGAGTCTTTCCTGAGCCTGGTCCAGCAATAACTAAAGAAGGACCATCTGCTTCTAAAACTACCTTTTTCTGTTCCTCATTTAGGTCCTTCTCTATACGTTTAAGAAATTCTTGTTTCCTTTTGGAAGGGAGAATATAAGTTTTCTTTTCGCTAAATTGGTTATCCATAAGAATTATTATATAATAAGAGAAAAATAAAATCCTTAAAGGAGGAAATAATAAAATGAAAAAATTTATAACTTTATTTCTTATTGTTACCTTGATCCTAAGCTTAAGTTTTGCCCAAAACACTCAAACCCCTACTCAAAAAAACACTGAGAAAAAACCAGTCACTATATTTACTCTTCATGTATTAACATTTAATAAACTTGTGAAATCTAATTTAGAAAAAGATTTAAAAGGTCTTGATGATTCTTTTAAAATGAGTATTCCCATATACCACCCTGCAATTGGACTTAACCTCTCTTTCTACACAAAACTTTCCCAAAAAGGTAATCCTTATCCTTCCATGATAAATAGAATACTTAAAAATCTGGTCTCAGCATTAAATACCTCAGAGCTTCCTGATAAAACAAATATCAACATAATACTATATACAGAAGATGAAAAAAACATATATGATTCTAAAACTCTTTTTATTACATTTACTCTGTCTTCTTTAAAAGAGTTTGCAAAAACAAAGGATATAAATAAATTTGGTGGCCAAATGTTAGTCTTTTTAGAAACTGAGAAACTTGAATATAAAAATGGAGTATTTTCATCTAAAAATTATGATTTTGAATGGATATTAAAAATATAAGATGAGGAGTGATATGGTGTATAAAGAAATAAAAAATACATTTACATATCTATTACATCCTTTGCCTGCTATTCTTATCACAAGTATTAGCAAAAATCAAAGGCCTAATGTTATGACTGCTTCTTGGATTATACCAGTAAGTATAAATCCACCTCTTATTGCTGTAAGTCTTAGACCAGAAAGATATACTTATACCCTTATTAAAGAAACCGAAAATTTTGCAATAAACATTCCAGATTATTCTTTAAGAAAATCTGTTTTTATATGTGGAAGATTCAGTGGTAGAAATACAGATAAATTTAAAAAGGCTAATCTTACCCCCATATCTGCCCATAAGATATCTGCTCCTCTAATTAAGGAATGTACAGCACACATAGAATGTTCTTTAGAAGATATTGTAGAACTAAAAGCTGATCATCACATTGTCATAGGCAAGGTACTTTACTCTGAAGCCTTAGAAGAATATTTTGAAACCATTTATGATCCTTCAAAGTACAAAGCCCTTCTATATTTTGGGAAAGATATTTATACCACGACAGGTGAATATGAAACCATTAAATTATCAGAAGAAAATTAAGCATTATATTATATTAGTTTTATTATTTATTACACTAAGCACATCCTTAGCTTTAAGTATATCTATCGATGAAGTAATAAGAAAAACTCAGGAAGCTAATAATAAAGTATCTACTATTTATAGTATCCTTGAAGTTTACAATAAAGCAGGAAATAATGAAGAATATTTTACATATAAATTTTATTATCAGAAGCCAGATAAAATTAGGTTAGAAGTCTTAGAGGGAAAAGATAAGGGTACAATAATGGTATATCAAACGGGCAAAGTAAGGTATAAAAAGGGTGGATTATTAAGCTTTATTCCCCTATCTTTAAATGTAGATGATCCATTGGTAGTCTCTATTAGAAAAGGGCAAATACCTGACCTCACTTTTGACTATATTATAGATTTATTGCTTACCAATAACCCATCTGGATTAAAGGAAACTGTCCTTTTAAACTATAATTGCTATGTAATAGAAATAGGAAATAGTAAAGATAAATTATATAATTATTCTTTTCAAAGAATATATATAGAAAAAAATTCATTTTTACCTGTTTCCTTAGAACAATATGAAGATATTAAGGGTGAAAGAACATTAGTACATAGGAGAGTATACAAAAATCTTCAGATAAACATAAAATTTGATCCCCAAACCTTTGAAATATAAACATGGGAATAAAAATAACTCTTGAAAATATAAATAAAACTTATAAAGAAGAAAGCTTATTAAAAGAGAAAAAATTTATAAACGCTTTAGAAAACATTAATTTAGAAATTCCTGAAGGAAAAACTTTAGCTGTAATAGGACCAACAGGATGCGGTAAAACTACTTTATTAAAAGTAATAGCAGGCTTAATAAATCCAGATAGTGGAAATATTTATTTCAATCAACAGAAGGTAAATGATCTCTCACCAGCTGAGAGAAAAATTGGAATGGTTTTTCAAAATTATGCCCTTTATCCTCATTATGAAGCAAGAGGAAACTTAGCATTTCCATTTTGGATCAAAAAAACACCTGAGAGAGAAATAGATGAAAAAATCAAAGAAACAGCAGAGATATTAGGAGTCGATTTTCAATACCTACTAAATAAAAAGCCAAAACAACTTTCAGGAGGAGAGCAACAAAGAGTAGCAATAGGAAGATGTATAATTAGAAATCCTTCTGTTATGTTATTTGACGAACCTTTATCCAATTTAGATGCAAGATTAAGAACTATAACAAGAGTACAAATAAAAAAACTCCTATTAAGATTTCAGGTTACATCAGTATATGTTACCCACGATCAAATAGAAGCAATAAGTATGGGAGATCTAATAGCAGTAATGAATGAAGGAAAAATACTACAGGTTGGTACTTATGATGAATTAATAGAAGATCCAAAAAATTCTTTTGTAGCTTCTTTTGTAGGTAAACCCCCTATGAATCTTATAGAAGCAAAGATTGTAAATTCTCATATTATTATAGGTTCCAAAAATATTCTTCTCAAATATGATATAAGAGATGGTGAATATCTTATAGGCTTTCATGCAAAGGATATAAAAATTACTTCTGAAGGAACATTTAAAGGGGAAATCTTTTTTATTGATGGAACACCTTCAGATACTTCAAGAATCCTAAATGTGGAAACTGAAGAAAAGAAAATAATAAAAATATTAATAAAAGAAAATATGAGATTTCATGTGGGAGAAAAGATATCCTTTTCTCTACCAGAAAGAATTTATGTATTCGATAAGATTTCAGGAAAAAGAGTTATTTAAAATAAAAGGAGGATAATCTAATATGTGGAAAAAAGTAGTTTTGAGTATATCCTTAATTATCCTTTTCCTCCTCCCAGCTTTTTCTTGGTCTGCCCATAGAGAGATGACAGAAATCATATTGAAAGATTTAGATTGGCTAAAGAATTACAAGTATATAACTGTAACAGCTTATACCTACCACGACACATCCCCATACAATCCATCATATATTATTCCCTATCGTGGAGAAAAAATAGGTGATAAAATAGATGCGGTAACAATAATTTCAAGATACGTAACTGAACCAGATATGGGAATGGATGATAACATAAATCTCAACTCCATGCAAAAACTCACAGGAGGAAGCTCAGGTTGGAGGCATCAATATTATATACTTTTTGGAGGAACCCTTAAATTAGGAGAAGCTCCCAAAAGAATAATCCATTTTTGGAACTTAGCCAAAGAAGCTTTTCAAAAGAATGATTATTATTGGGGTTTCCGTTTCTTTGCTTATAGCCTTCACTATCTTCAGGACCTTACACAGCCTTTTCATGCCTATCCTATGCCTCTTGGAAATGCCATTGGTAATATCTTTAATCTTGATAAACTCATTGCCCAAGGAGAAAATCATCATTATACCTTAGAAGATTATCAAGAATGGCAAATAATAAATAATAATCCTATATATATTCAAACTCTTAAAAAGGCCAAACCTTACAAGGTAGAAAATCCAGAAGAGGCAGGAATTAAAGCAGCATGGGAAGCAAGAAAAGATGCAGGAAAATTATGGGAGATTCAATCTAAATACTTTCCTGGAATAAACGATAATAAAAATTATAAAGCTCCAAAAGAATTATTTAGTAAACCTTCTCAATTAAAAGAAGAATATGATAAAATTATTCTTCGTAATTTAAAAAATTGTGCAGGATGGACAAAGGGTTATTTGGAGTTCTTAAAGATTTTTCTTGATAAATTAAACGAGGTATCAGGCAAATGAAAAAAGTATATCTGACCATATTAATATTAGGAATTGCAATAGCTCTTTTTGCATACTTTCAAATAGTTAATAGACCTATTGACGTAGAGATATTAAAGGTCTCAAGAAGAGATTTACCTCTGTCTATAAGTGTAAGCGGAAGCTTATCCTTTTCAAGAAAAATAGACATATATCCTAAAATATCTGGAATGGTAAAAGAAGTTAGAGTAAAACCAGGAGACAAAGTTAAAAAAGGAGATATACTAGCCATAATAGATGCTCAGGAACTAAAAAAACAGATGGACCAAATAAAAAATATGATCGATCTATTAAAAATAAGTAAAGCATTAAAAGGTATAGGCTTTCAACAAAGTGATACTCCTTATTTCTCTCAAGATCAACTAAATACCTTAGAAAATTATTATGATTCTTTAAAAAGCCTTTATGAAGAACGAATAGTAAGAGCCCCGATATCTGGCATTATAGCCAAAGTAAACATCACTCCAGGAGAAACTATAAAATCTCAAGAACAAGCCCCAACTACAAATCTCTTAGGAAATCTTTCCAGTCTTTTATCCTTATTCAATCTTAATATTTTAAATAATAACTCCATAATCACTATAATTGATCCTACTTCTTTGGTTGGTTTATTAAAAGTAGATGAAAACAATATTTTAAAAATAAAAGAAGGTCAAGATGTAGAAATATATGTGGATGCCTTAGAAGAAAATCCTTGGAGAGGAAAAATAACATCCATAAGTATGATCCCTTCTCTAAATAAGGATGGTTCCTACTCTTACGAAGTTTCCGTTAATCTTCCTCAACTTGGAAACAAAGTAGTCGAAGGTATGAGCATCTCTGCCACCATAAATATAGGAATAAAGAAAAATGTTATTGTAATACCTTTAAGCACTATCTCTTTTAAAGAAGGCAAAACCTATGTATACACTGTGGAAAATGGAAAAGCAAAAAGAAAAGAAGTTGTAATAGGTGATATGAATACTGATTATGTGGAAATAAAAGAAGGACTAAAAGAAGGAGATTTTGTGATATTATCTCCTCTTGATAAGATCTCTGATAACTCAAAAATAAGAATTTATAAAGAAAATTAAAATGAACACAAAGTTTTATGAAAATCTAAAGATGGCTCTTTTCACTCTTAAGAGTAATAAACTAAGATCTTTTTTAACCATCTTAGGGATTATTATTGGTGTATTTTCAGTAGTTCTCCTTATTTCTATAGGAGAAGGTGCCAAAGATCAAACTCTTCAAATAATTGAAAATTTAGGAGGAAATACCCTATTAATATTTCCTACCTCAGTAGAAACAGAAGGAACGTTTAATTCCATCAGAAATCAGAATTTTAGAAATCAAAGAGGAGTTATCCCACAACTCTTCAAATATAATGACCTACTATCCCTTAGAAGAGTATTTAAAGATGAAATTATATTCTCATCTATGGTGACCTCTTACTTAGAAGTGAAATATAAAATTTTTCCCATTAATGCTACTATTTATGGTACTGATAACGAAGGATTAATTATTAATAAAGATGGAATTACCCATGGAAGATTCTTTTCAGTGTATGAAATATCCTCAAAGGAAAAAGTATGTATCATAGGACCTAAGATTGCAAAAAATATTGCATCTCAACCTCAAGAATCCCTTAACAAAATGATAAAAATAGGAAGCTATAATTTTAGAATTATAGGGGTTCTTAAAGAAAGGGGATATAGCCAAAATTTGGGTGATTTAGATTCCAGAATCATAATACCTCTTACTACTGCTTTTATCTTAAAAGGGGACCAAAATCTTAATCTTATTATTGCTCAAGTAAAAGATTCAAAAAACATTGATATTTATAAGCAAAAGCTTATATTTATATTGAAGCAAATCAGAGGGAAATTAAATTTTATTGTTGCAAAACAAGAAGATCTTTTATCTGCTATGAATGAAATATTAAATATATTAACTTTAACTTTAGCGGGAATAGCAAGTATATCCCTCATTGTTGGAGGTATTGGAATAATGAATATAATGCTGGTCTCTGTTACAGAAAGGTATAAAGAAATTGGTATAAGAAAAGCTATAGGAGCCAGAAGAAGAGATATATTAATTCAATTTCTTACTGAATCATCCTTTTTAGGGATAATAGGTGGATTTTTAGGAATTTTTTTATCCATAATTACTGGAGAAATATTGAAAAACTTTGAGATACCATATTCCCTTAATATAACTACCATACTACTTGGCTTCTTTTTTTCTCTTTTTATAGGACTAATATTTGGCGTTTTACCTGCTATGCGAGCTGCTAATTTGGATCCAATACAAGCATTACGCTCAGAGTAAACTTTTTACCATAGTAAAAATTTCTATTTAAAATATTGATTTTTATAGTTAAAAATTATAAAATTTATATGTAAATTTTTAAAGGAGGAAAGGATGCCTCATAATCTACCAAAATGTCCTATATGCGGTAAAGAAATGATTATCAGGAAACTTGAATGTCCTGATTGTAAGATAACTATTGAGGGAGAATTTTGGGTTAGCAGATTAGCAAGTCTCAGTAAAGAAGAAATGGAATTCTTAGAACTCTTCCTAAAAACAAGGGGAAACGTAAGAGAAATGGAAAGAATTCTTAAAATTTCTTATCCTACAGTAAGAAGTAAGTTGGATAATATCTTAAAAAATTTAGGACTCATATCTGAAGAAGAGCCAAAAGACAAAATAAGATGGATTATTGATAAATTGGAAAAAGGAGAAATTACAGTCCAAGAGGCTTTAAAAGCTTTAGAGGAGGATAAAGATGTTTAATAAATATTTTTGGGGAATAGTTTTTCTAATTATTGGTATTTCTCTTATTGCTCAAAATTTTCAAATACCTTTCCTTAAGGATCTATGGAAATTTTGGCCTCTTATTTTTGTATACTTTGGAATAAAGATTATCTACAATTCTAAAAGATACAGTTATAAAAGGAGGATAAAAATGAGAGAAGAAAGATATAAAATTTTGAGATTAGTTCAGGAAGGCAGAATTACAGCTGAAGAAGCGGAAGAACTCTTAAAAAAATTAGAAGAAAGCCAGAATAGAGGCAAAAGGTTACTTCTGTTAAAGGTAATAGAAAATGGAAATAATATAGTAAATATAAGCATTCCACTATCCTTAGCAAAATGGGGACTAAAATTTGCTAATACATATGCAGAAAAATACGGAGAAAAAATAGATTTTTCTCCAGAAGAATTGGAAGAACTAATAAGTAATCCAGATTTCAAAGGAAAAATTGTAGATATAAATGTACCAGAAGAAAATACACAAGTAATTGTGGAAATAGTTTAGATTTTAAACATCTATCAATTCATATTTACCCCAAACTCCTAAATGCTCTCCTATAATAATTATTACCTGATGAATTTCTGGAAATTTTTTAGCAAATTCCAATCCTATATTTATATCTTCAGGCTTTTGTATGAGATTTCCCACTGCTGTAGCCATAGCATCTGCAAAAATAGCAGAATCTGATATTATAACAACAGCATCAGCCTTACCAAAACTAAGTGAAGGTCCTACTGTTCCAGAAGATGTACAAATACCTAACACTGAATTTTTAGGAATAAGTATTCCTATTTTATTACTCCAGGGAGAATCTCCTGCAAAAATTAATACATTTCTTTCCTTTTTTGTAGAAATAAAAATATCTCCGCCATTTTCAATAATTATTTGAGAGGAATAATTTAAAAGTTCTTTTCCGACAAACTCTGATATAGCTCCTGCTACAGAAGCCATTGGTCCAACTCCAGCCTTTCCTGTCCAGTATGCCATCTGTTTAACTATTAAAGGAGCATCCTCTTTCACAGTGTATGGAATTAAAGATATTTTAAATAGAGGATCTCTTGATATATAATCCTCTAATTGTTGTCTATAGAAAGATAGTATTTTTAATGTTTCTTTCTCAAGATTTTTCTCCGCTAAAACAAATAGATCACTTTCCTGAATCTTTACAGGAAAACCTACAAGATCATCTGTTTTCATTAACTTTCTATATTTTCTTTCTATATATTCCTTTGTCATAAAATCCATTAAATAGGGGGAGAGAGAAATATATCCTCTCCCCCATCCAAATATATCTAAACAAAGATCTTTATCTCCATAGCATTATATGGACATAGTTCTACACAAATTCCACATGCTGTACATTTTTGAGAATCAAACCTAACTAAATAATCTTCCCTATAAAGGGCTTTTGTTGGGCAATAACTTACGCAATACCCACAATGAACACATTTATCCTCTAACCATACCACATCTTGTGAAAGAGGCTGAATTTCAACCCCTAAATCTTTCAAATATTCAATTCCTTTTTTAAAATTGTCATCCTCCCCTGAAAGTTCCAAAACCATTAATCCTTCTTCGTCAGGAGTAATAGTAGCCTTAAGTATATTAAAATCTAAATTAAATTTCTTTACCAAATTTACCACTACCGGCTTATCAGCAAGTTCCTTTGGGAAATGTAATACTATTCTCTCTGTTTTCACTTCTTCTCCACCTCCTCTAAAATCTCTCTTCCACTAAATGGTTTAAATTTTATACCTGACTCTACCCCAGGAAGTGGAGCAGAAGGAGAAGTTAAAAAGAATTTTCCTTCTTTTATCCATGATTTAAGTGTTTCAGCTATCTCTTTAGCTTTAGAATAACTTGACAATGGGCTTGTAGGTACCTTCTTTCCAAAAAGTTCAATATAACCACTCTTAAGCTCTTTATAACTTACATAGGTAATAACATCCGATTCCCTATTAGGATAAGCTGTAGCATAATCTACTACTGGTGCTAATATATCCTCATCACTAACAGATGTATAAAAAGCCATCTCTTCGTCCAAAATAGGGATAGGTACTCCTATACCTACAGCCAGTGAGACCCCATATCCCTTCATACTTACACCACGAAGCCATTTTGCGTTCATCTGCTTAAGATCACCAATAACTGCTAATGTACCTGCCCCACCTTTTGGTATACCCCTTTCTGTTCTCTCTACAGAAGGATTATGTTGAGTTCCATGCCAAGCCACATATCCTATACCACCACCCAAAAATATACGAGTTCCAATTCCAATAGTCCTATAATAAGGATCATTTAAAAGAGGTGATAATTGTCCTGCACTGGAATAATTTGCATTACCATACTTAGGTTTTAACACACCTAAGTATGTATACAATACTCTATTTGAAGAATTTACAGCCACATTATAATTTTGATATGCATTTCTTATATTAAAAAGTACAGCCTCATTAATATCATTTATTGTAATATAAGCATCCAGAAATCTCCTTGGGTAACAATCTGTACCGTATGCTTGAGCAGTTATTCTAATTTCTTTACCTGCTACTAAATCTTCTATAACGTGTCCTCCACCGTATGTGAAATCTCCGGGATAATATTTATTTCTTGGATCATCGTCAGGTAAAGCAGTTGCACCTAAGAATAAGTCTACTGCTGCATAAGCAGCATAAGCAGGAACCCCATTAAGATATACTTTACCTCCTCCAAGCTTAATTCTTGGTTTTGTATGACCAATGTTAAAATATATACCAGAGGAACACATAATACCAAAGGTTCCAGTAGTTACCACATCTACTTCTTTAGCAGCCCTCTCTACACCCTTTTCTTTCACAATATTAATCATTTCCTCAGCAGTAACAACCACTGCCTTACCCAGGCGGATTTTCTCATTAATTTCTTCAATTGTCCTCATCCTTTAACCTCCTTTTTTTTAATATCTAATATAACATCTTCTATATTAATCGCCCTTTTCGGGCAAGGCATGATCCATAACAATTTCACCACCTCCTTAAATAAGGGGTAAAATTTTCCATATATAATACCAAAAACGTCGGAGTTTTTCAAGTTTATAACATAATTTTTTATCTAAATTTTTTAGCAATCTCTATAAAAACTTTTACGTTTTCCAAAGGTGTATCTAAAGGTATATCACAACCAGAACTTAAAATGAAATTTTTCACATCTCTCATTTTATTTAAAAGTTCAATAGTATTCTTTTCTATATCATCTTTTTTCCCTTGTAAAAAAACTTTGACAGGATCCAGATTGCCTATAATATACATTTGGGATGGGATTTTTTCAGCAACCCATTTTAAATCTACTGAACTATCAAGACTTAATCCATAAGCACCACTCTTACCCATATCTTCTATAAGGTGAGATGTATTACCACAAATATGATATATGAGAGGTTTTTTTAGTTCAGATACAAGATATTTAAAATATGGTAAAGAAAATTCCCTAAAATATACTGGAGAAAGTATAACTGCGGTTGGTTCTAAAACTGCAACTACGTCAACCCCTGCTTCAAAAAAAGCCTTTGCATACTCTTTAATAACATTCAAAGAAAACTCAAGTAATTCCTTTACAAAATCAGGATTATCTATTACATTAATTCCTAAATCATTTACTCCCATTAGTTCACCTGCTAAAGTAAAAGGACCTATAACGTAACCTCCTTTTATCACATTGAAATTTTGGGCCATTTTTTCAGCCACTTTAATAAATGTTATCATACGTCCAGAAATACCCTTCCATTTTCTTTTTATATCTTGAAGAACTTCTCTATCTTTAACCGGATGTTCTACAACAGACGGATATTCATTCTCAGGAAAATTAATCTTTAGACCTAAAGCTTCTGCTTCTACAGTCAAATCCATAAAAGTAAATATACCATCAGGTTGAAACTCTGAAAGAAGCATATCCAAAGTTTTAAATTGTATACTTGGGTCTACTAAATTTTCTTTTAAAGTAGTATTAGTCAATCTTACTCCTGGAGCACCAAGTAAAGGAATTATTAGTCTATTTCCTCTTTCATCAAACATTGATCTTCCTCCCCAAAATACATATACTTTATAAATTTTTCTTGAAATTTTTTATCAGAAGAAAGATCTACATAATTCACCTCTTCTTTTATTTTTTCCGCATCTTTCATAAGAAACCTATTTAGAAGTATCATCTTAGCTCCTCCAATTGCCGAATTCCCAACCAATATAATCTTCTCCAAAGGTATATTAGGTAAAAGACCTGTTTTAATAGCATTTTTCTTATTCAAATAACTACCAAAAGAACCAGAAACATAAATTTTATCTATATCTTTATAGGTAATGCCTGCTTTATTAAGTAAAACATCTATACCCGCTCTTATAGCAGATTTCGCCAGTTGAAACTCTCTAACATCTTTTTGAGTTATTTTAACTCTACCTAAACAAAACTCCTCACCCTTTATAAACCTCCCAGTAAGATCTATTATCCTTAGATCTAACATTACTGATATAGCATCTAAAAGTCCAGAACCACATATCCCCTTTTCTTCCATATCACCAATAACCTCAAACTTAACTGTACCTTCTAACCATACATGACAAATAGCACCATTCTTTGCAATCATCCCATGAGAAATATTACTTCCTTCAAAGGCAGGACCTGCAGCTGTAGCACACGCAAAAAGAGCATCCTTTGACTTTAACACTATCTCACCATTGGTCCCTATATCTATAAGCATAATATTTCCTTTTTCATTTAATAAATTAGTAGCTATAATTCCAGCTACTACATCTCCCCCTACATAACCTGAGATTAAAGGAAAGACATAAACTTTTGCGTTAAATAAATTTCCAAAAATATCTCTTGAATCAAGAATCATCATATTTCTAAAAACAGGGACAAAAGGAGAAAATGCTATATTTTCTGGAGTTACACCAAGAAATATATGAGTCATAACAGAATTACCAGTTATAGAAAGGACATAAACATCATTTAAATTTATATTATTTTTTTTACACAAATTTTGAATAATTTCTATAAGAGTTTTTATTAACCTATCTCTTAGAATCTGCAAACCATCAGGATTATGAATAATAAAATTAATTCTTGAAATTATATCAGCCCCATAAGGTAATTGAGGATTTTCAGTAGAATAGCTATCTATATCACTTCCATCTGTGAGATCCAATATGTGTCCCACTAAAGTTGTAGTTCCTATATCCAGAGCAATACCATACACTCTTTTCAGTTCCTCTTCCCTTACATCTATTATTTCATTTTCAAAAAGTACAAGTTTCCCTTTATAGTTATTTTTTCTTAAAAAAATTGGTAATTTTCTTAAAACAGAAATATCTCGTAAATATATATTTTCTTTTATAGCTAAAATTCTTTCTAAATCAGATCTTGAATCACTAAGAGAAGGAATTTCCAGAGAAAAAGCTTGCAATGTGATAACAGGAGAAAGAATAAAATTACTATTTTCCCAAAAATCCTTTTGTATATTGATATCTGTACCCTCTTCTTTTAACAGTTTAATTGTTAAATCCTCTTCCACATACGTCTGACAAGCAAGGCTTATACCTTTATCTAATATTTTTACCTTACACTTTCCACACCATCCAGCCCCACCACAATAAGAAGGAATTTTTATATTATTTTCTATTAATATATCCAATAATCTTTTTCCTTGAATTGCCTTAATTATCTTATTCTCAGGTAAAATCCTTACATATGGCATTTATGATACCTTGAGTAATCTATTAACTAACTCCACCGCAGAATATGCATCTTCCGCATAACCATCTGCACCAATTTCCTTTGCAAATTCTTCTGTAACAGGAGCACCACCTACAATTATCTTAACCTTATCTCTTAATCCTTCCTTTTTAATAACATCTATAGTAACCTTCATCTGAGGCATTGTAGTAGTAAGAAGAGCTGACATACCCACCACATCAGGTCTATTTTCTTTTATTGCTTGCACAAATCTCTCAGGTGGTACATCTATACCAAGATCAATTATTTGATAACCAGCACCCTCCAACATCATAGCAACTAAATTTTTCCCAATATCATGTAAGTCCCCCTTAACAGTTCCTATTACAATCTTTCCTTTAATGATACCTGAGGATTTTGCAATAAGAGGTTTTAAAATTTCCATACCTTTTTGCATAGCTCTTGCAGAAACAAGTACTTCGGGAACAAAAATTTCATTTTTCTTAAATCTTTCTCCTATAACACTCATACCTGAAAGAAGTCCTTTGTTTATTATATCTTCTGGAGAAATCCCTTCATTTAATGCTTTTTCTACCAATTCTTGAATTCCTTTTCTATCACCAGAAATTACAGCATTTGCAACTTCTTTTAATATTTCCATCTTTTAAACCTCCCGAAAACGTTTTTCTTATACGAATTATATCACATTTTTATCTCTTTTTTCTTATATTTTCTATTTTCTTGGAGCAGTACTATCCCTTATAACCAATTTTGTAGGAAGTTTAATATGTTGAATAGGAAGATCTGGATTTTTTAATCTTTCTATTAAAACTTCTGCCGCCTTAACTCCCATCTCATAGAATGGCTGAGAAACAGTAGTAAGTTCGGGTATGGTAAGATTGGCAAGAGTGTCATCAAATCCTACTATAGATATATCTTGAGGTATACGGATTCCCCTTTTGATAAGTATCTTCATAATTTGGATAGCCATAAAATCACTAAAAGCAAAAATAGCAGTAGGCGGATTAGGGAGCGAAAATAATTCATTAATTGCTGTTTCTTCATTAACCTGGTCATAAAATATCTTCAAAAGATTTTCATCAAAAGGAATTTTAGCATCCTCCAATGCTTTTTTATAACCTTCAATTCTTTCCCTAACAATAATACTTTCTGGATTTATAGTAATATGAGCTATTCTTGTATGACCTAACTCAATTAAATACTTGACTGCCTCATAACTTCCCTGAATATTATCTGCATATACTACATCGTGTTCGGGAAGTCTTGGATGCTCCAATATAACCAAAGGCATATTTTTCTTACGAGCAAGCCTACTTACTTCTTCATTTGACAGTGCTCCAACAATCACCCCATCTACCCTTCTTTCTAACATCAGATTCATGTACCTAAGTTCTCTTAAGGATTTTCCATCTGTATTACAAAGAAGAAGAGTATATCCATTATGCCTTGCTACATCCTCTATTCCCCTTGCCATATTAGGAAAAACAGGGTTAGCTATATCTAACACAAAAAATGCAATAGCTTCAGTCTTTTGCTTTGCTAAACTTCTTGCTATTGCATTTGGTTTATAATCTAATATTTTCACAGCCTCAAGTACCCTTCTCCTGGTTTCTTCGCTTATTTTTATTCCAGGAGTATTATTAAGAACAAAAGAAACAGTAGAACGAGAAACTCCAGCAAGTCTTGCCACATCCCAACTTGTAGGTGCTTTCTTTTTCTTTGTCATTTTTTCACCCCTTTATTAACACGTTTTTCTTAGTATATTAGCACAAATTTTATATTCTTTGATATAATAATTCTCAAAATATTATGAAAAGAAAAAATTTATTTCTCTTATTTCTCCTTATTATACTTATATTTCAAGTTTCTGCTCAACAAAAAGCAGACCCTAAAACTTTATGGAGTGCTATTTTAGATGACAATTTTAACTATGTAAAAAATTTAGAGACCAACGATTTTAATACAAATATAGCAAAAGCTTTAATTTTTCTATTAGAAGATAACCCTATAGAATCCTGGAACTACTGGAAAAAAGCCATTCAAATAAATTCTTTTTCTTATTGGCATGATATAATAGGACTTCTTGGAGAAGATATCTGGGAGAATTTTGGAATATTTAAAGAAATTCCCATTATCTTAAAAGACAAAAAAGACCTAACACCTTACATGGAAAATTTATACTGGAAATCATTGCTTTCCCAACAAAATATAAATGAAATCAATAATTATACAAGAAATAAAGGCTTTATTACTGATTTTCTTTTCATCGGTCCCTTTGAAAATATAGGAAATTCTGGATTATATAAAGAATTTCCACCTGAAAAAGAGATAATGCTAAATCAAAAGTATAAAGGAAAAAATGGCTTAGAAGTTAATTGGTTTAAGCCCATAGAAAAAAGTATAAATGGTTATATAAACCTTTATAACTTATTCTATCCTAATGAATGGACTACTGCTTACGCTCTTTGTTATATTTTTATGCCCAAAAGCCAAGAGGTATTAATTAAAATAGGTTCCCCAAACTCCTATAAATTATTTATAGATGACTCTCTTATCTATAGCATAGAAGCAGAAAGACAAAACTTATTTAATCAAGAGATTATAAAAATTTATTTACCTTTAGGTTGGCATAAATTCTTAATTAAAGTTTCTAATACTATGGGTCCTTTTGGATTTTATTTAAGAATTACCAATCAAAAGGATGAACCTATATCTGGAATAAAAGTATCTAATAATATTCACAATTATATAAAAAGGAAATTGTCCTGGGAAAAGATAATTCCACAAAAAGACTTTATTAGAGAATCGCCATCATCTGAGATATTTTATGCTTTTTATGGGTTTCTTTTAGGTACCTATCATGGATATAGTGAGGATGGAGAAGAATTTTTAGAAAGAGCAGAAAAAATAAAACCTAAATCCTCATTAATAAAGTTTTTAAAAGGCAAACTTGAATATGAAATTAGAAACTTAGAAACTGCTAAAAAATACATGGACATTGCTTATAAGGGTAATAAAGATATTAAAATCTCTACATATTACTTATCTCTCTATAACTTAAATTATGGAAGATATGAAGATGCTATAAAGATGCTCAAAGAAAATACACATAATAATTCATTTCTTTTAAGATCTCTACTCTCAAGAATCTTCATAGCATTATCATGGGAAAAAGAAGTAAATTCAAACGTTAATATATTATCATCAAAATATCCAGATTCTCCAGAAACATTACTCTTAATTGGCAAATATTATGAGATAAAGGAAATTAAAGATAAGGCTATAGATTATTATCAAAAAGCATTATCTATGGACACCGAAAATTGGGAGATATTTTTAACATTATATAACTTAGCAGATGAATTAAATCGTATTGATATCTTAGAAAATTTATTAGATATAGCTTTAGAAAAAGATCCAACAAGCACATGGGCATACTTAGAGAAGATAAGACTATACATGATTAAGGAGGATAAGGAGAAAGTATCTTCTATATTAGAGAAGGTTGAAAAAATATCCTCTCAATACCCCGAAATCTATTTATATAAAGGAAAACTTTATTTAGGAGATAATGAAGAAAAAGCTATAGAGCTTTTTGAAAGAACCCTTCAATTAAATCCCTATTTTACAAATTTAAGAACCTATATAAACTATTTGAAAAGAGAAGAATATAATCTACCTGATGTTACTTCTTATTTAGAATTAAAAATTCCAGAAGAATATTTAGAATATCCAGCTGTAATCTTATTAGATAAGAAGGAAAAAACATTCTTTAATGATGGAACCTCAAGGGTGATTTATCATAAATTGATAAAAATTCTTAAAAACTCAGCAAAAGACAAATATGGAGAAATTCAGATAGACTACGATTCAAATTTTGAAAGAGTAAGAATATTAAGAGCAAGGACAATAAAACCAAATGGTGATGAGATTGAAGCATCAACAATACAGGATTTTCCAGTACTTAGTGATTATCCTCTTTATACCGATGAAAGAAAAATTATTATTTCATATCCAGGAGTCGAAAAAGGAGCTATCTTAGAATGCCTATATATGATAGAAGAATATACCAGTGGAATATATGGTAGAAACTTTCAAGATATCTTTTTCTTCCAAAATGAGGTACCCACATTGTTTAGCAGATTCATATTAAAGATTCCAAAGAACTTAGAGATAAAATATTCCTTTTATAATGGTAACAAAGAACCTGACATAGAAGAAGATGAAAAGTGGAAAACCTATAAATGGGAAATGGAAAAACTTCCTGCCATAATAGAGGAACCCCTTATGCCTAAAGCAATAGATCTAATACCTCAAGTATGGATAACCACCTTCAAAGATTGGGAACAATTAGCAGATCTTTATTATTCCTTAGCTTATCCTCAAATTAGAGCTGATAAAGCAATCAAAGAAAAGGTTAAAGAATTAATATCAGGTATAAAAAAAGAAGAAGATAAAATAAAAGCTATATATTATTATGTAACTTCAGAGATAAGATATGTTGGATTAGAATTTGGTATTGGAGGAATTATGCCTCACAGTGCTCCCAGCATATTTAGAGAAAAATATGGTGATTGTAAGGATAAGGCAATACTTCTTATTACTATGCTTCAAGAAGCAGGAATAGAAGCATATTATACTCTTGTAAACACCAAGTATTCCATATCTTTTAAGAAGGATCTGCCTGCTTTTCAGTTTGATCATGCTATAGTAGCTGTACCTCTAAATAATAATTTTCTTTTCCTTGATGGAACAGCGGAAAATACACCTTTTGGAGAGGTACCATACATGGATCAAGGAGCAGATGTTATGATTATAAAAGACAAAAAACCAATATTTACAAAAATTCCCATAAGCAAACCTGAAGACAATGCAAAAGATTATAAAACAGAAATCGTTTTTGAAAATGGCAAGGCTATAATGAAAACCACATTATCCTTAAAAGGTTTCTTTGCAACTTATTTTCGTCTGCTATTAGCTGACCTTTCTTATGAAGAAAAGGAAAATCTCATATCCCATATTATAAACAATGCTTATCCAGGTTCTCATCTTACCTCTTGGAATATTGAAAATCTATATACTTTAGAAGCACCTCTAAAAATAAACATTCAATATTACAATAGCAGACTACTAAAAGATAAAAAATATTCGTATATATATTCTCCTTTCATTACAAAAATAGAGAGGGCTGAAGAAATATCAAAAGAAGAAAGAATATACCCTATTGAATACTACCTACCATACGAGGAAAAAGAATTAATAACTATAAATTTGTCCTCTATTGATAACATCTCTGATTATATATGGGAAGATGTAAACATAGAAAGTCCTTGGATAACTTATACTAGAAAATGTTATTTAGAAGGAAAGAATATAATAATTGAAAGAAATTTCAAACTAAAAGAAATATTTATACCCACTGAAAATTATAAAGAATATAAAAAAATAATTGAGGAAATTATAGATAGAGATAACGAAATATTAATACTAAAGTAAAAACTTTCACTTTATAAATCTAACCTCTATATTTCTTATCTCTGGTATCTTTCTTAGATTTTCCTCTATCTCTTGTTTTATATGACTCTTGAAAGGATCATCATCAGATAATAAAAGTTCTATAATTACATCTCCTTCCTCAGTAATTTTTAAATAATTAAGTAACTTAAGACTAATAAGATCCATAGAAACAGCCGGATAAACAATCTTAGAAAGAATATCTACCACTTCCTTTTCATTTAAAACTGAATTATTATTTTCTCCTAAATAATTTTTTATTGCTGATTTTAAACCATCTATTGCTAAAACAGAACAATGCATTTTCACTGGGGGTAGTCCTCCAAGAGCTTCAGCCACATCTCTCCAATGCCATATCATATCCAATTCTGTCAATTAAAGAAGCTGCGATAGCAGGAGTCTTTTTTGCATATTCTAAACATTTTTTTGTTTGCAGTTATACCATCTATACACTGTTCTCTAAAGATTTTAACACCATTTTTGAGAATCTTAAGACTTTAAAGAAGATTGTTTGCAATCAAAGGTTAAAAAGCATTTAGTTCGAGCTGACCAACTTGGGCTGCCAACGTTATCGCAAAGTCGTTCGCCATCACCTGAAAAGCTATTGGGTTTATAAGCTCCGGTATAACAGGATTTACCTTACCCGGTATTATACTTGACCCTGCTTGAATAGCTAGCATGTTTATTTCGTTTAAACTTGTGTTTGGACCAGATGAAAGAAGACGCAGGTCGTTTGCAATCTTGCTCAGATTCACCGCCAAAGCTTTCAAAAGGCCCAAGTATTCCACAAAAACATCTGCATTTTGTGTTGCGTCCATGAGATAATCAGACCTTGTCAAGCCAATTTTTGTGAGGTTTTTTAGTATTTCTATCACTTTAAAGATGTATTTCAAAGGTGCGTTGACTCCGGTACCAACGGCAGTCGCACCAAGGTTTATAACTCTTGGCCGCTCTTCTACTTTGTAAAGTCTCCATCTGTCGCGTGATATAGCCTGAGAATATGCACCAAGCTCTTGACCAAGTGTCACACGTCTTGTAGCTGGGTTCTTCCTGCCTTTATTACATCCTCAAATTCACGTTCTTTTCTCTAGAGGCTTTTTTGAAACTCTGCACATTCTTCCGAAAGTTCTCTTACATTCCATATAGTGGCAATTCGCAGAGCTGTAGGATACACATCGTTTGTTGACTGTAACATATTAACATGGTTGATTGGATGAATTATATCATACTCACTTGATTTTTCAATGTGAATTAATGCTACATTTGCTATAACCTCATTTACATTCATATTTGTAGATGTTCCAGCCCCGCCCTGAAATTTATCTACAATAAACTGGTTTTCATATTTTCCTGCTAAAATCTCATCGCAAGCAAATACAATTGCATCTTTAATTTTTTCATCCAAAAGGCCAACCTCAAAGTTTGCAATTACGCACGCTTTTTTAACCATGCCAAGCGCTTTTATTAAATCTTTGTCAACGCTCTTTCCAGAGACGCTAAAATTAGCCAAAGCACGTTTTTTTGTGAATTCCGTAAAGCTCAAGGTCAGAAAGCTCAATACTGCCCAAGAAATCTTTTTCTATTCTTGACATTGCTGTATATTTCTCCTGATTAAATGTATTTTAAAATTGTCCTATATTAGTCAACATCAAACATTATATCATATCGATGAATATTCAGGTGAAAAAGACACGATTTTAAAAGTACTTTCTTTAATTGCGGAATTTTAAAGCTTTGCAAGACGTTTTTTGTCCAATAAAGGTAACTTTTAATCAGTTCACAACAGTCATCTCAGGTGATTTTTCCCTTTGGATTTATGTTTGTTTTGTTAGTATGTAATTAGAGTTGCAAAAAATATAGTAATTTGGTTTAATTTAAAAACAGAAAAAAGTCCAAGGTAAATTTTTATCTTTGACAAAACAAAATAATATAAACATGAGTGCAAAATATTGCAAAAAAAAACAATATTGTGAATTGAAATTTAAAACAAAAGCTATATATTACAATTAAAGCCTCTTGCCTGAAAGTAGAGTTAAAAAAGTGGAGAGAATTTGATGTTGGGGAAATTGATTTGAGAAGGATAATGGTTTGAATTAATTTATTAGTATTTAGATTTCCTTCTAATAGAGTATATTCTTTATATGGCAATATTTTTACATTACCCATAAAAAGACAAGGTCTTTCAAAATTTTGTGAAATTTAGTAATATTAGTTTTGGATAAGGTTGTTCATACTTTATTTTGGGAGTATTCTTATGAAAATGATATGGAATTTGACGAGACTGTGCAACTGGAATTGTGTGATTTGTTATGTCGATCTGTTCATATAAGTAACAACCAAATACCAGAGATTCAAAAAAGATTGATTTTAAACGGGAAGGAATTAACATTCGAAGAAAAATTGAAAATAGTTAATGATTTATATAATAGTGGTATAAACTCAATTGATTTTTCAGGAGGAAATCTGCTTTTAATAGATGATAATATTAAAATTATTCCAATATGCTGCTTCTAAATTTTCAAAAGATTATTTATCTATAAGTATCCCAGGGAATAATCTAAATTCTGAATTAATCTGCAACTTAAAGGATTATGTATCTAAAGTTGAATTTACGTTAGATAATGTAGAAGGTGACAAGGATGGTTCAAGACCAAATGTATTTGTTGAGTTGACAAAGAATGCAATAAAATTTTGTGTAAAAGAAAATATCACTGTATGTATTAGTACAGTGCTTAAAAAAAGTAATGTTTCACCTAAGAACTTGAGTAAAATTTATTACTTTTTAATTGAAAATAGTATAGAAGAATGGAAAATATTGCGCTTTTACCAGGTAGGAAGAGCAGCGAATATTCATGCTCTAAATCCTGATGATAATGAACTTAAAGAGGCAATTAAGTACATAGATGAACTCAAAAAGGAAAATATTATACAAATTTCATATCAGCATTCTTTAAATAACAAAATTCACGGAAATGTTAAGTGTAATGTTTTAAGTCATTCAATAGGTATATTTGCTGATGGAACAGTTAGTAACAGTTAGTGCATATGCTTGGGCACTTTGGATATAATGGTAGGCCAGTTGATAAAAATTTTGTATTGAGAAAGATGCCAGAACAAAGCTTAAAAGATATTATTGAGAGTGATAAAGCATTAAAATGGAATAGTAATAAGCTAAAAAATTCCGCTTCAATATGTCAGCTTGATAAAATTATGCTGAATAATCTGTATTTCACTAAATAGGAAAAGGAGGTTTACGGGGATGAGATGCAAGCCTATAAGATGTAAAACAATTCTTACTAAAAGTAAGTTACCAAGTGTTGATTACTGCTATAATGTTTATATTGGATGTACCCATGCATGCCAATACTGTTACGCAGAATTTATGAAAAAATTTACAGGACATATTAATGATGAATGGGGTCAATTTGTTGACTACAAAGAAAATGCTTTAGAGCTACTTGAGAAAGAGATTAAAAAGGTTAAAAATAACGAAAAAGTATTATTGGGAAGTGTTACCGATTCCTATCAACCGATAGAAAAGAAACTTCTTTTGACAAGGAAAAGTCTCGAAATATTTTTAAAGAATAACACACATATTTCTATTTTAACCAAGTCAGTTTTAGTTTTAAGAGATATTGACATACTATCAGGTTACGACAGGTGTGAAGTAGGTATAAGCTGTGGTTTTTTAGATAAGAATGTTTATCAAATTTTGGAACCACGTGCTAGCAATCCTTATGAAAGAATAATGGTCCTCAGAGAATTGAAACATGCAGGAATAAGAACATACTTATTCATAAGTCCAATAATTCCTCTTGTCAGTGATATAGAATCTATTTTTTCTTTAGCAGGGGACAGTATTGATTTTGCAATGGCTGAAATATTAAATACAAAGTGTAACAATATTAGTAAATTAAGAAGTATATTAGAAAAATTAGTTGGATACGAAAAAGTTTCAGATATATTAGAACTTTGTAAAGACAAAGAATATTTATCGACAATTCAAGATAAATTTGAAGCCTTATGTAGAACTTATAAAGTCGAAAATAAAGGGTTTTTTGCTCATAATAATTAAACAATATGAAAACATTATAGTATATACTAGAAAATGTTATTTAGAAGGAAAGAATATAATAATTGAAAGAAATTTCAAACTAAAAGAAATATTTATACCCACTGAAAATTATAAAGAATATAAAAAAATAATTGAGGAAATTATAGATAGAGATAACGAAATATTAATACTAAAGTAAAAACTTTCACTTTATAAATCTAACCTCTATATTTCTTATCTCTGGTATCTTTCTTAGATTTTCCTCTATCTCTTGTTTTATATGACTCTTGAAAGGATCATCATCAGATAATAAAAGTTCTATAATTACATCTCCTTCCTCAGTAATTTTTAAATAATTAAGTAACTTAAGACTAATAAGATCCATAGAAACAGCCGGATAAACAATCTTAGAAAGAATATCTACCACTTCCTTTTCATTTAAAACTGAATTATTATTTTCTCCTAAATAATTTTTTATTGCTGATTTTAAACCATCTATTGCTAAAACAGAACAATGCATTTTCACTGGGGGTAGTCCTCCAAGAGCTTCAGCCACATCTCTCCAAGTAATCTTTAATGCTTCTTCAATTGTTTTTCCTTTTACCATTTCTGTCATCATAGATCCTGTAGCAATATTTGAGGCACACCCAAAAGATTGAAATTTTATATCTGTGATAATATTAGTCTCTTTATCTACTTTAATATATACTGCTATCTGATCCCCACAAGCAGGACTACCTTCTATAGCAAATCCATCTGGGTTTTCTATAACTCCTACATTTCTCGGATTTCTAAAATGCTCCAAAACAATATCAGAATACTTTAAAATCATCATACATTTCCTCCTTTTCCTACCATTTTAGTATGCTTTTGATTAGATTTTACAATATAATTCTTCATACTGCAAGAACTATTGAAAAATAGCTT
>Ga0272449_1000506_pt1 | contig 46401 bp, 53 predicted proteins | sample YNPCB0241_FD_198679 | JGI IMG/M metagenome (GOLD analysis project Ga0272449, IMG submission 198679) | Hot spring sediment microbial communities from Yellowstone National Park, WY, United States - YNP-CB-024-1 | ecosystem: Environmental > Aquatic > Thermal springs > Hot (42-90C) > Sediment...
CCGAGCATCTCGAGGATGTCCTGCCTGCTGAGCTTCTTGACGTCCTCTAACCTCATCCCGATTATCTTCTCCGTGAGTTTAGAGGCAGAGGCCTGGCTTATGGCGCATCCCCTGCCCTTGAACTTTACGTCGCTTATCACGCCGTCCTTCACCTTTATGAAGAGCTCAATCACGTCTCCGCAGAGTGGGTTTGAGTCCCTGACATGGATGTCTGGATCCTCCAGCTCGCCGTAGTTCCTCGGATTCCTGTAGTGGTCAAGAATCTCGTCGAGCTCTGACGATGACATCAAATAATACCTACTCCGCCATCGTATTAACTATTTGCATCATCGCAAAATTTAGCATAGAAGTAAGTCTATCAAGCATCGTCTCTGTAGTTAGAGGGTATTCATTAAGTGGCCCAATTTCATAAGAAATTGTTGGATTAAAAATACTTGGAAAATTTGCTGTTTTACGTCTTGAGTGTTTTCTGGACGATCTCTTTGAACTCCTCGTCTGTCACTGGTCCCTTCTTCTGGATTGAGAGGTTCTTAACCTGCGTTAGAATGCTGTTTATCTGCTCCTCGCTTGCCTGAATGCCGAGCTCTCTCAGCTTGGCCGCTATTGAGTGTCCTCCACTCTTCTTTCCAAGGATTATCTTGAACTCGTTGCCGACCAGTTCTGGAAGGTATGGGAGAGCTCCCTGCAGGTATCCCTCGTCCCTGAACCTCACGGAGAACATCACGGCTATTCCGGCCTCATAAGCAAACGACTGGTCGCCCACGACCGGCTTGATCGGCGGCATCTTCACTCCAGATGCCTCCTCAACGTACTTCGAGAGCTTTCGCAGATTCTCAAGCCTAAGACCAATATCCATGTTCAACAATATTCTCAAGATCACCGCGACCTCTTCAAGCGCCGCACCGCCCGAGCGCTCACCTATCCCGTTCACGTTCGTATGAATTACCTCCGCGCCCGCAGTAACTGCAGAGACAGAGTTGGCGACTGCGAGGTTCATATCGTTGTGGCAGTGAACCTCTATTGGGACATCCACCCAAGACTTTATCTGCCTGATCAGGTGGGCGAAACCCCAGGGAGCAGTCACTCCGAACGTATCTACTATCGCTATTGCGTCAACCTTGGCCTCATTAACCACCTTTGTTATTAGTGCCTTGAGATACTCAGGATTCGCGCGCGTACTATCAACGCAGAAGAAAGTAGTGTGTAGTCCATGAGCCTTTGCGTACTGAGCCGCGTCGACGGCCATATCTAGGACCCTCTTCTCATCCCACCTGTATCCCCGCTCTATCAGTGTCTTTGAGGAGGGTAGTTCTATCAATACTCCCCACACATCAGCTCTCAGTGAAGTATCTATGTCATCCCTCCTAGCCCTGCAGAATGCCTTTACCTTAGCCTTCAATCCCAGCTGTGCGATCTGCTTGACTGCCTTGAAGTCGTCCTCAGAGACAACAGGCATGCCCGCCTCTATTCTATGCACGCCGACCTCGTCCAGTAGCTGGGCAATCCTCACCTTCTCATCAGACCTAAAGACGACCCCAGGACACTGCTCGCCGTCCCTAAGCGTAACGTCATATATCTCAACCTTCTTCGGCAAATTCATGCTGGAGAGAACTTCTGGAGCAAAATTAAAGGGACTGACGAACCACTTATCACCAATCCAAGGAGTAGAGCTCATCGCTAATAATGCAGCCGTCCTTTATTTAACTATTAATAAAAGAATCACGATCAAGTGATGATCATGAGTGGAGCCAGTGAAGACTCGATGTCGGGGCTTAGCCAGCTTGAACTATTCTTCAGGCCAAGATCTGTCGCGGTCATCGGCGTCTCAGCAACGAAGGGAAAGATAGGACACGAGATCCTGAGAAGCATAGTCGAGGGAGGATACAGGGGAAAGATATACCCAGTCACGATATCTGCGAAGGAGATATTAGGGCTCCAGTGCTACGAGACTGTCTCGCAGATACCCGGGCCAGTAGACCTAGCAGTCTACGCACTACCCTCAAGCCTCGCACCCCAGATAATCGAGGAATGCGGCAGAAAGGGAGTGAAGAACATCATAATTGTTTCAGGAGGATTCAAAGAGGTGGGCGGTTCAAACGTAGACCTCGAGACGGAGGTCGTAAACATAGCGAGGAAGTACGGCATGAGGATCATCGGCCCAAACTGCATAGGCGTCTTCGACGGCGAGAGCAGGTTTGACACGTTTTTCCAGTCTCGCGAAAGAATGGTCAGGCCTCCGCACGGCCCGGTTTCATTCATTACTCAGAGCGGGACCTACGGCGTCGCCTTCCTTGAAGAGGCTGCAGAGGACGGCGTTGGCATAAGCAAGATGGTGAGCTTCGGAAATAAGGCGGACGTAGACGAGGCAGATCTGATCAGATACCTAGGAATGGACGAGGACACGAGGGTAATTGCAATATACATGGAGGCGGTCGTCAATGGTAGAAGATTCATAAAGGCCGTAAGCGAGGTCAGCGCAAAAAAACCAATAGTCATACTGAAGTCTGGGAGGACGAGCCTAGGAGTCAAGGCTGCAAAATCACACACCGGCTGGCTAGCCGGATCATACCAAGTCGCCAAGTCTGTCTTCAAGCAGGCAGGAATAGTCGTCGCTGAGGACTTCGAAGAACTATACGACACAGCAAAGGCACTCGCACTCCAACCACTCCCCAAGGGCAGACGGGTCGGCATGCTGACAAACGGAGCAGGCATGACCGTCTCGGCCTGCGACGCAGCAGAGCAGAGAGGGATACTCGTCGGGACCTACAGCGAGGAGACGCGAAAGAAGCTCGAGGACGCACTTCCGAAGTTTGCTCTAGTCCGAGAGGTCGTGGACCTGACCGGAAGCGCCACATCTAAGGAGTACAAGATTACGATGGAGGCCCTGCTGAGCGACGATGGCATAGACCTCCTGATGCCGTTCTTCGTCTTTCAGGACACGCCGCTCGACGAGGGAATAATCGACGTCTTACCAGAGATGCAGCGATACGGAAAACCAATACTCGGAGTTTATTCACGCGGCATCTATGGGAGGGAAGTCGCGAAGAAGCTACAGATGCGTGGCATACCCTTCTACAGGTCGCCGGAGAGGGCGATAGCAGTCGCGTCATACATGATGTGGCTCAGTGAGTATAGGGCGACGATCGATAAGAGAGCAATAATTAAGGCTCCGGAAATTCAGGTCGATGCTGGGAAGACTCACGAAGTCGTCAAGTCCGCGCTAAGTGAGGGGAGAAGAGCCCTCCTAGAACACGAGGGAAAGGAACTCTTGAAGAGTTATGGTATTCCAGTTGCGGAGAGCAAGCTCTCGAGGAGCGAGAGCGAGGCCGCGGACCTGGCGGACAGTATTGGCTATCCAGTCGTCTTAAAGATAGTTTCGCCTGACATTATCCATAAGAGCGATGTGGGAGGAGTCATCGTCGGGCTGAAAGACAGAGACGAGGTAAGAAAGGCATACAGGTCGATCTTGGAGAACGTCAAGAAGAGAACGCCGGAGGCCAAAGTCGTCGGCATACTGGTCCAGAGAATGGCGCCTCAGGGACTGGAAGTAATAGTCGGAGGAGTGAGAGACGAGGAGTTCGGACCAGTCGTGATGTTTGGGCTCGGAGGAATATTCGTGGAGCTTATGAGGGACGTCACGTTCCGGAAGTCTCCGATAACAGAGTTCGAGGCCCTCGAGATGATCCGGGAGATTAGGGGGTATCAAGCCCTCAGGGGATTCAGGGGCCAGCCCCCAGTCAGCGAGGAATACCTAGCAAGAATCTTGACGAGACTCTCAGACCTATTGATGGAGCAACCAAGCATAAAGGAGATAGACCTCAACCCAGTCTTCGCCTATCCAGACGGAGCAATAGTCGCAGACGTCAGAGTACTGCTGGAGTAATTACCATAAGAGTTATTAGAATTTAAGGCAACTAATATGCAGATGACGATCCAGAAGCATAAGACTAGAAAGGTAGTCCTGATGACTCTGCTCGGCGTCTTGGTATTTATCCCGAAACTCATGCTACCAACTCCGCTCGATAAGATCCTTATAATCGCCCAGACACTGGTTCTCAGCCTAGCGAGTGTTCTGATTGGGAAGCTAGGGGCCACATACACGGCATTCATTGGAGGCTTACTCACAACAATCATAAGGCCGGCATTCTTTCCATTGACACTCTTATTCGCAGTTATTTACGGCTTAATGATAGATGTGTTCTTCATATTTCTAGGCGTTAGATCATCGCTAGGAATTAGGTATCGTAGGCTCGTGTTGTCAACTACCATCTGCACAGCTCTTGTCGGGCTGTCATCGTATTACTTCACGGTCTACGTCATGGGGATTCTGCCGAGGAACATAGTCATGGAGTTCATCATCATGGTGGCCGGCGTCTTAGGTGGAGCGGCTGGTGGATGGCTTACAACTATCCTGCTAAGAAAGGGATTAGAGAGATTTGCTGAGACATGAGACGCTGCAGGCCGTTGATGCTATTGATACATGCTTTCCGGAGGCTTTGTTGCCTTCATCATCATTTCTAGTAATTCTCTGCACAGCTCTCTAGTCTCTGCCAACGCCTCTGCCAGCTCGTTGATCGTCACTATTCCGACAAGCCTGCCGTCCTTCTCGATGACAGGTAGTCTCCTGAAGCCATGACTCGCCATCAATTTGACCGCGTCTATTAGGCTGGAATCAGGCTCTATGGCGATCACCGGATAGGACATTATTTCCTTGACCTTGATCGATGTGTGGTCTATTCCAGTCGCTAGTACTCGTCTGACAAGATCTCTTTCGGTTACTATTCCGATTATTTTGTCCTCCTTAGTGACGAGGAGGCATCCCACGTTCATGCGGTCCATCATTATTGCCGCCTCCCTTACCGTTCTTTCAGAATCAATCATTATGTTTATACGTCTTGCAAGCGAGCCGACCTTAATCTCTACCTCACCGCCTACTTCTTCACCCATAGGTACCAATAATAATGAGCCTCAAAGTTATTTATAACCAAGAGCTTATCGAAATACTTAGAAAAGCCAGAAAACCGTTTTTTGCAAAGACCCATATTCTATATACTCAAACTATAAATTACCTCTTCACAATTGATTATTCGTTGAGAGTTGGGAGAGGCGACGTGTTCTGCTCCTGGTAAGGTCATACTAACGGGCGAGCACTTCGTTGTATATGGAGCAAGGGCCATCGCTGGTGCTATTAATCTCAGGGCATACGCCAAGGCTACTACTAGGAATGACGGAGTGGTCTCGATCACTTCGGAGGATATGGGCATCTCCGCCGAGTGGCGTGGGGCCGAGCTCGTAAAAGAGTCTAAGCGCGGCGTCTCGGAGAGGCTTAGGCCCCTCCGAGAGGCGCTGATGGCAGTTCTAAACAAGGTTAGCGGCAATGGAATCTCCGTGAGCATTAATTCCGAGATTCCGAGGGCTTCCGGACTCGGCTCTTCTGCTGCTGTCTCTGTCTCGTGCGTGGCTGCTGGTCTTCATGCCTATGGCTACAAGCCGTCTCAAAGCGAGATAATAGATCTCGCATCGATTGCTGAGGGAATTATCCATTATAGGGCGTCAGGGGTCGACCTAGCCGTCTCTACTTATGGTGGAGTCATATCTTACAGGCGTGGGAGCCATCCAGTGATGATCAATATTAAGAAGCCGATCTCGCTGCTGTTGATAGACGTCGGAACGCCGAGGAGGACCGGAGACATGGTTAGACACGTATCGCAGCTGCGGGAACAGTACATATCAGTCTTCGAGAAGCTGAGGGAGACCGTTGAGGAGATTACTTCGGAATGCGAGTTAGCGCTCATCAATAGCAGGTACGAGAGGCTGGGCGACTTGTTGACTATTAACCACAACATCCTGAGGGCGATCGGAGTCTCCACAAGGGAGCTCGACAATGCTCTAGAGCTCGCAGTGAAGTCAGGCGCGATCGGTGGAAAATTGACTGGGGGCGGCGGAGGTGGCTGCGTAATTGCTGTCGTAAAGGAGGAGGAGATCGACATGGTTTATAAGAAGTTGATGAGGAGCTACAACGTCTACAAGGTTGGTATACCGCAGGATGGCGTTAGATGTGAATCTTATAAGCCTGAATAAATTTAAATAAGGCTATCAAAAAATTCTATACGCTGTGATGATTTTGCCGAGTCCTGAATAGATGAGGACTCCTAGGTTATCTGAGCAGACACATAAAATTATGCGGGCTAACTAGGCCGATTAATATCCAGCTGCTTCATTAAATCCCGATCAATGAGCCTATGAATATTCCTGTGATCATAGTTATGCCGAACTCCATGGTTAACTGCGCGGTCATAGGGTCGGCGGCGACTGGGACAGCGCGTCTAAATACTCGGACGAGTCTGACCGCCCTCGGCAATGTTATATAGGTAAGCAATGCTAGGGGTGTTAGAACTCTCCAAACGACTAGAAATGCGGTGATTATGTATGTCGAGGCTATCATCGCGATGTAGAGTTTTATTGATCTTTCCTGGCCGAGCATTATTGCGAGCGTCTTTATGCCGGCTGAACGGTCATACTCGATGTCGCGTATGTTGTTCGCGAACAACACTAGTCCGACGAGTATGCCCAGTGGAAGTGAGGCAGCCATTACGCCTATGTCTATCTGCCCAGTCAGGACGTAGTATGTCCCGCCAGTCATTAATGGTCCCCAGACCAAGATGACTGAGGGCTCGCCCAAAGCTCGATACTTAAGCATCAGCGGCCTCGCGGTGTAGAAGTAGCTGAAGAAGAGTCCGGCAACGGTGAATAACACGACTATCGGTCCTCTAAGGGTTGCGATGAACGCCGCGATGGATAATACGAATGCGTATAGCCCAGCTACTACTAGGGCGAAGGTGCTGGGAGATATGCCGACGCCGAGGAGTGGATGCCGTCTGTACCTAGCAGTCGGCGCCTCCGTCGTGTCGACCCTATGCTTGACGTCGAAGTAGTCGTTAGCCATGTTGGTAGCGGCGTGAAAAGCTACGAGGCCGATGAGCGTGAGCGTGAGGAGTAGGGGATCGAGCCAGCCCCGTACAAATGCGAGGACACCTCCGAGACCCACAGACATGACAGTCATGACGAATGACCAAGGCCTAGCATACTGGATCCAAGCACTCAGGCCCATCAAGAGAAGAAAGTGAGGTACTTTTTATTTAAGAATTATTGAAGGGGCGCAATTATGAGTACTAGCTCTGTCCAGACTATATGTGATACGGAGGCAGATGTCAGCGAGCCGGTCCTAACGTATAGTAGTCCCCAAATCATGCCGGCGATGAAGGCTATGATCATTAAGGGAACATTCATCGTCCAGACGTGTACCGTGGAGTAGATCAGCGACGCAGCCGGCAGCGCGTAGCCAGTCCCCAACGCTTCCCTCAGCTCTTGCAGTAAGAATCCCCTCCAGAAAATCTCCTCGCCGATACTCGTAAAGATTAGTAGGAGGGCTATGTAGAGCGGCTCGGCCTCCATCTTCAAAAGATATACCTCTCCAGCGCTCGAAGCGACGTATGGTTCAAGCAATGCATATCCAGCGAGGAGTAGGATGTAAAGTCCAAGCCCGACCAGTACTCCGCTAAGCAGGCTCAATGGCCTTGTTTTTCTGAAGCCTTGGAGAAGCCTTCTGCCCCTCATCCAAAACGAGATCAGGATTAGGGCGGCAACCGAGAATGCTAGACGTAGCCAGAACGTGGTTAGGCGTGTACTGAACGTAAAGAGCCAAAGCACGTAAGCCGCTAAGACGGATAGTAGAAGCCGCCTCCACATAATCTTCACCGAGCCACTTCAGTCCTCCCCAAGTTCTATTTCTCTGGGTCTTCGCTAATCAATAAACTCGGCGAGGCTTTCCGCGGCCGCTCTTCTGTATTTAAGTTTTACCCATCATAGTTGGAGACCTATGTTATCTATATATAGAGATATTACGAGATATATCTTATGCATGCGGGTGATTTCTTCGAGCCCTGGACCGTGGGCGGATTGCATAGAGCCAAGCATCTATGGGGCAGGTTCTTAAAGCCGCTGAGGCGGGGAGACTTCAGACTCCTAGTGCTTGAAGTCCTGAAGAAGCGGCCGATGCATGGATACGAGGTCGCCAAGGAGATAAGCGAGATGTTCGGAGGCTTCTACGAGCCGAGCCCGGGAGTAGTCTACCCTACGCTTCAGTGGCTGGAGGACGAGGGATACGTCAAGGCCGAGCAGGTAGACGGTAAGAGGGTCTACAGCATAACGGAGAGTGGGCTAAAGTTCCTAGAGGAGAAGGAGGAAAGCGTCAAGAGACTGCTAGACGCATGCACGAGCATCATGGAGAATGAGAGGCTAAAGCTGCTCAACGCCGGCAGGAGACTTGCCCAGACAATCCTACTACTGATGCCCGGAGCGACCGATGAACAGCTGAGAGAAGCAGTCAGGATAATTGAGGATGCGAGGAGAAGAATAGCCGAGCTGATGATGAAGTAGATGACCGCGATAACGGTAGAGGGACTAGTTAAGAGCTATGGAAAGGTCGTCGCAATCGATGACGTATCCTTCACCGTCGAAGACGGAGAGATATTCGGGTTTCTCGGCCCGAACGGTGCTGGAAAAACAACGACGATCAACATCCTAACGACGCTTATCAGACCCACGTCTGGCAGAGCCATCGTCGGAGACTTCGACGTCGTGACAGAGGCGGATAAGGTGAGGAAAATAGTTGGACTCGTCCCTCAAGACATCACTGTTGACGACGACTTGACCGGCTGGGAAAACCTGATGCTCCATGCTGGGCTTTATCACCTCGGGAGGCAGGAGGCGAAGAGAAGGGCCAGGGAGGTCTTGGAGCTCGTCAACTTGCTTGACGCCGCGAATAGAAAGGTTGAGACTTACTCGGGAGGTATGAGGAAGAGGCTGGAGCTTGCAGCTGGCCTGATGCATCAGCCACGCATCCTCTTTTTAGACGAACCTACGCTGGGCCTAGACGTGCAGACTAGGTCTGCTATTTGGGACTACGTTAAGAAGCTGAGGAACGAGCTGAAAATGACGATCTTCCTGACGACCCACTACATGGATGAGGCCGACGCGCTCTGCGACCGAATCGCAATAATAGACCATGGAAGGATAAGGGCCATAGACACGCCGATGAACCTCAAGAACAGCCTCGGAGGGGACATAATAGAGCTCGAGGTGACTCATAATAATCCAGAAGAAGTCGTGCAGTTGTTGGGCATGATTGACGCTGTGAAGAAGACCACGTATACGGGCGGGCTGTTCAGGGTGACAGTCGAGAGGGGAGAGGAGACGCTGCCGATAATGCTTGAGGCACTGCTTAGAAAGGGGCTCAGAGTGACTAGGGTAGTCATGAAGAAGCCCACGCTTGATGAGGTCTTCCTCGAGTACACTGGCAGGACGCTTAGGGAGGAGCAGGGCAGCTGGGAGGAGACCCGTAGGCAATACGCAATAATCAGGAGGATGAGGACTTGATGGACGTCTTGACTGAGGTCTACGTCCTGCTTGACAGGGAGCTCAAGAAGTGGTATAGGTCGCCATTCCTGATGACGATGACGATCATTCAGCCGGTCATATGGATGGGACTCTTCGGAAAGGCGCTGAATCTGACAGGCATGTTCCAGATACCTGAGGAGATACTCGGCCAGCTGCCCCCAGCCGTCACCTCGCAGATCGCTCAGCTCTTCAATAGAATGATGGTGAACCTCTTCGGCACCGCGGAGCTGGACTATTTTTCATACATGTCGGTCGGCATGCTCTCGATAGTGATACTGTTCACATCGATGTCAAGCGGGATGTCGATAGCCTGGGACAGGCGTCTAGGATTCCTCAACAAGCTGCTGGTATCTCCGATAAAGCGGGGATCAATAATTATTTCCAAGGTCTTATCGGGCGTTGTTAAGTCGGTAATGCAGGCAATACTCGTAATGCTCTTCGCAGCCGCCCTCGGCGCAAAATACAACCTCGCAGGTCCGCTGGCGCCTCTCGTGGTCCTGCTCGCACTTACACTCCTCTCGCTTGGACTGTCGTCCCTCTTCGTCTCTCTAGCTGTTAGGCTGAAGAGCTGGGAGTCGCAGATGGCGGTTATGAATCTGCTGAACCTGCCGTTGATGTTTGCGAGCAATGCGCTTTACCCGATAAAACTGATGCCTAGCTGGCTTCAAGTCGTGGCCTCCGCGAATCCTATCAGCTACGCAGTCGACGCAGTTAGACAGGCGCTCTTGCTTGGATCATCTGCAAGCGCCTCCATGTTGCTCCTAGACCTTGGTGTACTTGCAGTCTTTGCCTTGGCGCTTGCGGGTTTCGGCGTCCTCGTCGCTGACCGTGGATTGAGGAGGAGCTAGACCTACGCATCCATAACGCTTAGTGGAAAATCTATATCGATGAACCGCATCTATATGCCTTAGTTTTGAATGACGTCGAGGTAGTGGTTCCGATTGAGAGAGTAGAGGCGTGGGTAGACGAGGTTAGGCCTAGGCGCGTCTTGATACAGGCGCCGCTCGGACTGAGGCAGATTATACCACTCATTGTCGACGCCCTTAGTAAGAGGGGTGTTGAGGCTTTTGTCTCGATGAGCGCAACTTGGGGTGGATGCGACGTAGCAGTCAGGGAGGCCGAGGAAATTGGTGCTGACGGAATAATCCATTTCGGACACACGCAGTTCCTAGCAAGTCATCCATTGCCAGTACTGTTCATCGAGGCATGGTACTCTGATGCTGAGCCTCTTCTGAGACTTGCTTCTAGGGTCGTCGAGACGCTCTCTGGTTATAGCTCTGTGGGCCTAGGATCGACAGCTCAGTGGACGATACACCTACCGAAGTTTGCGGAGGAGTTGAAGAGAGCTGGCTTCAGGATCCTCATTGGCCGACGGGGGGCGAGAGCCGCGCATGAGGGCCAGGTGCTAGGCTGCGACTACTCATCGCTCAAGTCAATAGAGGAGATAGTTGACTGCTTCGTCGTCGTTGGATCGATGTTTCACGCATTGGGCCTCGCGTTGACCTCGCCGAAGCCTGTGCTTGCCGTCGATCCAGAGTCTCAGAGACTGGAGTGGATGGAGGAGACGGCTAGAAAGGTCTACTCCCAGAGGTACGCCAGCATCGTCAAGTTCAGGGAGGCTAGGAGGATAGGCGTGATTGTGAGTGTGAAGCCTGGACAGATGCATATCGGACTTGCGAGAAAACTGAGAGATCTGCTGAGACAGCATGGATACGAGGCGGACATCCTAGTGACTGACGAGGTCTCTGAGACTCTCTTAATGGAGGGCAGGTATGATGCCTACGTAAACACGGCCTGCCCCAGACTCAGCGTAGAGGACCAGGCTCGCTTCTCCAAGCCACTCTTACTGCCATCAGAAGTATTGGTCGCGGTTGGGAGGCTAGGGTGGGAGGAAATAATAAAGAACGAGCTATTCCTCTCGCTGAGCCTGCCACAAAAAATAATCAAAAATGAGGATTAGTTGTTGGTGTGTTCAGGCTGCTTGGTGGTCACTGATCTCAGACTGCTCAGGACGAAGTTTCTGAATCCTACGTGTCCGCCGAGCGCGCTCATGAAGGCTGCCATTACGCATATCTCGAAAGTGCCCTTGATCAGGATCGGAAGCCAAAGCCCGTAGAGAAATTCAGGCGCGCCCGGAAGAAGCAGGGGCACGAAGATTGAGAAGACGGCGTAGATCCATGCTGCTTCGGGAATGTAGCTCAGCAGGACGACTGGAGCGTAGTAGAGACTGCTCCTGTTTGTTGGGTTAAAGACCCCCGCGAGTAGTCCAGCTGTGACTCCGACGATTGCCTTGCCTATCGACGTGGTTACTCCTAGGGGGCCGAGGTTACCGAGGGGGCCGAACCATATCGACGGGACGATGCCTGCTAGCAGTCCCGTGATTCCTCCGATGACTGGACCTCCGAAAATCGCCGCGACGAATACTGGAAGAAGCGAGAAGTCAAGGGCTACCTGCTGGATCATTGTGGGAGCGATGGTTATGAATGCAAGCACGTTGCCCAGCGCCGACATCATCAGGACAAAGCTCCACTCCTTGCTTCCCATCCTCAACTACATTCACAGTTATACAAGTCTCCCCGTATTTAGTCGTGTTATTTATTATACCAATTTATGATAATATTCGACAAAAAGTTTAGTAATCATATCAAATTTTTATGTTAATTTTGTTGCAAAATTTAACAACTCATTTATCAGTTCTGGCTTAGCTATTGATACAACTCTTGATCGCCCAACCTCGTAGATGGTAACTAGGCCAGCGTTCTTAAGTATCGATATATGGCGATAGACCGCCGTGTACCTCATCTTAAGCGTCCTTGAAATAGCCTTTATGTGCAAAGGCCTATTACTCTCAGAAACTATCTTCAGTATTTTTAGTCTAGTTGGGTTTCCAAGCGCGTTAAAAATTACTGAAATATTTGTTAATATTTCCTCATTCACATAGAACGATGCAAAAAGAGATATAAGAGCTTTTATCGATTACAATTTTTTGAGTAGCTACCCATGATTGATAAATGACGATTAATATAGGCATGCTGATGCCCACGGCGCCTCTCAGTTCGACGTTCAGGATCTCCGTCGTCGCGCTCTTCGGCGGGCTCTCAGCGCTCCTCACAGTTTTACCGCTTGATTTTCCCTTCCCGCTCGTTCCTTACCTCAGGTTTGACCTGGCCGAGATACCTGTGTTTGTTGTCTTTATGCTATATGGACCGCTGGCAGGCCTGCTTACAAGCATTACATATCTCGGCGTCCTCTTACCAATAACTATGGGAGAGTGGCTCTGGCCCGTCGGGCCTTTCCTCAAATTCCTAGCCGTAGCGTCGCAGGTAGTCGGCATGTATCTCGGATTCAGAGCCTACCGCCTAGTTAGGAGAGGCGGATACGCCTCATTCTTTATCCAGCTTACACTTCTCGGCATGACTCTGAGGATAGTCGCCATGACGCTAGGCAACTACGCAGTCCTGACCATGACGTCTCAAGTCGAGTACGTGGCCAGCCTGATGAGAGTGATAACTGGTTGGAGCCTCTCGTCAGGCACAGAGGTACTAGTAGTAGTGCTGGCGCTGACAGCGGTCTTCAACGCCCTGCACACTCCCCTATCAATGATGCCCGCAGCGCTACTAGTCAAGAAGATATCCAGCGAGGGCTCGATGATTAGTTACCGTGGCGCGTGGATGGTCAGGGCCATAGGTGGGGATGGATCAAAAAATCTCTGAAGCCTACTCGTTCATTATGTTCTTTGCCTCGCTTATCGCCTTTTCGTAGAGCTCCCTACTTATGCATGAATTATCTAACAGCTTTTCAAGCTCCTCAGCGTCGATTATCTTCTTCTCGCCGTTGGGCTTCTCGACCACGTCTATGCCTAGGTCGACGTACCACGCGTGGCTCTCGTAGACATGTATAGGCGTGGAGATGTTTATGTATCTGCCCTTCTCAGCGTTGCCCAATCCATAGTACCTAGTATCCATCCGCCAGCTGAACCTCTTTATCCTGCTTATCGATATGTCACCCGGAGTCTTATCAACCTCGAGGCCGTCGTACTTCCCGAAACCCCTGATTACCCGCTTACCTATCAGCACGTCTCCACTGCGATAGAACCTGAACGGGCCTAGCAGTATTTTTCCTGTGAGGGGTTTGGTGTGGTGGATCATCGCTGAGCACCCCCTCCTCGGAGCAAGCCTATTCACGAGGTCGATTATCCTACGTTCGGCCAGCTCTCTGTCCAGCGCTCCCGACTCGACGAGCTCTTCAAGCATGCTTACCACGTTTGAGAGCGTCTCTCCACCGGCCCTGCATAGATGATGATTGGGCAAAGTATAAGCAACCTTCGACCTGACAGTGTCTAGGGATGCCTTGGCTTCCGCCGGGAAATAGACCCTAGCACTAGCTATTCCTCCGACCAGCCTTACCGGAGTGGTGACTACTTGCCACGATATCTTTCTGAGCTCCTGCATAATTTCTCCTACCGCGTCTGGACTTCCAAGAAGCTTGACGCCCTCCTTGTCGCCTGTGTCGTTTATCACTACTTCTGGCGCCGTCGTGGATGCGTAGGCCCCGAACCTCTCCTGCTGGCTCCTCGTGGGGTTAACAAGCTCGTGTCCAAGGTCTAGTAGGTACTTCGTGATCGAGGTGGAGTATATTCCCCTAATACTAAACCTCAACTCTACTCCCGTCCTTCTCTAAGCAGCTTGAGACGCTTCTTAATGAGCTCGTTTAGGAGCGAGCCATCAACCCTGCCCCTATATGTCTTCATGAGCCTGCCCATCACCTGTCCAGTTGGATCTGACTTGGGCTGCGCAGACAACGCCTCAGCTATCAGACGGTCTATCTGCTCCACCACCTCCTCCATAGGCGGCGCCTTGAGACCCAGCTTTTCAACTGCTTCTAACGCAGACGCCTCCGGGTTGTGGGAGAGGTATGTGAGGACCTGTTTCGCTGATTCCTTCGCGGTCAGTCCCTCCACGACCAGCCTGAAGTATTCTTTGACCTTATCGAAGCTCACTTCGTCGACTGGGTGTCCCTCCCGTCTCAGCTCCTTGTAGCCCTCAGTAAGGAAGCTGGCGGCGTAGCTCGGCTGAACACCTATCCCCACGAGCTCCTCAAACTCTGAGAGACGCTCAGAGTCTATCAGCTCCCAGACAAGCTGCCTACTCAATCCGTACCTCTCTGAGAGCCTGGCCGCGAGCTCGTCTAGGGTTGGAGGCAGGCTGGACTCGATCTCTTCTAATAGTTGCCGAGTAACCACGAGTGGAGGAATGTCTGTCTCCGGGTACATCCTAGCGGAGCCTGGCCTAGGCCTCATGTAAAAAGTGGTGCCGTCCGGCCTCGGACCCCTCGTCTCGCCCGGCACTGCTACTGTTGCCTCCGCAGCCCTATTTCTCACGGCCTCCATCGCCTCGAGGGCCTCGTGCTGCCTGTCAGCAACCATGACGAAGGCATCATGCTCTCCTAGCCCTAGCCTCGTGACCACCGAGCCGACCTCTGCATGGCTTATCCCGTATCCTGGAAGCTCGTCTGAGTGGAATATTCCCTCGACGCCCGCCCAAGCCTTTGCGTATTCTGAAAGGTCGCGCCCAAGCCTCACTGCCTCATCTCCGTGGCTCTTCAGCAGTCCAGCGAAGCCTGGGAGCCTGAGCGCATACACTCTTCCGCCCTCAGCTAGTTTCCTCGAGATTACTTTGCTGGACGTTGATGCGAAGATGTCGGTCACGTCGATTGGGCGCTCTGACTGTACCATCTCTGGAGTTATTCCTCGCTGCTTCAGCTTCTCCACGAGTCCTAGCAGGTGGTTGAGTCGCCTAGCCTCGTAGTCGATTATTTTTGGTATTAGGTCGAGCTCCTGCACTCCCTTGACCTCCGTTATTCCCGATCCCCTTATGGAGACGTTGAGGTCTTGGCGGACCGTGCCTATTCCCCTCTTTACCTTCCCGGTCGCCCTGAGTATCTTTCCAATCGCGTAGGCCGTCTTTGCAGCCTGCTCCGGACTCGTGATCACCGGAGCTGTTGAGACCTCTATCAGCGGTACTCCAAGCCTCGAGAGGTCATACACGACATATGTGGGCTTGGCCTCTACTAGTCTCGCGGCGTCCTCCTCGAGTGTTATTGTCTGTATCGGTATCTCCTGGCCATCAACCACCACTCTCCCACCCATCGCGACTATGCATGTCCTCTGGAAGCCCGTCGTGTTTGAGCCATCTATGACTATCTTCCTCATTACGTGTATCTCGTCCACAGGCCTAGCGTCTAGTAGCCTAGCGACGGTGAGCGCTATCCTTACTGCCTCCTCGTTCAGCCTGTGTGGGGGCTCCTCATCCATCTCGACTAGGCAAGTGCATCCAGGGTCTGCCCTGTAAATTATTCGCCGCATCTTCTTCATCTCAAACCTTGCAGCCGGGTCTATCTCGCCCAGCTCTGACTGCGTCTCTCTCAGCCTCCTCGTGAACTCGATTATCTTCTCGTCCCCGGTTGGAGATGTCCTGCAGTGGCAGAAGAGCTTCCTCTCTGTATCGAGCTGTCTGTGAATCTCTACGCCGACCCTGAGACCGAGTTCTTGGTAGTTCATGCCGCATCCGGCCTCATTCTTGTCGGAAGAGTCCTAGGACTCATCTCGCCGGCAATAGGCGTGAGCATGTAGTTCCGCACCTCCTCCAAGTCGCTCGCCCTCGCTAGGACCCACATCAGCTTGACCAGCGCTGTCTCGGAGAGCATGTCTTCGAGAGGCGTCACACCTGCCTTCATGATGTCTCGCCCATTCTCATAGACGTACATGTTTACTCTTCCGTAGCGGCACTGCGATGTCATGCCGACGAACACGCCCATACTCGTCGCCCTCCTCAGGGCTGAGATCCACTCTGACGAAACATGCCCCAGTCCAGTGCCTTCAATTATGATCCCCCTAGCCCCCCTCTCTAAGAAATAGTCAATTATCCCAGGCCCTAGTGATGGGTAGAACTTGATCAGAGCTGTCTTATCGCTGAAGCCAGGCCTGAAGTAGTAGCCGTCGCTTCCACGCCTGTTGACTGTCTGATCGTTGAGTATTATCTCGCCGTCCCTGACGTAGGCTATCGGCCTCGCGTTAACGCTCTTGAAGGCGTCCCTGCTGCTCGTATGCATCTTCACGACCCTCGTACCCCTGTGGACAGCGATGACGTCGTCGGAGTGCCAGTCATGCATGGCAATCACAACCTCGCCGAAGGGCGCATGCGCCGCTACTCGGACAGCCGCGACCAGATTTACTGCGGCGTCGCTGGAAGGCCTGTCGCTGCTCCTCTGCGCTCCGACTAGGACTATCGGTATAGGCGTGCCCGCCAGCGCGAAGCTAAGCGCCGCCGCGGTGTAGTGCATCGTGTCTGTGCCGTGCGAGACCACCACTCCAGAATACCCATTGCGTATCTTCTCATCCATCTTACGGGCAATCACGTCCCAGTCGCTGGGCGTCATGTTCTCGCTGAATTTCGAGAGCAACACTTCTGCCTCGACGTACGCTATCTCCGCGATCTCTGGAACAAGCGTAATTAGGTCTTCGGAGGTTAACGCGGGCTTGACTGCGCCTGTCCTGTAATCGATCCTGCTCGCGATTGTTCCTCCCGTGCTGACGATCGAGACGCGGGGTAGGCTTGGATCTAAGTGTGGCGGCTCCGGCCTCCTGAAGGCAGGCCTAGGCCCGGGGCCGAGACGCTTTACTATCGTGTCTTTCGTGGTCGCTATGCCTATGTTGTAGCCATTCCGGAGTTTTAGGACGATGTATCCCTCCTCGGCGTGCTCGTATCTAGACATTAGGTATCCCCTGTAGACCTCGCCGTCGGACTTAACCACCTCGACCTCGTCTCCCACATCGACTCCAGCACTTATCAGCAGGTCTCGAGCCAGGCCCCTATATCCATGCCAAGACTCAGTCATCTGTTAGACACTCTAAGCCAAGATGAACCAACGATAATTAAAGCTTAGCGATTACAAGTCCGTTAGCTCCTTAAAGTCTCTAGAGGACCTGACCCCTCTTCTCTCCCTCTAGCACGGCTAGGAGCCAGTGTGGCTCACCATTTAAGGAGATTACCGAGGCGTGGTTAAGGCTACGTATGTAGTCTAATAACTCCCTCAGCATCTTGCCGCACTTTACTAGCTCGCATTCTAGCACCCTCACGCATAGTCCATGGCTCTCAAGCGTGGAGGCAACCCAATCGACGCCGACCAGCGATGACGCAGTAGCTAAGAGGCGACCACCATTCTTAAGGATCCTCGGAATGTCTGATAGGAATCTCCTCAAGAATTCTCTGCCATCTGCACCTCCCCAGGTGTATCTCGGCAGCGGTCTAGGAGACGGGGTCATAGGTGGGTTAAGAACCACGACATCGAAAGCAGAGTCTCTCAGGCACGAAGATCCGTCACCAGCAACGACGTCAACCCGCTCAGCGAGTTCATTCAATCTGAAGTTTCTTACAGCGTTCCTGCAAGCCCTTAGGGAGATGTCGAGGCAGACGACTCGGCCAGCACCCCTAAGCGTCGCCACGATGCCGATAATTCCCGACCCACAGCCGAGGTCTAGCACAGTCCGCCCGGAGAGAGTATTCATGTTCTTTACCAGCATCTTCGTCGACCTACGCGGGGGATAAACACCGCTCCAGACGTCTAGCACTACCTCTCCGAGGCGAATACGCATCAGTTTTATCATGTAGCACAGCAAGTCTATAAGTGTGATCACGCTGCTGGAGGGCGACTACGTCTATTCCGTCGGGGTCGGATACCTAGCCGTGAAGGGAGTCGTGCATCCGCCTAGGAGAGTTATCGCGATTCCAAAATATCCAGAGAGCAGCCAATACATATCGAAGATAGCAAGCCTAGAAGATGCCTACGCATATCTAAGAGAGAGAATGCCGGAGGCAATAGTCTTTGATGACCACTCAGGACAAGTACTGCCACAGATACCAGTAGAGAAAATATCTAGGTACATAGTAGCTAGGGGTTGGTTCAAGAATAATCAGCCTAGAGACGAGCTGGCCGGCCTGTCCGCTGAGCTCGCCGCGACGGTCTGTAGACACTCGGGCATAGAGATGGAGATGGTTGGACTCACGGGCTCGATACTCCTAGGACTCCACAGGCCGACCTCAGACATAGACCTCGTATTCTACTCCGCGAAAAACGCATACGCAGTCATCGAGGCACTAGCTACGCTTCGAAGAGAGGGGAAAACGAGACCAGTCGACCTTAGGCATTCCCAAGACTTAGCGGCAAAGAGAAGCGACAGCTCAGTGCCCCTCAGTGAGTGGATAAGACATGAGTCCCGCAAACTCCTATACGGCACCTACAGAGGCGTAGTGTACTCAGCTAAGATCGTCCCACTTCCAGACGAATACTGGGAAAGATATGGCTCAGCGATCTGGCGGGAACTCGGCAGAGTCGTCCTCACGGCTGAAGTTACTGATGACTCTAGGTCAATCTTCACGCCCAACGAATATGGCATAAGGGTGCTCGAAGTGATCCAAGGCCCAGATGAGGGGTATAGATGCCGCGTCCTGGCCTCGTCGAGGTCTAGGTTTGCAGAGCAAGCCAAGATTGGGGAGAGGGTGAGAGTCTCTGGAAGGCTTGAGGTCGACCTCAAGTCGAGGAGCTACCGATTATTTATCGGAAACCACCGAGACGACTACCTACTAACGCTCAGCGACACATCATAGATTCTAATCGAGTGAGAGGAGCGCCACTGCGATTATTGCAAACGCTATCCCGGCCGCGTGTCTGGGAGAGACTACGTCTCCGAGAAGGAGAACCGAGAGGGCGGCGGTGACGACTGGATAGACAGATGTCAGAGGCACGACTATGGATGCTCTTCCAGCGCTGAGGGATAACATGAAGCAAGTCGTCCCAACTGCTCCTAGGACACCTGAGAGGACTGCGAGCATGGCGGTCGTACCGGCAGGCAGCCTCGGAGGCCCTTGAGAGAACATGTAGGCAAGAAGGATCATGGAGGAGCCCAGCAGATTGTAAATGATTATTGATGCCCACGAAGCCCTCTCAAGCACCAGCTTGTTGACGAAACCCCAAATCCCCCAAGAAAATATCGCTAGGAATGCGTAGATGATCCAAGGCTCGATCCTCATGAGATAACTCACACGCGTCTCTCAATATATAGTCAATCCGCCGCATCCCAGATTTATTAAACGCCGCATTCAGTAATGGTTAGAGATGGGGAGGCCCCTCAGGGATCGTGACTACTTCGAGACGGTCGATGAATGGATCTTCTGCGTGATCGGCGATGTACATCCGCCGGGCAGGGTCTTCAGCTTCCTGAAGTATATTCCCGGAGAGGGGCCTTGGAGGTTCTCGGAGAAGAGCTACGTTCGGCTGATGAAGATATACAGCGTCGAGGAGCTATTGGCGACAATGAATCTCATCAAGGAGTCGAGACCCGAGTACCTCTTCTACGACGAGACTGTCTCGGAGACAATCACTGCACCGCCTATATCCATGATTCGCAAGGCCTTCCACGCAGACGAGGCCGTGTGGCGAATAATGAGTAACAAGAATAGAAGCGGACTGGAAGAAGTCGCCGCGGGGCTCCTATCATTCCTCTCTGAGCATACTGATACACCGCTCACTAGCTTTGGAATAACTGGTTCGCTCCTTCTTGGAAATCCACACGGAGGGTCTGACATCGACCTAGTTGTATATGGACGTGAAGAGTTCTGGAGGGTCATCGAGCTGATAAATGAGTATTCTAGGAGCGGCGAATTCAAGCTGCTCCGAGACCTCGGCATCGATGACTGGATCCAGAGGGCCTCGAGGAAGTATCCGCTGCTGAGCCTAGAAGATGTCAGAAAACTTTCTAGGAGGGTGGTGAATAAGGGGTTCTTCAGGGGCAGGAAGTTCTCGATCTACGGCGTCAGGAATAGGCCGATTCATAGCTACGGCGAGGTGATATACAAATCTAGGGGGAGCCTCAGGGGCGTATTTAGGGTTAAGTCTTCTGAGGAGTCAGGATTCACGCCCGCCATATACATGCTCGAGGATAACGAGCATGGAGTCGAGAGGCTGGTTACCTATGACATGATGCTTGCATGCAAGTTTAGGCCGGGCGACGTAGTCGAGGCATCAGGCAAGCTCGAGGACGCATACAGAAATGGAAAACTAGCTTGGAGGCAGCTCTTAGTAGGCTCTTTCAGCGGCTCTGGCCGAGAGTACGTCAAGCTTCTCGGGCCGGCTGATTGATTACTTCTTAAGGAGATTCTTGACCGCCTCGACTACTCTTAGCTGGTTCCAGATAGGCGTCCATGGAAGCATTACTAGCTGGTACCTAGGGTCTAACGCCTTCTCGACTGTTTTTTGATCGCCCTCTGAGAGATATCCAGAGATGAGTGACTTGACGTATTCCTCCAGCTCGGAGCCGTCCAGGTAATGTCCCATGTATAGGACGCACTCGGCGAGGTCCCATGATTGGTCTCCCCTCAAGGACGCCTGCTCTAGGTCTACTACCCACACCTTTCCATCTCTATCTATGATGAAGTTGTCTGGCTTGCAATCACCTATCACGACGCCACACTTGTGAATCCTGGCCAGCGTCGCTCCGCAGGTCCTCGTCACTTCTTCTAGGTCCTCCCTCAATTTTTTAACCCAAGAATACGTGAGATCGACGCCGTCTATTGCCTCCTCCACTATTATTTTTCTCTCCCAGTCCACGTGGATGACGTTGGGTACGTTAAATCCACGCTCCCTTAGGTAGCTGAGGAAGAACAACTCATTTCCAAGCCTTACAGAGGCCGAGTAGTAGAAGTTTCTGAGATGCATGGTCCAAATCTTAGCGACGACCCACTTGACGTCTGTCCAAGACTCATACCTCTTGATGAAGAGGCTTGCCGCTGGCTCCGAGTCTTTGCGGACGAAAGCCACGTAAGTCGAGTTGAAGAGTGCGCCCCTCTTCGTTATCTTTATCTTCTCGCTCCTCATCCCCGGATAGTTGCTGACGAATTCATAGATATCTTGGCTGGACGCCAAAGAGTGGATGCCAGTCGAAGTCGTGATGTATGCGTACTCGTCCGGATCTAGCGGCTGATCCTCAATCGGCAAGTCAACAGTCTCCGAGATTAATAGTAGTGGACTCATCAGTCCTATTTTTCCCGCCTTGAAGAGACTGGTTATTCGCGGGTTTATTTTTAGGCTTGGGAGCGACTTATCCAGACTACTGAGGTCTAGGCTCTTGGCTACCTCCCTATTGACCGAGTAGTATCCATCAACGCTCCTAGTCAGTAATCCCTCCTTGCAGAGGGCCTGGAGCTCGTTCTCCACTCTCTTCAAAACGGCCCTTAATAGATCGCTAGACTCAACGGTGACCCACCAGTAGATACGATAGGCTGGCGGGTAAAGTGATATTCTAGCTTTGATTTTTTTGTATAAAAAGTATTGGGGGAGGAAGCGCATGTTGAAGACTCCTAAGCCGTAGTCGCTGACGGTGTCGTAGACTATTTCGCGTATTGTTCTTCGGATGTATTTCTGCGTTAGGGTTTTCACTTCCTCCTCACCTGAATGTGTCTCGTATGGGGTTAAGAGTCTAGAAGCGAAGAACTCTCCCATATCTGATTTTTCGATGTCCCTCACCATGAGGTTTAGACCGACGATTATTCTCCTTGACCCATCATCATCAGTCGTGGATATCGCTATTCTTGGCTTCTGATGAATCTCGAGCAATTCGTTTTTTATGCCTCTCCGCGTCTTTACTGGATATTCTATGCAGGCAACGATGCCTTCCCTCATCTTCAAACTTGTCTCCTTTACATAAAATATACTTCATGCCATTAAATATTGTTTGCTACCCGATGCTTCATGAGAAATGATTAATATGAATGATGATTAGTTATCTCTCAGGCATGGTGGACATCGAGAGGCTTTCAAGACAGGCGCTGAGGATGGCTAAGAAGTTGGGAGCAACTGACGCGGTTCTGAGCTACTACTCGACGAAGACGTACATGGTGAGGTTCTCGAATAATGAGGTCGCGGTATCAAAGGTCTTCATGGATGAGTCGGCCGACCTCTACGTCGCATTAAGGGAGAGACGCGCGGTATCCTCTACGAGCATCATATCCGCTAAATCTTTTAAGGAGCTAGTCGACAACGCAGTCTCTATAGCTAAGAATGCCCCACCAGGCGAGGTCTATGCCCCCCTCCCTAGGGGGCCATTCAAGTATGATAGGAAGCTACTCGACCAATCGCTCGGAAGGATAAGCCACGATAAACTCGTCAGCTGGGTCGATGAGGCAATCAGCGGCGCGCTGAATCAGGGAGCTAAGCGAGTCGCCGGATCTTTAGTATTCTCGAAGAGCTATAGATTCTTGATGACCTCCGAGAAGGTTGAGGCAGAGAGTAGGAAGGACACTGTCGAGATCTCTGTCAGGGCATTCCTAGACGGAGAGTCGAGTGGACAGTTCGCAGCCGCGGCAGGCACGCTAGAGGAATTTAAGCCAGAACGTGTAGGCTCGACTGCGGGCGAGATAGCTAGGATGGCTGATAAGCCCATCCCGGGTGAGCCTGGAGTCTATGACGCAATAATTGGGCCGATGACATTTGCAAACATTCTGGAAGAGGTTGGAGAGATGGCGTCCGCCTTTCATGTGGATTCAGGCCTCTCCTTCCTCAAAGATAAGCTCGGACAGAAAGTAGCCTACGATATTCTTACACTCGTCGACGACCCAACCATTCATGGATCCTATGGAGCGGAGCCCTTCGACGACGAGGGACTACCTACTAGGAGAAACCCAATCATCGAGAACGGAGTACTGAAGACGTATCTCCACAACTCCTACACCGCCAAGAAATTCAACGTCGAGAGCACCGCTAACGCAGGACTACTAGTCCCTACGCCCTTCAACCTGGTCGTCGAGGGAGGAACAGACTCGCTGAGCGGACTAATATCCAAGCTGGACAGAGGCATACTAGTGACGAATGACTGGTACCTTAGGTACAGAGACACCACGAGCGGAGACTTCTCGACGATCCCTAGAGATGGGATGTTCCTGATAATTAATGGAAGCATTGAGAGACCGATAAGGGAGCTGAGAATAAGCGACAACATGCTGAGAATGATTCAAAACATCGAGTCGATAACTCATGAAAAGTACTGGATAAAGTGGTGGGAAGTAGAAACCCCTGTAAAAGCACCATACGCACTGATAAAGAATGTGAACTTCACAAAATCAACAATTTAATAGCTTTTAAAAATATTCAGATGTTATGTTTCTTACAGAAACTTGAAGGGTCAGATGGAGCTAGGAGGATTGATTTAAAAAGTCCTATAAGGCAGGATTAGCGGGATAGAAAACATGGAACATTTGACTCTCATTTTATTATCATTAGGGTTATCGTTAGATGATTTTGGGCTTGCTTTTGCTCTGAGTCTACGAATGCCGAGCGAAACTTTTTTAAAACGGATAATTAATACCGGTAAAATGGCGGCTGCATTCTCGATATCGACCGCTGCTTTGCCTCTGCTAGGTTGGGTTTTGGGATTAGCAATCTACAGATGGATTGTCTCCTTTAGCGCCTGGGCCGTTTTAATTGTTTTTGCGATGGTTGGAATTTGGATAATTAAAGAAGCATTTGGTGATGAAGAGTCTAAATGGGTGAATAAGACTGTTTCATCTTTTTGGTCATTATCAGTCATGGGTACTTTAGGGAGTTTGGACGAAGGGGCTGTAGGGATTAGTTATCCCTTTTTGGGGATTCCTATTTTATGGATTGTACTCGCCGTCATTCTGACCAACACTGTCCTAATATCGTTCGCAATTCTCCTAAGTAGTTGGGTAAAGAGTTTGAGTAGAAAAACACCCTCCATTCTTTCCGGCATTATTCTGATTTTTTTGGGAATACTGAAGTTTTTTGAGTTAACCATTGAGACATAAAAAATCATATGTATTCGATAGAACTATAGTCAACTACTGTTTCGTTCAGAACTTGTATCCTATCTTTCTCAGGAACTCTCTCCTATGCTTGATGTCCTCTGACCCCTCAATGCCCTTCGACTTGTAGCCATCTATAACCGCGACCACGCCCCTCCCTGTCTTGCCCTCGCCTTGGTCAGTCTCGGCGACTATGACTGTCAGCGGGTTAGCCGTGGCTGCGAGTATAGTGCATACCTCAGGCACTTCTTTGAGTCTGCCCAGTATGTTTATGGGGTATAGGTTTTTGAGGATGATGAGGAAGGTGTGGCCGCATCCTATCCTCAGCAAGTTCTCGGCTGCCAGTCTCCTCAGCTCCTCGTCCGTCCCCTCGTGCCTAATCAGGCAGGGGCCACTCGCCTCGGCAAAAGCGACGCCGAACTTTGCTCCGGGAACAGTATTGACGACTGCCTCATAGAGATCCTCTACGCTCTTGATGAAGTGGGTTATCCCGAAGACGACGTTGCAGCCCTCAGGAAACTCAACCTTAACCGACTCAAGCCTAATTTCAGCCATATCAATCTATAACGAAGCACTTCAAGATAAAAAATATTACCTATGCGGCTAAGAGTCCTCACATAGCCAAATCCTTATATGAATAGTCAAGGACGAGAAATACTAAGCTAAGGGGTAGATAAGTTGGGAAAGCTGAGTGATAGGGTCTGCCTAGTCACGGGAGCTTCTAGGGGGATTGGGAGGGCAATAGCGATAGAGATGGCTAAGGAGGGTGGAAGAATCGTGGGGAACGCAACCTCAAGCAGCAGCCTAGCCGGGCTTGAAAAAGAGCTGAGAGAGATGGGCGTCGATTACCTCATGGTTCCAGCAGACCTCTCCACGACGGATGGATGCATAGGACTCATCAGGACCGCTGCAGAGTCGATGGGCAGAGTCGACGTGTTGGTCAACAACGCGGGAATAAACATCGTTAAGAACATTGACGAAGCATCGCTCGAGGACTGGGAGAAGGTCATCAACGTCAACCTCAGGGCACCTTTCCTCTGCTCAAAGTATGCCTCAGAATTGATGAAGAAGCAGAGATATGGCAGGATCATTAACCTGGCCTCTATCGCCTCGTTCGTCAGCCTTCCAGGCAGGTCTGCTTACAACTCATCGAAGGCAGGCATACTCGGCCTGACGAGGACGCTCGCCGTCGAGCTGGCGCCTTACGGAATAACAGTCAATGCGATCGCTCCGGGCCTCGTCGAGACTGAGATGCTTAGACAGAGAGTCGCGGAGGGATCTATAAAGATTGACGCAGCGCTCAAGCGGATCCCGCTGGGCAGGCTTGGTAGGCCGGAGGAGATAGCCAGGGCCGCGGTCTTCCTCGCCAGTGATGATGCCTCATACATCACTGGGCAGGTCTTGGTAGTTGATGGTGGATTCCTAGCGCTCGCAATGTCTCAGTAAGCGGACTCACTCTTGCTCTCTGAGCCTGACTGAGAGCTCCCTGACGCCATAATACGATATGACCCTTAGGCTGACCGCCTTGCCGGGCTTCATCCTCTCGATCCTAGACTTTAGCTCCTCGATTCCGCTTAGTTCTTCTCCATCTATGCTCGTAATTATGTCTCCCCTCAGTATTCTGGCCTCCTCTGCTGGCGATTCTGGCGCTACGTCGACCACCAATACTCCGCTGCTGACTGGGAGTCCGTAATATTCTGAGAGCTGCGGCGTTATTGTTACTCCATATATTCCCAGCCATGGCTTGACTACACGTCCGTACTTTATGAGCTGGTCAAGGACGTCTTTGACAATGTTTATCGGTATTGCGAAGCCTATTCCCTGCGCGTATGGCACGATTGCGGTGCTTATCCCGACCACTTCGCCGTCGGTGTTGAGTAGCGGTCCACCGCTGTTTCCAGGGTTTATGGGCGCGTCTGTCTGTATTAGGTCCTCTATGTATCCTGCTTCTGTCTTTATCTTTCTCTTCAGCGCGCTTATGACGCCTACTGTTACTGTGGGTCCGCCGAGCATGAATCCGAGCGGGTTACCTATGACGATTGCTATCTGTCCGACCTTGAGCTTGTCTGAGTCTCCTAGCTTTGCGGGCTTTAAGCCGTCCGCGTCTATCTTTAGTAGGGCGACATCATACGACGGGTCGCCTCCTACAATTGCTGCGTCAAATCTTCTCCCATCGCTGAGTATCACTTGTATCTTCTTGGATCTTCCAGCAACGTGGTAGTTCGTTACTATGTAGCCCTTCTCTCCTATTATGAGGCCTGAGCCCATGCCCTCGACTGGCAGGGGCCTAAAGATGTAATCGTGGAATATCTTGACGGTGCTTACGCTGACGACGCTCGGTGTCACCTTCTCGACCGCGCTTGTGATTGCCTCCTCGAGTCCGGTTAACGGCATACATGAAGTTACTCGGCCCCATTATATAAGATGTTGCCCTTTGATCAGATTAGCGATTAATAATTAGGCGTGTTTATCTCTGTTGGTTATGGCTGCGAGGAGTAGGAGCATACTCAGGATCCTTATGAGTAGAAGGTCGATTAGGGCCTTTAAGCAGGGCAGGATTAGCCCGGCAGTGGTTAGGCTATTGGTCGAGGCGGGACAGAGAGCGCCATGCACATACCAGTCATACTGCGTCATAGTTATCGATCGCGAAGACTTAAAGTCGAAGCTTGCCGAACTCGCCGACGACCAACTCTTCGTCAAGGCCCCCCTATTACTGCTAATATGCATAGACTTCAGGAGGACATCACTAATGTTCGACACTCTGAGCGAGAGACACGTACTGAGGAGCGATAAGCACCCAGTTGAGACGATCGAGGCGATCTTCGAGGCCGGCCTATTCGCTGAGAACATCGTCATTGCGGCCGAGGCGCTAGGGTACGGCTCAGTCATGCTTGACTATGCATTATGGATGGGTAGGGAAGTATCATCGCTTCTCGGGCTGCCTAAGGGAGTAACGCCGCTGATATTCTTATGCATCGGTGCGCCCTCAGAGAAGCCGCCCCTAAGGCCCCGGCTCCCACTAGACATGATTCTTCACTTTAACTCTTACAGGGAACCGAGCGTCGAGGAGCTGAAGCGATATATCGAGGAGGCGGCCAAGAAGCTCGCAAAGGAGAACTACCTCCAAAAATATGCAAATGTCAATAAGACTTACTCAGAATTCCTATTGGAGAAGATAAGCGTGGACAAGCAGGTTGAGAAGCTGAACTCATTGATATCCAGCTTCCTAAACTCCAACGGCGTAAAGATCTAAAGGAAACTTTTACGCGAAAGACACGAATATAAATTAGTCAATATTGAATATCTGTGTGGATCTGGATAAGGAGCTAGCCAAATACATCGAACTAGTAAATAACGCGCTTGCCAGGCACTTTCCAAGAGAAACCACTTCTGAGTACCTGAAGATGCTTACTGGTTTAAGGGACGCAGTATTCGACGAGGTGGCGATTAACGAGTCGATCATCAAGCCCGCCTGGGACCTCCTATCAAGAGGCGGAAAGAGATGGCGCCCAGTAATAATGTTGCTTACATACGAGGCGCTCGGGGGAGACCCAGCAGAGATAGCTGACTTATCAATCGTCTCGGAGCTAATTCATAACGGGACGCTCGTCGTAGACGATGTCGAGGACAACAGCGACCTGAGGCGAGGGAAACCCTGCATTCACAAGATATACGGAGTAGACATCGCGATAAACATGGGAAACACCCTCTACTACCTACCCCTGGTCCAGCTCATGAGGACAGGCAAGTACAGCCAAGACGTAATAGATAAACTGGCCAAAGTGTATATAGAAGAGATGCTTAACCTCAGCATCGGCCAGGCCCTCGACATAGCGTGGCACAGATCGCTGGGCGGCCCAATAACCGAGGAGATGTACCTCACGATGTGTAGGCTAAAGACGGGATCACTCGTCAGGCTCGCGGCGAGAATGGCCTGCAGCTTAGCAAAAATATCTAGGAGCGACGAAGAGAAAGTCTCGAACTTTTCAGACGCTGTTGCTGTGGCCTTCCAGATACAGGACGACATACTGAACATAGCTGGAGAGGAAGAAGTCTACGGCAAGGAGATAGGAGGCGACATAAAGGAGGGGAAGAGGACACTAATGGTCGTCTACGCGCTAAGGACGCTGGAGAAGAAGGACGCTGAACGTCTGGAGGAGATACTCAGGATGAGGACAAGCGATCCACAGCTAATAAAAGAAGCAATCAGTCTGATCAAGAAATCAGGAGCATTAAGATACGCAGAGAATAAGGCCAGGGAACTCGTAACTAACGCTTGGAGAGACGTGGAAGACATATTCATCGAGGGGAAAGCAAAAGAACTCCTAAGAGCACTCACAGAATTCCTAATAACTAGGAAATTCTAACGATTTTCTAACTAGTTGTTTATAAGCGACAAAGTTATTCCTAAGAATAATGAGACCCAACGTTGGCGGGGCAATTGTCCTAACCATCGCGGCCATCCTACTCATAACTGCTGGCTACCTATACTTCGCATTCGTCCAAACCGAGCCAGTTTACAAGGAGGTTTTCTCGAGGCGTTTCTCAATGCTGTCAGGTGGCACCGCAAGTCACGAGATAAAAGAAGTTGAAGAAGGGAGAATCTACGATGTATCAGTCTCGATCGAGGGCTACATATTAGAAGAGGACACCCCGGCCGGCAGAGTCATAAACAAATTTTACGTGGCGATCTCTGACGCAAGGGCCAAAATAGTCGAGACTAAGGCACACACGTATTTCGCATGGACGCTCTATGATTTTCAACGCCCGATAACTATAGAGATTAAGAACCTAACGAATCAGACATTATACCTCAGTCTTAGGATAGTAGACTCCACGAGGACTGAGAGGAGACCGTTCGAGCAGGTATCACAGTGGATGTGCCTCATCTCAATCCCCGTAATAATGCTGGGAATATGGATGATGCGACTAAAACCAAATTAAGTACGCATAAGAATTATAAAACATGGAAAGCGTCAGTTATCCTAAAAGAATAATCTCGACGTGGGCCGGCAACGCAATAGAAATTACCGGACTAGTTGTTGGCTTTGCATTTTTATATTTTTCAAGCCTCACATCCATATCTATTCTAAAACTTGTAACACTGCTATTTTCTTGGTTTTGCTTCTGGTACTTCTCCCACTGTTTGGCCCACTTCATAGTAGGAAAACTCGTAGGAATAAGATTTCTTTACTACTTCATCGGCAGGTCGAGCCTCGTCAAATTAAAATTACCCATCGTGACATCCCTGATAAAACCGATCCCAGTACTAGGAATAAAGATTGATAAATCATCACTCACAAACACTTCGAGATGTGGCAGAAGCATAACATACGCTTCAGGAGCCTTCGCCTCTACGCTCTCGCCACTGATTCCTTTCGCATACGCATTAGTCTATACAGAACAACCAATAGCAGTCTTATTAGGAGTCATAACGATTGGAAATATAATATTCACCTCATATCTCAGCCCTAGGGTCGGAGACCTCTACAAGGCCAAAAAGGCATTACATCAAGAATAACACCACAAACCATAAATTACTTGAGTGTAAGGTGATGAGGATCAAACTTTAAGTTATTAAAACTCATCACAAAGAAACGTATTCAATCTTTCCAATAATTTATATCGAGTGAGAATTGAGGGATAATCAATCTTAGTTAGAGAGTTAAAAGCCGCAATGTTTAGGAAAAACTTGTGGAAAGAATGGACCCGTGTTACTGCCATCTAAAGAGCTTTTTATATAGGCCCTGAGAATGGATACACGATGAATGATAAGATGAGGCTAAGCCTCCAGTACGGAGACCTGAAGGCCGAGTTCGAGGGTACGCCTGAAGAAGTGATGAAACTCCTAGTAAGGTTTATCGAGCAGAACATCCCGGCATACTCGATCGCACGCAGAATAACCCTGACAGTCGACATAGAGTCCCTTATAGACGCTCTAGAATCATACGTTGGATACAGCAAGGAGGACGGATTCTTCCTGAAGCCAAGATTTCAGCAACTACCATCATCGGACCAGATACTGCTCCTACTAGCTACTCGGCACCTCGAAAACATCTGGGGCATAGCTCAGACACCAACGATGAGCATGCGCGAGATATCAGAGAGACTTGGACTAAAAGAAGGAACATCGTCCTCGAGACTAACGGAGCTGATAAGAAAAGGCATGGTCAAGAGACTAGAGAGAGGAGACTACGCAATAACGACCCTTGGCCTACAAGAGCTTCTGAAGCTAAAAAGGCCTGAAAACCCCTAAACCACCTCAGCGCCAAGACTACCGCCCTCCTTCTCCTCGACACCGCTGCCCATGACCGGCCCACCGGCCTGACGCGCCCTGTACGTATACCGACGAGGCGCCCCATCCCGCACAAGCCGCTCCTCTCGGACCAAGTCGAGAAGACCATGAGCAATAGCCGTCGAGTCATAAGAATATCCTCTACGCGCAATCTCGGCCACGACGTCAGACAAACTCCTAGGGACGGAAAACCAACCCTCATCGATAAGACGCTCCAAAACGTCTCTACAAGTAGTCACTCCCCTACGCCGCTCCTGAACCACGCTAGCCCCGGACTGCTGACGCTCCAAAGCCGCAACAACACGCCCAACTACTTCCTCAACTTGGTCAGGAAGCGCCTCAATCTCGACTGTCGCGTTGCCGACCGTGATTCTTACTTTTATGCGCTCACTCGTGTTCATTTTGACCATCTTGCGCAACATTAATAAGCAACCAATACCAACAAATAATCGTGACACATGCGACCATGAACAACATCATGATCAACCTGAACACCAACATCAATCAAGAGATGCGCCTATTTATAGATTACTCAGAAGAGTGCTTACACACGATCAAAAAACTCAAAAACACAAAAATCAAGGAAGCATGGACAAAACCACTCATAAGCGAAAACGAAGATGACACGCCACAATTGCTAATAGACCCAAAAAACACGAAGCCAATCAAGATCACGCCGACTGACCCAAGAGAAATCATAGCGATTGACGCATCAGTGATGAGAATAGCAGACTCGGGAAAAGGCACCGTAATAGCTCTGAGAGGATCGATAATACACAGATCAAACAACATTAAAGTAGAGATCATAGGGCCAATGATGAGATACATAAGCTACGAGGGCATGACGAGCACATCCAACATTGAATCAACAATCAAGACAGAACTAAAAATCTTCGAAAGACTAATCCAACTCTACGCAGCCTCAAAGACAAAAAACGCAATCATGCTCCTAGACCACTCACTGACGGTCACGCCTGATAAGCCAGGCAGCCTACTCCTAGAGATGCTTGAGGCCGCTAGCAGTAACTCAAACATAGTCATGGCATTCTCAAAAGATAGCGGCATAATACTCTCAGGCAATGCCCTATACAGCATTGACAACGACGCAGACCCCCCGTTCATAATTGATCTTACAGGCTCCATAAGGTACAAATCACCCTCACTGAAGCTCGCTGGAAACACATATCTCTCAAGGCTATCAAAACAGTTATTCCCCTACCGTGTAGATGTCTATCCACGCTCAGCAGCACTCCAAGGCTTCGGATCATTACTATCCTCCGACGCATTGATATATGGCTATCCGGAGACGCTCTCCATCGCTCATTCGATGTGCGCCTTCACATGGCTTGACGTGGTTGGGCTTCAGAGGGCACTAGTTGAGGATACCGCATCCATACTAATAGATGAGCCGGAGTGCCGGGTCGCGTTGTTGTCACCATTCTCATGAATGATGCGGATTGAAGATTCTTCGTAAGCACAACAACACGGTCGAGATCCTGGCGCTCCCCGGAGACGCCGACCTAGAGAGAGGCGAGTTTTTACTAGCGAGTGAGGACAGTAGATCGTTGCTGCTCCAAGTAATAGACATGGAGTATGCTGATATTCCTGGAGTTCTTGAGGACCTTCTGAGAGAAGTCTCTATCGAGTCGATGGGCGAGACTAGACTGTTTGATCCCTTTAACATCTCTTCTCTAACCATGATTATCAGGGACTCGAGGATAATATTGACAAAGATAAGAGCGGTCATAGAAAATGGCAGGCTTTCTATGGGTAAGATATGGATGCCCTCAAGGTTTACCGCGAGGCTTGAAAAGGTAAGCGTAAACACTGTCCTATCAATGTTGGGAGGAAAGCCAAACATACCCATACTTGTTGGAAAAACTTGCGACGAGGAGTTCTACATTGACGCAATGGAGCTGGAGGGCAAGCTCACAATCATTACTGGAAAGAAAGAGTCGGGGAAGTCTCATCTAGCGAAGATCTTATCGACAGAGCTCGCAATTAATGGTGGAAGAGTAGTTGTCCTCGACATAAATGGTGAATACGTCAATCTGGGGAGATACAGATTTGGGAAGAGGCATCCAATAGGAGAGAAAATTGTTGTTCTTGAACCGGCGAAAAACTTCAGGGTAGGCATATCTGACGTTGATCTTAGCGTTCTATTAGACATACTTGATCATGTGTATGGCACGCCAATTACTAGTCTTCGCGAATTCGCTAGGATCTGGAATACTCTTAAGAGTAGAGGGACGGTATCGCTGCACGAGTTGATTAACGCTGTTGGTAGGTTTCAGATGAACGAGGCGGTAAGGGAGGCCCTACTCAGCCGTCTAATGTCGCTGATCAATTCTGGATTTTTCGTCGATGACGAGGGAGATGGTCTTACAGACATATTCCTAGACCATAAGGATGGATTATTGCTTGTTATTGATTTGAGCAGGGTTGCGCCTCACCTACGTAGGGTTGTCGTGGAGTATTTACTGAGCAGGCTGAACGCATTGCTATTTTCAGGCACAATCCAGCCTGTATTTCTCTTCGCCGAGGAGGCGCACCTGTATCTTAGGAATACGTATTGGGAAGACATAGTCACGAGGATGAGACACATAGGTATTTCGCCAGTTTTCATAACCAATCAGCCTGACACAATTCCAGAGATGATCTATCGGCAGGCAGACAATATTTTTCTGTTCAACTTTACAAATGACGCAGACCTAGAAGCTATTGCGAAGTATAGTCACGTCGATTCAGACACTATTAAGAAGATTTCACCAAGCCTCCAGAGGGGGCAGGCCATGGTTATCGGAAGAGTAGCTTATGGAGTGCCAGTGATATTGAACGTAAAAGACTCGGAGTTAGACATGAGGGGCGAGACTAAGCTATTTTTTAAGGCAAGGCAGACTAATTATTAGTGATATGCAAGGCCGCTTTATCAAAATTCCCGAAAGCATCCGCGCCGAGCTTCTAAATCTATATGCTAAAGTGGAAGGCATCATCCAGTCGAGACTGATTGAATTTAAGTCATTTGATAGAAACGATACTAATAAGCTATTTGCGGAGATGAGCTTCTGCGTGTTGACTCCGCAGTCGAGGGCGAGGGCTGCAGATGCGGCTGTGAATGAGCTGGCGACGAGTGGATTGTTGTTTAGTGGTAGTTATGATCGAGTAGCTCAAGTGTTAAAGAAATGGGGAGTCAGGTTTTACGAAGTTAAGGCCCGCCACATTATTCAAAATAGGTATCTTCTGAGAGATGATGGAGAATATCTTAAAAATATGCTTAGGACGAGCCCGTTTGAGTGTAGGGAATTATTAGTGGAGAATGTGTGGGGATTTGGTTATAAGGAAGCTTCTCATTTCTTAAGAAACATAGGATTCACGGGATTGGCAATCCTTGATAGGCACATTCTTAGGAATATGCTGTATATGGGGGTCATAGAAGAAATACCTAAATCTTTGACACGGAAACGTTATCTCGATCTTGAGGAAATATTCATCGCCACCGCCCAAACATTAGGCATGAGTCCTGAGAGTCTTGATTTATTGCTATGGTACAGAGCAACGGGTGAAGTGTTCAAGTGAACGAGTGGAAAAAACAGGGTGTCATCAGTCCTTCTGAGGATCTTTTGCGTCTGCTCAGAGAGTTGCCAGACATGGACATCAAGTCATATCTAGACGCAGTCTCTAGGCCTCTTCCGGAGTGCTTCAGGGTCAATACGCTAAAGCTCCCAGAGAGCCGAATAATAGATTTGCTGAAAAGTCGGGGATGGAGCTTTGAACGAATATCTTGGGCCAAGTTTGGTTATAGATTATTAGATGGACCCGAGGCTGGTATAGGCTCCTCCATGGAGCATATGCTGGGGCTTATCTACATTCAGGGACCTATCTCCATGATTCCGGCCGAGGTGCTGGAGCCTATGCCGGGATTGACCGTGCTTGACCTTTGCGCCTCGCCTGGCAGTAAATCAACTCAGCTAGCCCAGCTGATGGAAAATAGAGGCATATTGGTGGCTAATGATGTCTCGTCAAGTAGGATAAAGCCTCTCGTGGCTAATCTTCAACGATGCGGAGTGATTAATGTCGTCGTCACCCAGATGGATGGTCGCCTATTCTATAGGTGGACTAAAGAGCAATTCGATAGAGTGTTAGTAGACGTACCGTGCAGTTCGTTGGGAATAGTGGCCAAGGACTGGTCGGCCGCAAGTCACTATTCTGAGAAGATCTCAAACAAGATTAGTAGGCTACAACAATCCCTAATAATGTCTGCATACGACTGCTTGAGGCCGGGCGGCATACTAGTATATTCGACATGTACGTTGCATCCAGTAGAGAATGAGGGAGTAATTTCTTACCTGCTGGACAGGAAGATGGATGCAAAGCTCCAACCAATCTATTTAGATGGTGTCAAGTCAAGGAAAACACTTGAAGAGTGGGCGGGCATAAAGTTCTCGTCAGAAATTAAAAAATGCTTTAAGTGTTACCCACATGATAACTCTGCCGAGGGATTCTTCATAGCGAAAATCAAGAAGGGGTCGTAAATCATGAAAGGAGTATTGACTGAAGATGAGAAGAAGAAAATAGAGGAGCTCTTGGCTAATCAGTATGGAATAGTGGATGGGCTAAAAAACTATGTAGTCATAGCCAGCGGCGAAAATAGAATAAGAATTACACATAGAGAAGTTTTAGAGTTTTCGTGGAGACTGAAAAATATTGCGAACATTGGCCTCTACGTAGCAAAACTTTCCGAGGATGAGCTGTCTTTATCCATCGAGGGCGCTCAGCTCTTCTCAAGCATGATTAAAAAGAACGTCGTCGATCTCAGCTTAGACGATGCCAAGAGATGGATGCGTGGAGAGGCATTAAAAATCGATGCACCCTCAAGTTCAAGATACGTCGTCGCTAAGTGTGGCGATGTTTTTCTAGGGACAGGCCGAGTCGGTAGGGATGGCCTTGTCTATCCACAAATACCCCGAAACAGGCTAACAAGACAGGGTACGAAGTCAGCTGAGGATCTTTGATTTTACTTCTTCGAAATGCTGCGGCAATGAGCTTATAACCTCGCTTGGAAGCGATGAAAACTGGAATGTTATTCCATCGTGTGGGATGCTCTGGTAATAAGCCGATATGTGTTCTCCTTTAAGCCTCTCTCCGCTTGGCGCCACTTCATCAGACATAGGCACCTCCAGTCCACCGTCAATTACTCCCTTTATCGCAGCAAACACTCGTGATCCAGGTACTGGGCTGTACCTTCCAATATCTGCAATAGCCTTCTTTACACCCATCTCGACTGCCTTCCTACCCGCAATCAGTCCAGTCAGGTAGGCCGCAGGCAGATTCTTAGTTCCACCTTTCCAGCCATACGACGTAAGCTTCTTCGATGTCACTGTCAGCAAAGTTCTGTCTCCGCCGAGTCTAGATTCTACTATCTGTATGGTTATGTACTTGTTAGAGCGCCTCACTACGACTCTCGGCAGACCAGACTTGACGAGCTTTAGACGCAGTCTATAATCAGTCTTCCCTTCACGTTTCCTACGAGGTGGAAACCTCCGATAAAACACGCGTCTAGGCATATTCACATCACCTCAACTTATTGCATGCTTTAGTAACTGGTTTTCTGTGAGGTATGCCTTGAGGTCTGCTATTGATTTAAACCTACCAGCCTTAATTTGCAGGTATACCTTCCTGTAGGCACCTTCCTTTAATCGCCCGGCAGCCCTAAGGCCCATGAGGTATCTTCTCTGAGACCTAACACGCATGATCCATCTTCTTTTACGACTGATTACCGCGTGTTTAGCGCCCTTTCTCCTGCCGGGCCCACGTTTTTCTTTTACGCGTATTCTTTGCTGTCCCTTAACTGGCTCGGCAAATATGGCTCCATCCTTAATCAGTGCCTTGACCTCCGCCCTAGTAATAGCATCCCTAATATCGTCAAGTCGTTCTGGATCAAACCTTATTCTATTTTCACCGCATTTCAAGATGTCTGCCGCCAGTCTCTTCTGAATCTTCATGGACATCTACTACGCACCTCTCGGCGGGTTAAGAACCCTCAAGCCAGCCGCTAATGCAGCCTCATATATCTTTAATTTGTTTCTTCTTCCCACACTTCCAGAGATCCTCACGGCATGTATAGAGGGGTCAAGTCCCCTAAGCTCGTTTTCGTTGCTCACAAGAACTTCCTTGAAACCTGACGGGTGTAGCCCCCTATACTTTCTAGGACTTCTGTAGCCGACTTTTACGAGCGGTGGCCAGCCACTGACCTGCAGCCTCATCTTACTGTCCTTGCCCCTAGGCCTTCTCCAATTATCTTTTAACCTGACATATCTCCAAGACTCCTGCCTCCTAAACTCCGGCCTCTCCTTTCTAATCCTAAGTACTTTACGTGGTATCTTGATGGCTGCCTTTGGCTTCTTGACTTCTTTCTCTAAGCTCACTCTCGCCTTCCTATGCCCCTAATAATTAGCCATCTATAAAACCTTCCTTGGAGTACGAGCCGTCACTAGGCAAAATATTCTAAGAAGGAGTCTATAATCTCTCTAAGACTCAATACCTACTTTCTTCTCGTAGAGATATATTCCGTCTAGGTATTTTCGCGGATCTTTATCTCTAATCTTTGTTGCGTTTTCAATTAGTCCGGCAGCTAGTCCGACCTTTTCCTTATCAACCCCTGTCAATATTATTTCATCACCCTTCACGGCGGCTTTGACACCTTCGGGAAGCTTTACTTTCCTAGGTACTTTTTCGCCGATAAAATTCTCGATCAATAATTCATTTCCTCTTGTTTTCACGCTTATTGGGAAGTGGGATTGAACTATCTTCATTTTGTAGGTAAAGCCAGAAGTTACTCCTGTCGTCATGTTTTTGATGATTGAGATAACTGTGTTACGTATAGCGACTGCGCGTCTTCCCTTTCCATAGACTCTAACTTTTAGAGAGCCATCTGACATGCTTATCTCGACTCCTGCGTTTATGAAGCTTTTTGTAATTTGGCCGAGCTTGCCGCTGATTGTCAACGTGTTCGGCGAGTTGAGGCTTATCTGTACGTCGCTAGGTATCTTGACCGTGTCCTCGACGTACTTTGGCTTGCTGACTGCCTGCATGTTTTCTTTCTGTATGTATGAAAATGCGGTACCTTTAATATTCTTCGCATCGAATTACTCTATATTAGTATACATAGCCGAGTAGTTTTCCGCCTAATTCCATTTTTGCTGCCTCGATATGAGACATGACTCCTTTAGTCGTCGTTACGACCAGTATTCCTACATTCTTGCTGGGCAGGTATAGTTTTGTCCATTGCTCATACTCGGTCTTCTTAACGCTTATTCTTGGCTTTATTGGTGCTGCCCTGTTTATGCGTCCTAACAGCTGGATTAGGACTTTTCCACCCCTCCCGTCCTCGATGTACTCGAAGGCGCCTATGTATCCGTGTCTCTGCAGGGTTCTAAGAATATCCGTTATCAGCCTAGAATAATAGTAAATACACTCCTTGTTCCTGACGAACTCGTTGTTCTGAAGCGTCGTGAATAGCCCTGCCACCAGGTCCTTGGCAACCATGCTTGATATTGTTCTTATAAACATTACAATTTAAATCTACACCCACTGGGGCGCCACGACTATACACGCATAGTCATCCATCCCTTACTTGGCTTTAGGGGTAGTGCCTTGAGGACCTGAAAAACCAGAGGCTGCCTGAGATAAATCGTCAAGACTGGGGGCGATGGAAGAGATGCAGCTGGCTCAGACAGAAAGCTTCTCAGAGATCTAAGCGGCGAGTGGAACAACACGTCGTCAAAATAGGGACTGCCATATACCGTCAACAATAATGGTATTAGTCGGACCTCGAAGCTCCCCGGGCCGACGAGCCCGCTAAGCAGTTCTTTCACAAGAAGTATTCTTCTTTTAATCGATGGCTCGATCGACTTGATGAGACCGAGCGTTATGCTCCGTCGCCAGCGCTTACACTCCACTATGTACAGCGCATCTTCCTTAAAGGCGAAGAGATCTATTTGAGCTCTATTCCTCCCAAACCTTACCTGAACGTCTCTTGCAACGTTGAGCCCTGCATGCTCGAAAAGACGTGCAGCTAACTCCTCGAACAATTCCCAATTAAGCGAGATTGAGAGTTCTTCCGGCGATACGCTTGTACCAAAGAGAGTCATTGATATTCTCAATAAGTCGTCAGTGGTTAGATTTTGTCCATTTCTCAAGTTAAACTTCTTAAACACATTCTTCACGATTTCACCCGATACCCTCGACCATTCCTTTATCGTCTCGAAATCGATGGGCCCAGTACCCGTCGTCCTCAAGACCCATAGCAACACGCGTCGCTCAGCGGAAGAGATCCTCCTCAGCTGGCCTGACGATCTTTCTCGCTCCATCTTCACTCACTCTATAGCTGTATCCTCGTATTATTGCTACTGGAACCCCCTCGTCTGCCTGTCCCATGACGAGCTCTGCGGCCGATGCCAGCTCGTCGGCAATACAGATCTGCTTGCTTCTAAGCGTTCTTCCATAGAGATCTCTCTCGCCCCTTCTATCCCATATAGGCTCGATCCCGCTGCATCCAATAGCGATGTTTACAGCTCCCCTACGGAATGGCCTTCCATGGGAATCAGTAATTATGACCGCTACCTTTTTTCCAGTCAAAGTCCCGATCTCTCTCCTAATATTCTCCGCAGACCTGTCAGGGTCTACCGGAAGAAGCGCAACCATTCCCTCACCAACATTCGATAAATCCACTCCACTGTTAGCGCAGATCAGCCCATGCCTAGTCTCAGTTATTATTACCTCGCCTCTCATCCTCACTATTCTTACTGCTTCTTGAAGTATTGCCTCTACGTGGCGCGGGTCTTTACCAGTAATGGCCGATATTCTCAAGGCCTCTTGACTCGGCTTAAAATCGCTTAGTCGATACACTCTCCCTTCAGCCTTCGAGACAACGACCTGAGTCACCAAAATCACGTCTCGGTCCTCTATCGTCAATCCACTTTTTGTCACTGCATCTACTATGATTTTTCCGAGACTGTCTCCAGGCTTGATTACTGGTATTCCACTGATGCCTATGACCTCTAGCCTTTTATTCATTCCTTAATTATCTGCTCCTCCACGCATCCTAAAATCCAAGCTTCTCGAGACGTTTCTTTGACCTTACGTTTAGGCCGATCTTGGGGACCGCCTCGTGGGGCTCCTCTCTATCCTCCGTCTTTCTCTTTACGAATAATGCACATCTGCCGTCGGGCAGTAATTTAAGTTGTGCGCAGCTTGCGTATGGACACTTGTATCCGATGCATGGGGAGTTTACCCAGTTGCACCACGGTGGATCGCGGCGAAAGTCGAGAGCAACCTGGCCGGGCGATAGGAATTTTCGGCACCTGAAGAACCTGCAAAGCGGGTTGCAGGTAACGGTCGGCTCCCTGCTCAGAACCCACTCCAACTTCTCTCCCTCAACAGTTTTAGATAATTAAGGTACTAATCACCATATATCTTTTTTATTCATGCCCAAGACTGGATATCCCTACATGATTCTACTTTCTAACCTGTGCCGCCGGTTTAATCTTTCTCAGGATCAATACCGCAGAGAGTATAGACACGCATAGGAAGAATAGGCAGGCAGCTACTGCCGCTATCGTCTCCATGCCTACTAAGCCTCCACCCATTGACAATCCCCTCAACCTGATCGTCTCGACTGCCGGCTCAGTTATAATCAATCTCCTCCTCTCAATTACCTTGCCGTCAGAGAGTATGTCGATCGTAACCACGCCTCTTGAGGGCACAGTAACACTATACTCGCCTGTCCCTGTCTTTGTGGTTTGTAATTCCTGGCCGCCCTTATAGACGACGACCTCTAAACCCCCGACAGGAGATCCAAGCCAGTCTACCAATCTTATGGCTAGGTTAATGTCAATACCCCTAACAGTTATGGATAGTCTTTCTTGCTGTATGTTGATTTCTCCTGAGTCTACGACGTCGTTAAGGTATGTGACTGAGTATAATAAGCGGCCCGGAAAGACCCTAGCTCTAGCGACGCCTCCGCTGTCAGTCACGGCTTCGCTTGAAGTGCCCGTTATGGGATCCTGAAGCTTTATCACCGCTCCGGCCAGAGGCTCACCGCTAGGCTTCAAAATATCAAGCATCGCCTCCATGCGAGATAAGGTATAGTTAACCGAGGTGAGCGCTGGCGTGAAGGAGAAGGTAAAACTAGATAGGGGTGTCTTATCTTTAAGGATCATTGCCCTGTAGTTTCCCACCCCGTATGTGCCTACTGAAAATGGCAATATGTTAAAAATCGCTTTACCATCGCGTCCACTTATCGATGATGTTAAGTTACCATGCCTCTCGGTGCTCAGTATTATTTTGATACCGCGTACTGGGGTCCCCTCATCGTCTATGAGATTTATCACCAGCCTATCGACATCGGCAACGTAGGTCTTGTTGATACCCTTATCCAAGGAGAATGCCTCGCTAAGAAGTGTTAACTCTTTTTTAAACTCAGGATAACTCAAGACTAATCTAGCATTGTATATTCCTACGACGCTAGACGTGGGTAATTCTCCAGCCACCACCTCGCCATTTTTTATCTGGAGAGCGCTAGTATAGTTATTAGCAGTTAAGACTAGTTTTCCTTGCTGTAGCGGGTCTCCCGACGAGTCAGTTATCTTGAAGTTCAATTTGGCCACTCGGGCCAACAAAGGCAAAGAGCCATCCTGTTCAGTTGGATACTCTACTACTTCGCTGATTACTGTAGCGTTCTGGAGCCTCGCGGTTATGTAGTATTTCCCTACACCTAGAAGAGAGGAGAACGGTAGATCCTTTATCACTAGGGACCCATCAGCCGCGGTCTTTCCTGTCTTCACGATTTTGCCACTTTCTGATCTCACTGTGATTTCAAGAGCCTCAACGTTGTGCCCATCCACGTCTGTTACTTTGCATTTTAGGGCTCCGAGCTGGAGCTTTAGTTCGACCTTACGCATTGATGGAAAGTCAACCTCGCTATATCCGACCCTAATGCCATCTATAATTACTGATAAGTCATATTTTCCAGGCGATAAAAGCTTGAAGACAGCCACGCCGTCAGAGCTTGTCTTGAATGATTTTCTGAAGGTCTCGTTCGATAATATGACCTCTATGCCCGGCCTGAAGTTACCGTCATTATCGATTACTAAAACTTCTAGGTCTGCTGATTCTTGGGCCTTAGCAGCGTAAGCAAGTAATGCAATTGATAGAAGCATTAAAGCCAGCAGTATGAATGTTTGGTGGAGAGGCTTCATGTATTTTGCACTCAGCTCTGTAGAGCATTAAGCCTATTATTAAATGCGTTTCGACGTAAAAACTCGTTTGCTTCTTCTAGTACCTGTTTTGCTGTCTTATAAGTCAAGACCTGTAGAGCGTCTCTATACTTTAACCAGGCATATGCTCTATGCTCGTAGCTCAGCCTGACACTAGTAGTGTTTGTCTTGGCGAGATAAAAAATAACCATCTTCCTCACTAGATCTTCGCCGCTCTTGTAGAAGTACTGAATAGTTTTCCTGAAACCATTGATGAGCTCGATGTCTCTTATGCCAGTTTCTTCATAAACCTCTCTTCGAAGTGCATCTATCTCTGTTTCGCCTTGCTCTATTCCTCCTTTCGGAAAGTCCCAGTGACCCGCCCCGTATAATAATAGCAGAAAGTACATGTCGTCGAGCTTGTCGTTGAATATTACTGCCCCAGCTGATCGTCGCTCTCTCATCTATGATTCACTGTGATGTCTACTACTATTTTTGGTGGCTCTTTGAAATAAAGATTTCGCAAGTTGTACCGCAGTGATCTGTCAAGATAGTCTCTTTCTTATCTAGTTATGTCTGGTACTGCTTCTTTCGTCCTCCTAGCTGCTATTTCTGCGGCTTCTTCTAGTATTTTTCTAACCTCGTCGTCTGATACGCTGTGATAAACCGTTTCATTACCGCTTAACCCACCAATCTCGACAGAGATGTCCTCGAGTGATTCCTGTACTGCCCTTATGTTCATTCCAAGCTCGGGCATAGCGCCGTGAACATCTTTACTAATATTGCTAACTATTGCCTTAACAGGTGCGATCGCCTCTTTTACGTCTTTAAGATCTTTCAGCGTCGATAATCTGTTTATGACCGCCTCTAGTGAGAGCTGACTCCTGATAACATTGTTGAGTGTCTTCCTCATCTGGCTGAGTTCTGACGCATACATAGTTGCTTTTTCCTGGTCTCCTTCAGCCTGGGCCTTAACACATGCCTCGAATAGTTCTCTCCCTCGCCCAGTCATATATTGTATCCTGCTCGACAATTTGTTGTTCATCACTGAGAGATTAACAATCACCCTCTCAACATTCTGCCACACTTGCCCTTCCTTACGCCTGAAGATCTTCATCCTCTTCACTACTGCCCGATTGCCCTGATTTTTATCCACTCTCTCGACAATGCATCAAAGACATTCCTTAAAGATTCTCAGAGTAATAAGGTCATTCACAAAGCACAATTAAAAAACATAATCCATAAACAATTTAAATAGTATCAACTATTTAGCAGACAAATCAATATTCGAGACTGAGACGCGCTTAATCGCAATGTATCTATTTCTAGCCACTGCAGATATTGATGAAGAAAGCTCCGCCGAATTCTAATTATCTGACCAATTCTATATTATCTTAGGAAGTGTTTTAAATCATAGGATCTGTGATAACATGACTATGCCTAGTATTATTAATGATGCGCTTAGAATGATTACTACTGGTTTTATCCATCTCTTTAGAATTTTTTCTCCGCCCTTTCGAGCAGTATATGAGACAAATGTAAGCCAAGCGTAGTCCATCCAAACATGCGAGAAAAACATTACTAGGATGCCTAGCCATGAGGCTAATATAAATGCGTCAAGCACCAACTTAAACCCAATCGTGAACCACCAAGTTATGAAGTGAGGGTTGAGCGAAGTGAATAGTAGGCCTATTAACAATGAGTTGCGTCCCATGCCCATGTTTGACGCGATGTTTTCGTTATTCTTGCTCCGGATCGCTCCGATTACTTGCATCGACCCAAAAATTATTAGTGCCAGCGAGCCGATGATGGTCACTATGTTTAATGCAACTTGTCCATAAAATAGAATTGTCGATATGCCCGCCCCGATAATTAGTACTAGAGCAAGCTCAACGATCATGTGTCCCGTCGCGATCATTAGTCCAGCTTTTGCTCCTTGCTTAAGTCCCTGAAGAACTGAAGAAATGAAGATTGGGCCTGGGAAAAGCGCGCCTGAGGCTGAGACTAGGACCACCATCGGTATAAGAGTCTCCCAGCCCATTTGTAACCTCAAAGCCTATTCAACTAATAAACGTTGAGGAAAAACACGGGATTATTACTATTAAGATCGATGAACCACGAAGATGTCGTTATCGACTATGCTGATTGGCTTAACTAATCGTTAAATAAAGGGAGAAATTTCTACATGCACAGAAGACTGTTGAGTGTGAAGGAAGTGGCGCCTTTACAATTGATAAAAGCTACGGCTCAGTACCTGAAGGAGAATGAGTTAGTAAAGCCTCCGTCTTGGGCCCCCTTTGTCAAGACAGGCGTCAGTAAAGATCGACCGCCAACAGACCCAGACTGGTGGTACGTCAGATGTGCTGCTATACTGAGGAAAGTCTATCTAAAGGGCCCCATCGGGGTTTCTCGCCTAAGAAAAATGTATGGAGGCCGCCATAGAGTTGGGCATGGCCATCCGAGGTTTGCTCCGGGAAGTGGAAGCATCATTAGGAAAGCACTTCAGCAGCTAGAAGCCGCCGGACTGCTAGTCAAGGATAAAAAGGGGCGATCGATAAGCGAGAAGGGAAGAAAGCTTTTAGAAGAGATAAGCAGCTCCCTCGCGAAAAAGCAGGCTAAGCAGGAGTGAGCAGAGACATATCAGCTATAAGGAGGATCCATGAAGAACTCTCGCAATTATCTAGAGAAATACTAGAGCTGAAGGAAGCCTATCTCGCTGGCCGCATCAGTCTTGAGGAGTACAGGAAGAAGAGGACCGAGCTGGAGGCGCTCTATGAAACACTTGCAATAGAAAAACTAAGAAAATATACTAGAAGTGAGAAGTGAAAAGATAGTTATTCGCCGTACATTTTTGTAATGTTCGCTAAGTCGAAGAGGATGTTGAGTATGTCGAGTCCCCTGATTCTCCCGAGCCCGCCCTTACTACAGGCAAATTCATCAAACCTATCTATCTCGTCAATTCTTACTCCCTGTCCATGAATTAGTATTGGCACTGGGTCTCCTCTATGCTCACCTACCGTGGAGCACGTAGTATGATCGCCTGTCAGACAGATGATGACGTCGCTCGGAATTTTGTCGAGATATTTTCCGAGGGTCATGTCTACCTTCTCGATGAACCTCGCCTTCAGTTCGGGATTCTTGTCATGGGAGGCACTATCAGTGCCTTTAATATGCAGGAGCACAAAGCCATACCTATTCAGAGCGTCTATCGCCGTCCTAAACTTAGATTCTAGGTCTGTGTTGATTGTCCCTGTGGCGCCCGGCGCATTTATCACGTCCATCCCAGCAGCCCTGCACACGCCCTTGTAAATTGCTCCGCCTGCCACTACTGCTCCTTTAACTCCGAACCGCTCACTAATTAGCGGTAAATTGGGAAGCCTACCAGCTCCCCGAGGGAGAAGCGCATTGGCGATCTTTTGTCCCTTCTTTCTCCTCTCGACATTTATTGGATGATTCTCAAGAATCTCCTTTGACTTTATGAGAAATTCCTTTAATACTTCTGAGGTGCGTCTTGCGTTTTCGGAGCTGTCGGTAGGTCTGGGCATCTGTACTTTTACTCCCTCCTTATGTGGGTCTACGTCTGATACTTTCTCAGACAGGTTATCTCCTCTAAGCACTAGCACGCCTCTATGCTCGACCGTGTGTTTAAACATCACCTCTACATCCAGCGACAACCTATTTGATAAGTTGACCAGCACGCTGGATAATTGTTCAGCCTCCTCGTCAGATATTCTTCCAGCCCTACGATCCACCACTGTCCAGTCATCGCTCACGGTTGCAAAGTTACACCTGAAGGCAATGTCCATCGGCTGTAGGTCTATTCCCGCTCCAAGAGCCTCGAGCGGCCCCCTACCAGTATAGTAAACATGTGGGTCATAGCCAAGCAGCGCCAAGTGCCCAGTGTCGCTACCAACAGGAATGCCCGGAGCCACAGGATCCATAATGCCAGTAACTCCTCCAGCAGTGAGTAGATCGATGGACGGCTTATGCGCATATTGCAGCGGCGTCATCAATTTAATCTTAGGCGACGGCCTATCAGCCACACCATCCAAGACAATCAGAAACACCCTCAACACACATCCAACTATCCACTATAAACGTCAAATCATAAATGTTAATTCATGAGCCAGCTCATAAACCCAAGCATCGCATTAGCACTAGTTTTGTTCTATTACTTAAATTAGTTAGCCATAGACTCTCAATATGTGAACTCTGAATTCATACCAGCTAGGACAATAGTCGATATTACTCGATTATTTTGTCCATTGGCTTCATTACTTTTGGTATTATCTCGATTATGTCTGTTGGGAGTATGTGTAGTCCGAGCTGCTGGTATGCGATGTCTCCGCATCTCCCGTTTATGTATGCTGATGCTGCCGCGCATTTTAGTGGGCTATCTATTCTCGCGAGTAGGCCGGCCGTTATGCCTGTCAGTACGTCTCCGGTACCGCCCACCGTCATTGCTGCGTTTCCAGTATTGTTGATGTATGTCTCGTTGCCGTCGGTTATCACGTCTATT
>Ga0272449_1000507_pt1 | contig 46180 bp, 40 predicted proteins | sample YNPCB0241_FD_198679 | JGI IMG/M metagenome (GOLD analysis project Ga0272449, IMG submission 198679) | Hot spring sediment microbial communities from Yellowstone National Park, WY, United States - YNP-CB-024-1 | ecosystem: Environmental > Aquatic > Thermal springs > Hot (42-90C) > Sediment...
ATGTTGAGAAATAATGAACCTAAGCAACCCACATTATTTGACGATCATAGTGACAATCCATCATCTTATGAAGCAGACAAAGTTCAAGACGAAGAAAAACAGAAAAGTTCTTCCCCTTCAGAGCCTCCAAAAACAATTAAACTAATTCTGATTTATGAAGATGGTTCGTACGATGAACTAATTCCTAAGAGGAAAACATAAATAAAAAAAAGCCCTTCTGGGCTCTTGAGATAAAGAAAAAATTATGAAAAAATAAGTTAAAAGATTTCGTCTTTATCAAAAACAATTTCTATCTCACGTAGGGCTGCTTCGTCACTGTCAGAACCATGAATAGCATTAGCAAGAACAGAAGTCCCAAACTTGCCACGAATGGTTTCAGGAGCTGCCAGTTTTGGATCGGTTGCACCCATAATTTCTCTAAATGTGTTAACAGCATCAGGACCTTCGAGGCATGCAACTACCACGGGGCCAGATGTGATGAATTCAATTAACGGTTTATAAAAATCTTTTCCCTTGTGTGCTTCATAGAATTTTTCAGCTTGTTCTTTTGTAAATTTCATCATTTTTAGTCCTCGAATTTTGAAACCAGCAACACAAATAGTATGTAAAATAGCTCCTGTGTGACCTGATTCAACAGCCTTGGGTTTAATCATTGCAAGGGTAATGTTTCCTGCCATAAAACTTTTTTTAAATTTGCACTTCAAAATTACAACATTTTGAAAAAAGAAAATTTTCAGTCCCTAGCCGATTTCTTAAAACAAGAAAAAAGAAAGGTTGTCGTTCTGAGTCACACACATCCGGACGGTGATTCCATAGGTTCCTCGCTTGCTCTTAGAACTTTTCTCGAAAAGCTGGGGCATGAGGTATCTGTAATCTTTCCAGATGATATTCCAGCTTTTTATTTATGGATGCCTCGAATACAAGAATCAATCATTGCTAAACGAAATTTTCAGGAAGCTATTTCAAAGATAGATGAAAGTCAGGTTGTTTTTTTCATGGACATGAATGCAGTGGATAGAACTGATGTTCTCTCAGATTATTTAAAATCCATTGAAGGAAAGAACTTTGTTTTGATAGATCATCACATTGACCCTGAACCAATTTTTGACATAAGTTTATCGACTATCTATATTTCCTCCACTTCTGAACTTTTGCTGGAGTTCATTCTTTATTATGATGAAACTTTGTTGGATTATGATATGGCTGTATCTTTATATACAGGAATTATTACAGACACAGGTCGCTTTGCTTATGGCAATTTTACAGATCTGACTTTGGAACGTGTTGCTCGCTTACTACGTTTTGGCATAAAACCCATGGAAATAAATGAGCTTATTTACAATACCTATAGTCAAGATCGCTTGAAATTATTTGGGTATGCACTGCATCAAAAGCTCCAAATCCTTCCTGAATACAAAGCTTCTTATATTGCTCTTTCTCGCGATGAACTAAAGCAGTATAATTATCAAAAAGGAGATACAGAAGGTTTGGTAAATTATGGTTTAAAATTAAATGATATAGGAATCACGGCTCTATTTGTTGAATTTGAAAAATATATCAAAATTAGTTTTCGTTCAAAAGAGAAATACGATGTAAATTACCTCGCAAGCACTTACTTTCATGGTGGGGGGCATCGTAATGCTTCTGGGAGTAATTTTTATGGTACCTTGGAAGAAGGAGTAGAATTGTATAAAAAAGCATTAAAAGAAATATGGGAAAATGGACATATTTTTTGATACTCATCTTTTTTCTTGCCTGTAATAAAAAAGATAAAACAGTTTCTCCTCAGGTAGATCCTCGTTTATATAACAAAAATTTAGAAAAAGCTAACAAGTATTTTTCTCGTTCCGATGCCATGAAAATCGAAGACTATTGTCGGCGTCATAATCTTGAAACTAAAGAGACAGGCACAGGTCTTCGTTATGTAATATTGCAGCATGGCAATGGTGAACTTATTGCAGAAAAAGATGAAGTTACTTTTCATTACACCATACGCTTGATTAACGATGTCGTCGTCGAATCTTCCGAGCAAAAAGGTCCTAAAAAAATTATTGTGGGTTATTCGTCTGAAATCAGTGGCCTTACGGAAGGGCTTCTATTGCTCAGGAAAGGAGATCGAGCACTTTTTATTATTCCATCTCACCTTGCATATGGCTGGGTAACAGGCTCTAGGAATATTCCACCAAAATCTATTTTAATTTATGAAATCAAAGTTCTCGAAGTCAAAAAACCCGAAAAGATTTAAGACAGTTCTAGTATTTATTTTAGCCATCATGGCAATAACATCTTGTGGAAATCACAACGGATTTAAATATATTGATAAAAATTTATATGTGAAATGTATAACCAAGAACAAACAAAATTCCTTGATTAAAATAGGGGATTACATTCGTGTTTCCATGCAATACGCAACATTAAACGATAGCGTTTTTTTTGATACAAAGAAAGAACTAACCCCCATCTGGATACCTGTGATTGAGCCATCGTACGAAGGAGATATCATGAAAGGTTTAGCTAAGATGCATCTTGGAGATAGTTGCATATTTAAGGTTAGGACAGATAGTTTTTACCTGAAAACGATGGGTTATCGGAAAATGCCACCCAATGCTCCACGGGATAGTTTCATCTTTGTACGTATAAAAGTTGAGGAAATCAAAAACAAGGAAGCTTTTGAATCAGAAAGAAAAATCATTGAAGAACAATTACAAAAACAGTACGAAAAACTGGCGCAAAAAGAAGTAGAAGATTTAAAAGCTTTTTTAAAAGCCAACCACATCGAAGATAAACCATTAGCCTCTGGTTTATATTACATACCTAGGAAACTGGGGAAAGGCCCAAAGCCAGTTCCTGGTCAAAAAGTTTTAGTAAGCTATAAAGCAACCTTTATCGATGGACAACTTTTTGATCAAATTGACCCATACCATCCCTTACAGATAACAGTTGGATCATCAGATGTGATAGAAGGTTTTAATATTGCTTTGCTCTCTATGAGGGAAGGCGAAACTGCTACTTGGGTTATTCCCAGTTCTAAAGCCTATGGAAAAAGTTCCATGGATAGTCCCGTACCACCTTATGCCACGCTAGTTTTTACAATCACACTTCACAAAATACTTCCTTAATCCTCTTTATCTAAAAAAATTGAATTGGCATATCCCTTGATTTGCAAGTAAAAAGGTCTTGAAGATTTTAAATTTTCGAGATCAAAAATGCACGTTTGTTTAAATTCTTTTTTCCCTTCAGCAAAATTAGTAGGAACAAGAACCATAGATGTTTTGGGCGGAAAAGATTTTAACCAGAGCCCATTCCATTTTAAATCAAAATCAGTAGCTTTTTGTGCTTTGTAGGAGACGATGATATGCAATAAGTCTCCCTTTACAAAAACAGAATCAATGGTGTAGGGAAGAGCATTGGGAACATCAATATTATCTACTTTACTGATCTCTTTTACGGGTTGCTCTATCATGCGATGCTGCATTTTACAGGTAAAAATCAAAAAAGGAAATACAAACACAATGAAAACATATTTTTTCATACCATGAATTTATACAAAAATACGATTTATTTTAAAACGCAATAAAATAAATTCTCTAATTTTACAGCAACATGAAGAAAAACCTAAAGCATATAGTTTTTTTATCGGCCTGGTATCCTTCCCCATGCGATAACATGCTTGGTTTGTTTATCGAACGTCATGCTGAGCTGATGTCGTCTTTTTTTCAAGTAACTGTTATTTATCCCAGTTATTGTCCCGATATAAAAACAGGTATTTTTACAAAAGTAAAAAATAGTGTTACAAACGTAAACATTAACATTTCCCATCAGAATAGGATAATCAAATGGTTTTTGTTTTTCATACTTCATTTAAAAGCTTATAAATATGTAATGGGTAAATACGGTAAACCCTCATTAACACATGTCTATATTCTTACCCGAGAAGGAGTAATCGCTTTGTATTATAAATGGTTTTATGGTATTCCTTATGTAATTACTGAACAATGGTCTCGCTATTTATTTGATAAACCTTTTAAAAACTTTATTCACCGATTGATTACTCATTTTATTGTAAAACAAGCTAATGCTATATCCACACCTAGCGAAACTTTGAAAAGAGCCATGCAGTCCAAAGATCTTGGTAAAAATATACCTTTTGTGATAACTCATAATGTGGTCCATGATGATGTTTTTACAATTGTAACGGACATGCAAAAATTACATTTTCGTAAACTTTTATTGAGAAAATTTGCTTTAGAAGCTTCGCTTCCCTTGTTTCTTAATATATCTGTCTTTGAAGATAAAAGTAAAAACCTTTCAGGTTTACTAAAAGCTCTGTATAAAATAAAAAAGAAAGGAAAAGCATTTATACTGGTACTGGTTGGTTATGGACAAGATTTTGATAAAATTAAAACACTAGCTTATGATTTAGGTTTGTTATCTCACATCTTTTTTGCAGGTGAGGTTAAACCCAATGAGGTTACATACTATTTACAAGCTTCAGATTTTTACGTACATCCTAGCAATTACGAAACAGGAGGAATTCCCGTTGCAGAAGCTATGATGTGTGGATTACCTGTTGTTGTCACAGATTTACCTGTCTTCAAGGAGTTTATAGATCCGGACTGTGGCTACATGGTAAAGGTGGGTAATATCGACGAACTGTCAGCTGCCATTGAATTAATGCTCGAAGATTATAAACAATTTAATAAAAGCTATCTCAGAAAAAAAGCTCAACAATTTTTTTCGCCTAATGCTGTTACTCAAGAATTTTTAAAGCTTTATTCCTATGCTTTTAAAACATATAATAATGAAAGTCAATAATATAAAAATTTTTATGCATCTAGTTTTTAAAAAATTTTACACATGTTACATTTTTTCAGTATGACAATCTGCATTGTTTTAATTTTTTCTAGTATATTGATAATTAATACTTTATATTTTTTATTTAAAGTAAAACTTGAAGTTAGACAATTGCTTGAAGTTTTTCAAAATTTTACATTTATAAACAAATTACAATTGTAAAATATATATATGAAAAAAGACATGTTGCGAACAACTATAGCAAGAACTTTGATGGGGCTTTTAAACCTCGTGTTCTATGTTTACATTGCTCGAACTATTGGAGCTGCTTTTGTTGGAAAGGTAAGCTTAACTATTTTACATGTGTCGATTTCAGCATTGGTAAGTGGTATATTAGGTGGGAGTTCGTTAGTTTATTTAGTACCAAAAACAAAAAGAGCATCAGAACTTATTAGTTTATCATGGGTGGGGACATTTCTCATGCCACTTATAACACTGCTGATTTTGCTTTTGATTCGAGTTGTAACAGGAGATATGGTATGGATTGTTTTTTGTCTATCTGTATTAAATATTGCATTTCAGAATTACATGAACATTTTACTTGCATTTGAAAAAATATGGTTGCAAAATATGCTTTCTGTTTTGCAGCTTTTTCTTTTTGTTTCAATGTTTTTGGTCTATTATGCTTTCATTGATAAATTTCTTTTTTTCATTGATCCTTATATCGCTTTTGTCATCACACTTGGAATAAGTTATTTTGTGACAACTTTTATAGCTTTTGTTTACATACATCGAGAAATACCTTTGGGAAAGTTTACTTGGGAAGATGTCAGAAGTTTATTCCTGTATGCTTTTAAGACGCAGTTGGCTTCTCTTTTTGGTTTGTTAACATATCGAACGGTGTATTTTTTTACTGAAAAACATGTAGGATTAGCTGCTGTAGGTTTTTTAAGTATTGGGTTTCAGCTTGGAGAAGCTCTATGGATCCTTGCTCGTAGTATCGCTCTTGTGCAATACAGCAAAATTGCCAATATGACTTCCGTTCGTCAGGCCCTTTCAGTTACTTTTGTGCTTGCTGTTGTTACAACCTTCTTTACTTTGGTTGGCGGCACTATTTTGTATTTAATACCAGATAGTTTCTATACTTTCATGCTTGGAAAAGATTTTTCTGGGATTAAAAATGTTTTTGGAATTATGTTGCCAGGATTTACTTTTATGGCGTGTTCGATGATTTTTGTTCATTATCACAGCGGACGGGGCAAAATAGAAAGGAATCTTTTAACATCTTTTTCAAGTTTTATCACCATTTTATTTCTTGGGAAATATTTTATGCCTCATTTTCCATCCTGGGTGACTGCTGCAACTATAACTAGCATTGCTTATGCCGTGCACTGGTTGTTAAGTTTTATTTTCTATTGGAAAGATGTTCGAAAAAATCCTTTTTCTTGGAAAGAAGGGATGCATGTTGTTTTTTCAAAAAAATTGTAATTTTGCAAACAGGATGCGGTAGTAGCTCAGTTGGTAGAGCGTCAGCTTCCCAAGCTGAAAGTCGCGGGTTCGAGTCCCGTCTGCCGCTCTTTGATTGAATTAATAAAAATTTTCTTTAATTATCTTTTAATTTTTCTTGAAGCTTACGGATAAGTTGCTTTTCACAAGGGTCGTTCTGGCAAGCAAGTTTGACAGAAACTTCTGAAGAAATTATGAAATGTTGCAGTATTGAGTAATATTATAATTTTGTGAAAAAATGTATTTTTCAAGTATTAGAGCTAACATCATTGGGATCGATCATGAGATAAATACCCCGTATGGTACAAAAAAGTTACTTTATGCCGACTGGATTGCGTCGGGTAGGTTATATCGCCCGATAGAAGAAATTATCTCAAATAGCATCGGTCCCTGGGTTGCTAATACGCACACGGAGACCAGTGATACGGGGAAGGTGATCACTCAAACTTATCATCTTGCGAAAGAAATTATAAAAAAACATGTCAATGCTAACGAGAACGACGTGTTGTTAACTACAGGTTTTGGTATGACCTCTGCTGTCAACAAGCTACAACGAATTTTGGGACTTAGATATTGTGGAAAACTTTACGAAAGTGGATGCTTACAAGAGAAAGAAAGACCAGTGGTTGTTCTAAGCCACATGGAGCATCATTCCAATCACACCAGTTGGTATGAAACCGTTGCTGACGTGGTTATAGTACCACCTGACGAAAATTTACATTTTGATTTGAATAGACTTGAAGATGTTCTTAAACAATACAAGGGAAGAAAAATTTTGGGCTCTTTTACAGCAGCATCGAATGTTACAGGTATAGAATTACCGGTGCACGATATTGCAGAATTAATTCATGCTTATGATGGCATTATGCTAGTTGACTATGCAGCAGCAGCTCCTTATGTTGAAATTAACATGCATCCCGTAAGAGAAGAAAGACAGTTAGATGGCATATTTTTTAGTCCTCATAAGTTCCTAGGAGGGCCTGGTTCTTCAGGTATACTTATATTTAATAAGGAATTATATCATAATCCTGTACCAGATCAGCCGGGTGGGGGAACGGTGGAATGGACCAATCCGTGGGGAGAATACCAATATATTGATGACATTGAGGTAAGAGAAGATGGAGGAACTCCGGGTTTTTTGCAAACCATAAAAGCCGCTTTGGCCATTAAGCTCAAAGAGACTATGGGGGTTGAAAATATTAGCAACATGGAGAGAAAGTATGTTCATAAAGTCATGGATGCTTTAAACGATATTATAAACATTGAAGTTTTAGCTGCTGAAGACAAAGAACGACTGGGAGCTATTTCTTTTTATCACCACGATGTTCACTACAATTTATTTGTACGTTTATTGAATGATTTGTTTGGAATTCAAGTTAGAGGAGGTTGTGCATGTGCTGGTACGTATGGACATTACTTATTGGATGTAAGCTATGAAAAATCGAAAGAAATCACACGAAGAATTAGCCAAGGAGATTTGTCTTTAAAACCTGGGTGGGTAAGACTCTCATTACATCCTACCATGACAGAAGATGAAATTGACTACATTATTGAGGCTATTCGTCATATCGCAAAAAATTTTAAAAGTTACATATCGGATTATGCCTACAATCCAAAGACAAATGAATTTACTCATCAGAAATCGCAGCCTCATGTAGAGTTAATAAAATCGTGGTTTAATTTGGATAATTAAAAAAATATTTAATTTTGCACAGCTTTTGTGGCGGGGTAGCTCAGGTGGTTAGAGCGGCGGATTCATAACCCGCAGGTCACGAGTTCGACTCTCGTCCCCGCTACTTTTTTTATTTTGTTTTTGGGTTTGGTAAAATAGTAAAACTCATAAAATTTAAGGCTTCGGACTAAAAATCACCTGACATAATTATCATACCATGAAAATGGTTTTTAAACCTCTGTAGAGGTAAGCTCCTCCCACTTTGGAAGAAGTCAGCTTCTCCGTAGTTCCCGCGTATGAAATTCACGCTGCGTCCTTCCCAGCAAGTACTCCAAATTCATGAGTTTTTTTTAGCTATCTCCTTTGAGTCCCTTTTTAATTTAGAAAGGGAGGATGAAAGTGGGAGGAAGAACAATGTCAAATTTGATAACAAAACTGATATTTTTCAAGCTTTACTTTTACTTAACATAATATAAATTATCAGACAAAAAATAATCACTTAATTCGAATTTCTTTCACGACTTCATCGCCAAAGTAAACATTGATCCGTTGGATAACTAGGCTTATGTGATATAAAAATTCATTTTTAATGGCGGCGTTGTCAAAATAAACTGTAAGTTTATAATCATCGTAATCGAAATCGTTAATGAATTCACAGAAATTTTCCCCAACAAATTCTTTCCAATGTTGAGCTAACTCAAATTTAATATATTTCTTTTCCCATTTTTGGGATGTTTTTAGTTTATCCAATATGTTTTTTATATGCAAGAATGTTTGAAATCGTTTCGATAAGGACATGGGATTTATATCTTTTTTTCATCCATGGCAAGAGCCACCGCATCTGCTAAACCCACTTTGGGTACGTACAAATAAGGTATATTAAACTTTTTCATAATAGTCATAAATAAATGTGCAGCAGGTACAATAACATCGGCTCGATCAGGAGGTAAGAAAAACTGTTCAATTCTTTCTTCTTTGGACAACGGTGCTAATTTTTTAAAAGCATCGGAGATTTCTTCCAAATACAATCGATCATCCCCTTTTTTCCCGAAGAAACTCTTCAGAGCATCCACATTTCCACCGGTTGCCATAGCTATGAAGTTATCAAGAAGAAGATGCTTCTCAATAAAATAATACATGTTTTTAATTTCACTTGGATTAACGGTGTTTTTTAAAAGACGAACGGCTCCCACTTTAAAACTATCCGATTCTATCTTTCCGTCAGCATTAATGAAATTAATTTCCAAGCTTCCACCGCCGAGATCAAAAATAATTTTTTGCGCTTTCCTTTCATAAAACCATTGTAGCAAATTCAGAACAAATTCTGCTTCCTCTTTGCCAGAAATGATTTTTCCTTCGATACCCGTTTTATCGATTAGCGAGTTTAAGAGTTCTTTTCCGTTTTTTGCATCCCGCATGGCTGAGGTAGCTACTATGAGTGAGCGTTTAGGTTCCCAGATAGATATCAATTGCGAAAAAGCCACTATACCTTTTGTCATTTTTTTTTCGGTGAGAGGTAAAATTTCTCCCCAACTAAAGACATCCTCGCCCAAACGGACAGGAATGCGTGCATACATTTCTCGAATGACTCGCGGTTGATTGTTTTGATAAACAATAGTTCCCACAAAACATTTAATAGCGTTACTCCCAATGTCTATTACCCCGTATCTGTTGTTCATTATACGTAATGATTTTGTAAATAATAATACCACTCAATCTGAGAATCTAGGGTACGATCGCCCTGAACAAATTGATTGTGTTTGGGTCCATTCACATATCTTGCTTTGCTCGTGTCGTTTTTTTGCATCATTAAAAAATCTTTTAAAATTTTTTGAACGTCTTTATCGAGCACAGGAACAGCAATTTCTATTCGATGATCCAAGTTTCTAATCATCCAATCTGCAGAAGTTATGTAAAAATATTCCTTATTATCAATCCGATAATATAGAATTCTACTATGTTCAAGAAACCTACCCACAATGCTTGTAATTTGTAAATGCTCCGAGATAGGGTAAAGAACACACATGCTGCGCACGATAAAATGCATGGGGATGTTGTAACGGGCAGCTTCATAGATTTTATTGGCCACTTGTTCATCCACAATGTTATTGAGTTTAACTATCAGTTCGACGTCGCTACCTTTTAGCTTTGCTTCGATTAGTCTATCAAAAATTTGATAAATAAATTTTCGCATGTTGAGCGGTGAGACGATTATTTTTTGAAAATTAAACGCACGATAACTTGCTTCAAACATTTCAAAAACATTTTCTACATCTTTGCCAATGCTTTGATTTTTCGTAAATATAAAAATATCTGAATAGGTTTTAGCCGTGATTTCGTTAAAATTTCCCGTACCAATGGAAGTATAAATAACTATTTTTTTATTTTCCCAACGCTTTACTAAAATAAGTTTTGAATGTACTTTTAAGCCTGGAATACTTTGGATGACTCTTACGCCTTCTTCTTGAAGACGTTTGCTCCAGTAGATGTTGTTTTCTTCATCGAAACGAGCTTGAAGTTCCATAAAAACAGTAACTTTTTTCCCATTTCGAGCAGCATTGATGAGAGCATTCACTACGTTTGAAACTTTCCCCGTACGATAAATGGTCATTTTAATGCTTTTCACCTGTGGATCGATTGAAGCTTCGCGAAGAAAATCTAGGACATATTGAAAACTATGGTATGGGAAATGTAACAGAATATCTTTTTTTGAAATTTCATTAAAAAAACTTTTACATTTTTCAAGCCTTGGATGAAGCAAAGGTTCTAAAGGTTTGTATAGAAGCTCCTTCAAACCTAGATCTGGAAAATTCATTAAATCTTTAAGATTGTGGTACCTGTCACCATAAACAACGGTATCATCTTTTTGGATACCTAGTCTTTCCATAAAAAAAGAAAGCATGCTGGAAGGTATTTTTTTATCGACTACGAATCGTACTGTTTTTCCAGTTTTTCGCTTTTTTAAGCTTTCAGAAATAAGCTCCATGAAACTTTTAGAAATATCATTATCAATTTCAAGCTCTGCATCACGAGTAAACTTTAAGGTATATGCTTTAAACGAATGATAATCAAACATTTTGAAGATGTATTTCAAACCATAGCGTATAACATCATCTAGAAACATCACATAGTGTTTGTCGTCGACCTGAGGCAGCACAACAAATCTTCCGATCACATCACTTGGAATTTCTATCAGTGCATAATCCTTATTCTTCTCACCTATGAGTTCAATCGCTAAATAAATTGAATTATCGCGAAGAGTTTTTACCTGAGTATGTTCCGTCATTATGATGGGGAAAATATAAGTTCGCAAAGTGTTTTTCATGAAATTTTTTAAGAACTCGTGATGTTCCTCAATTTCAATTTGTTGTTCATTTAACAGGTATATCTTGTATTTTTCGAGTTCTTTGAGTAATTGATATAGTAGAACCGTTAATCTTTCTTGTTGCTCTTGGATGCGATGATTAATTTCTTTTAGAATTTGCTTAGGATTATAGTATTTGTGATATTCGTATTCTGTCTTTTTATGAAACTCAATGATTCGTTTAAGTGTCGCAACACGCACCCGAAAAAATTCGTCCTGATTATTAGAAAAAATTCCAATGAATTTAATTCGTTCAAGAAGTGGATTATTTTGATTTTCAGCTTCCTGAAGGACACGTTCATTAAAATCGAGCCAACTAAGTTCTCGATTAATGTACAAAATGGGAGAGTTCATACGTTAGAGTTTTTTAGGTATAAAAATTTCTCTGACTTTAATGTATTTTAACACAAATTCGTTCCATGTTGAAGTTTGAGATTCCAAAATAACCACAGTGCTTGTTGCCAGCGGCTCAATATTTTTATTAAAAAAGTTTACAAGTTCAGAAACATACGGATTATGCCCTACCATCATAACAGATTGGAATTCATTAGGCAGGCTGTAAATCGCATCAAAGTAATCATTGGTTGAACCGCGATACAGATTATCTATGGCAACTATTTTTTCTTGAGGAAGCTGAAAAATAGAAGCAAAAATTTTGGCTGTTTCTAACGTTCGAACGGCAGGACTACACACGATATATTCCGGAACAAGCTTATGCGTAAGAAGAGCTTTAGCAACCTTCTCCGTGCGTTGAATTCCTTCGGGCAACAACTTTCGATGAAAATCATCTACACCCTCACTGCCCTGCTCTGCTTTTGCATGACGAGCAACAAATAACCATTTTTTATTTATCATAGGTTACCATGCAAATAAGGGGAATTTGGACATCATTTCATTGACTTGTTTTTTTACTTGGTCAATAACATCAACATTATCTATGTTGTTTAATACTTTGTCTATTAAGTCAACAATAATAGGCATATGTTCTTCTTTAAGGCCACGAGTAGTTATAGCTGGAGTTCCAACACGGATACCGGAAGCAAGGAATGGACTTCGTGTATCAAAAGGTACCATATTTTTATTGACGGTGATATCAGCTTGAACCAAAGTATTTTCTGCTTTCTTTCCTGAGATATCTGGGAACTTAGGTCTTAAATCAATTAGCATAAGGTGGTTATCTGTACCTCCACTAATGACATGATAACCTTTAGCTATAAAAGCTTCACACATTGCTTTGGCATTTTTCTTTACTTGCTCTGCGTATTGTTTGAATTCAGGCTGGAGAGCTTCGTAGAAAGCAACAGCTTTAGCTGCAATAACATGTTCCAGCGGGCCTCCTTGCTGGCCAGGGAAAACAGCAGAATTAAGAATCTCAGACATCATCTTGACTTCACCCTTGTTATTCGTTAGTCCCCAAGGATTGGGAAAGTCCTTACCCATCATAATGATACCTCCACGAGGTCCACGCAAAGTCTTATGAGTTGTTGAAGTAACAATATGGCAATATTTTAATGGGTCGTTCAGTAATTTAGCAGCAATAAGTCCAGCAGGATGAGCAATGTCAGCCATGAGGAGTGCTCCTACTTCGTCGGCAATTTTTCTAGCTCTTTCATAGTCCCAATCACGGCTATATGACGAAGCCCCAATGACTATTAATTTAGGCTTATGCTCACGTGCCAACTTTTCCATTTCATCATAGTCTACATAACCTGTTTCTGGGTTAACATGATAAGGAACGGGACGATACAAGATACCAGACAAGTTAACAGGTGAGCCATGGGAAAGGTGACCTCCGTGAGCTAAATCAAGACCTAAAAAAGTATCACCAGGTTTAAGGCAAGCAAAGAACACTGCCGCATTAGCTTGGGCTCCACTATGGGGTTGAACATTAGCGTATTCAGCTCCAAAAAGCTCTTTTAGCCTATCTATAGCCAATTGTTCTGTTTGGTCTACAATCTGGCAACCGCCATAATACCTTTTTCCAGGATAGCCTTCTGCATATTTATTGGTAAGAACAGATCCCATCGCCTGAAGAACCTGTTCACTTACAAAATTTTCTGAAGCAATTAACTCAATACCATGAAGCTGTCTGTTCCTTTCCTGCTCTATTAAATGAAATATTTGTTCGTCTCTTTTCATACCAAATTTTTTTCAAACTTAAAGTAAATTTTTGAATTAGTTACAAAAAATGACCCTCTTCATCTTCCAGATGATTTACTCAATTAAAATAGATCATGGATGTGTTATTCGAACAAAGAAAGTTGCCGAGGATGCATGGGAACTTCTACAGATCTAGGCCGCTCGGGAACGGTTAAATTTACCTGAATTACTTTTTTAATAAACTTTTTGGGGGTAAGATTTTTCGTTTTACAAAACCGAACGAATTCTTCATACTGTCTTCGTGTCAGACTAAATTGTATTCTTTTATACCTTTTTCTTTTCGGAGCCAAAGTTTTGAATTTTCGGCAAAATTATAAAATTTTTATCCTCCACTTATCAAATGCAAAACCATCACTTTATCGCCATCATGAATGTATGTTTCTTCATATTTGTCCCTTGGCACAAGCTTTCCATTGATTTTCACAACCAGGAGTTTAAAGCTAAATTTTTTTTCATTAAGTAGCTGTTTCACTGTCATTTTATCATAAGTGGGAAATTCTTCTCTTACATTGTTTAACTCGATAACCATAGGTGTTTTTATTTTCGGTCAAAATAAATATTTTTTTCTGATACGCTAAAAGGTATAGCGTAAACATTGGTCACATCTTCAAGCCAACCAAGTTCTAATGCTGCTTTTGCTGCAGAATACATAACCCGATTGTCTAGATGAAAAGTAGCAGCAAGAGCTGTAAGAGAACCAATAGCAATGCCTAAATCGACAATATTTTTCGAGCAAGGTACGAGTTCCGGTTTTGTCGAGCACGTAAATCCACAAAAACCACAATTTAAGTTTTTAGGAGTATTTTGGGCACCCAATAAAATTACCCCCAAGGATTTGCGGATGTTTTGAGCATCTCTTGCAAAAAATGCTTTGTTGTCGCGTTGGGCAATGTCTTCCATTTTTTTTGCGAGCACTTCAAGATCTGACTCGGTCACGAGCATGTATACAAGATTGTCAACTCCTCGGGCTTTAGGAGCAGTTTTCGCAGCTTGTAAAAGTAATTCCAACTGCAGCAAGATAGCCTCTAAATTAGCATTCTTCCAATGTTTAATCATAGCTTTCACTTTTTACTATTTTCCCCTGATTATATGTAATTTTCTTAATCAATTTCCCTTTCATGTCATAATGCAATTCTTCGCCATGACGTTGATTGTTTTGGTAGCTAATTTCAAGACGTTTTGTTGTTGTCCCTACATAATAGCTTATCATTTTTCCATTGCCTTTGCTAAAATAAGCTTTACCTGTTAAGTTTCCATAATTATCATAAAAATTCCATTCGCCATCGTATTTCCCATGATTGTAAAAAGCCTCCAATTTAGGCTTCCCATTGGCATAGTATTCTACATATTTGCCATGAAGCGTATCGTTTTGAAATTCAGCATAAATTTGGGCAGAACCATTTTCATAAAAAGTTTCACTTACACCATGTTTTTTCCCGTTTTTATAGTTGGTTTTTTCCTGAATTCTTCCATCTGGGTAAAATTTTTCAAATAATCCGTCTAACTTATCATTTTTGTAAGTACAGGTAATTTCAACGTTTCCGTTTTGATAATAATACTTGGCTGGACCTTCTTTTTTGCTGCCGCGATAAGTAATTTCTGAAAGCACTTTTCCATCTGGGTAAAATTGCTTTTTTACCTTTGAGCAAGCCGAAACTAAAAGCAAAAAAATCAATAAATAAATTTTCTTTTTCATATATTTATAATGTTAAATCCAAAACCATCATGAGAATAAAACCGATGAAAAAAATTAAGGTCACACGATCGTCGTGCCTACCTTGCTGGGCTTCTGGGATTACTTCTTCAACAATGACATAAATCATGGCTCCAGCTGCAAACGAGAGAGCAAAAGGAAGTAAAAAAGCAAGTTCCCGAACTAATAAAAAACCTAAAAAGCTAGCCAAAAATTCGATCAATCCGCTCAATTGACCAAAGAAAAAAGCTCGTTGCCGTGAATAATTGAGGACAAGAAGTGGTAAAGCTATAGCTAGCCCTTCAGGAATATCTTGTATACCAATTCCCAGTGCTAGTGCAAAAGGAGCACCTTTACTCAAGTGATAATAGTCACTGGATGCATAAGAAATGCCGACAGAAAGCCCCTCTGGGATGTTGTGTATTGCTATGGCAAAAATAAGTAGCCAGGAACGTTGGATGGAAATTTTTAAGCCTTCATCTACGGTATTCGCCCCAATTTGATGAATGTGGGGCAAAAGCTTGTCAAGTCCATAAATAAATAATAATCCTGCTAAAAAGCCCCCCACAGGAGGAATCCAAGTAGGCATATTTAGTTTTAATGATAATTCTACCGATGGTTGCAATAGGCTAAAAAAACTACTTGCTAGCATGATGCCCCCTGCAAAAGCTAGCATGTAATTAGTTTTAGCAAAGATCCCATTGCCTTTTATAAAAATAAATGCAGCCCCAAGCGTAGTTAGTACATAAAGAAGCAGAGAACCCCATAATGCGTCAACCATCTGATTTTAATTAAATAATGGTTTCAATAATTTTTTTATCGACTTTGTGGTAAAATTTCGCTTCAATGTCTTCCTTGAGTGTAGTAAAAGTTTCGTAACTTTCGGAATATTTCATGCGTTCTTCAATGGTCTGGACAAAATTACCATTGAGTCCCATAATAAGCTCACATATTTCTCTTACAGCATTTAGGTCACCTCTTTGATAAGTAATATAATCGACCAGTTCATTTTTTCGAACATATTCATTGAAAAGTGGACTAGCTTTTCTTCCTACCATGAAACTAAGCCCTGTCAGCTCTGCTGCAGGCAAATCCAACACATCGTCCATCACAAACGCTATTTGAGAAGGTCGTATATGATAGGTTTCTTGAATGTGATTGAGAGCATCTCTTTTATTTTTTACGGAAACATAAACGGCATTGAAATATTCACGTTTTGCTAGTTGTAAAGCTGATTCGTTTACTAAATTGGTGACAATAGCTAAAAAAGGTATGGTGTTAAAACGTAGGTAAAAGCTAAATCTTAGGAGGTTAATTCCCAAGACATCCGTTTCGCTGTATGTGCTTGTAAATTCTACACCTTTTTTCCCACTGTTAAATACTCCATCCCAATCGAATAAAAAAGCCTTTACATTTTCAAGTTTTTTAGCAATTCGAGGTGCTGGAGTCATGAAAATACCACCATTATTTTCAAAAATTGTTTGAATAATTTCTGGAGAATACATACATTATTTTTTACAAAATTATAAAAAAAATCAGATATTACGAACCATTTTCTTTATGTGGCAATAAAACATAATTGATAATTTTGATGAACAAAACATGATATGCCTTGTCCGACTGGTTGCCCTGGTTGCTTGATTCTGAAACATGCATACAATGATGTATGGGTCGAAAAAACAAGCTATTGGCAAAAAATAATGCAACCACAACATATTCCCGTAGAATATCAAGCGGCGGCAAATGAAAACAGGTTACATTATCGCAAAAAAACCATTCTCCATGTAAAGCAAGAACTAAGCAGCACGGAGATTGGTCTCATGCATCGAAAAGTTCTCTACCCTATTGACTATTGCATGATCCACGATCCAGCGTTAAATGACATGTTGAGAAAATTGAAAAATTGTTTTAAAAACTCCTCATTAAATGATATACCGTTTTCTCATGTTATTTTGCATAGGCGGCAACTCCTTTTGGTAATTAAAGCAAAACCGAAAGAAGAAATCATAAAAAGAATAAAATCCAATTGCCACTTTCTTGAAGATGAAAAAGATGTGGAAGGATTTCATTTGCATTTTAATCCTTGTGCTGGGGATAGAATTATTCAAAAAAATGTGTTGCATACCCTTTGGGGCGAAAGATACACGAAGGATGAACATGGGTTCTACTATTCACCCCTTACATTCACACAACACCTGTGGCCTCTAGTTCAACATGTTATTCAAAAAGTACTTTCATTTTTCGATGAAGGAAATAATGTGCTGGACTTATTTTGTGGAACAGGTATCACAAGTTATTTTTTTCAAAAGAATGGTTTTCAAGTTACTGGAATAGAAAATAATCCTGAAGCAATTCAATGCGCCACTCAAAATTCACCTCAATCCACTTTTTTAATAGGTAAAACAGCAGAAAGATTAAAGCAACTCGTAGATAAGAAATTTACATGTGAAAATATTTATCTTAATCCGCCTCGAAGCGGACTGGATAAGCAAACTTTCTATTATCTTTTACAATTATCCCCTACCCATGTAGCCTATTTAAGTTGTAATCCAAAAAGTTTAAAAAAAGATTTGCAAGCTTTTCTCAATAAAGGATATCGAGTAACAAGTTTTGTTGTTTATGATTTTTTCCCTTTTACGAGACATGTTGAAACTCTGGCTTTACTCGAGAAATAATTAAAATTCTCTTAAGTTTGCAAAAAAATTTTTATGCGCATCGGAATAATTGGATCTGGATATGTTGGATTAGTAACAGGCACTTGTTTTGCTGAAACAGGTATTGATGTCGTTTGCATTGACATCGATGCTGAAAAAGTTGAATTAATGAAACAAGGAAAAAGTCCTATCTATGAGAAAGGACTTGAAGAAATGATGCAAACAAATATTGCTAAGGGGCGTTTACATTTTACGACAAGTTTACCCGAAGTATTAAACACGCTTGATCTTGTTTTCATTGCTGTTGGAACCCCACCAGATGAAGATGGAAGTGCTGATCTTTCGCATGTACTTGCTGTAGCAAAAAACATTGGAGAACACTTAGAAAAAAATATGTTTGTTGTAAATAAAAGCACTGTCCCGGTCGGCACAGGTTTTAAGGTAAAAAATGTGATGCTCGAAGAATTAAGAAAAAGAAATAAAAACTATCACGTTGAAATAATATCTAATCCTGAATTTCTTAAAGAAGGCGATGCCATCAACGATTTTATGAAACCTGATCGAATTGTTGTTGGAGTTGAAAGCGAAGCTGCTCGCGACATCATGGCTAAGCTTTACAAACCATTTACTTTAAATGGGCATCCCATTATTTTCATGGACATTCTTTCTGCAGAAATAACTAAATATGCTGCCAACGCTATGCTAGCTACACGTATCAGTTTCATGAATGAAATTGCGGCATTGTGTGACCGCGTAGGAGCTGATGTTAACATGGTGCGTCGAGGCATAGGATCTGATCCTCGCATTGGAAATAAATTCCTTTATCCTGGTACAGGTTATGGTGGTAGTTGTTTCCCAAAAGATGTTAAAGCTCTTATTAAAACTGGAGAAGAACATGGTTACACTTTCGAAATCTTAAAAGCTGTAGAAGAGGTGAACGAACGTCAAAAAGGTATACTGGTTGAAAAGCTCAAGAAATTTTGGCCAAATCTTAAAGGAAAACGTATAGCCTTGTGGGGACTTTCTTTTAAGCCCAACACAGATGATATGCGTGAAGCTCCCTCTCTTACAATTATAAAAAAACTGTTAGACGAAGGAGCAGAAATCGTAGCTTACGATCCCGTTGCTATGCACGAAGCCAAAAGAAGACTTGGCGATTCCATCCAATATGCACCAGACATGTATTCTGCTGTGAATGACGCTGATGCTCTTCTTCTAGTAACGGAATGGACAGAGTTTCGCTATCCTGATTGGAACGACATACTTCGGCGGATGCGTAGACCTCTTGTCTTGGATGGTAGAAATATTTACGATGCTTTGGAACTCAAAAAAATGGGCTTCGAAGTCGATAACATTGGTGCTCTCAAATAAAAGCAACTTGCTTAGTAATTGATTCTCTTATTATCCCAAAAAAGGATATATTCTTTTTTCTTGTTGTTAAAATAAATCCCTATTCGCTTTTTGTTGGCATCATAGAGAGCCACAAATGCATCTGTGTTGGAAATTTTTTTATTACACTTGCAAGCTTGCTGCTCGAGTGCTATTTGCTGACGAGCAATAGCTTTTTCCAAATTGTCGTACGAAGGTAAAAGAAGAAACTTATGAAGTATTCCTTTTTCAGCAGGTATTTTTTCTACGATTATTGAACACGTATCAAAAGCTACGAATATTTTTTTAAATTCTTCAATGCTTTGAATACCGTAATATGCTCCTACCTGAACATAACATTGAATGGGATAAACAATGCCCAAAGAATCAAGAATTTGATACAAACGATTTATTTTTTCATTTGTAGATGTATGTTTTTCTGAAGTAGTCCTTTGCAATTTTGAGTCATCTATTTGATGAGTACTGTCTTGAACAGTAGTATCTTTTTGAACAGAATCATTTTTCACAAGCGTTTCATTTATAGTAGTTGCATATATAATCCGTCCTTCATAAATATCATAATTACCATGAAGATTTGCAGAAAAATAAAAAACACTATCCATCCACAAGAAATCACGTACATCACAAGAAGAAAATGAGTCAGGTAAAATTGAAATTGGTTTTACTTCATTTTCAGCAAAAACAAAAGGTTTAAACTTTCCATTCCGATTTGAGGAAAAGAAAAGCCAGTCCTTATACGTGCGAACGTCCACTTCGTCATAAGGAGAATTGAGCTTTTCCATCGGTTCAACAACCCAAGATTTTTTCCCTGATAAAGTTGCTTTGTATAAATCATAAGTACCCTTCCGATCTGAAGAAAAAATGTATTCTCCATCTTTCCAGGCAACGGATTGCTCGCTAGTTTTTGCTTGATTTATTGGATATGGCAATTTTTTAGGATGTGTAAATTCATTATTTCTAAAATAAGATGCATACAGGTCACCATTGCCAAAAGGCATGTAAATGAAAAAACCATTTTGTTCACCTAAACAACCCCCTATAGCCATTTGTTCATCGAAGTTAAAAGGATGTTCAATTTTCTTTTTTTTATCACTCGTTATATAGATACGCTGATTATGTTTTAAAGAAATTTCATCAGTCTTTGAAAAATAACTGGTACTGGTAAAAAGAAATGTTTCCTTTAAGGAAATAGGAGCGAATTCATCTGCAGTGGTTGACAAAGGCCATCTTGTAATTTCTACTTTGTAATTAGGAAATAAAGTATCCCATGGTTTATGAAACTGCGAAAAACAAACAAATGAAAACAAAAGTAAAACACTAGCGTACAGGTTTTTGCTCATTGAACAATTTTTTTACATACACTCCTTGAGAAAAAATATTATAAACTGAATGATTTTTGGCCATATCGTTCCACGGAGAAAAAGAAATTTGATATCCTGCACCCAAACCAAACATACTTAAGTTTATAGAAGCCTTCAAAGCTTTAAAACTTTGATATCCTACAGAAAAACCAAGACTACCATTCCAATTGTAAAATATGTTTCCTTCATAGATATAATGATCCCTAGCAAATTCTTTCTCGAATAAAGCATTAACCCCAAGGATATTTTTTTCGGTAAGATTGAATTGGTAGCCCCCTTGTATGCTTGCCAAAAGTGATACTGGATGTACGATTTGATTATTTAAATAATCATTTTTTGTTGCAATAAGTCTAAATGTTCTTATGCCTAGATAAAATGCGTCTTGAGCAACTAATCCGAGCCCAAAAGATGCATTAAAACTGGGAATTTCTTGCAATTGTTGTGTTAAGATAGGGTCCTGCATGTTGTCATTTATAGCATCTTGATAATGAAAATAATATTCCTCTGCCATGCCCGAGAGGGCAAAAACCAGTTTTATTTTTTCTGTTAAAAGAAGATGATACAAAAAAGAAAGCTCAGCTCCCGCATTTTTAGAAAGGCCAGCTTTTTGTTGAAGAAATTTAGCAGAAAAGCCTACACCATAATCAATATATCCTGAACCTTGTAAGCCATAAAAAACAGGTCTACCCGGGAAACCAAGGACACTCGTTCCCGTGAAAGCAAACAACTCAGGAACTCCTTTCATTGTAGATAAAGCTGGATTATGCCATCCCGGTAACTCTGTATAGAAAAAAGGGTTGTACGAACCCAAGGAAAATTGACCACGAATAAAAAGGGTATTTAATACAAGGAGCAAAACTGTTATCTTTTTCATAACCATTGTTTTTAATATTTTACATCAATGGAGCCTTTTGTGTCGAATTTTTTCGAATTGTAAGTGTAGAAAAGATGATAATAAAAGACGCTATGATTTGGAGCATTGGCTTCTAAAGGATCCCAAGAGAAAGCACAATCTGTCGATTTAAACACCAAATTTCCATTCATGTCGTAAATGTAAATTTCAATGTTCGTTGCATTGCATAAGTCTTTGATTTCAAAAACATCGTTTATTCCATCCCCATTTGGTGAAACGAAATTAGGTATACAAAAAGGAGGAGATGGCTCTATGGTTACCATTCCTTGAACGGTGCATGCAATGCTATCTCTAACCACATAGGTATAAATGCCACTTTGAAGCCCTGCAATGGATAATCCATTAGCCGAAAAATTATTTGGCCCTGTCCATGTTACAGTGTAAGAAGGAGAAGGATCGCCTCCGTGAATTTGAAGATTGATCCAGCCTGAAGCGGTCTGGAAACATTCATTATCTTTTTTTGTCCAGCTTACCACAAGAGGTGCTTGTGTTTCTTTTATGGTAATGGGTACGTATCGTTGGCAGCCCGTTTGATCATCTGTGACTGTAATGGTATATGAACCTGCTAGCAGGTTAATGGAAAGATTGTAGACAGAATCATTGGTAGTAAATTGCTGAAGTCCACTGTATGGGGTAGACCATGTAAAAGTAAAATAATAGTTTGTATCAGCTTCCAGAGCGATCAGGTTTACATTTCCCGCTTCCCCATTGCAAACATAATCCTTTACTTGAATATCGAGCTTTATCGTGTCTAAAGTTGGAACAAGAATAGTATCTTTGAAAATACACCCATTGGCATCTATAACTTGTATTTCATAAAATCCACCTCGTAAATTCGTAAATGGCATGTTGCTATAGATTGAATCAAATTCCAAGCCTCGCAAGGTAACATTATATGGAGAAACTCCACCTGAAGGTAATCCTATAATAGCACCCTGCGTAAAACCATCGCATGAATTCGCAACAATACTAGCAATGAAAAAAAACACTGGCGTAGGCTCCTGCAAATCGTAAGTGAACGTAAAAACCCCGTTGGTATCATCTGTAACGGTAACTGAATAGGTGCCAGCTGATAAATTCCAAATGCTTTGTGTGGTTTGTCCACCTGGTGACCATGCGTATGTATAAGGTGCAGCTGTTGAAGGGGGAATAACCATTAATGCTCCATCATTTCCACCATGACAACTGATAGGCTTAATTTCTTGAATTTGAGCTATCAACTGATAAGTAAAAAAAAGAAAAACGGGAAATACTTTGTGGTTCAACATTTTTTTGCAAATATACATAAAAATTTTTTTATACACAGGAATGGAATAAAAATCCCGTGTCCTGCTGGATGCATGAGGTAGCTGGATAATTTGTATTTTGCTAAAATTTGTTATATGTGAAATTAAAAACGTTACTGTGGATGGTAGATCCACAAAGACAGCATTTTTGCTCAAATATTTTAAAACTGAGGTAAAACAATTTGGTAATACAACCCAAGAGATGGAAAAGCTCAAAGGATAGTTTAAAAGTCACCCTGTGGATTAGGTGGCAATGGAAAGTACTGGGATTTATTGTATGCTGATTTGGCGATTTTTCGAAAATGCTTTTAAAGCAAATGCCATAACGAAAAAGCGATGTAAAAGATGCAGCATGGATTGCCTCCTTGTTGATGAAAAGCATGCTCAAAGACAGTTTTGTTCTTCAAAAAATTATTCGGGTGCTACGTGCCTATGAAACAAGGAATTTGTCCCTCTGTTATCAGCAGAAAATACGGTTAAAAAAACTCAACTATCATCAACAACAAATGGAACTTCTGCAAGCAACAACAAGGTAAGGTCTGTTCATTTTGTGGTAGATCAGAACCATGTTTGCAGATCGACTTTACTCTTTTAAGCACAAAAATATGGACCGTAGACTGAGCAGGAGAAAATGCAGTTCATCGCTTTAAAAAACTTATCGCTCAAAGGATTTATAGAAGAAAATATGAAATTACACTCAACATTGTAAAAAATTTTGTTTTTTTGCATGCCAAAATTCAGGAGTTATGACATATTTTGTTGCAATGATCGTGGTTTTTATCTTGGGCTATACTGCCATTGCCCTTGAACACCCATTGAAAATTAACAAAGCTGCTTCTGCTTTGCTAACAGGTTCTTTGTTGTGGATTCTATACATGTTTGGTGCTTTTGACATCTTTTCATTAGGGGTGAGTGAAGCATGGAATGAGTTTGCCAAAAATACTGGGGCCTCATTAACACGCGAAAACATTCGCGAATTTCTTAATGAGCATGAAATTATTAGGCATCTTGGCGACATCGCAGAAATTCTCTTTTTCTTAATGGGAGCAATGACCATCGTAGAAATTACCGATCAGCATGAAGGATTTCGTGTAATTACTGACCGCATTAAAACCACTAACAAAGTTAAACTGATGTGGATGATTGGCTTTATCACTTTCTTTTTATCAGCAATCCTTGACAACTTAACTACCACCATTGTTATGGTTACTTTAACGAAAAAACTGATAAACGATCATAAAGACCGTTTGTATTTTGCAAGTTTTATTGTTTTAGCTGCTAATGCTGGAGGAGCTTTTTCACCCTTAGGAGATGTGACTACCATCATGTTATGGATTGGCGGGCAGGTCACAACGGGAAATATAATCTTAAAACTCTTTATCCCATCAATAGTTAACTTACTTGTACCTCTGATTATTCTATCCTTTATGATTAAAGGCAATATTGAGAACCCGTCTACGTCAAATGGTCAAGAAACTATTCATGACAACGGAAACAAAAATCTCCAAGATTGGGAAAGAAATTTGATGTTTTTTATGGGCGTTGGTGGTCTCATATTTGTACCCATTTTTAAATCAATAACACATTTACCACCCTATATGGGAATGTTATTTGACTTATCTATTATTTGGATCACCGTTGAATTGCTGCACATGAATAAAGTTGAAGAAAACAAAATTAGCATCTATGGCATTTTATCGCGTATTGATTTGTCTACTATTTTATTCTTCTTGGGCATTTTGTCCGCGGTTGCAGCTTTGCAAAGTGCAGGTCATTTAATCCAACTTGCTCATTTATTAGATCAAACTTTTGGAAATGTATTTCTTGTAGGTGGTATTATTGGTTTATTATCTGCCATTGTTGACAATGTACCCTTGGTTGCTGCTTGCATGGGAATGTATCCTATCATGGATCCGTCCACTACAGGGTATATGGCTAATTTTGTTCAAGATGGTACATTTTGGGAATACATTGCTTACACAGCTGGTACAGGTGGCAGTATTCTCATCATAGGCTCAGCAGCAGGTGTAGCTGCCATGGGAATTGAAAAAATTGAATTTATCTGGTACATGAAGAAGATTTCATGGCTTGCTTTACTTGGTTATCTGGGAGGTATTGCTGCTTATTACCTTGAAATCATTTTGCTTGGCGCGTAAAAAATTTTTTGTATCTTTTTTAAACCCCCTATTTTTGCAGGGGGTTTTTTATGCGATCTTTTTTATTGCTAGTGTTAATCATAAAGCTTTACGCTCTCGAGGCTCAATATATACGAGGCATTGTAAAAGATAAAGAAACCAATGAACCCTTATCATTTGTCAATATCACCATTAACGGTGGAACAAGAGGAACAACTAGCGATTTAAATGGTAATTTTTCTTTGGATTTACCTGCAGATGCAAAATTTTTGATCTTTAGCTATGTTGGATATAAACAAGATACGGTCTACATTCAGGAAAAAAAATTTTATTATGAAGTCTTTTTGAGTAAAAAAACTTTTTCCCTTAAAGAAATCGTTGTACTGCCAGGAAAAAATCCTGCTCATAGAATCATCGACAGTGCCATACAGCATGTGGACAGGAACAATCCTTTAAATTATGACTTGTTTTATGCTGTTCTCTACTCGAAGTTCATGATTACTGTAGATAAAGATACGCTTCTCCAACGAATTCAAAAAACAAAAGATACAACGTATCAAAAAATTAAGCAATTTCTTGATAGCCAGTACATTTTATTTATGGAGAATGTGAGTGAAAAATTTCACAAAAAACCCAACTTAGATCATCAGAAGGTATTAGCAGCTCGAGTTTCTGGTATTCATGACGCATACTTAAGTTTAATCAACACTCAAATTCAGCCTTTTAGCTTTTATAAACCTTTTATAACCATTTCTGATAAAAAGTATGTGAATCCAATCAGCACAGGAAGTACGTCAAAATATTTTTTCTTGCTTGAAGATACACTATATGATGGCAAAGATTCAATTTTTGTGATTTCATTTCGCCCTTTGCGTGGGAAAAAATTTGATGGATTAAAAGGCGTCCTCTACATACATACGGCTGGATGGGCAATCCAATCCGTTATTGCTGAGCCTTACGAATCAGGAAAAGGATTGAGTATTCGCGTAAAACAAAGTTATTTTCGGCCTGATTCCATGCATTGGTTTCCAAAAGAACTTCAATCAGACTTAATTTTTAATTCTGTTCAGTTACAAAATTTACCTATGATTGGTCGAGGAATGACCTTTGTTCGATATGTAACTTTTGATACTTTATTTTCAGCTAAAAAACTCGCTCCAGCAGATGTTTATATTGACGAATCAGCCATGGAACGTGATTCATCTTTTTGGAATGCCTATCGCACCACACCACTCACCCCTCAAGAAAAAAGAACCTACGTTGTGCTGGACTCATTAAATAAAAAACAAAAATTAGATCGCTGGTATGAATTTATGACCTTGCTCATGAGCGCTCAAATTCCCATTAAATGGATTTCAATAAGTCTCAACGATTTACTCTATAGCAATAAAGTTGAAGGATACAGACCAGGATTGAAATTATCTACCAATTATAGATTAAGCAAACTTGTTGAATTTTTCGGCTACACAGGGTGGGGTCTCAAAGATGAAAAGCTGAAATGGAGTGTTGGGACAAAATTATACATCCATCGCCCTCGTAATGAATATGCAGAAATAAGTTATGATGTTTGGACTGAAGAAACGGGAAAAAGCACTTTGACTTTCCAAAATTACGTAGTGAATACTGCAAATTTTAGAAACAATTATTTAACAGCAATAAATTATAACAAAGGTTACCACGCCTCCTATCATCACCGATGGGGTAAATATTGGGACAATACATTAAAAGTTTTTTATGAAAACATTTCAGCTCCCACGTATATGCTTGATGGCGAATATTTAAAGGATCAATTTGTGGGAACGAGCAACTTTTTTACCTATGGTTATTCCATTTTGCTTTCCTCGCTTTATCACTTAAATTTTATCCAAACCCCATTACAAACACTTGCTGTTGCTTCCAACAGTGATAAACTTCAAATTCATCTAAAATGGACACATTATCTTCGAATGGATGGATGGAAAAACACCTCTGGGTATAAAGTTCTTGCAGAAATGAAAAAACAGTACACAACTAAATATGCTGGTACTTTCTTGTTTAGATCATATGCCGGTTATGCTTCACCCCGTCTTCCTCATATTTTTACTTTTCATGCACCAGCTAATTATACTTTTTTATATTTATTTTCTGACTTTAGTTTTGAAACTATGAGGATGAATGAATTTTTTTCTACGCTTTTTCTTGATGTGTTGGCTGAATATTCGCTTAAAAATGTTTTATGGAAAAGCAACACTTATTTTTCACCCTATCCCATTCTGTCTTATCATGCCATGTGGGGAACATACAGCTCAAAGTCACATACAGATTTTTCTTTTCAAACACCGACAAAAGGATATCATGAAATTAGTTTATCTCTGCAAGGAATTGTGAATATAGGTCAACTTGACATTGGCCTAGCATCGGCCTATCGACTGGGAGCTTATGCCTATCCCTCATGGAAAGACAATTTAACCCTTAAAATTAGGATTAAAACCTACTTCTAAATGTTGCCATGACGGTAGATGTTGTAATTTTTTTTAGTTTTGACAAAAAAATATGCTTCAGCCAGGGTTAATATATTTTTTGCAGAAAAAAGTTGAAGAGAAAGATTCGGCTCGTGTTTACGGATCTGGGCTTGTAGATGTACTGTCGACACCAGCCATGATTGCTTTTATGGAAAAAACTTGTCTAGAACTAGTTGAACCGTACTTAGAACCAGGCTATGGAACTGTTGGCAGCGAAGTACACGTGAAACATTTAAAACCAACTCCCATTGGAGATACGATTTACTGCAGAGCAGAACTTATTGAAGTTGCTGGGAAAAAATTAACATTTCAGGTTGAAGTGAACGATTCTAAAGGAAAGGTAGGCGAAGGAACTCATGTGCGTTACATTATCCATACACAATCATTTATGGAAAAATTAAATCCATCAAATTAAAATAACCATGTCTACTGTTTTTATTGGATACTTGCTTATTGTCATTGCATTAGCAGGGTATTTTTCATCTAAAGTTAAAAACAAGAGTGATTTTGTCATTGGAGGAAGGAAAATCCCCGGGATAGCATTAGCATTGTCGGAAAGAGCTGCAGGAGAATCTAGCTGGCTACTATTAGGACTCACGGGGCATGCATTTGTCGAAGGATATGGAGCTATTTGGGTAGCTTTGGGTTGTGTGATAGGGATTCTTTTTATATGGTGGGTTATGGCAGAGCCTTTGCGGCGTGTAAGTCAAGAACTTTCAGCTACCACCATTCCTGGTATTTTATCGGCACGTTATCCAAAACAAAAAAATGCCATACAAATTTTAAGTGCCTTGATCATTTTTTTCTTTTTTCTCTTTTACATTGCTGCACAATTTAACGGTGCAGGAAAAGTTTTGAACATTGCTTTTGGAACTGATGAAAATACAGGTACCATCATCTCCGCCATTGTAATTTTATTATACACCATGCTTGGTGGATTTATGTCGGTTGTTGCGGTGGATGTGTTTCAAGCTATTTTAATGATTTTTACAATTATTGTTTTACCTATTATTGCTACCATCTTTTTAGCATCTCATCATATCAATTTAACAGCTGTCATGTCTACAGCACCACCTGAAATTAGTACATTTACCCATGGCAAAGAAGGACTAGCAGGTTTCTTATTTATTTTAAGTGGGATGAGCTGGGCACTCGGTTATACGGGTCAACCTCATCTGCTTGCACGAATGATTGCTATGAAAGACCGAAAAAATGTGGTGCAAGCGCGTTGGGTTGCAACTTTCTGGACTCTCATAGCCTATACTGGAATTCTCATAACAGGTTATGCTGGCTATGCCTTCGTTCGTGAAGGACTGTTTTCAGACTCAGAAATAAAGTTGGTTTTACATGATGCTGAAAAAATTTTACCTTTGATGGTAAATTTCCTTGTAACGCCTTTCATGGTTGGATTATTATTGTCGGGTGCCGTCTCTGCAATGATGTCGACTGCAGCTAGCCAACTTATGGTTTGTAGTTTTAACATTAGTGAAGACCTGCTGCCTCTCATTTCTCAAAAAAGAAAAAAAACAAATCTATGGATATTGCGATTGATTATCATTATGGTAGCTATAATAGCTTATTTTAGTGGAGTTTACATGGTGGATACGGTTTACGGCCTCGTATCCTACGCTTGGTCTGGTATAGGATCTAGCTTTGGCCCTGGTCTTCTTTTGTTCCTTTTTTGGAAAAAATTTAATGGTGCCGGCGTTATTGCTAGCTTAATTTCTGGCACTATTACCACTTTTGTATGGAAAATGTTCTTTTATCCCACGACGGGCATAAGTGAAAGATTAGTTTCATTCATAGCTACACTCTTAATAGCTTATGTCGTGAGTCTCATAGCTCACAATCGCTCGAAAACAACTCCTCATACATGAAAGAATTTACCGTTGAATTTCTTTTTGACCCTCTGAATAACAGCTATTTGCGAGATGTAACCATTGAAATTGATGATAATAATCTAATACATCAAATTTCTCAAAAACCATCAACAAAAAAACAGCGGGGTTTTTTTACTGCGGGACTTATTAACATGCATACTCATCTTGAATTTTCGTGGATGAAGGGGTATATTCCCCCTTATAAAAGAATGCCTTTTTTTATCGATAAAATGCGTGAAATCCACCAACTCACCATTAACCTGAAAGAAAAAGAAGATCTTGCTCAACATATTATTGAAAAAAACATTCAAGAAGGAACTACTTTTTTTGTGGATATTTGTAATACTTTCCTACATGAAAAAAATAAATACAGCGATTTTTTTATAAATTTTATAGAGCTTTTTGGAACTGATATTTTGCAAGCTGAAAAACGCATTGAAGAAGCTACGAAATTGTATGAATGGTATAAAAATTTTACCTCGCAAACCTATTATACGCCCCATACGCTTTTTACTTTGTCAGAACCGCTTTGGAATTTTTTGCTTCCTAAATTAAATGACCAACCTTTTTATTCCATCCATTTCATGGAAAGTGAACATGAAATTTCAATTTTAAAAGATCCCGCTCAGGTTGCCATAGAACAACTTCCACATGAGGTACGTGTTTTTTTCGTCCACAACACTTTTATGGATGAAAAAAGTTTAAAAAAAATTTTAGCTCATTTTTCCGATCCATGGTTTGTATTGTGCCCACGCTCGAATTATTATATCGAAAAAAAATTTCCTCCTGTAGATTTTTTAAAATATCATTGTGGAGATAGGATTGTTCTCGGAACAGATAGCATGGCTAGCAATTGGTCAATTAGTCTTTGGAAAGAAATAGAATTTTTGCGTCGACATTTTCCTCACATTTCGCTAGATTACTGGTTGAGAGCAGCATCTCTTCACGCTGCAAAAGCCTTGAGAATAGATCACATTTTAGGAAGAGTAGAAATTCATAAAAAAGCTTTTTTAGCGAAAATTCCAACATTTTTAATTACTTAATATTTAGCAATTACGATGATGAAAAATTTAGTTGATGTAATTTTGCTGCGATATGACACTTGATCAACTTGAGCTTGGGAAACAAGCCTACATCGTTAGAATAAAAGGAAGCAGCGAACTACGCAAACGCTTGGTAGGGATGGGTTTTGTGCTTGGCAGAAAAGTAAAAGTTGTGCGAAAAGCACCATTACAAGATCCCATTGAATTTTTAATTCTTAACTACCATGTGAGTTTACGCAAAAAAGAGGCTCAACTTATAGAAGTTTATACCGACGAAGAAATTATTACAAAATACGCTCAGGAATGGCAGCAAGTTGCTCAACGTCCTATACTTATGGATACTTTTTTTGAACGCAAAGTCCAAGAACGTACAAAGACCATAACCGTTGCCCTAATTGGAAATCCGAACTCTGGCAAAACAACTCTTTTTAATTTCCTCACTCATTCGTTTGGACATGTAGGAAATTTTGCTGGAATTACGGTGGACGTTAAAAAAGCCAGTATTGATTACGATGGGTATCATTTTGAACTCATTGATTTACCAGGACTTTATTCTCTCACTGCTTTTTCACCTGAAGAGGAATTTGTACTCGATTATCTGATGGAAGAAACTCCAGATTATATCATCAATGTGGTTGATGTAAATGCACTCGAGCGAAGTTTATTTCTTACAACACAGCTTATCGAACTTGATATACCCTTTGTGATAGCTCTTAACATGTGGGACGAATTTACTAAAAAAGGGCATAAACTTGATGTAAATTTTTTATCCACACTACTCGGGATCCCTATCGTTCCTACGATTGCTCCTAAAAAAAAGGGCTTGGAAAAACTTTTTCAAACCATTCTCGATGTTCACAATCAAAGCAAACTTTGTAAAAGAATTTCCCTACCCTATCCCCTGGAAATTGAAGAAAGCATTAAAGAAATAAAAAATAATTTAGAGAATGATCCGCAAATACCACATATTTCATCCCAATTTTTAGCTATTAAATTGCTTGAAAAAGATCCATATGTACAAGCAAAAGTACCGTCACAAATATTAAAAAAAGTACAAGAAAAAATTCAATTAATTGAAAAAACATACAACAACACCATAGATATCATTATTGCAAATGTTCGATATGGTTTTGTTCAAGGAGCTTTAAAGGAAACCTTGCAATTAAACGAAAAAATATTTCAGAAAAAAACAACCACTGAAAAAATCGACGATGTTGTAACCCACAAAATATGGGGTTATGTGATTTTTTCATTTATTATCTGGTTCATGTTTTTTTCAACATTCAAAATTGGTAATATTTTTCAAGAATACATCGAAAGGTTAGTTGAAATAACAAAACAAATACTTGATGCTTCCCTTCCAGCTTCTATGCTTAAATCACTTATTATTGACGGTATTTTGCAAGGGATCGGTGGCATTATAATTTTCTTTCCAAATATTTTAATTTTATATTTCTTCATTGCTCTTATTGAAGACTCAGGCTATTTAGCACGAATAGCTTTTATTATGGATAAAATCATGCATAAAATTGGCTTGCATGGCAAATCTTTCATTCCTATGATGATGGGTTTCGGTTGTAATGTCCCTGCTATTGCTGCTACGCGAATTCTTAATAACCCATCTGATCGCATAATCACCATCTTGATTAATCCTTTTTTCTCTTGTAGTGCTCGTTTGCCTGTTTATGTACTTATCATTTCCGCCATTTTTCCAGCTTACGGAAATTGGATTTTATTTGCTATATACATGAGTGGTATTTTGATGGCTATTGTTTTTTCTATATTGTTTCGAAAGATTTTTTTCTCGAAAAAATCAGCACCATTTGTTATGGAACTTCCTCCCTATCGGATGCCAACGCTACGAGCTCTCTCTCGTCACATGTGGTTTCGTTCCTCTCAATTTCTGAAAAAAATGGGGGGAGTCATTTTGATAGCTAGTATCATTTTGTGGTTCTTAAATTATTTCCCTCTTCATAGAGAACCTTCACCAGCTATCCAACAAGAAATGCAAATATTATTAAACAAATATCCATCGTTAAAAACAAATATTTCAAACATTCATGCTTTTCCTCAACAAAATTCTATTCCTCAAGAGTTTGAATCTATACTTGTAAAATATAATGAAGAAATAGCAAAACAATCCTATCTAGCTCGCATAGGTAAATGGCTCGAACCTGTTTTCAAACCCATGGAATTCAATTGGCAAATTACCACAAGTCTTCTTGCAGGTCTTGCTGGAAAAGAAATTGTTGTTTCCACCCTTGCAATAAACACTGGAACTCAAAACAAAGATTCTTTTTTAACAAGCATTCAAAAACTTTTTTCGATTCCTTCAGCTTTGGCATTTTTAGTTTTTATTTTACTTTATTCTCCTTGCATTGGAGTATTGACAGCCATACGTAAGGAAACAGGCAAGATGTCGTGGTCAGTTTTTAGCTTTGCCTATTCTACCCTGTTAGCTTATGTTATGGCTCTCATTATTTTCAACATTGCAAGCATGGTTATATGAAACAAAAAAAAATTATTTATGTTCTTTCTCAGATTGATAAAGCTATAGCCTTTGAATGGATAAGTGAACATTTATCAAAAGAAAAATATAAACTTTCATTTGTTGTACTCAATTACAAGCATGGTTATCTCGAAACTTATTGTAAATCGCGGGGAATACCTTACAAACATATTCAACTTGGAAGCAAGTTTAGGTACCTCTTTATTTTTTTTCAATTATGGTGGCATTTTCTAAGAAACCGTCCAGACATTGTTCATTTTCATTTATTTGAAGCAAGTTTTTTGGGGTTACCTGCTGCGTGGTTAGCTGGAGTGCGACGCCGTATGTATACCCGCCATCATTCAATTTCGCATCACATGTATCATCCACATGTCGTAAAAATTGATAAGTTCTGTAATCGCTTGGCTACCGATGTTGTTGCTATTTCTGAAGTTGTTAAACAAACGCTCATTGATCTTGAATACTGTTCCCCCAAAAAAGTTAAGCTAATTTATCATGGCTTTGACCTCAATGCTTTTTCATCTCGTGACGAAAAAGAAATCGAACGCCTCCAAATTACCTATAATCCATCTTCCAAAAAACCAGTAATTGGAGTTATATCAAGATTTATTGAATTGAAGGGCGTAAACTATATCATTCAAGCCATGGAAAAAGTTTTAAAAATGTACCCTGATGCCCTTTTTCTTTTTTTTGGTAGCGAAGGAAATAAATATCAAGAATATACAGATCTGTTAAAAAAATATCCTTCCTCCTCGTATAAAATTATTCTTTTTGAAAACAATATTACACAATTATATAAAATTTTTGATGTATTTGTGCATGTTCCAATTAATCCAAGAGTTGAAGCTTTTGGGCAGATTTATGTTGAGGCTCTTGCTTCAGGAGTTCCCATGGTGTGCACACTTTCAGGGATTGCTAATGAATTTATTGAGCATAAAAAAAATGCATGGGTTGTCCCTTACAAAGATGCAGAGGCCATTGCCAAAGGCATATTACATCTATTGGAAAATAAAGAATTACGAGAAAAATTAATTGCTAAAGGTAAAGAGGATGTTCGTATATTTGCTTTGAAAAATATGATTTCTAATTTAGAAAATCTTTACGATGGAAAATTATAGTCCTTTTTTTTCATTGATCATTCCGACATACAATCGTGCTGATCGAATTCTAAAAACTATACAAAGTGCTTTACATCAAACATATAACAATTTTGAAATATTGATAATTGACGATGGTTCTACCGATAACACACAGGAAGTAATAAAAAGCATCCAAGATCCACGAGTTCGTTATATTTATCAAGAAAATAAAGAAAGAGGAGCAGCAAGAAATACAGGCATACAGCACGCAAAAGGTTATTACATCACATTTTTAGATTCCGACGATATTCTTTTGCCTTATCATTTTGAAACCGTTTTTGAACAATTAAAAAAATACAATTTTCCAGCAGTTTATCATCAACCTTATTCTGAAATTTTTGAAGATGGCAGAATTATTTTTAAAACCAATGTAACTAAAGTCAAAGATATAAAAAAATTCTTTTTTACCAAAGGGAATTTTATAGGTATTGTGGGAATTTTTATTAAACGAGAAATGGCTTCCAAATATTTGTTTGATGAGAATAGAATTTTAGCTGGTAGCGAAGATCATGAATTTTTATTTAGAATACTTTTGACTGAAGATATTACTATTGGTTTTTTACCAACAACGCATGTAATCCATCATGCAGAAAGAAGTGAATTTCAAATAAATAAAGAACAAGTTATCAATCGTTTTTTGTATTTGCATGAAAAATGTTTGAAAAATACCGATTTTCAAAAAAAATATCCAACCTATCAACGAGCTTTTTCTTTTTATGTAATAAGTTTACTCGCTCTCTATCTATTGCAAGGTAGATATAAAAAAGATGGTTTAAAATATTATTTACTTGCATTACAAAAATATCCTCAAGGCATTTTTACCTTGAGATCTTTGGTTATTTTTAAAAAACTTCTTTGGAAATAACATGAACAAAAAAATTATTTTATATGTTTCATATGATGGGATTACAGATCCTGTAGGACGTTCTCAAATACTTCCTTATTTACTGATGTTGCAAAATAAATTTCATTTTATACTAATAAGTCTTGAAAAAAAACATGTCGAAAAAGAAATTTTAGACATTAAAAATTTGCTTTCAACCACCTCTATTGAATGGCATCCACTACGATACAGACAAAAATGGCCAATTATTTCAACCATCATAAATTTATTTGCTGGGAAAAAATATGTAAAAAAAATTATAAAAAAATATCATCCAGCTCTTGTGCACACTCGAAGTTACGTAGCTACATGGCTTGTGTTACGACAAATAAATAAAAAACAAATTCCACTGCTTTTTGACATGAGAGGCTTTTGGGTTGATGAGCGTGTTGATGGTGGGTTATGGAACTTAAAAAATCCTTTCTATCGGCTTGTTTATCTTTTTTTTAAAAGGTGGGAACAGCGTTTTATCAAGCGTGCTGATCACCTAGTTTCCCTAACGCACAATGCAGCCCAATGGATGAACAAACACTGGAATATCCCTCTTCAAAAAATAAGTGTCATTCCATGTTGTTCCACTTTTGACCTTTTTAATCCTGCTTTATATCCAGAAGCAATAAAAAGAGAATTAAAAAAATCATTGGGCATGGATGAAAACAAATTCATTTTAGGTTACACTGGGTCTACAGGTACCTGGTACTTACTCGATGAAATGATTAGTTTTTTTGAAGTACTCTATAAAAAAAATAATAATTCTGTTTTCCTCTTACTTGTAAATCAGTTGGATGATAAAAAGAAAATCGAAATTGAAGAAAAAAAACTTCCCATCATCGTTTACGAAAAAATACCTTATTCGCAAATCCCTGCTTATCTCTCGATTATGGATGCAATCATTATGTTTATAAAACCTGCCTTCAGCAAAATAGCCTCATCTCCTATAAAATTAGGAGAAGCTTTGGCCATGAATAAACCTGTTATCATTAACGCTGGCATAGGGGATGCAGCTTATGTTGAAGAAGATGGTTTTGGTTTTGTTGTAAAAGACTTTACCATCGAAGAATTTGAGCGTATAGCAGATTTACTTTTTTCAAGTTCGTTGCAGGATATACGAAAAAAAGCCTACGCTGTTTATGACATTAGCGTAGGCGTAGAAAAATATACTCAAATCTATATACAACTACTTAATCGCGGTAGGGAACCTCTTCATCAATGAATTCGACTCCCCAATCTTTCATGCCAGCTAAAATGGGTTCATACAAATCAGGTGTCACGGGTATTTTTACTCCTGTGGTTTGAATTTTCCCTTTGAGAAACATTTCTATGGCAATAGCCAGCGGCATTCCAACAGTAATAGCCATAGCCGTATCAGTAGTATTTCGTCCAATAACTACCATCGATGAGAGTTCACGTCGGAGCTGCCCATTTAACTTGTAATCAAACATATGTTGCATGACAATCATATCTAAATCATTGGGACCAAGTTTCCATTTTTCTTCCAGAAGAGCCTGTAAAACCTGAGCTGGAGTTTTGCATCCGCTTGGAATAGGTCTATCTTCAAAAATTCCTAACCATTCAAATTTTTTAAACAAGCCACTTTCGCGATTAATATTGAGATATTGGCAGAAATTATCTTCAATGCTCAACGATGGACGATAAGGCAAAAAAGCATTGATAAAAGTTCGATAAGTCAACTTTTCTGGATTTTCTATTTCATAGCTATCGTCCGTTACTCCCAGTTGAACAAATTTATTCCAAGCTTCGCAATAGCCAGGGCGACGGAAAGTACCTCTGAAAATCGTTTGAATTCCTTCCAAGCCATAAACAGAAATGTAATTCAATGAGTCGCGGTTCGCATAGATTTCAAATTTGCCATAATTCAATACTTCAGTTTCCTCGATGCGTTCGAATAGCTTGTGATAAGGGATGTATTTATATTCTCCGCGCCAAAGGAAGCGACCACCAGCCTGACCTGCAAGAACCACATTGCGAGGGTTCCATGTAAATTTGTAATTCCATGGATTATTATCATACTCTGGAGCTATGAGGCCACCTGTATTGGACATGAAACCAATGATTGTTCCACCTTTGGCTCGAATTTCATTAATTTTTTTCATGGCTGACATGTGATCAATTCCTGGATCAACACCACATTCATTTAAAAAAAGTAAACCTTTTGCTTTCGCTTCTGCATCTAAAGCACGCATCTCTGGTGAAACATATGATGTCGTAAATAAATGTTTATGATGTTTTAGGCATGAACGAGCCACCACGGGATGGTATTTGGCAGGTAGCATGCTCACAACAACATCAGCTTTTGCTACAAGCTCTTCAAGCTTTTTATCATCTCCTAATTCATAGGTTTCAGGAATTCCATTTGAATAATTTCCTATTTTTTCTTTAGCCTTTTCAATGCTTCTGCTGGTAATTGTTACCACCCAATTTTCTTTCTTCCCAACTTCCAATAAATAACGAATCATGGTATTCGCTGAAAGCCCTGCACCAAAAATGACAATGTTTTTCATACAAACATATTTTTCTGAGCAAAATTATGATTTTATCAAAATGACAAAAATCATTATTTTACTAATTAGTCAAGAAAAAATATGAAAAATGTCCTCATGGAAATAACACTCTATTTTTTAAAAACTTGTTGGAAAAAATGTAATTTTGCAATGAATAAGAAAAAGCCATGTTTGAGAGCCTAACAGAACGTTTGGATAATGCATTTCGATTGCTTAGAGGAAAAGCTCGAATTTCAGAAATTAACATATCAGAAACCATCAAAGAAATTCGTCGTGCTCTCATTGATGCTGACGTTAACTACAAGGTGGCTAAAGACTTTACTGAACGAGTAAAAGAGAAAGCCATAGGGCAGGAAGTGTATAAGTCCATTACCCCTGGGCAAATGTTTGTCAAAATCGTTTATGATGAGCTGGTTGCCTTGATGGGGAGCACACATACTGAATTAAAACTTAAGGGAAATCCGGCGGTTATTTTGCTTGCTGGACTTCAAGGATCAGGAAAAACTACTTTTGCTGCTAAGCTAGCTTTATTTTTAAAAAACAAAAAACACAAAAATCCTCTTTTGGTGGCTTGCGACGTATATCGCCCTGCTGCGGTAAATCAATTGAAAACTTTAGGTGAACAAATAGGAGTTAGTGTTTACAGCGAAGAAAACACAAAAGATCCCTTAGTTATTGCAAAAAACGCCATACAACACGCTAAAACATATGGCTTCAACACTGTTATAATTGATACTGCTGGTCGACTTGCTATTGATGAGGAGATGATGCGAGAAATCAAATTACTTCACGAGATGCTTCAACCATCAGATACTCTATTTGTCGTGGATGCCATGACAGGACAAGATGCAGTGAATACAGCTAAAGCTTTTAATCAAGTTCTTGATTACGACGGGGTCATACTTACAAAACTTGATGGTGATGCACGAGGTGGGGCTGCCCTTTCCATTAAGGCTGAAGTTAATAAACCTATTCTTTTCGTAAGTACGGGTGAAAAAGTTGATGCACTTGATATCTTTTATCCCGACCGAATGGCCTCCCGTATTTTAGGTATGGGAGATGTAGTTTCTCTCGTCGAAAAAGCAAAGGAACAAATAGATGAAGAAGAAGCACGCCGACTACAGAAAAAAATAGCTAAAAATGAATTCAACCTCGAAGATTTTCTAAAACAGCTTCAGCAAATCAAGAAAATGGGAAATATTAAAGATTTGCTTGCTATGATTCCCGGAATGGGCAAAGCTATAAAAGATATTGATTTTGATGACAATGCTTTTAAACATATAGAAGCAATTATATATTCAATGACTCCCGAAGAAAGACGAAATCCTAACATACTCAATGGATCACGAAAACAAAGAATTGCTCGTGGAAGTGGGAGAAGTGTAACGGAGATTAATCAGTTATTAAAACAATTCGAAGAAGCTCGAAAACTTATGCACACTATGGCAACTGGTGGTTTTAAAAAATTTAAAAAAAGATAAAGTATGCAATTATTAGATGGAAAAATAGTCAGCCAGAGCATAAAAGAAAGAATAAAGCAAGAGATAGCTCAAATGCTTGACGAAGGCAAAAGAGCACCTCATCTGGCTGCCATCCTTATTGGTGAAAATCCAGCTAGTCAAACTTATGTGGCCAATAAAGAAAAAAGTGCTCGCGAAGTGGGCATGATTTCTACGGTTTACAAACTTTCTGAAAACACGAGCGAAAAGGAAGTATTCGAAATAATTGATTTTCTTAACAACGATGCAGAAGTAGATGGATTTATAGTTCAACTGCCTTTACCAGAACATCTTGACGAACAAAAAATCATTGCCCATATTAATCCAGACAAAGATGTAGATGGTTTTCATCCTATCAATTTTGGGAAAATGCTTCTTGGGCAATCCACTTTTCTTCCAGCAACTCCTATGGGAATCCTGGAACTGCTTAAGCATTACAACATTGAAACTGAAGGAAAACATTGTGTGGTCGTTGGGAGAAGTCATATTGTAGGTACCCCTATGGCTTTTCTCATGAGTCGCCCAACCTACCCTGGTAATGCAACGGTTACTCTTTGTCACTCTAAAACTAAAAACCTGCAGGAAATAACAAAAACAGCAGATATTCTTATAGTCGCTATGGGTAAACCACAATACATTACAGCTGATTTTGTAAAAAAAGACGCCGTGGTGATAGATGTTGGAATTCACAGAATCGAAGATCCATCCAAATCATCTGGTTTTCGACTTGTTGGTGATGTGGATTTTGAAAGTGTGTCAACAGTAGCTTCATGGTTAACTCCAGTACCCGGCGGCGTTGGACTAACTACTGTTGCTTCGCTACTCATCAATACCCTACAAGCACGAAAAAATAAGATGGAATGAAAAAAATTTTCGTAAGTTTATTGTTATTTCCTTTTATAATTTTTTCTCAAACCTTTAAAAAGGATACCCTTATAACCTACGATGGACAAAAATTTATTGGGGATATTATTCATGTAGGTAAATATGTTATTACCCTCAGACCACTTGGTAGTTATATTTATGAAAAATTTGCCTTGAACGACATCGACTCAATTTTCTATAAAAATGGTAAGCATGAAAAAGTGATCCCTGCTGTTCCTGAAATTATTAATAAATTGAAAAAAACCTCTAAAGCTGATAAAGCTGTAATTATCTCTCCTATTTCCCCTTTTTATTCTTTTATAAACGTTGGCTATGAGCAGTTTTTAGACAAAGAACACATTGGACTTGCTGAAATTCATTACATTTTTTCCAATAAAAAAGAAAACATCCAGCTTTCCAACAACACAAATTTTAGAGGGGGAGGATTTCAACTTTCATACTTTTTTACAAATAAAGAACCTTTGCAATATCGAGCTATGTCTGTTCGTCCAAAGTTTCAGGGTTTTCAGTATGGGCCTCAACTATCCACGAGCTTTTTACTTTTTGATTTTAAACCTTATGAAGACTCAACTGATGCCATTTTCAATATCAAATCCCTACATTTGTCCCTCTCATTCCGTGTTAATTATACGCAAATTTTTTCAAAACATTTCTTTTTTACTTTTTTTACTGGCATTGGTCTTGGGCACATTTTCCCACTCAATCTTTCTTATGAAGACCGAAAAAAAATTTATTTTAACTCCGAAAAAATAGCTTATTTCAAGTATCTCTCAAATCCCATCCAATTCTATGGTGGCTTAACCTTGGGATTTTTCTTCGAATGATTTTAAAATTTGGTAATTACTCAAAACCATCCACCATATGTTATAGGATTTTTCCAATTTTGAAAAGAGTAAAAAATAAATTTAACAGAAATAATTAGCATAGTAAGTGCAAAAAATGATTTTACGCACAAAGGGGTAATTAAGCTATATGAAAGTTGCACTTTTTGTGGAAGTATCGCAATAGTAGCAAATCCCATTACATAGGGCAAAATTGGAGTGCAATTTACACAGCCCAAGCATATAAGATTGCCATGGAATTTCGACCAACTCCGATCTCATGAGATAAAACCAGCATTAAAATAAGTTCTCATTCACGCACTCAAAGCAAAAACTATGACTGTACATCCTTCGGACATATTCTACACGAGAATTGCCAACAAAAGTGTAAAAGCATTCAATAAATCTCCCGAGCAAAAACTGAGCCCAACAGCCAAATCTTCAAGCATATTGCACAATCTAATTGCTATGATAAAATGCTACACAGCCGTATTTTCTTGTTCTTTATGTCTTCAGTTCTCTTCTACGAATGTGTATGGAGAATTACGTGGTCGGAAAAATCAAGCAATGCAATTCCCAAACCATTCAAACCATTACAGGAATGACTCCTTTTTTCTCGTTCCCTTGGATGATGTAACTTGTGAAACTTGCTCTTAACATTACCCCAACGAACAAATTGACACCACACAATAATTTTTCCTCAAGTTTATGCCAATACAAAATAAACATTGCACCCACCGTGTTTAAAAACGCAATTATTCTACTTACAAGAAAACCTTATCACCTTGGCTTTGTTCTAGAACCTCATAAAATATTTAAAAATAAGCATAAATAAAGAATTTGTTACCACCGATAAGAGATGGTCAAAAATGGAATTTGATTAAAAGTAGTTTTTCCCATTTCATTTGATTTATAAATCAAAGCAAATGGGTTTAAATGCAAATTTAATTTTTCTGACATATCTTCATTTTTTCTTTTTTGCTTTGTTATTGCCAACAATGTTATATCATAGCCTAATTCCCCAAACAACATGGTGATGATCTGAATCACATTATAATTTTTGAAAAGTAGTGAAGAAAGGCCAGCGCCAATCAAAGCTCCACCAGTGGTTCCAAGAGCTAGGTAATTTGCTTGGGCATTCGAAAAATCATATTTATTGACCAAAATACCTCCACGCAAACCTCCTAAAGCCGCTCCAAGACTTAATGAAGCCCTAACTAGTCCATCGTCAAAAACCTTTGTGGCATTAAGTATCACACCAGTTTCAGCAGACGCCAGCAATGTATTTATTGAGAAAACTCCTGCGTCACCCGGAGCAAAATTGATTTTATTACTTAAAAAATATCCTAATAATGCTCCACCAACTCCGCCATAAAAAATACCATGAATCTCTTGCTTGTAAGTAGCATCATCGCCTAGATCTATAATAAAAGTGGTTAAACCTGCTCCAAGACCAGACAAATACACAATTGATTTTGCTTTGCCTTCGCTAATTTTTTTTAAATTTTGCATAGTAATAGCCGCCAACAAGTCCAGAAAGACTTGTAATGGTTGGTAGAATGTATTTTTCAGGTTTAGACCAAGGAATACCTACTATATCATTTAAGGCTTCTCCATAAATAATCCCAAGTCCTCCAGACCCAATAGCTAAATATGACATTCCCTTTGTAACTTCCTTGTTCATAGTTAAAAAGAAGGGTGTAAAAAAACCGGCGCCCACTGTCATGGGAATAATTATATCTCCTAGATAATAACCTGATCCTTTGATATTCGCCGCAAGACCAGCACCATAATAAATTGATAATCCAGTAATTCCTGCAATAAAAAGAGGTCTTCCTTCTTGATTAATATTCAGCTTCAGCGACTTACTCAGAATCACCTCCCGAATTTTCTCTCTTAATTCAGTTAATTGACTATATGAAATATCCTTCCTATCTTTAACCAACTCCCCTTTATCTACATAATAAATCTCCAAAATGTAGGATGTGTCGCCTTTTTGAAACAATTTGGCTTCTTCGAAATTTGAATATTCAGGAAAAAGATTCAAGGATTTCTCAAGCTTTTTGTTAATGACCTTAATATTATTAGTGGAGTCTATCGGAATCAGTCTTTCCTGAGAAAAAATAACTAATGGAAGACATAAGCTGAATAAAAGAACTACCACATAACAATTTTTTTTCATAGCAACTCCATTTTTTGTAAGACAAAATTACTATTTTTTAATCACTAATCTCACACAAAAATAGTTTATGCAATATCAAACTAATTATTTCTAAAATTTTTTTGCTCTTTGTAAACTTTTATATTTTAGTGACGTCAAAATAAAAATTGAAAATGGTATGATACGCATCTTGATTTCAATATTTTTTTTGAGCAGTTGGTTTTTCTTATCTGCTCAAGTAGAACCGCAGGTGGCACCCATAAATCCTGACTATTTGAATTACCTTGAGCACCCTGAAAAATTTCATGGATACATCCCTCCCACAAAAAATATTCATCTGCTTCCTAAGCATTTTGTTTCTACAAAAGCTCTTCCAACCTCATACGATTTACGAACACAGGGGTTGGTAACCTCGGTTAAAAATCAAGGAAGTTGTGGTGCATGTTGGACATTTGCTACCTGTGCTTCTATCGAATCCTTCTGGCTCAAACAAGGATTAGGATCGTACAATTTATCTGAAGATAACATCAACAACTGTCATGGATTTGATTGGGCTCCTTGCAACGGGGGAAACATCTATATTTCTTTTGCATATTTAGCACGAGGTTCAGGTATCATGCTTGAAAGTGATGACCCTTATCAAGCAACTCCTAATCCCTGCCCAACGAATATCTATCCAATTCGATATGTAACTCAAGGTAGGTATATACCTCCAGATATTAACGCAATTAAACAAGCTATATATGATTATGGAGCTTTGTATACAACATACTATCATGATGATGCGTACTTTAATAGTTCAAATAATACTTATTATTACAATGGAACTGAATATGCGAACCATGCTGTAACGCTTGTTGGTTGGGACGATAACAAAGTTACTGCCGGGGGGACTGGTGCTTGGATCTGTAAAAACAGTTGGGGGACAAGCTGGGGCGAAAATGGTTATTTTTACATCAGTTATAACGACACTCGAGTTAATAGCGAAGTTGGATTCTTCCCTGCTTACTACAATTATCAATCTGGCGATGTAATTTATACGTATGCTCCTTTCGGAAACATCAATGACATTGGCTTTGGTAGTACTACAGCTTATGCATTAATTAAATTTGTTGCAAATGGCAATATAACAGTAAAACAAATCGGTTCTTTCATAGCTTCAGGCAATTCTAATATTAGTTTTGAAATATATGATCATTTTGACGGAACAACTCTTAGCGGACTACTGGATAGTATTGGACAAAAATATTGTGATTATGCAGGTTTTCGTTATTTTTCTCTACATCAGCCTATAATTTTACCGAACAATGATGATATTTACATTAAAGTTAAATATGTCACCCCGGGTTACAATTATCCCATCCCTGTTGAAGAAGTAGTCAGTGGTTATGCAAGCAATGTTACCCTTGAAACTGGAGTAGAATGGGTCAGTTCAAATGGGTCAACATGGCTAGCTTGTGGTAATGGCACAACTCGACAATATGATTTAACGATTTCCATGATTGCATCAACGGCAGGTCCTGTTCATGCAGAATGGACATCAAACAAAACTTCAACCTGTGATGGATGGATACAATTCACAGATCAATCAACGAATAACCCTACCCATTGGCTTTGGGACTTTGGCGACGGAACGATTTCAACACAGCAAAATCCATTACACTACTACCAATCCAATGGAACTTACACCGTTAAATTAAAAGCATGGAACATTTTCGGTGCCGATAGCCTCGTTCGAACTAATTACATCACAGTAAACATGCCTTCTAGTCCAACGGCTATTGGAGATACCATTTGTAAAGGTGAGCAAGCCACTCTCACCGCTAGTGGGAGCAATATATATTGGTACTCAAATGTTTCAGGAGTAATTCTCTCTCAAGGAAATACCTTTACGACTCCACCCTTAACTCAAACAACAACCTATTATGTTTCTTCCAAAGACTTAAGTTCTACTCCACTGATAGGAGGAGACAATCGAATTAACAGTGATGGAGGCTACTTAAACTCAACAAAAGCACATTACTTAGTATTCAATGTGTACGAACCATGTGTACTATATTCTGTCAAGGTAAATGCACAAACGGAAGGAAATAGAACCATTTCACTTTTAGATGCACAAAACAATGTTGTTAAAGACACCACCATAAATCTTTCTGCAGGTATACAAACCATTGTTTTAAATTACCATTTGCAGCCTGGACAATTTTATAAACTCAGGGCCAATGCCGGATGCTTATTATATAGGAACAACGCAAATTGTAGCTATCCTTACAACATCGGGGGTGTGATAAGTATAGACAGTAGCAGTGCAACTACTTCTCCACAAGGATACTATTACTATTTTTATGATTGGAATGTGTACACATATTGTGAAAGTCCTCGAGTCCCCGTTCAAGCAGTTGTAAAAGATGCAACAGTACATGTGGTTCCTACTGGAAATCAAACTATTTGTGCAGGTGATACCCTTCTTGTGCAATTGACAGGCAACCCTTCTTCCATATTGTGGTATCCAAATCATGAGACAACACCATCAATTTTAGTTTCAGTGCCTGGAAATTACTATGCTTACGTGAATGATGGAATTTGCCAATATTATACAGATACCTTGCAAGTTCATGTTATCCCCCAGCCCGTTCCTGGTTTTACCTATTCTATTCAAGGGCTGACAGTTCATTTTACATCTACAGCTCAAAACTTTACAGGGATACGATACGAATTTACCGACGGTACTTTTATAGAAACGGCAAATCCTTATCATACCTTCCCAAGCGCAGGTCCATGGGGAGTTATTCAATATGTTTGGAATTCTTGCGATACAGCTTTTTTATTGGATACCATTATCTTACAACCTCAATCCATTTCTGAATTAACATTTACTGGTAAGATTTATCCAAACCCAGCTACCAATTATCTTTTTATTAACTATGCAGAGCCTGTTACAAAAATCGTCATTTACAACCTTATGGGCGAAATACTAAAACAGAAAGATGTAGATAAGACAAATTCTCTCATCAAAATAGATGTGAGTGATTTAAAGGAAGGAACCTATCTTCTTTTTATAAACAACAAATCCAGAATATTATTTACGAAACTCCGCTAAATTTTAAAATTTCACTTACTCTTTTTCGGACTTCTTCCATTTGCTGGAAGGAAGTTGAAGTAGCACCCGTAATACCTATGGAGCTTGCTTGCTGTATGATAGGTATAATCTCGTTAATGTCATCATAAGTGGATATTAAGAAAGTGTTTGAATTGAACTGTTTGGATTTTTCAAAAAGTTGTTTTCCATTAGAGCTAGACTTGCTGGCAACGAATAAGATGAGATCATGTTTTTTTACAAAATTTTCCAGATTATCAGCTCTTCGAGCAACTACACGACAAATGGTATTATGACAGATAACTTCTTCACC
>Ga0272449_1000508_pt1 | contig 46060 bp, 49 predicted proteins | sample YNPCB0241_FD_198679 | JGI IMG/M metagenome (GOLD analysis project Ga0272449, IMG submission 198679) | Hot spring sediment microbial communities from Yellowstone National Park, WY, United States - YNP-CB-024-1 | ecosystem: Environmental > Aquatic > Thermal springs > Hot (42-90C) > Sediment...
TTCCAGAAATACTTAGGTTTTTGAATATTCCAGATACAATAGCGCCAAATATAAGAATGATGATATATGCTTTGGCATTGATTATTTTTATGATATATAAGCCAAAAGGGATTGCAGGAGAATATGGTTTTGAATAAATTATGAACACTATACTTGAATTAAAAAATCTTACAAAGTCGTTTGGCGGAGTTAAAGCAGTTGATAATGTCTCAATGGATTTTGAAAAATATAGGATTACAGCGCTTATTGGACCAAACGGCGCTGGAAAAACAACAATCTTCAATATAATAAATGGATTTATTAAGCCAGATAAAGGACATGTCCTATTTGAAGATAAAGATATAACAGGACTTCCACCTCACAAAATATCAAAAACAGGAATAGGTCGTTTATTTCAGGATATAAGGATTTTTAATAAACTAACAGTTCTTGAGAATGTTCTTGTAGCAATAGAAGGCCAGAGCGGTGAAAATTTCTCAAATGCAATATTTCACCGAAAAAAAATGATTAAAGAAGAAAAAGAAAATATAAAAAAAGCAGAGGAGTTGCTTGATTTTGTTAAACTGCTGGATAAGAAAGATATATTTGCTGAAAATCTTTCATATGGACAGCAGAAACTTTTATCAATAGCAAGAATTCTTGCCGAGGACTCTAAAGTTTTATTATTAGATGAGCCAACAGCAGGTGTAAATCCAGTTCTAATTGATTCTATAATTGAAGTAATTAAAAAATTACCTCAAAAGGGAAAAACAATTATACTTATTGAGCATAACATAAATGTGGTTCTTGAAATCTCTGACTGGGTATTTTTGCTTGATGAGGGAAGGGTTGCTTCATTTGGACTACCGGATGAGGTTTTAAGCGACCCCCTAACAAGAGAGGTATATTTAGGTGTTTAATATGGAAGAAATCATTTTAAAAACTGAAAATATTTATGCATCTTATGGTAAAAAGGAAATTTTAAGAGGGGTTTCCATAGAGATAAAAAATGGCGAGATTGTTTCTTTAATTGGTCCAAATGGTGCTGGGAAATCAACTTTACTCAAGGTTATAATTGGATTTTTAAACCCGAAAAACGGGAAAATTATATTTAAAAATCAGGACATAACATTTTTCCCGGTTTATAAAAGAGCAAACTTGGGAATTGGTTATTTGAAACAAGGTGGTTCTGTTTTTACAAATTTAAGTGTTTTGGAAAATTTAAAACTTTCTATCTCAAATTTAAAAGATAAAGAAGAAAATATTCAAAAGGTCTATTCAATATTTGGCGAACTCAAAGAAAAAGAAAATATAAGGGCAGGATTTTTAAGCGGCGGACTTAAACAGATGCTTTCAATATCTATGATACTTATAAGAAATCCTGAAATAATATTGCTTGATGAGCCATCAGCAGGGCTTTCTCCATCTATGGTAAAGATTTTGATAGAAAGAATAAAAGAGATAAATCAAAAAATGAAAACAACCATACTTCTTGTTGAGCAGAATATAAGACAGGCGGTTTTGATATCAAACAGAGCGTATTTGCTTAAAAATGGCGAGATAATAAAAGAGGAAAAGAATCCGATTTCATTGATTGAAAAGGAAAATTTTGAGAAAATATTTTTTAAGATGTAAAAACAATATGATTAAATGTTGTATAATAAAAAGTGAAATCCCCATCACTCCCCCTTTTAACAAAGGGGGAAATAGGGGGATTTGAAATAGAAGCGTGAGATATAATTTATGACAGATAATGAAAAACTTGAAAAGATAAAAGAGATAATCCTTGATGAGTGTAAAAAAATGGTTATTGGTGTTGAGAGAATAATATTATTTGGTTCAAGAGCAAGAGGTGAGAATAGAGAGAACAGCGATTTTGATATATATGTGGTTGTGGATGATATTGAGTTTTTTAGTTATAAGAAACTTTATTCAAAACTTCTATGGAGGTTTGCTGAGTTGGATTTAAATGTTGATATTATAATAAGACCTTTCAAGGCATTTGAAAAAAATAAGAACTTTTTAGGCTTTATTTCGCATTATGCAAATAAAGAAGGAATTTCTATATGGAAGAGGCAGAGATCTGGATAAAAAAAGCAGATGAGGATTTAAGTGTAAGTCAGAAATTATTTACACTGGATAAAAGAATTTATAATAATATTATCTGTTTTCACTGTCAGCAGGCAGTTGAAAAATATCTAAAGAGTTTTCTGGTTTTCCATAATATTGAAATACCAAAGACACATGACCTTGCAAAACTTATAAAGCTATGTATAAAGGTTAACGAGGAATTTAAGATTTTAAGAGATAATGATATTGATAACTTAACTATTTATGCAACGGATTTAAGATATCCTGATTTTTTTGCGGGAGATATGAGTTTTGAAGAAACGAAAGAAGCAATTGAAAAAGCGGAATTTGTAAAGGACTTTGTAATGAAAAAATTAAAAGGAGTATAAGTATATGAAAAAACTTCTAATTTTAGATGATAATTCATCTTATATAAGAGCGTTAAAAAATGCTTTGACGGATGATTTTGAGATAGAAACCGCATTAACATTAAAAGAAGCAAAAGAAAAGACAGATAAAACAATAGATATCTTTCTTGTAGATATCCGACTTGATGAAAAAGACCAAAATAACGAAGACGGCTTATTATTTCTTGACTGGCTAAAAAAAGAATATCCCAAAAAGCCAGTTATTATAATGAGCGCCTATCTGGATAACTATAAAAAGGATGAAATAATTAAACGCGGTGCAACAGATATTTTAAAAAAACCAATAAACCTTTTTGAACTTGAAGAAAAAATGAAAAATTTATGATAAGATTGTGTAGGTCTCTGATGTATCGTTGAAGTAAATAAATCCCCCTGTCTCCCCCTTTACAAAAGGGGGAGAAATAGAAGTGGGGGATTTAAATTATCCAAAAGGCATAACGCCAAATGGATAATTAAAGATAACTTTTGTTGGTAGGAAAGAAGATAAAATTATGAAAAATAATATACTAAGAAATCCATTTATCTATGGTGAAGAGGTAAGCGGAGAATATTTTTGTGATAGAGAAGAAGAGATAAAAGAACTTATTCGTGATATAGAGAATTCTCAAAATGTTATAGTATTTTCTCCAAGACGCTATGGGAAAACCTCTTTAATTAAAGAAGTTTTAAGAAGAGCAAAAGGATTTTTAACATTTTATATAGACCTATACCCTGCGATAACCAAACAAAAGTTTATTGAACAATATGCCTCGGGAATAAGCAAAGGATTAAGTGGTAAAAAAGAAAAAATTTTACAACTCATAAAAGAACTTATACCAAGAATTATTCCAAAGATTGTAGTTACAACCAAAAATGAATGGAAATTTGAATTTGATTTTGATAGATTAAAGCCAACAGGTCCAATTTTAGACGATTTACTTGAAGCAGCACATAAGCAAGCAAATAAAGAAAATAAAAAAGCGGTTGTTGTATTTGATGAATTTCAGGAAATTGCAAATTATGAAGATGATGAAATTGAGAGAAAAATGCGCTCTGTTTTTCAAACTCATCATAATGTAAGTTATATATTTATGGGAAGTAAAAGGCATATGATGGATAATCTCTTTAATAACCCAAATAGACCTTTTTATAAAAGCGGTAAACACTTTCTTCTTGGGAAAATAAAAAAAGAAGCATTTTACTCTTTCATTGAGCAGAAGTTTAAATCTGCTGGATTTGATTACAGTGAAGAGATAATTGAACAAATTCTTGAGATAACAGAATGCCATCCATATTACACCCAGATGCTTTGTCACTTTATCTGGGAAGAAGTTCAGAATAGGAAACTTACAAAAGAAAATGTTGAACTTGCTATTGAGAAAATTTTTTCCAATGAATCAAGTGCCTATATAACTACCTTAGACAACCTTACACAACTACAAAAACGAGTTCTTCTTGCATTAGCAAAAGATGAATTTGCAACTGAAATCTTTAGTAATGAATTTATAAAAAAGAATAATCTTTCTTCGCCATCATCTGTTCAAAAAGCAGTAAAGGTATTACTTGAAAAGGAAATTATTGAAAAAAATAAAATAAAATATGTATTTGTGGATGTGTTCTTTAAAAAATGGCTAAAAGAAAAATTTTAAAATCCCCCTGTCTCCCCCTTTACAAAAGGGGGAGAAATAGAAGTGGGGGATTTAAATTATCCAAAAGGCATAACGCCAAATGGATAATGAGAAATAAAAATATGAAAAATTTTGTATAATGAAAAATGAGGACTAAAAATGAAGGGTGATTTTAATTTTTGTAATAGTTTTAGTGTAAGGTATATAAAGAGAAGGAGGAAATTATGAATAAAAAATTATTAAGCGGTCTGATAGGAGTTGTAGTTATAGGTTCTTTACTCCTACTCGGAATAACCAGTTGCAAAAAGAAAGAACCCGAAACAATAAAAATCGGGGCAATATTACCATTGACCGGACCTTTAGCTTTCTTTGGAAAACCTGAAAAAGATGTTCTTTTAATGGCACAGGAAGAAATAAATTCTAAAAGCGGTGTAAAAGGCAAGCGAGTTGAACTCATTATAGAAGATAGTAAATCTTCAGCTAAAGATGGAGTTAGCGCCTTACAAAAAGTTTTATTACAAAAACCTGTTGCAGTGATTACTTCCTTAACTATAATATCTAACGCAACTCAACCTATTTTGAAAAATCAGCAAATTCCACAAATTGCATTAAGTGTTCACCCAACTATTGCCAAACAAAGTGAATTTACCATTAGACCATATTATGGTTTTGAGGATGAGATGAAAGTGATTGTGGATTACCTTAAGAAGAAAAATTATAAAAAAATTGGAATCTTATGGGCTAATGTTCCAGAATGTGAGATAGCAATAAATGAAGTTCTTGTGCCGGCATTGAGTGAAATAGGTGGAGATGTAGTAGCTTCAGAAAATTATAGCATAGGTGAACTAAATATTAAATCTCAACTTACAAAAATCGCGGCAAAAAAACCTGAAGCTATTTTAGCAATGGATTTTGGTAATTTAATGGGAATTATATTAAAGGAAGCCAAAAATTTAGGTATAAGGGAAAAAATTATTGGGGGAATAGGATTATTTTATGCACCGCCAATTGAACCAAATTTATTAGAAGGGATTCCTTTTGCTGGTCCTTCTTTCATTATAAAGAATTATGAAACTTTTAAAGAGTTTGAAAAAAAATTTGTCGAAAAGACAGGGGAAAAACCTTCATATGATGTATTATACACATACGATGCTTTTAATTTGCTCGTCGAAGGAATATCAAGAAGTGATACAAATCCAAAAAATATTATAAGTTCTATAATTTCACTTAAAGAGTTTAAAGGAATCACAGGATTAATGAAAATTTATTCTGATGGGAATGTAAGTGTCGAAATATCAATGGGATATTATCAGAATGGAAAGATGAAACCCCTAAAATATTAAAAACATGTTTCAAAAAGCTAATAGAAATATTGAAAATATTTATTTAAGTACTAAAAGTTCAAATACTTTTGTCAAGAATATTCAATATGATTCATTAGCATTAAAACAAGTAGCTAAATTTACTTATGAATATTTTAAACAGAATAAAATTGATACTATCAAAATTTTAGATATAGGAATTGGGAATGGCACTTTTACTGTTCCGATGTTAGAATATTTTGAATCAAAAAAAGATATAAGTTACTATCTCGACTGTTTTGATATCTCAGAACCAATGCTATCTCATCTTAAAAAAAGGTTGTCTCCATCTGTAAAACAGAAAGTGCACTATCTTAAAAGAGATGCTGAAAAAGGATTACTGAATTATTATGCTAAATCTAGCTATGATCTAATCATAATAACTTTTGTTCTTCATTACCTTAAAAACTGGAGAAAATTATTAAATGATGTTTTTAAATGCCTTAAAAATGGTGGTATATTTCTTCAGGCAGAAATTATTGGAGATTTACGAAATGTTGACGGCAAATTTGATACGAAATCTCCTGAAGTCTTTAAGCGATTTTGGAAAGAATATTTTAGTGAAAGAAGCAAATATTCAAATTGGGAACCTTTAATTTCTGTGTCTGATTTATCCATAGTGCTAAAGTATTGCTTGGAAAAATTTCAATTCAAAATTTTTAAAGAAAAAAAATTTCTTTGGAAAACAAATATTATCTGGGAAGACTTGTTAGATTGGATTAAATATGCACCGGTATCTTCCTTAGGTTCGAATCTTAGCGATTCAGAAAGAGCCAAATTATCTATTAAAATGAATAATTGGCTTAAAGAAAATAAGGTTGTTCCAAATAGTAACATTAATTTAAAATGGGGGTTTAAAGTTATATGGCTAGTAAAGGATTAGTAGAGAATCTGTTAGATAATTACAAACAATTTTGTTCAAAAAATAAAATATCAAACTTTCCTACAAGCATAGGGGGATTACCGATTGATATCCAAAAACACGAAATTAATGATGAGAAATTAAGTGCAGTAATTGATGGGTTTTTGAAAAGCATATTTATACCAATATTAAGTGAATCGTTATTTTTAAAAATTTGTATTTGGGATCCATTTAGAAAAGAATCACCTGATAATTGGGCATTAAGTAAGGGGGGGATTAATAAAATTGAAGAACAATTGAAGAAGTATTACAAAGAAATAGAAAAAGAAAAGATCAACTTTATTTACCTAATATATAAAGTACTTGAAAAAGATATTATTAAAATAACTGTTCCTCATAATTCTATCTCCTCTCCAACATCGGACCCTGATGTTAAGTCTCTTATTTCCAGATATGCAGGAAATAAAGAAATAGAAAGACAATTAAATCAAACAATTTCTTTCCATTCTGCTTTTAAAGATAATAAAAATCATGTATATACTTACTATATTCCAACAGAATTTCTCTACCAGCGAAATTTAGGAATAGGCGGTCTTATCATCGTTTCTAATAAAGATTTTGAAAATAACTTTTTGATCGGATTAAAGATAGTTACAGAAGATTTTTTATCCAAAATAGGGGTTTATTATTTATTTCAAAACTTTTTACATCACACCCTCCGGTCTGCTGTTGCGGCGATTATGGCAAGAAATATGTCGCATAACATCGGAAGCCATGTGCTGAATTATCTTTCAAAACCAGAAGAAATAAATACATTATGGTTTATGGAGGAAAAAAATGAGCCATATTAATTTTTCGGTAAAGGAAGAAATAATAAATTCCTTTATAGATAATATAAAGAAAGAAATAGAAAACATAAATAAAGAATTAGAGCACAATAAACAAGAATTTCAATATCATAAAGGTGCAATGGAATCAAGATATGATACATTTAAAGAAGAAGCAGAACATTTATGGGAAGCTTATGAAAATAGGAAAAAAGAATATAATCAAAAAATTCAAGATCTACTTAAAGTAAAATCTTTATTAGTAATTAAACCTACAAGTATAGTATGTTTAGAAGAAATAAATAAAGAAGAAAATCAAAATAATAAAAAAGAGAAAAAATGGTACTATCTATTACCAATAGGCGGATATAAGTATAGTTATAATAATGAAATGGAAATCATAAGTTTAACTGCTGAGTCACCGTTAGGTAAATTGTTGTTAAATAAAAAAACTGGTGAGATAATAGAATTTAATGGTAAAAAATATAAAATAACTGAAATTATATAAATGAAGATATTTATAAGTATAGACGGAATTGATGGGACAGGGAAAACAACAGTAGCTAAACTTTTAGGTAATAAATTTGGTTTTATATACTATAAATCACCTGCAGATAATTTTGAAAAATTAAGATCAAATGTAGATAAGGATATAAATGTTTTTGGTAGGTATTCATATTACAGATTAGCGGTAAATTATGATTCGATAAGAATTTCTGAACTTCTTAAAAGAAATAATGTTGTTAGCGATAGATATATTTTATCTACTTTTGCATATCATTATGCAATGAATAAAAAAATAAAATTAATTTATGATGACAAAAATATAATAAAACCGAATATATGTTTTATTTTACATGCTTCTTTTCAAGTTTTAGAAAAAAGATTTATTATGGGAAATAATTTTGATAGAATTATTGAAAATATTACTCTTTTAAAGAAAGTAGAAAAGATTTTTAAAAATATCTCTAACTATTTGCCTAATTTTAATGTAAAGCATATTAATACAGATAAACTAAGCGAGAATGAAGTAGCAAATAAAATTATAAAAATTTTAAGGGAATATGGATATTAAATTTTTAGAGTTAAAATTTTTAGTGAAGAATTTTAAAATAAGAAAACTTCAAATAGCATCGAGAGAACCCCTTTTATGGAAGGATAATAATTATGATATTGGAGACTTATGTAACTATTTAACTGAAAATAATATCAAAGTTGACTTAACAACTAATGGAAGTTTACTATATTATTATATTAGAAAAGGGAAAATAAATAAAAATAATGTTTCATCATTGAAAATTTCATGGCATACAACTGACCCTCATCTTTACAAAGATATATCAGGAGGTAAAGGAAATTATTTAATGCTTTTAAAAGGAATAAAATTAGCAATTAGAAAAGAAATAAAGATATCTTTTAATAGAATATTATTCAGCAGATATTTTGATGACTTACCACAGCAAATTAGATTTATTAGTAACCACAATCTTAAATTAAAATTGTATACTTTACTATATACCCCAGGTATGTCGGAGAATCTATATAAAAGCAATTATGTTCATTGGATGATTCCCATAGAAAAATATGTTTTACCAAATACTCAGAAAATAGTTGTCAAGAAATATAAATTAGGAAGAAGCAGGTTGCAATTTATCTTAAAAAATGGTGGAATAGTGGAAGTAAAAGTAAAATCAGAACTAACAAAAGACAATTTTCCCTGTAAATTTTGTAAAATAAAAGATTACTGTGAGGAAGAGTTTGGTGATTATTTAAGAATAACACCTGATTTAAAGTATTTTTTCTGTTATTATAGAAAAGATATTGGAGGCAAATTAACGACTTATGATGATATGAAGGAAAATATAACAAAGATAAGGGAATGGAATGAAGATGAAACGGAGATGTTTCTAAAAAATATAAAATGGCGTTTTTTAATAACCAGTAGGTGTAATTATAATTGTAAATTGCCAAAAAAGGAGTATTATCTCTGCAATGAGAAACCATAATATAAATATCTGGGAAGAAATCAGCAAAAATGAATATAATGAAGAGAAAATTGTTAAAGTGTTAGAGAAAATATTTTTAGAACCAGTGTTAAATGACCTAATATCATCTAAAAAGATTTTTTTTGAATCTTGTTATATAACTTATAATTCTTCTTTCCTGAAAAGACGACTATGCAGCCCCTATTATTTATATTCCACAAAAAAAGATCAAAAAAATAATAGAAAATTAAGTAAATTTATAAAAGAAGAACAAGTGACACGGAAATTCAATATGGGTAAAATTCTTTCAAATATTTGTGAAAAAAATAATAAAGTTTTCATTATAGAACTAAATAGAAAAATTAAAAAAATTTCTGAAAAAGAGGAAAAAAGATTATCAAAATTATTAGGAGGAATTAAGGTTTATAAATTAAAAATTGGATATTTAAAGAATTATGATAAATTAGAAAGTACAAAATTTGTAAAAGCGTTAAAAATATTGGAAAAAAACAAAAGTGAAAGTATAGTTGATAATTTCAAAAATATTTATCTTCCTAAAATTTTTGATATATTTTTTGATGAAAAGAATGGAAAAGAATTAACTATGACTATTATACCATTGGTTATATTTTATAGACCTATTAATTTATGGCTAAGCAGTGGAATGATTATTTTTCATAATTTAAAGAAGGCGGAAAATATTAAGATTATTGGAGAAATTTTAAATATCTGTGCTAAAAAAGCAAATATTATTAGATTAAGTGAAGAAATGTATAAGTTTAAAAGAGCCGAAGAAAAAGAAAGATTATATAAAGAAATAGCTCTTGAGTCAGGATTAAAAGCATCTGTTGCTGCTATTATGGCAAGGAATATGTCACATAATATCGGAAGCCATGTGCTAAATTATTTATCTAATTCACAGGAGGTAAATGATTTATGGATAATGAGTATCTAAAAAATAAATTAATTGCAAACTTGCAAAATTATCTTAGAGAGAGAATGGATTTTATTGCCTCTCTTCCTACAATGGACCCCTTATGGACTTCCCAGTTCGATATAATTGATAATTTAATTAATCCAATATTAGATGATATTAGAGATGAAAAATTAAATCCTTTGTACAAATGTCCCAATCTTTTTCTTCTTTTTGATGGTATCTTGCGCTCTGAGGGAATAAGAGCAGGAGGAATAGAATTTGAGATAAAAATTTTTAAAAAAAATTCTTCAAATCCTGATTATAAATTGACATCGAAATTTAGACTTGAGGGTAATCAAATAAAGTATGAAATTAATAAAGAAGCTAATGAAACTGAATTTCCTATTGCGATTTCATTAGGAGCTTCCGGGGTTCAAGCATTTTATGGAATATTAGAAAATATAATTAGAAACTCTGGAAGACACTCTAATAAAGATGAAATAAAAAAAGTTGTGGAATATAGTGATGCAATAAAAGAAAAGAAACAACCTTCTTCTGGTTTTCATCCATTAAAAATTACAATTAAATTTTGGTATGATTGGGATAATAATTTCAAAGAATATAAAGATGATTTTATTAGAGTAAGAATTTACGATAATATGGGAGGATGGATAAAAGATGGATCTAATAATTGGGTAAAAAAAGAAAATGAAAATTTTTCTCTTGAGCAAGTTGAGTATATGTTAAAACCGGAAGCAGGAAAATTTGGTAATATTGAAAGGGATGGAAGAATTATAAACGAATCAGGTAATATTGTTCAAGGTAATTGGGGAATGAAAGAAATGAGAATATGCGCATCATTTTTAAGAGGAATTAAAATTTCGAATTATGAAATACAACACAATCCACCTGTTATTACAGCAGTAGCAGTTCCTAAAAAAGAAAATCCAAATGAGGCAAGTTTAGGATTTGAATTCTATATACCAAAAGTAAAAAATTTATTAATTGTGAGTAAAGATTTGGATTCTAAAAATAAGGAAGATTTGAAAAAGATAGGGATCTACATAGAAGAAGACATAAATAAAATTATAGATTTACAAAATAAAGGTGTCTTTACCCATGAATTTGTTGCAATTGATGTAGACGATGAAGAAAATAGAAAATTTATTCAAGAAAATTCTTTACTCTTGCCGTATAAATTGTTCTTTATAACACAAGAGCCAGCTAAATTTGATTTCTCATTTTTTAAAAACATAAGATACGACTTTTATTTAAATGCCAAAAAACCTGATGATGAAAAAGAAAACTTAAAGAATCTTATTATTTCTAAAAAAGACATTCAACGATGGCTTACTCAAAATGACACTTTTGAAATAAATAATGTTCAATATCAAAATTGCTCACCAGCAGAAAGAGTGTATTTAGAAATATATAAAAGATGGGAGAATTATTTGAATTTAACACCTACTCATAATTTCCTTCCAAAACTTACAATTTATCCTTCAAATTTTAAAGATAACCCTAACTTACTTAATTCGATTAAAGAAACAGGTAATTATAATGAAGATGAACTTATATTTTTATGTGATACAATTAATGATGAGATCAACTTGAAAGAAAGTATATTGCTTGTTCATAGATGGGGAGTAAATGAGAATGTGTATCTTCCAATAGTTAACAAAGGTCCATTAGCTATTTTACCATTTGCCGGAGGTATTTCCGCAAAAGCAACAAAGATTGCGGAATATTATAAGAACAAAGTTTTTCAACATTTAACAGAAAAGAAATCTTATAAGTTTCATTTTTATAAATATTTTATGGAAGCAATAGAATCTGGTCTTTTAAACATTATAATCATTGATGAAAGGATTTTTGATGAAGCAAAAAATAGACGAAATATTTGTGGAATTAATATTAATTTTGCTTTAAACCAGTATTTACAAAATGTTGCTATTTTAAATCTTGACAAAGAGGATGATAATTTTGTTTTAAAGGGATACAATGTTAATCCATCAGAGTTTGAGTCGCCTTTTGTCTATAAAGAAATTAAGTTTAGTTCAAAATTAAATGGTCAAAACAATGAAATTAAGAATTTCTTTCCTAAACATTTTGAAAATAAAGTTCATTTTATGATAATCCATCAAAGTATTATTGCCCCTAAAATTGGTGGGAAAGAAGAATTTAAAAAATTTATTAGTTTTTTACCCGATGAATACAAACCCTGGTATGTTATTATAACTTCAGGAAGAGGTCATCCACCCAAAAATGATATGCCAGAGAATACAAAATTTCTTGATTTCTCAAGTTTAAGAAGTAGCGTTATTGACTATCCTGATAAATTTTTGTTGACAAAGATGTTAGCAGAATTAAAAGAGAAAAATGGAGGAATATAAAATGAACATTTATATTCTTGCTTTTTCAAATGATAATACCGGAAGGAATGGATATTATACTTTTTGCGGATTGCAAGGTAATTATCACTTTATTAGGATAAACAATAATACAATAGCGATTTTTGTGTCGCCTAATTGTAACTTAAATCTTCGTAACTTGATTACTCAAATAACAACACAATATAATGTGCAAGGTCCTACAAATGTTTATCTTTTGGCTCCCAATGGGCATCCATTGAACCCAATTTGTAATAACTACAATGTTATTCAAGTAGGTTCAAGTAACACACTTTTCTTAAAGACTATGTATATCCGGTACTAAATAGGGGAAATGTTCAAAATATTGTAAATGCAGTTGCCAATGCCAATATTCAACCTATTGTTTTCGATCCTCTGATAATAATTTTTACTGAACAAATAACTGATCGCACAGGGAAAATAAAGGGATATGATGAATGGTTAAAGGCTATCAATACTAAAGCAGACTTTTACAATAATAAATTTAAAAAATTTTCACCAAAAAATAATAAAGATAAAGAAAAAGTAAGAATCGCAGAATTTAAGGTTGGAGATTACACAATTCTTTTTGTAAAGGAGAATGATTATAGAGCTGATAAAGGGGGTATAAATAATTTGCTATCACAAATTCTTAAACAATGGGGAAAAACATTTTCGAAAGAAAATATATATGTCGCTGTTCACGCTCTTTCTGATTATGCAAAGGGCAAAGATGTTGATGGCTTTAAAAATGAATTTAAAGATAGGGTTAACTATATCTGCGATTTCCATCATACAAATGATGCACTTTATACACAATTCTGTGGAAAGGATGGTGCTTTAATTAAATTCTTAGACGCTGTGAAAAAAAATGGTAAAAAGACGGTAAGGGCATATTGTGAGGAGATAATTGAGTTAATCAGAAAAATGTCTGAAGAACGAGTAAAAAAAAGAACTCTTGGATTTTTAAAACATAATATTGACCATATTTATGGTGAATTGTTTTTAGATATACAACTTTTATTACAAGATATTCCTAAAAAGAAAAAGAAATTAAGTAAAAAGAGCATAAGAGAATTGAGAAGAATAAAAAATGGATTAGAAGAAAAAAAGAAAAATTTCAATAAGCATCTTGAAATTATGAAAGCATTTATTGAAGATAAATATAAAGATGATAAAGAAAAAAAAGAAATAATTTTAAAGGAAATTAATAATTTTAAAGAATGGTTTAATAAATCTTTTGATGGCAAATATAAAGAAGTATTTGATGCTTTTAGCAATCGTGAAAAGTTTTTGAAATATTTAGAAAAAGATCCCGAATGCAAGAATTTTTTTGAATGGCATAAAGAACTTGATGAACGACTTGAATATATTGTAGTAAAAGAAAAGCAAATAGGTGGCTGAATGAGAACCAGTCAAAAGGACTTGTTAGTGAAAAAGAAGAAAACTAAAATAAATCCTAATACAAAACTTGCAAAAAAAATAACAAAGTATTTTAAGAAGTATTTGGGTAAAAAAAGTAAAAAGAATAAATGTATTATAATTGAAGTTGATGGTAATGATAAACTTATATCTAATTTAGAAAAAGTAAATTTGAAAGAATTAAAAGAAATAGTTGAATTGTGGGAATTACATGACAAATTCAAAGAAGAAGGCAAAGGAAGTAAAGTTAAAACTAATGGAAAGAAAAGAATTTACTTTTCTTTTAATGCAAATATTCTGCCAATGATATTTGAAACTGAATTTGAGAAAATATGTGAAAAGGATAAAACCGATTCCGATGAAAGAAATAAGGAACCGGAAAAAGATTGGCCAAAATATAAAGAATTAGCAAAAAGGGTAGTCAAATTGCCACAGGAATGGGATTATTTAGTATATTTAATAGAATATGGCTCAACAAACTCAAAATAATAAAACTAAAACAGGAAATATAGAGCATAAGATACCTACTCCAGAAAAAGATTGTGCTATATGGAATGTTTTAAGAAAGATGCCAGATGAAACTTCTATTCTGAAATGGAAAATATTGATTATTGATGATAGAATTAAAGTAAGACCAAAACCTATTACTTCGAAAGGCGAGGCAAAAGATATTGATAATTATTATAAAGGGGGGGATGAAGAGACATTTAATTTTAAAAAATTTATTGAAAAATTATACGATGAGATTAAAAGTATTGAGAGTATTACCACAATAAATAATCCAAGAGCGTTTTTTAAATATTATTATGTGAAGGACATAAATAATGATTACTATTTAGAAATAGTTGAAAATAATAAAAATAATACATCTGATAATGGAACAAAACTAAATCGTCCTTTAATGTATGAAATAGATGATTATGACATAATATTTCTTGATAATATATTTTCCAGCGAAACCATTAAAGATTATGGAATTCAAAAAATTCTTCCAGAGATTCAAAAAAGAAGACATATAAATAAATTTCCTTTGGTTATTTTATTAACAGGGGCGTATAAAACTCCGTCTGATGGGAATTATTATAAAGCAAGAGCTTTACAGCAAGGAGCGGATTGGTTTCTCGATAAAAATGATTTAATAACTGAAGAAAATAATACTAATTTGCTTGAAGTAATTTGCAATGCATTGGTAGTTAGATACTGGAAATTAGATAAATCTTTTAATGAAATAGATATAAATGAAGCTCTGAATGTATTTAATAAAGGAAACATTCAGGAAACAGAATATATACTTCAGAAAATATTCTCAGATGCAGAGGATATATCCAAACTAAAAATTCTTGGGAAAAGTTCTGGTTTAAGCGGCGCAAAACTTGCTATAGTTCAACCTCAAAAAAAAGATGGAACGGAAATTTTGCCAAGATTTGTAAAAATTCAGGATAAGGATAAACTTGTAAATGAAAAATACGCTTATGATAAGCGAATTAAAGGATTGATTGATAATTTTTGTGGCAGAATAGAAACACCAATTGCTGTTACGGATAATTTCGCAGGGATTGCATACACTGGAGTTGGAACTATAGATGACTATAAAAATGGAAGAGTCCCGGAACAATTTGACGGATTTATTAATAATAAGTCGCTAAATCAAATAAAGGATTCTTTATCAATTATTTTTAGAACAATTTTAAGTCCATTATATCAAGAGATTATTCCCGGCGAGAAAATACATGAATTAAAAAGTAGATACTTTTATAGGAAATTTTTCCCTGTATATGGAGAAATTGAAAAATTACAACCTGGAGAAAAAGAATTTGAAATAGTGCGAAGAAAAGGTAATGATGTTATTGTTAGATATGTAAATATAGAGGATGATAAAGAAGATAAAGAGGATAATAATAGAGATTTTTATAAGTCCTATAAAATAAAAAATTTTCCTGACAATATTCTTATTAGACCGGGAAAGAAAATAAAATTAAAAGTAGATGATAAAATATTAAAAGGTAAAATTGAAGAAACTTTAAATAAAAAGATATTCGGCGAAGATTTTGAAAAAGATTTAAAACTTATTAGCGAGAATAGTAAAGAAAAATTTATTAGAAATCTACAAAAATATATTAATAAAGCAAAAATGATAAAAGTATTTAAAATTGAAGACCCTATATCCAAGTTGGATGAAGTGGATGGAATATGCAACTTTAAAATAAGAAGGTCGTGTATTCATGGGGACTTAAATTTGCAAAATATTTTATTTACAACAATTACTGATACTTCTGGTAAAGAAAGTTTTAATTTCTGGTTAACTGATTTTGCCGATACTATTGTAGGACCTACCTGTTTTGATTTTGTTAAAATGGAAGTTGAAATAAGATTACAATTTCTCCCAAGAGTTTTATTTAATAAAAAAATGGAACATAAATGGGAAGAAGGTAACTTTAGTAGAGCCATAAATTATTTTATTGATTGCGAGCGAGATTTGAATTCTTCAATATTTAAAAATATCAGCGAAAATGATTCAACAAAAATCTGGCATAATGATGAAGATATATCAAAATATTATCTTGTTATGAGTTATTTAAGACAAATTGCTCGCGAGTTTGGTATAACAAAAATAGAATATTTTATGATTCTTTATTATTATTCTCTTGCCTATCTAAAATTTGATGAAGTTGAAATGGACCAAACTAAAAACCCAAGCGCTCCTTTACCAAGAATAATGGCATATTTTACCTCTGCTGTGGCTTTTGAGTTTATAAAAATGGAGAATAAAAATGAAAAGTAAAAAAAATTATAATGATAAAGAATATCTTAAATTAGCCGTTGAATTGTCAAAGAAATCTTATATTCCACCGGGGAAAAATTATCCCAAAGTGGGATCTGTTGTCGTAGATAAAGATGGTAAAATAATTGGAAGCTGGAAAAATGGGAAGTTACATGCTGAATACCAAATTTTACATAATCTTTCTCGTAATTCCCTAAGGGGTGCAATACTATATACTACATTAGAACCCTGCACACAGAGGAATAATTCCAATGATTTAAGTTGTTCGGAGCATATTGTTAGAACCGGAATATCGCGGGTTGTTATAGGTATGCTTGACCCAAATCCGGCGATTTCAGGTAAAAGCATATTTTACTTACGTAAAAATGGTATTAAAGTGAAATTAACGAAAGAATATGAGTCAGAAATCAGAAAACTAAATAAAAAATTCTTTGCCAAAAAAAGAGTTATCTTTTTTGATTTATGGGGAACCTTAATAAAGAAAAATTTTGTCAAAAAAAATGATTTATTTGATTTACTCTCAAAAATACTAAAGTCCAAGGATAGGGATAAAATAAAAGAAATTAGTATTAAAAATAAGTTTAGGAATTTTAATTCCTGGATTAATGAAATTGAAAAATGTTTAGGAAAAGAAATTACTGATGAGCAAAAAAAGAAAATTTCGGAAATAATAAAAAAGGACGAAAAAATTGAATTATATCCAGAAACAATACAAACATTGAAAAAACTCAAAAAAGCGGGATATAAAATTGCTATTTTATCCAATGTCTGGCAGTTTGGATTACAAAAGATAAAAAAACAATTTAATAATTTAGTCGATAAACAATTCTATTCCTGTGAATTAGGAATGGCAAAACCAGATAAAGATATATTTATCAAAGCGTGTAAAGTTTTTGGAATAGATTTGCAAGATGCAATAATGGTAGGTGATTCATATAAATATGATATAAAAGGAGCCACCAATGCGAATTTTGGTAGAGTATTCTGGATTAAGAGAAAGAAACAGAAAAAATCAGTTAAAAATATAAAGAAGGTGAAAAATTTAAAAGGAATACTTCCGCATTTAATTTATAAAAAAATAATAAAAAGGAGGAAAAATGATTGTATGGTTAGAAAAATGGAGAGCTAAAAGAGCAGCAAGAAAGTTTTTAAAATCTTGTGCTAAAAATCCATCCCAAATAAGCCAATATTGGACACCGACAATTGATGAAAATGGGAATCCAATTAAAGATGAAGAAGGTAAAGTTAAATACTGGTTTCATCCATATGAAATAGAAATAACAAGAAGAGGAGAAAATACTGTTGTTAAAGAATGGAATAATTACCAAAAAGAAGAAGCCAAATTAAATGCAAAGATAAATTACTTAGAAACCAAAAGAGAATTATTTGAAAAACTTTTAGAAAAAGGTAAAGAATATTTAAACCGATTAAAATCCCTTGATTATCCACCTGTCGAACCATCTATTTATTATTTTATCTTTCTCTTCTTTCTATCTTTATTGGAAATGCCTTTTAATATGGTGGCTTTTAGAAAAACAGGAATTCCTGAATATACTACTATACTTCTTTCCTTAGGAACAGGAATTGTTATTATGGCGATTGCTCACTGGGTAGGAGAATCTATAAAAACTAAGAAAAAGATAGAGATAATAATATCTATAGTTCTTTTTATCGTCATTATGGCATTTTTATATTCTCTTGCTGTAGTTAGAAGTGATTCACATGAAACAATTACATTTATGCAACTAACACAAGAAGAAGCAAAATTATACAAAAAAGTGTATTTCTTAATGAGTATTATTATGTTTTTGGTGGCTGTTGTCGTTTCTTATAAAAATCATGAGGGAAGGAATGAGGTTAAGAATTTACTTTCAGAAATTAAAAATACTTTTCGATGTAAATCATTTAGATTAGGTAAAAAAGTTCAATGGTTGGAATTAAAAATTAATAAATTAGATAGAAAAATAACTATTTTGGAAAATGAAAAAATAAAGTTATTAGATAATATAAAAAATGAACTCTCATTGATTAAAAATAGTGTGAAAACTTATATAAATATTTATAGAGAAGAAATAAGAAACCGGGCTTATAAATATAAAGAGCTGAAGGAATTAGTATTAAATTCTCCAAGATCTTATCCTTCTTTTAAATGGAGAAATGAGAAAATAGAAGAGATTATGAAAGGTAAAACAGATAAAGGAGATGTTAATGAAAAGAATTAGTTTTTTCTTTCTAGTCATTATTTTTTTATTTCTAAACTCTTGCGAGAAAGAAGAGAAAAGATGTATAGTTGTTTTTTTTGATATTTCTGACTCTACAATATCAAGAAGAAATAGTTATTTTCAAGAATTTAAAACTAAAATATTGCCAAAGATTAAAGAGGGGGATAGAATAATAGTAGATGTAATATCAGATAATCCATTGGGGCAAGCAAGATTTCCCATAAATATAGAATTACCATTTTTTAATTTTATTCAAAATAAACTAATATATGAAAGCGAATTGGAAAAAATTAAAGTTAATATTTCTACTACTGTTGAAAATATGATACGACCACAAAGAATTGTAGGAAGAACAAAAATTTTTGAAGCGCTTCAACTTGCAATAAGAATATTTGCAATATATGAGGATTATGATAAAAAAATTTTAGTTCTTTTTTCAGATATGATAGAGGATTCTGATATAGCTAATTTTGAAAGAATTGACTGGCAAAGAGTTAATACAGATAACTTAATACAGATGATACAGACAAGAATAAGAATCCCTGAATTCCAAGGTATAAAAGTATATGTTGTAACAGGAGTTAATGAGAATAACCCTCAAAGAGTTGATAGAAATTACAATCAAATAAAGAATTTTTGGGAAGAATATTTTCAAAAAAGTGGTGCTATTTTTAATAGAAGTGTATGGTATGGAAGCACTATCATAGAATTTGAAAGAGAAACCAAAAAGAATCAGAAAAATTTTATCTCTCAAATTAAATCACTTTTAAAAAAGGGGGATAAATGAAAATCTTAATTAAAGCAATTATATTTATGATTTTTAGCATATCTGGATTTGCTTTTGATTTTAATTATAGTGAAAAGAGTAATATTAATAATAGTGATATAGTTTATTATTTTAGATATGATTATGTTGGTGGGTGGACTCAATATGGATTTCTTGATAATACTGATAGCGGGAAACTTTATTTAAGGACATCGCTTACCGGAAGTTTTATATATAATGACTTAATTAAGGAATGGGGAATAGGCGCTGGTTATGATTATATATCAGTTGAGCCGCCTGAAATGTGGAATGAGAAATATAATGAAAAGAATTTCAAATTTGAAGATAAAAGTTTTTATCTTTCATTTATTCCACCATCTTTTAAAGAAGAAAAGGGCGTTAAAACAATTTCAGTTGGAAGAAAATTCATTAAAATTTCACCACCAGAGTTTGATTCTGATGGTATAGCGCCATCGCAGGTGGCTGATGAACTTTCTGATTTCAATAAGAGGAATTCTGACTGGAAAAAGGCAAGGGACTGGGGATGGACTCTTGGAATTACAAAAATAAATCAAGACAGGCAAAAACTTCCCGGAGAAAGAGGAGAGGTAAATACAAAAAATTTCTGGAGTGTTTTTTTATTTGAGGCGGATGGAAAATTAGGCGTTCATATTAAAGTAAGAGAAGATCCACCATATATTGCAAGGATGAATATTCCAGTATTTGGTGATGTAGGAATAGTTGGATATATTTCGCCTTTAAATATAGTTCGTTCTTTTGAAATATTATGGTGGCAGGATAGGGGGTGGAGAGTAAATTGGAGCATTTTAGGAATTTATTTTTAGGATTGGTCCACTATAATAAAGAAATCCCCCTCCTATATATCCCCCTTTTACAAAGGGGGAGGAAAGGGGGATTTTTAAAGCAGAGCAAGCTCTGCAACTACAATTAAAGGCAAGATATGCGGATAAAAACATTATTATTTTTAATATCTTTTCTTTTATCAAATACTTCCCTTTTTAGTTCTCCTTTTGGCTGGGAAGACGAAGACCCATATATGTATGGCACAGGTATAGAAATTGGGATAGGAAAAATATACGGATTTAAATATGCTGGCCGTCTCGGAGAAATAGAAAGGAATACAAGACTAGGTATAGGAATAGGTTTTATGCATGTTGATTGGAGAAATACTAATGGTAAAATTTTATTTTTGAGAAGTGGCAATGGTAATCTTTTTACTTACGAATTTAGTTTTACCCCGGTTACATGGTCAATTGGAAAGGACTGGGAAGATGATAAATACATTACTGATTGTAATGAAAAATGTAGAAGTGAGTGTCAAAAATATGAAGAGTGGATGGAAAAATATTTAAGCAAAACTTTAAAAGCAAAAACATTAGATGAAGCAAAAAAATATAAGAGTAAACTTGATGAAATTGAAAAAGAAACCAAAGAAAAGTATGGAGATAGTATATTAGATGATTGGGAGGATGTCTGTCAAAAAAAATGCTGTAAAAATGGAATAGAGCGAGATAAAAGTTTAGGCGGTTTACAAGTTTTCTATGAAAAAGGGCTTCTTTCTATTTTTAAAACTGAAAATTATGGTTTAAGGATATTTTTACCTTATAATTTTGCCATATCATTTGGCATAGAAAGATGGACGGATTTTCATAAAATAAAAAATGAAGATGATTCTTATACTTATATTGCGGATAGAGTGAGATATTTAAAAGTTATTTCTATACACTGGCCTGCTATCTTAAACACAAGAAAAATAGAATGGAAAAAAGAAAATGAATAAAATTAAATCGTTTTATTTAATTTGTTTTTTATTTTTTATTTTATTCTTTTCTAATTTATCATTTGCCTCTTTTTTAAAATGGGGTGATAATCCAAGCAATTATGTAATACCAACTGGGTTAAGTTTAAAAGGAGGATATGGTCTCCAACTTTATATAATTTCACACGGAGCAATTAGAGAATCAAGGATAGGAGGTAGTTTTTATTCAAGTATAGATTTGAGAAATAGTAATGAAAAACCTTTTTTCTGGAAACTTCATAATCTTTCTTTATTTGAGTTTGAGTTTAGTTTTACGCCACTTACTTTCGGTCTTGGGAATCATGTACTGGGAATATATCAAAAAGAAAAAATAGTAAGTGAAGGAAAATGCCCTTATGAACCTATTAAAGATAAATATTGCGTGGAAATAACAACTAATGGCGTAGAAATGGGAGGGATACAATTTTTCTACGATAGAAGTTTACTTGCTATATTTAAAAAGGAATCTTATGGAATTAGAGTATATTTACCTTATGGTTTCGCTGTTTCGCTTTCAAAAGAAAGATGGACTGATTTTCATATAGATTTTGATAGTTATGTTATTGATAAAGTAAAATATCTTAATGTGATAACTATACACTGGCCTGCTGTTCTTGGGATAGAGAGCAGAAAAAGATTGTTAATAAAAGATAAAGAATAGGAGGAGTGATGAAAAAGATTGAGGTTATTGTTCCTAATAAAGTGGTGAAAAAAATCATAAATGAATTGCATAAAATTTTTGTAAAAGAAGTTAAAGAAAATAAAAGAAGTGATGGATATCCTGGGGTTACAATAATAGAAGAAGTTAAAGGTAGAGGGAAAGGGCATTATCATACAATTACATGGAGCGGTGTGAGTTTCAAGGTTGATTTATTTGCAAAGTCAAAAATAGAAATAGTTGTTATTGATGAGGATGTTGAAAGGATAATAAATACAATAATTGATGTTGTTAAAAATGAAAATCTGGAAACCAAGCATATGGGAAAAATTTTTATTTATGATGTGGTCGATGTTGTTAGAATAAGAGATGGAAAAAGAGGAATTGAAGCAATAAAATAAATTAAGGAGGTAGTATGAACTGGATAATCCTACTTGGAAGTTTCTTCTTCGCATTAGTGGGGCTTCTGGTATTTGTTCTTGCGTATATCATATTTGATAGATTAATTCCAAAACTGACCATTACCAAAATCCTTATAGAGGATAAGAACATGGCTCTTGGAATAGTTCTTGCCGGTGTTTTTATTGGTCTTGCAATGATTATTTCATCCGCTATAAAATAAACTACACTCTACTAAATAATATTTAATATGGCGGATGTATTGAATATCTGGATATTGGACATTATAATTTTTATATTTGTAATAATTTCAGGATATTTGTTTTATTTTAAGATTATAAAAGTGGAAGTCAACATTAATGAAGTTATAAAAGAAATTGTGGTTGTTTTTTTATTTAGTGTTATTTTTTTAGATGTTATATTTATTCTTGCCAAATATACTTCCTATCAAAAGGCGCTTTTCAGTTACTTTACTTTAAGAAATACAAAACAACTTATAGAACTTGAAAAAAAATATTTTTCAAATCCAGAAAAAATATCAAAACTACCACCTAATGTTGTAAAAATAAAATCAAACGGTAAAATTTTTTTAATCGATAAAGGGGATGATGATGTAGTAGATGATGATGATATCTTTCTTACTGTAATAGAGGAAGAAAAGTGGAAGGAATCAAACAAATTATAACTCAAAAAATAACTTATAAGACCCAATTTTTTTTAAAAATGAGTTTGTACTTTTTTATATTGCTTCAATTCTTTATTTTTCCTTTCATTTATTTAAAAATATCAGCTGAATTAGAAAAAAACTTGAAAAATAGTGAAAAATTATCTAATGAACTTACAACACTTTATCATAAAAATTTTAACATCACTTTAAACCTCACCTCAGCATTAAAAGAAAGCGTCGCTTTTCAAAATCTGGTTAATAAATATTTAAATTATAATATTGAGATTTCTTCTCCTTCGATATACTTAATAGAATATGCCGATATGGCTAAAAATCCGGTAGGATATATCAATATATCCAGCGAAACATATAACACTTTTTTAACATTATGTAAGGGAATAAATAGTAGTTGTTATGTAGAAACGAAGGTTCCAGAACTTTTAGGATTCCCTTTGAAATACAGAATTAAAATAATACAGACACAGGGGGGAGATTATTTTTTAAGAGCGGACTTTGAGGAAGTAATTAGTAGGGATTTAAATGCATCTGATAGTGATAATTCACTAATAGAAATTAGACGCCAATTAAGAGAAATTTTTGATCTGATTATAAAAATAGAAAATAAAAGCAATTTTATAAACAAAGGTAATCATTTTTTTCAAAATGAAGATATTAAAGCAAAAGATAATTTCAAAATTCCATTGTACTTATTCTTTGACCCTTCTAAAATAAGCGATTTGAGTTCAAGGACAAAGGTTAGAATATTTGCAAATTTTATTGTTAAGATAAACGAAGTGGAATATAAAAGAGAAACTTTTTTTGATACAAATTTAATCCCAATTATAGAAATGAAGCCTAATTTAAACTTAGATGAATGGTTAAAATGCTTCGTAAGGTATATAAATCCGATATATATAAAAGAATTTTCCCGTAAATTATTGATTAGAGAGGTGGGGGAAAATAAGTTAAGAATTGCGAAAAATATCTTTTATGCTCTTCAATCATACGGTTTAGAATACACATTTTCTTCTTCTTCTTTATCTGTTTACAATCAAACAATTCAACCGCCTCATTTAACTCTAAAAATGAAAAAAGGACAGTGCTCTGATTTAACAGCACTTTTTGCATCGCTCCTGCTATCATTCAATATAGATGTAAAATTAGTTCATTTTACGAACCATATAATGATTCTATTTAAACCAGACAACATTGATAATGAATATAGAAGATATATAGTAGAAGACGAGTATCTTCCGTTAGAAACAACATTAGTAGGAAAAAGCAATTTCAGGGATGCTGTAAGGGTTAGTTATCCTAAATTACAAGATAGAGGAAATTATATAGTGGAAGGGGTGAAAGATTTATGGGAAGAAGGGTATTATCCATTTCCATTTTCTTCGCGAGAGTTTGATAAATTAAACGCTCCATCATCTAAAAAAATTAAAGAAACAGCAAAAAAATGGAATGATAATATATGAAAAAAACAAAAAAGAAAAACAAATTTAGATATATTTTGTGGATATTTTTACTGGTCGCAAGCGGATATCTTATTGCTATAGTTGTTCCTTTACCTGTTATAAATTATATATATTTAAAATATCGGTTGAAGGAAACAAATAAAGAATATAAACAACAGATAAAGCAAAAAGAATTGAATAAAAAAAATTCTGATTTTGAAAACGGATTTAAATCCCTTAAAAAAGATATATATGACCTATATGGCAATAAGGTTCTGATAATACCGGGGGAAAATGAGTGTCTCTCATTAATTTCAAGTGGTAAAGATAATGAATTTAAAACCAATGATGATATAAAAGTAGGAAGCGAAAAAATAAGCAATAAAAATATATTTTTAAATCAGTTTAAATGGAATGCTGTATGGCATATAGCGGACTTCAATAATAATTTTTACAGCGCAATGTATAAATACTGGCAAAAAAATCCCTTTGTAACAGTAACAATTCCCTGGGGTATTCCAGGACTTAAAGATATTACAATAACACTTTTAATTGGAAATTACGGAAAGGCAGAATTAAAGAGTTGTGAAAAATACAATAATAATACCATTCCCATCCCGGTAATTTTTAATGCTGAAAAATTTTATAATTTAAAATCAACAGAAACTATAGAGTGTTCTTTAAAAATGGAATACAATTATAATAACACTATCATTTCTACTACATCCTCCTATAATATAGATCTACATCCATTAAATGATTTTAACTGGGATAATCCGAAGATGCTTACCTGCTTTATAACTTCTGATGATGTCTTAATCTCAAGTTTTTCCAAACATTTCATAAATATGTATGAGGAGAAAATTTCGGAATATAATTTTAGAAAGACAGGAATTTTATATTACGCTTTAAAAAACCACTATGATAATCAAATATCTACAGAGAGCAATCAAATTATATTCCCTTGCGATATCTTAACAAACAGAGATAGAACACCATATAAAATTTCACTTCTTTTATCATCTCTTCTTAAATCTCAGGGAATAGATATAAACTTGGGAATCGTTAAGGAAAATAAAGAAATACTTATCCTTGTTCCAGTGGAAAACATCAAAGCAGAAGAACCAGTGGTAACAATAGATAAAAGTATAACTCTCTTAGGATTCATAAAAGTAAATTTACCTAAAAAAAATATAAAAAATGTCTTACCAGAGCAGTTTAAAAAATTGATTATAGTAGAAAATAACAAAAGATTAATTATTCTAAATCCATCGCCAATTATTGAAAATAATGAAAATTCTTTTCTAAAATCATTAAGCAAAGGTAAAGTAAATTATAAAAAATTTATGGATATGGATAAATTGTATATGATGGATATTAGCTCGTTAAGGAAAGAGGGTTATCTTCCGCCGGAAATTAAAAGAGAAATAAATGAAAAAGAAATAAATAACTTATTACCAACAAAGAAAGAATTTGAAAAGAAATATAAAAAAGAGATAAATAACATCTTAAAAATTGAAATGGAATGATAATTTTTTAACAAAACACCATGAAACTTTAAACAAAGCCATTTTGTTTGAGGAAGTCAAGGGTAATTCGTGAAGAAGAGTTTTTCTTTAAATATTTTGCAATTATGTCAAATTCTATATTGACTTTTGAGTTTCTAGAGAGATTTTTGAGATTTGTGTTGTTATAGGTATGTGGAATAACAGAAACCTTAAATTTCTTTTTTGATATATCATAACAAGTTAAACTTATACCATTAATACAAACACTTCCTTTCTCAACAAGAAGATTTGTATCTGAAACTTCAAATATAAAAAAATAAAAATCATCTTCTCTTTTAATATCATAAACAATTCCAACTTCATCAATATGTCCTGTCACTATATGACCATCTAATCTATCTCCAACTTTAAGTGCTCTTTCAAGATTTACAATTTCACCATTTTTTAGATATTTGAATCTAGTCACTGAATAAGTATGAGGGGAGATGTCAAAAAAAATTTCTTTTTTATCAAAATATGTAAGTGTAAGACAAACTCCATCAACAGAAATACTCTCCCCATTTCTAAGTTCATCAAATACATTTTCAATAATAATTCTTTTTGGACTAATATTTATTATTTTTGCTGTTTTTTCTATAATTCCAGTAAACATTTTTAAAATCCCTCTTATTCTCCCTTTACAAAAGGGAGAGATAAGTTAGGCTTAGTAAACTCAATATAAATGTCATTTTCTATTTTTTTAAATGCTTTCATATTTAATTTTATTCCAACTTCATTTTTATTTAAGCCAAAACTACTTTCAATAGCATTTATCCCATCTGAACCTATAATGACCGGAGATAACAAAAGAGAAATCTTATCAAAGCAATCTTGTTTTATAAAACTTCCAATTGTTTTTCCACCACCTTCAACAAGAATATTTCTAAAACCCATTTCGTAAATTTTTTTAAGAAAATCATAAAGATCTATCTCACCATTTTTTATAACTGGCTCTATTACCTTTGCTTTTGAATAAACGTGTTTTTTTGTAAGAATATAAACATCTCTTTTTTCAAGAAAAACATTTAAATTTTCTGGTATCTTTGAGTTTGGAGCAATAATACATACAGATGGCTGTTTTTTTGTTTTAAAGTATCTAACATTTAGATATGGATTATCCTTAATTAAAGTATTTGCCCCAACAACTATCATATCAGATGCTAATCTAAGTTTATGTGCAAAAATTCTTGATTTTTCTGAACTAATCCATTTTGAATAATAATATTTGTTTGCAATTTTAGAATCAATTGATGATGCAAATTTTATAACAACATAGGGAAGTTTTTCTGTCATATTCTTAAAAAATGGTTCATTTATCTCAATACATTTTTTTCTAACTTCTTCTGATACAAAATCCACATCTATTTTATTTTTTTTAAGTATCTCAACTCCTTTTTTAAAATTAAGAGGATTTGGATCCAATGTTCCTATAACAACTCTTTTTATTTTTGATTTTATTATTAAATCAGTACAAGGTGGGGTTTTTCCATATGTTGAACAAGGCTCAAGAGTTACATAAAGCGTTGAGTTCTCTAAATCTTTTTTTGAAAGCTTAGTAATAGCATCTACTTCTGCATGAGGACCGCCAAAATATTTATGATACCCTTTTGAAAGAATTTTTCTATTTTTAACAATAACAGATCCAACAAGAGGATTTGGATAAGTATATGGAAACCCTTTTTTTGCTTCTTTTAAAGCAAGAAGCATAAAAAAATTATCAATTGTTTTATTTTTTTTAATCATAACTATCAAATTTCTCTTCCTCTACTCCCAGATGAAATCAAATTTTTATAATTCAACATCCATAATCCAGCATCTAACACTTTCTATGTTTCTCGCCTCTCACTGCTCACCTTCTAACCTTTTTACTTCTTAATTTCACCTTTCATTTATTGATTTCTTTAAAAAGATTTACCATCTCAATTACTGAAAGTGCAGCATCAAAACCTTTGTTTCCTTGTTTTGTTCCACATCTTTCTATTGCTTGTTCAAGATTTTCAGCAGTTACTACCCCAAATGACACTGGTATTTGCGAATCAAGTGAGACCTGTGCTATGCCTTTTGTTGTTTCCGTAGCTATATAATCAAAATGAGGGGTATCGCCTTTTATAAGAACACCAAGAGCAACTATTCCATCATAATTTTTTGATAAAAGTTTTTTTACCATAAGTGGGATTTCAAAAGAACCCGGCACCCAAAAAACATCTATATTATTTTCATCTGCTTCATGCCTTTTTAAACAATCAATTGCTCCATCAAGAAGTTTTTGGGAAAGAAAACTATTAAACCTGGAGACCACAATTGCTATTTTTAAACCCTTTGCATTAAGTTTTCCTTCAATTACTTTCATAATTACCTCCTTTTAAATAAGATGACCAAGTTTAAGTTTTTTAGCAAGAAGATAATTTTTGTTATGTGGATTTGGTTTTATCCTAATTGGAAGTCTTTTTACTATATTTATTCCATATGCTTTAAGCCCAATTATTTTTTTAGGATTGTTGGTAAGTATAATCATATTTTTTACACCAATATCCGAAAGTATTTGTGCTCCTATTCCATATTCTCTTAGATCTGCCTTAAATCCAAGTTTAATATTTGCATCAACAGTATCATAACCTTTCTCCTGAAGGTGATATGCTTTTATTTTATTTCCAAGCCCTATTCCTCTTCCTTCTTGTCTCATATAAAGAAGAACACCAGATTTTGCTTTTGATATCATCTTAAGTGCTTTTTCAAGCTGATGACCACAATCACATCTCAATGATGAAAAAACATCTCCAGTAAGACACTCAGAATGAACCCTTACAAGGACATTTTCTTCTTTTTTTATATCTCCTTTTATAAGTGCTGGATGCTCTATTCCTGTAAGTTTTTCCCTATAAATTCTTATCTCAAAATCTCCATATTCGGTCGGAAGTTTTGCCAATGAGACGAGTTCTATTAGTGTTTCTCTTTTTCTTCTATATTCAATAAGTTTTTCAATAGAACTTATTTTAAGTTGGTGTTTTTTAGCAAAATCAAGTAGGTCATTTAATCTCGCCATTTTACCATCATCCTTCATTATTTCACATATAACACCAACTTCCCCAAGACCTGCAAGTTTCATAAGATCAACACATGCCTCGGTATGGCCTGCTCTAACAAGAACACCTCCATCTCTTGCAAGCAATGGAAAAATATGTCCTGGCCTTGTAAAATCATTTGGCTTTGATTTTTTATTTGCAAGGGCTCTTATGGTTGTGGCTCTATCTTTGGCTGATATTCCAGTTGTCGTTCCTTTTTTATAATCAACACTTATAAGCCAATTTGTACGATAGGGATCTGTGTTTGAATTATCCATTGGATATAGATTTAATTCATTTGCTCTTTTAGAGGTTAAGGAGACGCAAATAAGACCTCTTGCATTTTTAATCATAAAATTTATATTTTTTTCATTTGCAAATTTTGCAGGAAGAATAAGATCACCTTCATTTTCTCTATTTTCATCATCAACAATTATTACCATCTCACCTTTTCTAAGAGATGAAATTATTTCATCTATACTATTAAGAATTGATTCTTTCTCGCTCATAACTATATTTTATAAAATACTGTTTTGTTTTAATCTCTAAAAAACCTATAAATTTAATACTAAAATTAAAAGAGTTTAATAATCTTAAATTTTTTTGTAAAATTTTATAGTTATGGAAAAACTATATTCACTCTCACCACTTGATGGAAGATACCACTCAAAAGTGGCAGAATTAAGAGAATATTTTTCTGAACTTGCACTTATAAATGCAAGGATATTTGTTGAATGTGAGTACTTTATATTTTTAAATCAATATCTTTCAAGCAAAAAAAGAAACATAAAGAAACTAACAGAAAAAGAAATAAAGACAATAAGAAAGATATATTTAGATCGTGATAAAAATGCTCTTGAAGTAAAAAAGATAGAGTTTGGATGTGATGGTAAAATAAAACCAACAAACCATGATGTAAAGGCAGTTGAGTATTATCTTAAAAGGGAACTTGATGGGAAAATAAAAACAAACTTAGAATTGATTCATTTTGGGCTTACCTCTGAGGATGTGAACAATATATCATACTCAATACTCATCTCATCATTTCTAAATAAAATCTATATACCTACTCTTAATGAAATTCTCTCTAAACTCAAAGATATGATATTAAAGTATCACTCAACTCCTTTCCCAGCAAGAACACACGGGCAAATAGCATCACCAACAACATTTGGCAAAGAGATAAGAGTTTTTTATGAGAGGATAAAAAAACAATTTGAAAATATTAAAAAAACAAAAATCACAGTAAAACTAAATGGTGCTGTTGGTAATTATAATTCATTTTACTCTGCTTATCCTGATATTGATTGGTTAGAGTTTACATTATTCTTTGTTAAACATATAAATAATGTTCTTAAAACTGATTTTAAACCAAATTATTTTACAACTCAGATTGAGCCTCATGACTCTTGGATTGAAATTTTTGATAGAATAAGACATATAAATTCAATATTTATAGGATTTTCACAAGATATTTGGAGATATATAAGCGATGATTTGATTGTTCTTAAGGTTATAAAAGAAGAGGTTGGATCTTCCACAATGCCTCATAAAGTAAATCCTATAAATTTTGAAAATGCAGAAGGAAACTTTCAGATTGCAAATGCAATTCTTGAGTTTTTCTCAACAAAACTTCCAATATCAAGAATGCAAAGGGACTTAACCGACTCAACAGTTGAAAGAAATATTGGCGTTGCTTTCGGATATACAATACTTGCAATGAAATCATTTTTAGAAGGTCTTTCAAAAATAACTCTAAATGAAGAAAAATCAATAAAGATTATAGAAGAAAACCCACAAGTTTATGCTGAAGCAATTCAAACAATACTTAGAAAACATGGGATAAAAAATGCTTATGAAATACTAAAAGACCTCACCAGAGGAAATAGAGTAAGTATGAAAGATATACAAGATTTTATAGAAAATATGAATATCAAAAACTCTATAAAGGAAGAACTTAAGAAAATAATATCAAAAAACTACATTGGCATTGCTCAAAAACTTTCAAAATATAAACTGGGGGAATAATGGTTGATGTGATAGTTGGAGCACAGGGCGGAGATGAAGGAAAGGGGAAAATATCTGCATATTTAAGTTTGAATGATAACTACGATTATTGCGTAAAGGTTGGTGGGCCAAATGCTGGGCATACAGTCTTTTTTAACGGGAAAATTTTTCCACTTAAGTCAATACCAGCTGGCTTTGTAAATCCAAAGACGAAACTTGTTCTTACAGCAGGAAGTTATATAATAACTGAATGGTTTTTAAAAGAAGTTAAAGAAACTGACACTGAGGATAGAATTATAATAGATCCAAACTGTGTAGTAATAACACAAGAACAGATAAATGAAGAAAGAAACAATACTCATCTTATGGCAAATATAGGGAGTGTTGGAACAGGACTTGGTATAGCAATAAGAGACAGAATAGAGAGAAAAAAAATAAAGTTTGCAAAAGATGTCCCTGAACTTAGAAAATTTGTAAAGCCGGTATATGAAATACTTCATTCCGCTATTGTAAAAGGAAAAAAAGTTCTTATAGAAGGAACTCAAGGATTTAAACTCTCACTTCTTCATGGTGAATACCCATATGTTACATCAAGGGATACAACTGCCTCAACATTTCTTGCAGAAACTGGACTTGGACCAAAGTATGTTTCTGATGTTTATTCTGTTTTAAAACCCTATGTTTCAAGGGTTGGACCTGGACCACTTGAGAAAGAAATAACCGATCCAAAAGAACTTGAAAAATATCATACACAGGGAAGAGAAATTGGAAGTGTAAGTAAAAGGCTTAGAAGAATAGGTGAGTTTGAATTTGAAAATGTAAGAAAAGCAATAATTATAAACTCTGCGACTAAAATAGCAATAACCCATTTTGATATAATATGCACTCAAAAATTCAAAAATATTAAAGAAATAAAAGAAAAAAAAGCAAAGGATTTTATAAAAATTATATCAAAACTATCGAAGACCTATCCATATCCGAAACTTGCCTTAATCTCAGTTGGACCGGATACCAAAGATATAATTGATTTGAGATGAAAATAATAATCCTGATAAAACAGGTTCCTGAAGAAGATACATTAAAATTTGATGAAAATGGAAATCTTATAAGAGAAAATGTGAAACTTGCTCTAAATAAAGCTGATGAGTATGCAATTGAAAATGCTTTAATTCTAAAAGAAAAATTTAATTTTAAAACAATTGCTATAACAATGGGACCACCACAAGCACAAGAGATTATAAGATACTCTCTTTCAAAAGGAATTGATGAGGGGTATATAATAAGTGATTTTTTGCTTAAAGGAGCTGATGCATACATGACAGCCATAACAATAACAGACTCAATATTAGGTTTCTTTGATGACAGAACTATAATATTTACAGGCAAAAATTCAGAAGATGGAGATACAGGAATTGTTCCATCTATGATAGCTGAGCATTTAAAAATACCATCAGTACTTGGAGCAGAGAGAGTTGAATTTGAAAACGAAATGATTATAATTAAGAGAACGATTGATGAGGAAATTCAAAAAATCTCAATAAAGATTCCTTGTCTTATTTCTTTTTCTATATCATCACTTAAATTAAGAACACCCTCAATAAAATACAAGATAAAATCAAAAAGTTATATCATAAAAAATATTTTTAAAGGGAAATATTCTGGACAAATGAGCCCAACATATATAAAAGAGATAAGAAAAACAGAGATAAAAACATCAAAAAATACAGAAGTCATTGATATAAAAGACGAAGAAAAATTATTACAACTCAAAAAAATGATATATGAATAAGACCCTTATAATAACATCATCATTAAAAAACTATAACAATCTATTAAATCTTATTCAAAAAGAAATAACCAATGATATTGTAAGTGTATTCATATCTGAAAAAAAAGAGTTTGTTCAGTCTCCAAAAACATACTTTATTTTATCATCACCTATAAATCCTTTTGTAATTGATGAGTTAGAAAAAATAATAGAATTTGAAAAACCAACTATAATAGCTGCAACACAAGAATTAGATATAAAAAATATCATTGCAAGAATTGCTGTAAGATTAAAATCTGGTGTTCTTGCCGATATAAATGAAATTAAAAAAAATGGCGGTGAGGTTTTCTACCTAAAGTATGCATATGGTGGAAATTACATTGTAAAATTATCTACAAAAACATCACCTGTAATAATAACTGCAAAACCATCGTATTGTGAAAATAGAGTAGAAACTTTTTTTAAAGACCTTGACACAAAAGAGATAATTCCAAAAGAGACCAGTATCATAAAATTTATAGAAAGAACTCCATCAACAAATAAAGAAGTATCACTTGAAAATGCAAAAAAGGTTATAGGAATTGGAAGAGGAGTGAAACCAGAGGATTTTCCACTTATTGAAAAGTTTGCAAAATCAATAAATGCAGCAATTGGTTATACAAGACCGGTTATACATAGTGGAATTGCAAGTTATAAATATCAGATAGGAATTACTGGAAAAATAATATCACCACAACTTTATATTGCAATAGGAATATCGGGTAAAGAATATCATATGAAAGGGGTTGAAAAGGCAAAAAAAATAATTTCTGTAAACATAGATTCTAATGCAGATATAAAAAAATACTCAGATATATTTATAAACTGTGATTATAGAACTTTTTTAAATAAAATTTTAGTATAATAGGAAGTGAGAAATATCAAGTAAAGGAGTGAAATATGAAAAAAATAAAAGAAAAAAAGTTTACAAAAGAAGAGCTCATTGCAAAAGCAAACAAACCTGCCGAGGATGCAATGAAAATGCATCCTTTCTACAAAGGCAAAATTGAGATTGTGCCAAAAGCATGCATAAGAAATTATGATGATTTTGCAATATGGTACACACCTGGTGTTGCAGCCGTATGTAAAGATATACATAAAAATCCAGAGAAGGTTTTTGAACACACAAATAAAGCAAATACTATTGCGGTTGTTAGTGATGGTACAAGAATACTTGGACTTGGTGATATAGGGCCTGAGGCAGGACTTCCGGTTATGGAAGGAAAAGCAATGCTTTTTAAATATCTTGGTGGTGTTGATGCAGTTCCAATATGTCTAAACACAAAAGACCCAGAAGAGTTCATAAAAACAGTAGTTTATCTTGAACCTTCTTTTGGAGGGATTAACCTTGAGGATATAGAACAGCCAAAGTGCTTTTACATACTTGATGAACTAAGAAAAAGAATGAGTATTCCTGTATGGCATGATGATCAGCAAGGAACTGCAACAGTATGCCTTGCAGGTCTTATAAATGCTTTAAAAATTGTCGGTAAAAAAATATCGGATGTCAAAATAGTACTTCTTGGAGCTGGTGCCGCAAATATAAGAATAGGAACACTTTACATTAAATATGGAGCAAAACCGGGAAATTTAATCTATGTGGATTCAAAAGGAATACTTCATAAAGGAAGAACTGACCTGCAAAACCATAGAGAAAAATGGCATATGTGTCAAATAACAAACGAAAAACAAATTACCGGAGGACTTAAGGAGGCACTTGTTGGAGCAGATGTGTTAAGTGCGGCATCAACACCTGGTCCTGATGTTGTAAAGAAAGAATGGGTTTCCCAAATGAATAAAGATGCTATAGTTTTTGTCACAGCCAATCCAATACCTGAGATGTGGCCATGGGATGCAAAAGAAGCAGGAGCAAGAATAGTTGCAACTGGAAGAAGTGATTTTCCAAACCAGGTTAACAACTCACTTGGTTTTCCAGGTATATTTAGAGGAGCGCTTGATGTTTATGCTAAAACAATAACGGATGAAATGTGTATTGCGGCGGCTGAAGCTCTTGCAAAATATGCTGAGAAAAAAGGTTTAAGTGAGGATTATATAATTCCTCTAATGAGTGAGCCAGATGTTTTTGTAGAAGAAGCGGTTGCTGTTGGTCTTATGGCTATAAAACAGAAGATTGCAAGAAGAGAACTTACAGAAAAAGAGCTAAGAAAATCTGCCCAGGAGAAGATATACAGGGTGATAGAAGATACAAAACTAAGAATGAAGAAAGGAATAATCAAAAAGTTTGAATAATTTGGTATAATTTAATAGAATAATCCATAAGTGGCACCGTAGCTCAGGTGGTTAGAGCGGGCGTTTCATAAGCGCTAGGTCGGAGGTTCAAGTCCTCCCGGTGCCATGAAAGTAATGTGGCAAAAGTCAAATAAATGGTGAGAAGGTTAGAGGTGAGAAACGATAAAAAACTTATAAATGAGAGATGTTAGATTTTGAATGATAAATTATGGATGAGATTTTTCTAACAAAAGAAAGTTATAAAAAATTACAAGAGGAACTCAAGAATCTTTATAAAGAAAAAAGTGATATTGACAGAGAAATCCAGGATGCAAAAGAACAAGGTGATCTAAGTGAAAATGCAGGTTATCAATATGCAAAGGAAAAACAGATTATGCTCATAAAAAGAATTTCAGAATTAGAAAACATATTGAGAAAGGGAAGGATAATTGATGAGACAGAGATAAAAAAGGACGAGGTAAGGATTGGAGCAAAAATTAAAATACTTGATATAAATTCAAATGAAGAAAAGAATTTTCATTTAGTTTCGGGACCTGAAGCAGACCCTTTAAACTCAAAGATATCTGTCAACTCTCCTCTAGCTCAATATCTCTTAGGTGCTAAAGTTAATGAAATAAGAAAGATTAAACTTCCAAATGGTAGTGTTAAGGAATATAAAATAATTTCCATAGAGTATTAAGGAGGTTTTAATATGGCTTTCTGGGGACAAAAAGATGATAAATCAAAAGAACAGGAAAAAATTCCCTTTGGTTCTCTTGAGGAGGCTTATAATGACCTTTTGAATTCAAAAGTTAAAACACCTGCAATAGACCTTGCAATTAAATTAAGCGATATGATTTTGGAATATGCAATAAGAGAACGAGCAAGTGATGTACATATAGAGGGACAGGGACCAAATTTAAGGGTAAGATTTAGAATAGATGGAATACTTCATGATGTTCTAAATGTTCCAAGAAACCCTCAAATTCCCTTAATACAAAGAATAAGGGTTCTTGCTGGCTTTGATCCAGAACCACCATCCCAGTACAGAAACGAAGAAGGAAGATTTCAGAAGATAATAAATAACAAAACTATTCAGGTAAGAGTATCGTCATTTCCAACAATAAATGGAGAAAAACTGGTCTTGAGGGTTCTTGATAAAAGCCAGTTAGGACTTGAGATAGATCAATTGGGAATGGAGCCAGATACAATCTCAATAATTAAAAAAATAATAAGAAATCCTTATGGAATATTTTTTGTAACAGGAGCGACGGGATCCGGTAAAACCACATCCCTATATGCAATGCTGAAAAACATTAACTCACCATCTATTAATATAATAACACTTGAGGATCCAGTTGAATATCGCCTTGAAGGAATAAATCAGGCACAGATAAACTTTAAGACCGGATTTACATGGGCAGAGGGATTAAGAACAATACTCAGACAGGACCCCGATGTTATAATGATAGGAGAAATAAGAGATTATGAGACAGCAGAGATATCACTTAGAGCAGCATTAACAGGCCATCTTTTATTTACAACAATTCATACGATAAATGCTCCAAGCACTATAGAAAGACTCTTTGAGATGGGAATTCCGCCATTTTTAATAGCATCTTCAATGATAGGTGCTATGGCTCAAAGGCTGGTTAGAAAGGTATGTCCTAAATGTTCTAAAAAAGCAGCACCACCAAGTGAAGCAAGTGTAAATGAATTTATAAAAAATATGGATCCTGTTGAAGGAAAACTTGTAAAAGAACTTCTTCTTCAACCAAATGCCAATTATATGGTTGCTAATGAAACTGGATGCCCTGAGTGTAGGGGAACAGGTTATATCGGAAGAACAGGTATATTTGAACTTATGCTTATGAATGAAGAAATAAGAAAAGAGGTTTTAAATCACTCACCTACCGATACAATTAAAAAAATTGCAATACAAAGTGGGAAGATGAGAACACTTCTTATGGATGGGATACTTAAGGCAAGAAGTGGAATAACAACACTTTCTGAAGTAATAAGGGTAACTGCAACAATGGTGTAATTGCTTTAATGAAAAGTATTGCGGTTCTAAAATTTGGTGGTTCATCGCTTTCAAACTCCCAAAAACTTGAAAATGCAGTTTTAAAGACAAAGAACTTTTTAAAGTTTTATAGCAAACTGATAATTGTTCTTTCGGCACCATCAGATATAACAGATGACCTCATAAAAATATCATCAAGATTTGGACCTGATGACAAAACCCTTGAAAAACTTTTAACTGTCGGAGAACAGATAAGTATCTATCTATTTGAAATGGCATCAAAAAAACATAGATTAAATGCATTATCTCTTAATCATTACCAACTAAATATAAGGATAAACGATAATAAGGAAATATATCACATTAATACCCTACTTATCAGGGAAAAACTCAAAAGTTTTGATATTATAGTAATTCCTGGATTTATAGGGATAGATAGTAACACCAACCCGACAACACTTCCCAGAGGAGGTTCTGATTATACTGCGGTCTATCTTTCAAAAAAACTCAATGCAGAGTGTTACTTTTTAAGCGATATAAAGGGGGTGTATTCATCAAATCCTTTAAAAATAGATAATGCAAAAAAACTGAAAGAAATATCTTATACAGAGATGCTTGAGATATCAAAGTTTGATTCTCAGATAAGGCAGACCAAAGCAATGGAATACGCCTGTAAAAATAAACTTGAAATATTCTTGGGCTCTACATTTGAAAACTCAAGACCTACATTAATAACATACAGGAAAAATAAAAAATCAGAAATAAGATATATCTCAGTTAACTCAAAAGATGATGAAACAGATATCACTCTTGTAGCTGAAAATATATCAAGAAGAAAGGATATAATAGAAAAAATAAAAAAATTTAAGATACTCAGTTTTGATTTAAATACTCACTCAATAACAATTCATTTTCCAAAACTAAACATAGAAGAAATAAAAAAAATATACTCAAGATTTATACTCAGATAGTATTTTTTGAAAAAAAAATTTAATTATCCTTGAATTTTCAACTACAAATCTCATAGGTTTTTGTTTTGAAAATTTTTTTAGCAGCTGTTATATCCCTTTTTATCTGGTCTTTAAGCAATTGGAGACCTGCAAATTTCTTTTCATTTCTTATTTTGTCAACAAATTTTACAATAATTTTTTTACCGTAAATATCCATATTAAAATCAAGTATATGGACCTCAGCAATCTTATTTTTCACGCCATATTCTATTGTTGGTCTAAATCCGATATTACAAACCCCAAAGTACTGGATACCATTAATCTCAACCACCACAGCATACACCCCAGAAGGCAGAATTTTTGTTGGATCAACTTTCAAATTCGCAGTTGGAAAACCTAATTTCTTTCCAATTTGCTTTCCTTTTACTACAGTACCCTCAATAAAATACTGCCTACCAAGACAGCAGTTTGCATCTTTAATTAAACCATGATGTAAAAACTTTCTTATCAGTGAAGATGAAATTTTATGATCCCTAAACTTTACAAAATTTAAAACCTTACAGGTAATGCCATTAATTTGTGCCATTTCTTTAAGCCATCTGGAGTTTGCTTCTTTATCCCTTCCAAGGGAAAAATCTTTTCCAACAACTATGAATTTTGGTGCAAAAACCTTTATTATATAATTTGTAAAAAAATCAAGTGCATGCATCCTTGAAAGTTTTAAATCAAAATCAAGTTTTACAACCTTATCTATTCCATAACTATATATAAGTTTTTCTCTTTCACAAGGAGTGGTTATGAGATTTGAAGTATAATTTCCAGAAAGATATAGCCGGGGGGGGATTGGAAAGTATATTACCACAGAAGTCAATGAATTTTTCTTTGAAATCTCCCTTATCTCTTTAAGAATTTTTTGATGACCGCGGTGAACTCCATCATAACTTCCTATTGTAACTACACTGCTCATTTCTTTATAACTTTTAATAATTCATCCAGATTCATTTTTTCAAGTTCACGAAGTGCCACAGCATCCTTAACATGATAATCACCTATCATTAATCTTCTCAGTGATTTTAAAGTTGCCCCGCTCCCAACCAACACACCTAACTGATGGGCAATGGACCTGATATAGGTTCCGCTGGAACACTTAATCGTAAAGGATACCTCATCATCGTTTAGGTTCCATTCTTTCCATTCAACATTTACTTTTCTGCAAAGATCGGGAACTATTTTGTTTTTTCTTGCAAGTTTGTAAAGTGTCTGTCCCTTATACTTTACCGCTGAGTACTTCGGGATTTTTTGAATAATATTTCCTGTCAAAAGTTTTATTGAGGACTCAATCCTTTTTATATCAGGTTTACAATTTGCAACTTTTCTAATAACCTTCCCTTCCATATCCCAAGTATCGGTCTCCATACCAAGTTTTATAATACCACTATATAACTTATCCATCTTTTGAAAATGGGATTGCTTTGAGGTATAAGTACCTATCAGAAGTATGAGAAGTCCACTCGCCATAGGGTCTAATGTTCCGGTATGCCCAATTCTTTTAAACCTCAATTTCTCCCTTACAATATCCACAACATCATGTGATGTAGGACCCTTGTGTTTATCCACTAACAAAATTCCCTCATATTTTGTCATATGATTTTTCTAACTTCATCTATGATATTTTTTTTGAGCGTCTCCAGATCCATTTTCGATTTGGATATCTTAAAACCACTTGCGTTTTTATGACCACCCCCGCCAAAGATAAGTGCTATCTTTGAGATGTCTATTTCATCCTTAGATCTAAAGGTAACTGTATATTTCTCTTCATCCTCTCTTATTAGAATACTCACCTTTATATTATCTATCATCATTGGATAGTTTATAATATTTTCAGTGTCTGACTGCTGGGCTTTAAACTCATCAAAATCCTTTTTCAAAAGCTGCATCAATGCTATCGAACCATCATAGATCTGCATTCCTTCAATACCTCTTCCAAGAAGTTTTATATTCTCATATCTTGCTTTCATAAAAAAATTATCATTTATCGCTTTAAAATTAATTCCGGTTGAAATAAGTTTGGCTGCTATCATATGAGTTTTAGGAGATGTCTGGGAATAATGAAATTTGTTGGTATCAGTAACAATACCGCTATAGAGCAAAAATGCAATAGTTTTATCAATCTTTGCTCCAAGTAGGTTAAAGATATCATACATAATTTCCGCAGTGGAAGACGCCTTTGTATTATAAATGTTGATATCACCATATCTTGTAGCAGTTTTATGATGATCTATACTGATGATTTTTTTGAAAGAAATCTTTTTTATTATCTCTCCTGCCCTTTCAGGCGTGGAACACTCAAAAAAAACACCAACATCAAAGAAATCATCCTTAATCTCATTTTTTATGTAATCAACATAGGGTAATATCTTAAGGTTATCTTGAATTATATCCTTGGAATAAAGATACACCTTCTTTTTTAATAATTTCAGATAATAATAAAAACTTAACATGCTTCCACACGAATCAGCATCAGGATTTATGTGAAGTGTTAAAAAAAATGAAACATTGTTTTTTATGATTTTTCTTAATTCACTTATTTTATTTTTAAAAACCATATAATTCAATAGGAATGCTTCGAGTTTATTTTTTTGAATATCTCCTCTATTCTTGATGCTCTATCTGGGGTATTGTCATACTTGAAAACTATATTAGGTACAAACTTAGTCCTAATTCTTTTTCTTATCTTTCCTTTTATTTCATTTGAAATCTCATTAAGTTTTGCGGTCAGTATTTCTATCTTTTCATTTTGTCTTTCTTTGGTATCATAAACTGAAAAATAAACATTTAATATTTTACCTTCGTCAATAAGTTCGACATCAGTAATTGTAAAAAACGCAATTTCTTTTAAATCCTCTCTTTTAGAAATCACCATATTAAGTTCTTCTAAAAACATTGATTTTAATTTATCGCTTCTCCAGTTCATCTATTCTCCTTATCCTTTCCTCTTTAATATAAACTACAATTACATCACCTTCAGCAAATTCTTTAAATCCTTCTATCAGTATTCCACACTCAAACCCTTTCTCAACTTCTTTTACATCATCCTTAAATCTCTTTAAACCTGCTATTCTGCCCTCACCTATCACCTCATTATTTCTCATAATCTTAACCAAAGCATTCCTTGGAACCTTTCCCTCAACTACATAACTTCCACAAACCTTTTCACCACTTGAAAGATTGAATATCTTTTTAATCTCAGCCTTACCTATCTCAACATCAACAATCTCGGGTTCTAACATACCATTGAGTGCAGCCCTTAGGTCCTCAAAGAGGTCATATATTATTTTATATATCCTTATCTCAACTCCCTTTTCTTTCGCTTTTTCCATTATCTCATCGCTAGCTTTAATATTAAAACCAAATATAATGGCATTGGATGACTTTGCAAGTTCTACATCCGAATCAGTTATATCACCTATTCCCGTATGAAGGATACGTATCGCAACCTCAGGGTTTGCAAACTTTTCCAAACTATCTCTTATTGCTTGAAGGGAACCATAAACATCGGTTTTGAGAATAATATTAAGATTCTTAATCATTTTATGTTCTATCTGAGATTTAAGGGAAAGAAGTGAAATATTTTTCTGGTTGAGTATACTGTCCTTCCTTATCTGTTTTCTTGCAAAAGATATATCCTTTGCCTTTTTTTCAGAATCTACAACCTTAAGAATATCACCAGGTAAAGGTATCTCATCATTTATACCTAAAATTTCAGCCGGCATAGAAGGTGTGATTTCTTTCAATCTGTTTCCTTTATCATCAATAAGTGCCCTTACCTTTCCATAAGTTGTTCCAACAACAAATATATCTCCTATTTTTATTCTTCCTCTCGTACATATAACCGTAGCAAGAATTCCTCTTTTTGAATCCTTCTTAGCTTCAATAATAACACCTACACCGCTTGCATCGTAATTAGCTTTGAGTTCCATTATTTCAGCCTGCAGTAATATTAATTCCAAAAGTTTATCTATATTTATTCTATTTTTTGCAGAGATTTCAACCATTGGAGTTTTTCCACCCCACTCCTCAGGTATAAGATCGTAGTTGGATAACTGTTGTTTAACACTATCTGGTTTTGCTTGAGGCAAATCTATTTTGTTTATCGCAACTATTATAGGTACATTGGCTGCTCTTGCATGATTTATGGCTTCCACTGTCTGCGGCATAACACCATCAACCGCAGAGACAACAAGTATGACAATATCAGTTACTTTAGCCCCACAGGCTCTCATAGCAGTGAATGCCTCATGACCCGGAGTATCAATGACTGTTATTGAACCCTTGTTTGTTGTAACCATATAGGCACCAATATGCTGGGTGATCTGACCTGCCTCTTTATCAACTATATTTGAGTCCCTGATAGCATCAATAAGTGTGGTTTTCCCATGATCTACATGACCCATTATAGTGATAACTGGAGGTCTGGTTTTAAGTTTGGAAGGATCATCTTTTTCAATTTCTTCAGTAATCACATTGTCCTCAAAATCCGGTATAAACTCAAGTTCATATCCGTAATCAAGGCTCACCACAGCCGCAACATCTTCATCAAGACGCTGTGTAATTGTAGCAAAAACTCCCATACTCATCAGTTTCTTTATTAACTCAGTTGGCTTTACACCTATTTTTTCACTTAGGTCACGAACAGTTAAGGCCGTTGAAACTCTGATTTTCTTATACTCAACCCCTTCTTTTTTCTCAAAGAAAATCTTTTTTGCTTCATCTTCCTTTGGTTCTTCTTTCTTAGATGGTGGAGGAATAGGTTTTGTTTGCTTTTTTTCCTGTACTTTTGCTTTCTGTGATACAAGATTTTTAATCTCATATGTCTCAAACTTTGGTTTAGAAACCTTTTTCTCTTCTTCAGATACCTTTAACTTTTCATCTTTAGTTTCCTTTAGTTCAGTTAGATGAATATTGTTTTTGTATGATTTCTTTTTTTCTTCAATTTCTTCTTTTTCTTTTTTAGCTTCTTTTAAAGGAGGTTGGTCTTTAGATGAAATAGATTTATGAGAAACTGGTTTTGTTTTTAAATCCTTTTCCAAAACCGCCATATCTTGTTTATCAGAAGGCGGTATATGAGATTTTTCTTCTTCTTTTTTAACCTCCTCTTTTTTAAGTTTTTTTTCAATAAATGCCTTTAGTTTTCCTTTATCTACTTTAACTTTTTTTTGCTGCTTACCAGTGATTTTATCTATTGATATCTTTCTTATATTCCCTGTTTTTTTCTTATCTTCTTCCATCACTCAAATCTCCTTTTAATACCTATTTATTGGTCTTATTTTTTTCAATGTAATTTTTAACCGATTCAAGAATTTTATGAGCCATCTTTTCACCTATACCTGATAAACTTGATAAATCATCTATCTTTAACTGAGCTATTTTTTCAGGATCGTTATAACCAACCTTAACCAGTGTTTCTGCAACCTTCTGTGTTATACCCTCTATCTCCATCAGTTTTTTAACCTGTTTTTTAAATGCCTCAACTGATTCTTTCTGTTTCTCTGATTCGGTCTTTATCTCAAAAGTATATCCTGTTAGTTTTTCCACAAGTTTCCTATTCACATCATCTCTCCCTTTAGCAAGTTCAAGTTCATCATCAGGCACTATTATTATAGCAATTTTATTCTCCCTATCTATTGAAACAGAACTTACTCTGGCTGGGGAAAATGCTTTTGCAATAATATTTACTATCTCATCTGAGTAAGGAATGAGGTCTATTTTTTCATTAGAAAGTTCTGCCATAACCGCTTTTATCCTTGAACCTTTTACCCCAACACATGCACCAACAGGATCTATCTTTGGAGAATTACTCTTAACTATAATCTTGGACCTTACACCTGGTTCTCTAACAATATTTACTATTTCAACAATACCTTCATAAATCTCCGGTATTTCATTTACAAGCAGTGCTTTCATAAACTCAATCGATGCTCTTGAAAGAATTATCTGGGGGGTTCTGTTTTTCTCAACCCTCTGAATTATAGCTTTAACCCTGTCATTTACAGAATACCTTTCTCTCTTTATCTGTTCAGAATATGGGAGTATTGCTTCAACTTTTCCAAGATTAACAAGTATATCCTTATTGCTTATATGTGTTACAAGCCCTGTTACAATCTCACCAACACGAGGAGAAAATTCAGCATAAATCTTATCCCTTTCGGAAATTCTAATTTTTTGGAGAAGTGTCTGTTTTGCAATCTGAGATGCTATTCGGGAAAAATCAGCGATATCAACCGGTATTCTTATTTTCTCACCAACTTTTGCATCAGGTTTGTATTTTTTTGCTTCTTCAAGTGTTATTTCGAGTTCCTCAATCGCCGCTTCATCAACCACATCCTTTATAAAATATGCTCTCATCTGTGCAGTTTCAGGGTCAATCTCAGCCTCTATCTGAACAACCTTTCCATAATATTTTCTTAGAGCAGTCACTATTGCCTCAGAGATGGTTTTAAATATCTCTTCCTTTTTTATGTTTTTATCCTTTTCAAGTTGTTCTATTATACTCATAAATTCACTTTTTTTAGAAGACCTTTCCATAAACTACTCCTTTTTATTATCATTAAGTTCCTTTAAAATTTCATCATCTGATACATTCAACCTTATCTCGTCTATATCATCCATACTGAACTTAAGGTCATTTTCAAAAATTGCAGTATTATTAATATATCCAACAATCTTTGAATAGTAAATCCTTGTTCCATCAAACGGCTTTTTAAGAACAATTTTTACTTCTCTTCCTTTAAATCTTTCAAAATCTTTCGGTTTTTTAATTATTCTATCAATTCCAGGAGATGAAACCTCAAGTATGTAAGGTCCAGTTATAAGTGAATTCATGTCTATGAACGAACCAATTTTATCCGACCATATCTCACAGTCCTTTATTGTAACCTTTCCATTTTCTTTATCTATAAAAACCTGATACACTGGAGACCTACCACTACAAATTCTTATATCAACTATTTCAAAACCAGAGTTTTCAAAAAGAACCTCAAGTTTTTTTTCAAGTTCCTCTGCTTTCATATCTCCTCTTTTTTAAAAAAAAAGTGGCTTTTAAAAGCCACTTTCATTAAGGCTTAAAGGATTTTTGCCTTATAATAATAATATACCAAAAATAAATACTAAAAACAAGCCCATGTAAGCGTCCATAACATATTGTCTCTCCCTACCTGCCCCCGCTTTCCTGCTTCGAAGAATTACTTCAGAGGTAGAAAGGGCAGGGCTGACGGCACAGATAAGTTGATTGTATTTTTCAACTCTCTCCCCATTACACGGCGCTCCTGTTTTAAGATGTCCTGTTCCCATAGCAACTATAAAAATGGTAAAGCCCAATCCCGCCATCCTGAGCTACGGCTCTGGTTACAGCCATACTTTACTCCAAGTATAGCATTACGCCATCTTTACTCTTATCAGGAGTGCAGTCAAGTTGGATAAGAGTTATCTATTAAATGCCTGATTACTTGCATCAAATCCAATTATCGTATCCGAGATAATCTTATTTATTTTACTGCTGTCTCAACTCATTTCCCGCCATATCTGAAACTTTTATCACGCAATTCCATGGCTTCACGAGCTCCTGTGGAAGCGCCTGAGAGAGCGCTCGCTCTTCCAAATGCGCAGAAATCAAGAATAACATCTACTTCGACGGTGTGGTTTCCTCTTGAATCAAGTATTTCTCTCGCTGGTTATCTTGAACATTTTCTTCTCCTTAAAATCTTTTCTTAAAACTTTCACGATAATTATAATCAAATACTATTTTAGCATTACTATGGG
>Ga0272449_1000509_pt1 | contig 46051 bp, 46 predicted proteins | sample YNPCB0241_FD_198679 | JGI IMG/M metagenome (GOLD analysis project Ga0272449, IMG submission 198679) | Hot spring sediment microbial communities from Yellowstone National Park, WY, United States - YNP-CB-024-1 | ecosystem: Environmental > Aquatic > Thermal springs > Hot (42-90C) > Sediment...
GACCACCCTCTCAGGCCGGCTACCCGTCTTAGCCTTGGTGGGCCTTTACCCCACCAACTAGCTGATAGGCCGCAGGCCCATCCCAGAGCAGTATGCAGGGTTACCCCTGTATACTCTTTCCTTACCTGAGCTTTACGCTCAGTAAGTATATGGGGGTTTAGCACCCCTTTCGAGGTGTTATCCCCCTCTCTGGGGTAGGTTACCTACGTGTTACTCACCCGTGCGCCGCTCTCACCCCTATCGGTTATCCCAAATAGGGGCTACCGCTCGACTTGCATGCCTTAGGCACGCCGCCAGCGTTCGTCCTGAGCCAGGATCAAACCCTCCATCCATATTTTTATCTTATACCTTTCTTTCTTTCTCCTTCTTCCCCTTTTCTAAGGTCCATTCGCCTGGTTATCTTCAGGCGAATTAATTCTATCATATCCCTTACCCTTTGACAAGGGGTGAATTAAGATAAAATTTATTGAATTAGCCAGATGGTAGAATAGAAACACAGTATAAACTTGACAAAAGCTTTTTGAGATATTAAAAATTATGACTGGTCATATAAAAATAAGGAGGTGAAATCAGATGCCTATTTATGAATTCGTATGTACTAATTGTAATGAACATTATGAAATAATGATTAATTTGGGAGAAGAAACCCCAAAGGTCTGTATAAAATGTGGGGGTAGTCTTAAAAAAGTATTTCATCCAGTAGGAATTATATTTAAAGGCTCAGGATTTTATACAACTGATTATAAGAAAAAAACCGAAAAGAATAATGAGGAAAACAAAAATAAAGGGGAGAAATAAATTCTCCCCTTAATCTTTTTTCTCACTTAATATTATTAATCTATGAGAAGCTATGTGATATTTATGGCCTTCATAATCTCCCATAAATCTTAAAACTTTAAAACCACTATCTTCCAAAAGATTACTTAATTCGCTTGCAGTATAAAGATATATTTTTCTGAAAAATTCCTTTACCTCTCCTGTATTCCTATTATATATAATTCTTTTTGAAATGTAATACCCTGTTTCTGGTTCAAATTTATGTTCTGACAATAATACAAAATCATTCATAATATCCCAAGAATAAGGAATAAAATGTCTTAGAAGTGCTTCTCTATTTTCAATATCTATAAGTAGTCTTCCTTTAGACTTTAATATTTTATATACTTCATTTAATGTTTCTTTATCTTCTTTGTAAGAATTTAATCCAAAACTTGTATATAACGACAAAACTACATCAAAAGAATAATTTAATTGATTTAAATTTTTATATTCCAAGAGATAAAAATCTATATCAAGATTTTCTTCATTAGCTTTCTTTTTAGCAATTTCTAAAAGATCATAAGATCTATCAACACCAATAACTTTATACCCTCTTTTTCTCATTTCAATACAATGCCTTCCAAATCCACAGCCTAAATCTAAAATTAACATATTCTTTTTTATAGGAACCACAACTTCTAAAAAATCTACTTCTTTCTTGGTTCTTTCTTTAGTAAGATGACGAGCTAAAAATTCATAGTATGCTTTACTAAAATATTCATCTCGCCAGTCTTTGTTTTTCTCCATATTTTTGTTTTAAATAATATAATAAAATTGTTAAGTCTCCTACATTTACCCCTGGTATTCTTTGAGCTTGTCCAAATGTTTCTGGTTTAATTTTAATCAATTTATCTCTTCCCTCCCTGGAAAGATGGGGTATACTTTCATAATCAAAATCCTCCGGAATCTTTAAATTTTCATATTCCTTAAATTCTTCTATTCTTAACAATTCTCTTTGTATATATCCCTCATATTTTATCTCAATTTGAACTATATCTCTCCAATCTTTCCTTAAATCTCCACCTAAATTAATTTTATCAAGATCATCATATGTTATCTCAGGTCTTTTTAATAAATTAGAAAGAGAAGTAGGATGCATCAAGGGATTTGTTCCTTTTTCTTTTAAAATTCTATTTATATCATCATTTGGAAAAACTGTAGTTTTTGATAATCTTTTTTTCTCTAAAGACAAAGCAAACATTTTCTCTTGAAACATTTTCCATTGGTCCTCAGAAATTAATCCTAATTTATATGCTTTTGGCGTCAATCTTTGATCTGCATTATCACATCTTAATACTAATCTATATTCTGCACGAGATGTCAAAATTCTATATGGTTCATCAACTCCTTTTATAACCAAATCATCAATTAATATTCCTATATATCCTTCATCTCTCCTTATTATTAAAGGTTCTTTTTCTAATAAGCTTAAAGCAGCATTAGCACCTGCAATAATTCCTTGAGCTGATGCTTCCTCATATCCTGTAGTGCCATTTATCTGACCTGCAAAATAAAGCCCTTTTACCTTTTTAGATTCTAAGGTTAGTTTCAATTGATGAGGGAAAATAATATCATATGCAATAGCATAACCAGGTCTTATTAATTCAACCTCTTCCATTCCTGGAATTGTCCTCAGGACTTTTAACTGGATATCCTCAGGTAAACTTGTATATATTCCTTGAACATAAAATTCTATAGAATCTTTTCCTTCTGGTTCTAAAAATACTTGATGAGTTTCATGATCAGGGAACCAAATATACTTTTCCTCAATAGATGGACAATATCTTGGACCCTTTTTTACCATTCCACCAATTCTTGATGCTGTAAGATGAATATTTGATAAAACTATATCCCTTGTTTTCAAAGTTGTTCTTGTAAGATAAGAAGGAATTTGTTTTCTATACTCAGGTTTCTCCCAAAAAGAAAAAGAAGGCAAGGATTCGTCTCCTGGTTGAGGAATAAGTTTATCAAAATCAATGGTTCTTTTATCTACTCTTGGGGTAGTTCCTGTATTAAATCTCCCCATTTCAAATCCCAATCTTCTCAAGGCATCAGATAATTTATTTGATGGAAATTCTCCCATCCTTCCTGCAGGCTTAGACCATGTACTTATGTGAATTACCCCATTTAAAAAGGTTCCAGGAGTTATGACAACTCTTTCACTATAAATCTCTTTTCCTGTGGAAAGTATGACACCTCTTACTACATCCCCCTCTACTATTAGGTCTACTACTTCACCTTGATATATAGTTAAAAACTTTTGTTGTTCTAAAAATTGCCTCATAAGTTTTGGATATTCCCATTTATCAATTTGAGCTCTTAATGCCCTAACCGCAGGTCCTTTTGATGTATTTAACCATTTTACTTGAAGCATACTTCTGTTTGTTATCCTTCCTATTGCTCCTCCTAACGCATCTACTTCAAAAATAAGTTGTCCTTTTCCAGGTCCTCCCATAGCGGGATTACATGGAAGCCAAGCAAGGGTATCATAATTCATTGTGATAAGTAAAGTCTTAACTCCTAAACGAGCTGACGCATAAGCTGCTTCACAACCAGCATGTCCACCACCTACTACTATTACATCATATTTTTCCATTTCTTCTAACCTCCAATATTCCTAATTTTGCTAATATAAATATTATCAAGCTTAAAGTTCCTATAAGCACAAGTAGAGAAATTTCTATATCATAGGACAATGCTAAAATTATAGCTATTAAACTCATAGAAATATTAATGAGATAAATAAAACCAATGCTTTGTTTAGTATTCATACCTATTCTTAAAAATCTATGATGAATGTGGTCTTTATCAAATTTCCATGGAGCTTTTCCTTCTATTAATCTTCTTATAATAGAAAAAATAGTATCTAAAATAGGAAATCCTAAGATTAAAATTGGAACTAAAAGAGTGATTAAAGTACTAAATTTTAATACACCTACAATAGATATTGCAGATAAAACAAAACCCAAAAACATAGCTCCAGAATCTCCCATAAAAATTGAAGCAGGAGGAAAATTAAAGAATAAAAAACCTAAAATACTTCCAAGCATTGTAGAAAGGAAAATTGCAACTTCAAATCTTCTTAAAAGTAATGAGATAATTAAGAGTGAGAAAGAAGAAATAGCTGAAACACCTGCAGCAAGTCCATCTAAACCATCAATAAAATTCATTGCATTAGTTAGTCCTAAAAGCCATAAAAAGGAAAGAATATAAGCTAAATATCCTGATATAATCACATTTGTATAAGGAATTTTCCAAGTCTCCAATCTTATTCCAATAAATATTGCAATTAAAATACAAAAAAATGTTAATAAAAATTTTGGAGCTGGTTTCAATTCAATAAAATCGTCCAAAAGTCCAACAAAAAAGACTAAAGTTCCACATAAAAGAACTTTTTCTATCATTAATGATCTATTAAAAAAAAGATTTACAATAAGAATAGATAGATAAAAAGCAATACCTCCAATTCTTGGGGTAGGTTGAGAATGTACTCTTCTTTCAGCAGGATAATCTAAAGCCCCAACCTCAAATGCTTTTTTTCTAATTATAGGTGTAAGAAGTACAGAAATTATAAGGGATAAAAAGAAAGTCAAATAGAGAATCATTGCTTCTCCTTCTTATCTTTCAATTCATAAGCTAATATAATAGCCTGAGCTATCTCCTTCATGGGTTTTCTTTTATCCATACTTGCCTTCTGTATTAATCTGAATGCTTCATGTTCCTTTAAACCCTCTCTATCCATCAATAATCCCTTAGCTCTATCTACTAATTTTCTTGTCTCTAACGCATCCTTTAAATCTTTAACTTCTTGCTTTAATTGTAAAAACTCTTTAAATCTTGATATGGCTACTTCAATTGTAGGAAATAAATCTGTCTCTTTAAATGGCTTTACAAGATATGCAACAACTCCTACTTCTTTTGCTTTTTCAACTAATTCCTTATCAGAATATGCAGTTAGAAAGATAACAGGTGCAATTTCTTCTTCAGTTAGAATTTTAGCAGCCTCAATTCCATCCATACCAGGCATTCTTATATCCATAATAACAATATCAGGTTTCTCTCTTCTTGCTATATCAATAGCAGACTGTCCATCAGAAGCTTCTCCAATAACTTTATAACCTTGATTTTCTAATAACTCTCTTAGATCCATTCTCACAATAGGTTCATCTTCTGCAATTAATACTTTAATTGCTTTCATTGTTTATTTCCCCCTTTTTAAAATAAATCTTTATATATTATTAATTTTTCTCATAGTATACAAAAAGGTCAATATAATTTCCATATCTAAAATATTTCTTGCCTTCATAAGATGATTATATGATGAAAATTTTTTTGAAGATAAATATTATGATATGTTTATATCTATATATCTTCCATCTATTGTTCTTAGTTTATATGGTTTACCATTATAAATATATAAATGTGGTATTCTGGAATTAACTATTGAACGATGTATATTTATCTCTACAATGTCTCCAATCTTAGGGATTATATCTCCAAATTCTATTATAGAATATTGCATACCAATACGTCCAACTATAGGTATTTTTCTTCCTTCAAGAATTACTGACTCTTCTAAAGAATAAAATTTTAAATAAGAAAGTATTGCCTTTGCAATAAACTTTGAGAGGTCTTTTATAGATTTAGGTCTTGCAATAGGTGTTAATCCAAGACCATGGGAATAACCTATAGATAAAAGTCCTAAATATGTAGATTTTTTAGTAATATATTCTCCTCCATAACCTATAGGTGTGCCTTTTTCCACCTTCCAAATGTTTATAATTTTAGCTTTTAACTTCCAACAATCTTTTAAATCAATTTTATAATTCTTTATACCTAAAGGAAATTGTCCATATAAAAGTGTACCTAAGCGAACCAAGTTAAGATGCATCTCTGGATAAAATAAAAAGGCATAACTATTACATATGTGTTTTAAAGGAATATCTATGTTATTATCTTTCAATCTTTCTAATACTTTTTTAAATTTTATAAACTGTTCATTAGATCTATTTGAATCCTTAGGTGATGAAAGATGAGTGTAAATACCCTCTAATTCTAAATAAGGACATTTTGATATTTCATTAGCTAAGGTTATAGCTTCTTCAGGTTTTAAACCACTATTATTTAATCCAGTTTCTACCTTGAGATGTATCTTTACCTTACTTCTTAATCTTTTTCCCTCTTCAATTATTTTATTGATAATATTTTTATTAGAAATTGTGATAGTAAGATTATTTAAAATTGCTAAAGAGATTTCTTCGTTAGTTAATGGCAAAAATAATAATATAGGAGTATTTATTCCGTATCTTCTTAGTTCTAAACCTTCATCTAAAGTATCAACTCCTAAATAATTAACCCCTAATTTTGAGAATACTTTTGCTAATTCCACCGCTCCTGCCCCATATCCATCTGCTTTAACCACTGCAAGAATATTTGTATTAGAATTAAGAAAATTTTTAGCTTGTTTAAAATTGTGCTCTAATGCAGAAACATCTATTTCAATCCAAAGAGATAAATCTTTTTGATCCTTCAGCTCATTCATATACTTTCATCCTTAGCCTTAAGATTATTAAGGTTCTTACGAAATACAAAAAGAAACATACGGTATAAATTATATATTTTTTTTGCTATTTTCCATAGAAAATAATAAAAAGGAGAATATATTAAATCGTATTCCCCAATAAATTCTGTAAAAGTACCTCCAAAACCCTTTTTGAAACGATATAGCCCGTAAAGATGGTGTTTTTCAGAGACATTTCCTGGAATTCCGCGGAAATCATATAGATTACATCCATTCTCATAAGCCCAACAAATCATTGTCCATTGTAAAAGATAATTTGGCATCACATTACGATATTCATTACTGGAAGCACCATAGACATACCATGCCTTATCTCCAAAAATAAAAGCTAAGGTTCCTGCAATTGCCTTTCCTTTATAATATGCTAAGAATAATTTAGCATATCCCCTTTCTACTAACTCTTTCCAGAGTATTACAAAATAATTATAAGATCGTATAAGAAAATGATCCCTTAATGCAGTTTCCTCTAAAATTTTATAGAATGTAGACAAATCTTCAAAACTACAATCATTTTTTATTTCTACCCCTTTACGTTGTGCAAGACCAATATTATAGCGAGTTTTAGGGTGAAAATTTTTTCTTATTTCTTCTAATGGTTTACGTAGATCCAAACGAAATACATATTTAGGCTGTATACCCTCAAAACCAATAGCTTTAACAGCCAGTTTAAATCCTCTTTTTTCAAGTATTTCTTTAATATCTTCATGAGATGATGGAATATCAGGATCAATTTTTAATAAAATGGCTTTTTCTTTTTTAGCTAATTCTTTTATAGCATTAAGTAAAAAATCAAAAACTTTTTGATCTTTATAATCCACAACAGGTCCTCTTGGAATATAAAATATACTTTTTCTTAAAAAGGGTAACGAACGTTTAAGTATTAATGCAGAAGCTACAATATTACCTTTATTTTCAACTACTAAACGAATAGGCTTCCAACCTGTTTTTCCTTTTACTTCTCCCCAAGCATAACTTTGCAATATATGCCCCTTTGGATGATTTTTTACAAACTCATCAAATATTTTCTCTTCTTTATCATCTATAATTCTATAATTTAAATCCATTATATTATCTCTCCTAAAATTTATATGGAAATATTATATCAATAAAATATTTATTTACAACGGATTTTTACTTTTTAAATTTATTATGGTATAATTCCCATGTAAATTTTAAGAAAAAAATTATTACAGAAGGAGAGAGGGATAGATGGCGAATACAAAATCTGCAATTAAAAGAATGAAAATTTATGAAAGAAATAGAATAAGAAATAGAATAAGATTGGGAAGAATAAAATTTTATACTAAGAAATTTATTAGCCTCTTAAATGAGAATAAAATAGAAGAGGCAAAAAAGATACTCCCTGAAGTTATTAGTGTAATAGATAAGGCTGCACAGAAAGGAACTCTTCACAAAAATACAGCTGCCCGAAAAAAGTCTCGTTTAATGAAACTTTTAAATGAGAAATTAGTAAGTTAAAGTTTTATTTAATTTTATTAAGAATTTCTCTATAAGAATTCTTGGGTTTTTAGTGGTAGATTTTATTTCTTGATCTAACTGCCGCAGATTAAAATAAAATTCTAAAAGCTCTGCGGCAGTGAAGTTATTTAAAGCTTGGATTGTTTTCTTAACAACAAAAGGATGCAAATCTAATCTATCTTTAATTTCATCTTCAGATAATCCTTTTCTAAGTAATGCATAAACCCTAATTAATTGCCTAAATTGTTTTATAATAATATCTAATATTACTATTGGATACATACCTTCATTCCAAAGAGTATCAAATCCACCTAATGCTAAGAAAATATCCCTTTTATATAGTGCATCTAAAAAGGTATAAAATGCGACTTCTCTTGGAGATGATACCATCTTTAAATCATCAAGTGTAATATATTTTTTATCTCCTATAAAAGCCATAACTTTTTCCAATTCCTTATATAAAAGAGCTAAATTTTCTCCAAAAGAGATATACAAAAAATATAAAGCATCAGGTTCAATGGTAACATTAAACTCTTTTATTTTCTCATTTATCCATCTTCTAACTCCATCTGATTTTAATTTATTAAACTCTACAACACCTTCTTGAGGTATTAATTTTTGAAGATAATTTTTCTTTTGTTTTTCCTCATCTGCATTTGCCATAAAAACTATATATGTGTTTATAGGTTTTTTTAATAGGTAGCTAATTCTATCTTTATCAGAAGGTTCTTTAAGATTTTGGCAATGTCTAATTACTAACATTTGCTTCTCAAAAAGAACACCTCCCTCTATATAAGGTAAAATGTCTCTCCAAGTAATATCTTCACCAAAAAAAACATGATAATCTGCATCTTTTAATCTTTTTCTTAAATCATTTAAGGCTTCTTCCATAAGGAATTTCTCTTCACCTATAAAGAGATATACAATAGGAATATTTTTTTCTTTTAAAAGTCTTTTAAATTCCCAGTAATTCATCGTTTTCTACTCTCCTTAAAAAGGGAAAAAGAATAATTATTATACATATAACTAAACTAATTTTATAATTATTTATTATCCATTGTAAACCTAAAAAGAGAAATCTTACAAAAAATTCAATAATAGTACATATTGGGAGATATAAAAAATTTAAATGGAAAATTTTAATTAAAATTAGAAAAAAAGAAGAGATGAGAATAATTTGAAATATGGGAATACTAAAAAAATTACTTATAAAAGAGAGAATAGGAAGCTTTTGAAAAAAATATATATTAAAGGGAAAAAGAAATATAAAAAGGAAAAAAGACGATCTATATATGTTTTGAAAATATTTTGGGAAGAATTGGCTTTTAAAAGATGGTGAAATAATTAATCCTAAGGTTGCAAAATAAGATAATTGAAAACTAATATTGAAAATATTTAAAGGAGAAAATAATAAAGAAATTAGGGAGACCATAAAAAGGGAATTAAAAATATCTTCCTCTCTTAATAAGTATTTAGCTAATATCATATAAAAGTACATAAGAACCGCCCTCCAAACAGGGGGATTATTACCAATTAATAAGGCATAAAAGAAAAGAAATAAACTTATTAATAGCTTAAATATTGTCCCTTTGAAAAAAAATGTTAAAATACTAACCAATAATGTTATATGAAGTCCTGATATTGCTAAAATATGAGCGGTTCCTGTAGTAATAAAAATTTCTTTTATCTCCTTTGGCAAAACCCCAGTTTCTCCTAAAATTATAGCTCTTAAAAAAGCTGATACTTCTGATGAATTTTTTGAAAAAACATTTTTTATAAATTTTTTAACTTTATTTCTTATATAATAAATTATAGAAATCTTTCCTTTTTTTAAAACTATTACTTTTTTAAATTTTCCTTGAAAAGAAATATCTTTTTCCCAAAACTTAAAAATATTATCTCTTTCTAAAGGAAATATCTTTATCTCTTCTAAAAAAATAACATCTCCTATTTCTAAAGGACTATCCTTAGGTAAAACAAAAAGAATTCTATCATTGTAATTTAAAGGCTTAAAGATAATCTCTTTTATTTTTACTTTTTCATCAACTTCTTCAATAATTCCTTTTATATTTATTTTTTCATAATTATAAATTTCAAAATTAGGAATTTCATTTTTAGATAGGTAAAATCCAAGTATTAAAAGAAGAAGAAAAAAACATGATAGAAATAAATACTTTTTCTCTAAAACAAAAAGAGAAAGAAGAAAAATAAGGAAAATATAAAGAATATTTCCTCCTATTCTTTGAAGAAATATACCTGTAATAAAATATATAAGAAAGAAAAAAGAAGGAGGAAGTTTACTCAATTACCACTCTATTAAATCTTTTATTTGTTCAAATTTTTTATCCCCAATTCCCTTAACATTCTTTATTTCTTCTATGTCTTTAAATGGTCCATTCTGTTCCCTATATTCTACAATTCTTTTTGCTAATGATGGACCAATCCCAGGAAGGTTTTCCAATTCTTTTTCTGTAGCATAATTTATATTAATCTTATTAGAGCTTGCTGAGTTTTTATCTTTAATGTCTTTTTCTTTATCCGATTTTAAAATTGAATTAGAAGGAAGACTTTTCTCTGGAACAAAAACCTTACTACCATCTTGCAAATAATCTGCCAAATTTAATCTATCCAAATCTGCAGAGGGCAAGGCTCCCCCTGCAGATTGAATTCCATCTATTACACGACTTCCTTCTAAAAGTCGATAAACTCCGGGCATTTTTACTGCTCCTGCAATATGAACTATTATATAATTTTCAATATCTTTTTTCTCTTCCCTACTATTAAAATTAATAAGAAAAACTGAGAAAATTAATAAAAAAATTATAGAAGCAATAAAAATATATTTTTTATATTTTGAATCCATTTTAGCTTTTATTCAAAAGGAACTTACCTTCTTTAATCTTTTTATTTCTTAAAGATATTTCAGCCTTCAATACTTCTATGGCTTTATCTAATTGTATATCTTTATCTTTTCCTACGTTTTCAGGAGCCATCTCTATAGTATAATCTGGTGAAATTCCTTCTTTATGAATACTCTTTCCAGAAGGAAGTAGATATCTTTCTGTTGTTATTATTAAGGCTGAGCCATCGGATAAAGTATAGATACTTTGAACAACTCCTTTTCCAAATGTTTTTTCTCCTACAAGAATTGCTTTTTTATAATCCTTAATTGCTCCTGATAATATTTCTGATGCACTGGCAGAATATCTATTTATTAATAATACAAGTGGTTTATCCCATAAGACATTTCTCCTAACCTTCTCCCCATATCTATTACCATCTCTGTCCTCTCTATAAACAACAACTCCTTTTGATGTAAATGTATCAATTACCTTATTATTTTTATCTCTAATAGTTGTTAAAACCTGATCATTCTCACTAATGAAGAAACTTGCGATTTCAATTGCAGACCTTAAATCTCCCCCAGGGTTATTCCTTAAATCCAAAATTAATCCTGCAATATTATTTTTCCTCATTTTATCAAGAGATGCTTTTAGTTTGTCTGGAGCATTCTGAGTAAATTCATAAAATCTTATATATCCAATATTATCCTTTAATATTTTATCCTCTACTATAGGTGCTTCTATCTTTACCCTTATAAGCTCAAATTCATAATATTTTTTCTCAGACTCTCTATAAATTTTAATTTTTACTTTTTTCCCTAATTCCCCTCTTATCATTGCTACTACTTCGTCAATGCTCTTACCTTCTATAGATTGTCCATCTACTTCAATTATTTGGTCCCCTGGTTTAATACCTGCCTTATATGCAGGAGTTCCTTCTAAGGGTTCTACAACGATAATTTTATCATTTTTTTGTTCCAATCTCATTCCTACACCATAGAAACTACCTTGCATATCTTCTGTAAATGTTTTAAAACCTTTAGGATCAAGAAAACGAGTGTATGGGTCATCAAGACCTTTAATAAGACCTTTAATTGCTTCATATTCTAATTTCTTAATATTTATATCTTTCTCAAAAAATGCATTTTTTACATAGAAAAGAGCCTCAAGAAAAACTTTAATATCCTCATAAACAACTTCTTTTGCAGCCCAAATTTTCCCTGCAACAAAGATAGAAATTATAAAAATTGTAATTATTAGAATAAATCTTTTCTTACTTTTCATCTATTTTCTCCTCCTATTTTTTATTTTAACCAAATTAATGGGTCTTGTGGGATTCCATTCACTCTCACTTCAAAATGTAAATGTGGCCCTGTGCTTAAGCCAGTACTTCCTACATATCCTATGATTTGACCCTCACTTACCTGCTCCTCTAATTCTACCACAATTCTTGATAAATGAGCATATAAAGTTGTTATACCACCACCATGATCAAGAATCACTAATTTGCCAAAACCACCATACCAGTCAGCATAAATTACTTTTCCAGGTGCGGATGCCCTTACAGGAGTTCCAAAATTAGCAGATATATCAATACCTGTATGCATCATATATGCACCACCCAATAAAGGATGTCTTCTCATACCAAAACCTGAGGTGATTGAACCAATTAAAGGCCAATATAAACTTCCCTTTTTTGCTTTTTGAATTTGAGAGATTGTGGATAATTTTCTGATTAATGCTTCAATTTCCTTTGATTCTCTTTCTAAGGTTGCTATGGTTTGAAGTTGAAATTTCTTTTGTTTTCTTATCTTTTCTAAGTATGCACTTTTTTCCATTTTCTTTTTCTCAATATAAGCCTTTTTATCAGATATTTCTTCAACTAAATTTTCAACTCTCTTTTTTTCTTCCTCCCACTCTTTTTTCATTCTCGCTAAATCTTTTTTCTGTTTATCAATATTATTTAATCTTACCGCCTCAATTTTAAAGATTTTTCCTAAGTAATATGGAACTGCTAAAATTTCAAAGCATGATTTATTCCCTAAAAAAATTTCCCAGAAACTAAAAGTATTATTATTTTCTTTAAATATCTCTCCCATAGCACTTTTATAATTTAGACTTCTATTTTTCAAGTTTCTTTCCATAATTTTCAATTGTGTAGAGATGATAATAAGTTTAGATTGGGCCTCTCCTAATCTTGCTTCCGCATTTGTAAGATCTCTCTCAGTTTTCTCAAGTTCACGATCAATTATATATATTTCCCTTGCAATATCTTTCTCCTTAACCTCTAACATTTTTACTTGATTCTTTAAAGTATTTATTTTTTGTTTCTTTGTTTGTAACTCTTTCCTCTTCTGAGTAAGAATATCTGTAGAATTTCCCAGTTCTATAAATATAGATAGAGTAAGAATTATGATTAAAAAAATACTTAAATATTTTCTTTCTTTCATCCTTTTAATCTATATAAGCCTATAAAAGCTGAAGAAAGACTTAAAATTGAATTTGATAAAAATAAGAATAGCCCCCAAAGAATAAAATGTCTTAAATCAATAATATTTTTTATATAAGGTATAAAGTTATAAATATGTTCATTAAAGAAAAATAAAATATAATAAATAGATATTAAGGATAAAAGGGAAGGAAAAAATAATGTAAAAAAGTTTTCAAATATTTGAGAAACTATAGAAAAATTAGGATATGCAACTTGAGAATGTGCAAGAAGCTCAATAACGATAATCACATATGCTATACTCCCCATAATTATAAATAACATTCTTAAATTACTAACAATTTTACTCATATTAAGCCATTGTTCTTTTAATTCTAAAGAATATTTTACATCTTCCACCAAAGGATTTGATAAAAGCCATGCAACTAAATTTTCCATCTCATTTAGAGACAAAAGACTTATTTCTAATGTTTTAGGAAGATTACTTGGTGAACCCCAAGAGAATATATCTTTCTCTTTACCCAAGATTTCTTTTAATTTTTCCCATGCCAAGCCCTGATCAATGAAATTTATATTCAAAATAGGAAATTTATCTTCAATTTCTTTTTGAACTTTTAAAATATCTTTATTTGACGAATTTGATGGAAAAAATGCATATATTTTTATCTTATCTTGCCAAAGAATTAAAGATCCATTTAGAGATGTTAAGATTACAACAAGGGATATAAAAATGAAAAAAAAGACAAAAAGTCCTATAACTAAAAAGAAACTTTTTTGAGTAAAACTATACCAGCCTTTTTTAAAATCTTCCCACATATTCCCCTTCTTAAATACTATAAAATGCTAAAACTAAAAGAATTCCTAATACACTACCTAAATTAAACCTCAATTCAAGCCCCAATGTCAAGACTATAAAATAAAGATCTAAAGTAAAAGTTGAAAATCCAATAGATATCCCTTTACTTAAAAAATATATTTTTTCTTTTAAGCTTTCTGCAATAACACCTCCTACAAGAATTCCTAAAATCAATAAAAATATTAAAAATTTTGTGGACCATCTATTTCTCCTCATTATCTCCTCCCACTATAAATGTCAGTCTCTTAATAATAAAATTTCCTAAAACACCATTAAATGTGCCTGTAATAAGGGCAAAAAATATTAAAAATGGAAGGTAAAAAAGAATACTTTTATGAAATATAAAAAAGGATATCATAATTAGTTGAGATATGTTATGAGAGACTGCCCCTATAATACTTACAAAAACAATACTTAAATTCTTATTCATAGATAGAATTCCCATTAGGATAGCACTAATTACTCCTCCTGTTAAACTTAAAATAAAGGAAAGTCCAAAAAGTCCCCCCAAGATTATATTAACCAATATTACTCTTAAAGCTGATATAATAATTCCTTCTTTCCAACTCCACCAATAAACACAAATTAATGTAATAATATTTGCAATTCCTAATTTAGCTCCAGGTAGAGATGAAAAGGGATTCAAAAACAATGTCTCCAAATAATATAGAATGCAGGCTAAGGAGAGCATAATTCCAAAAAAAGATATATAAAAAATTCTATTTTTAAATTTTATCATTTTTCCTCTTCAAAAAAAATATTATCTGATTTCCAAATATTTCCATCTTTATTGACCATTACAATTCCAATATTCGGAAATTTATTTTTCCAAAATTCTTTTCCTTTTTCTCCCAAGATAAAAAATAAAGTTGATAAAGCATCTGCAGATGTTCCATCATCACTGACAACTGTTACACTCATCATATCTGAAACTGGATAACCATTTTTAGGATTGATTATATGAGGATATCTTTTACCATTTCTTATAAAAAATCTTTGATAGTCTCCTGAAGTTGCAACTACTCCATATTTTATCTTTATTCTCCCAATTATTTTCCCTTCTTTTCTTGGATGTCTTATTCCTATTGTAAAATAATCACCATCTAAGGGTTTACCATATACTCCAATAGTCCCACCTATATCAATATAAACTCTCTCTAAGTTATAATTCTTAGAAATTTCTAAGAGCTTTTGGACTGCATATCCCTTAGCAATACCACCTAAATCTATAGACATACCTTTTCTTTTAAGTCTCACTTTACCTTTTGATATTTCTACATCTTCCCAATTTACCTTTTCCATAGCCCTTTTTAATTCTTCATTTGAAGGAATATAAAGTTTACCATTATAAAATCCCCATAACTCCATCAATGGTCCTATGGTTGGATCAAATAAACCATGAGATATTTGCGCATAATTTAATGCCTTTCTAAGTATTTCTTCTGTTTCATTAGAAATTTCTACCCAGTTTCCTGATTTTTCATTTATCTTATAAATTTCACTTTCAGTATTAAACCTATCTAATTTCTTATCTAACTCTTCCAATTTCTTCCAACAAATATCTCTAACTTTTTCACTATCATTCCCCCAAAAATACAACTCCACAAATGTATCCATTAATATACCCTTTTTTTCTGCAAATTTTTGATAAAAATTAATTCTTATGTATAAAGAGGCTAAAAAAAGGAAAAATAAAAAAATTAAGACTTTAATAAAATTAGAGCTTTTGTTGGACATTTTTCAACACAAACTCCACAACCATCACATAATTCATAATTTATTACAGGAAGTCTTCCTTGCATAGTTATTGCACTCTTCGGACATACTCGTGCACATATGCCACAACCAATACAAGCCTTTGAACATACACTTCTTGCATCTGGCCCAGGAAGCACTGTCTTACATCCAAGAAGTAAAGGAATATTTACTGGTAAAAGAGTCAATATACCTCTTGGGCATTCCTTAACACATAATCCACAGCCAGTACATTTCTCTGGAATAATTCTTGGAAGTCTATCTTCACCCATATAAATTGCAGAAAAAGGACATACTAAAACACAATCCCCATATCCAAGACATCCATTGGTACATCCCTTAGGCCCTCCTTGAACTAAATCTACCGCTCTGCAAGTTTCAATACCTTTATATATGAATCTTTCTACTGTAATTCCTTTTCCTCCTTGACAGTTTAAAAAAGCAATATTTTTTACTATAGAAATTTTTTCTTCTAATCCCAAAATTTTTGCAATTTCCTTTGCTACTCTCTCTCCTCCAGCAACACATCCTGTTGCAGATACTTTCCCTTCTAAGATTGCCTGAGCGAGTCCTTCACAACCAGGATATCCACAAGCTCCACAATTACTTCCTGGCAAAGCCTTTAATATTTCAGTTAATCTTGGATCTACTTCTACTTTAAATTTCTTCCCTGCAAAAGCCAAACTGCTTCCAAAGATTAACCCTATCCCACCTAATACTAATACTGCAAGTAATACTACCCCCATATTTTTACCTCCTCTAATGAGCCATACCTTGAAATCCTAAAAATACAAGAGCAAGTAATCCTGATGTTATAAAAACCAAAGGATAACCTTTCCAGAAATTTGGAATATCTGAGAAATTTAATCTTTCTCTAATTGTTGCTAAGAGAATTAAAGCTAAAGTATAGCCTACCGATACTCCCAATGAGTATACAATAATCTCTAAAAAATTATAAGACATATCAACATTTATAAAAGTTACTCCTAAAATTGCACAGTTAGTTGTTATCAATGGTAAATATATTCCCATAGCTCTATAAAGATAAGGAGATGTTTTTCTTATCACCATTTCTACAAGTTGAACCAATGCTGCGATAACTAAAATAAAGGCTATAATTTTTAAAAATACGAGATTAAGGGGAAGAAGAATATAATAGTATATAAAGAAAGTAACAACAGATGCCATAACTGTTACAAAAGTCACAGCAATACCCATTCCTATTGAAGCATCATATTGGGAGGTCATACCTACATAAGAGCATAAGGCTAAAAATCTCATGAAAACTATATTATCTACCAAAGAGGCAAATAAAAATAGAGTAAATAATTTTCCTAAAAGTCCCATAATCTCCTCCCTTATCAATGATGAGAAATTCTTTTAATTTTTTCAGTAGACCAATTTAAGATACCTATTAATAAACCAATTCCCCAAAAGGCACCAGGAGGCATAATAAAGGCAAGAGCAGGCTTAAAAAATGATGGCATTATAGGAATTCCCATGATAGTTCCTGCACCTAAAAGTTCTCTTATTCCTGCTAAGACTGTTATGCTCCATATATAACCAACACTCATTCCTAATCCATCTGCAATTGAATTTAAGATATTATTTCTATATGCAAATGCTTCTGCCCTTCCTATAATAATACAATTAACAACAATTAAAGGAATAAAAATTCCAAGGGAGTGGTGAAGTTCTGGAAGATATGCAAACATTACTAAATCAGTGATAGTTGTAAAAGTTCCAATGACAATTATGAATATAGGAATTCTTATATTATGTGGTGTTATAGGTCTAAGTAGTGATACAAATATATTAGAAAATATCATAACAAAAGAGAATGCAAGTCCCATTCCAATAGCATTTGTCACATTAGTAGAGACTGCAAGGACAGAGCATAATCCAATCATTAAAATCAAAACAGGATTTTCTTTAAAAATTCCATTTACAAAATTTCTCCAGAATTCCCTCATATCATTTCCTCCATTTATTTTTGGAATAAGGCTTCCTTAACAGCTCTTAAAATCGCCCTTGATGAAATAGTAGCACCTGTTACAGGCTCAATATCTTTCTTAAGTTCTATATTAGGAGAGTCCTTTCCAATAAATTGATTTAAAAAACTATCTTTAGAAACTTCTGCACCTAAACCAGGTGTTTCTTGTTGTGAGATAACTTTAATTTTTATTATCTTACCAAAATTATCAATACCTACAAAAAGATGGATATCACTACTATATCCTCTAACACTTAGCCCAATAACTTTTCCAACTTTTTGGTTATTGTTTTTCCCTTCATATATTTCTAAAATTTTTACTAATTTATCTTTTGGCTTAGGAATATTATCTACTTTATCAAAATGTTTTGCTAATGGTAAAATTTCATGAAGTGCATTAAATTTTTCCTTTTCCTTTTGTAATGCAATAACTTTTTGAGTTTGAACATATGTATATGCTAAAGCTCCTGCTGCAATAGCACATATGATCATAAGAATTAAACCATAGGTTATTATTTCTTTCATTTCTTTACTCCTCCAAATTTACGAGGTTTAATAGTTCTATCAATAAGAGGAGTCAATACATTCATAACTAAAATTCCATATGTCACACCTTCTGGATAATTTCCATATATCCTAATAGCCATAGTTAAAAAACCAGCACCAATTCCAAAAATCAATCTTCCAAATGGAGTAAGTGGTGTAGTTACCCAATCTGTAGCCATAAAAAAGGCTCCTAAAAATACTCCCCCAGATAAGACCTGAAATATTGGGTCTTTTTTAAATAAAAAAGATAATATTATCATGGTAAGAATATAACTTACAGGAATTCTCCAATCAATTATTTTTTTATAAATTAGCCACAATCCACCAATAAGAATTAAAATAGCAGATGTCTCCCCTATAGAGCCAGGAATTTTTCCAATAAATAGATCCCAGTAGGAAGGCAAAGAATAAGGTAGTTTTAACTTTTCAATAGCTAAAGGAGTTGCAGTAGATGTTGGAGTACTTTGAGTTATAAATCCAAAAACTGGATTTATCCATGAAGTCATTAAGGATGGATAAGAAGTCAATAAAAATGCTCTACCAACTAAAGCAGGATTTAAAAAATTTCCACCAATACCTCCAAAAATTTGTTTTGTCAATACTATTGCAACAAAGGTTCCTACAACAGGAATCCATAATGGAACTCTTGGAGGTAATGTCAAAGCTAAGAGAAGTCCTGTAACTACTGCGCTAAAGTCCATTAATGTATATATAGATTTTCTCCTAATTAAAAGAGAAATAGCTTCCCATATAACAGCAGAAATTATACTTACAATAATTACATATGCAGTATATATACCAAAAAAATAAATTCCTACAAGGGTGGTAGGAATGAGAGCTAAAATAACATTTAACATTACTTTACTTACATCTTCATCAGCAAAAATATGAGGAGATGTGGATACTATTAATTCCTTCTCTTCCATATATATTTCCCCCTATTTTCTTCTTTTTGCCAATATTTCAAATTTAGCAATCCTTATCCAATGAACTAAAGGTCTTCTTGAAGGGCATATATAACTACAGGAACCACACTCCATACAATCTAATGCTCCTTCCTTTTCAGCTAATTCTATATTTTTTAAACGAGCATATTCAGCAATAACTGTTGGTATAAGATTCATAGGACATACATCTAAGCATCTTCCACAACGAACACAGGAAAGAGGATCATGATTTTTAATAAAACTTCTTGGAAGAACTAAAACTCCTGATGTTCCTTTTACGATAGGTGTTACTAAACTGTAAATGGCAATTCCCATCATAGGCCCACCAAATATTATTTTTCCAGGGGCATCTAAAAATCCTCCGCATTCTTCAATAAGTTTAAAAACTGGTGTACCAATTAGAACATTAAGATTTTTAGGATTCTTAACTCCTTCTCCTGTTACTGTTACCCCACGAGAAATGAGGGGTAATCCTGTTCTAAAATGTTCAGCTATTGCACATGCAGTTCCCACATTATTTACTACCACCCCTACATCTAATGGAAGACCTCCTGATGGAACCTCTCTATCTAAAATAGCCTTTATTAACTGTTTCTCTGAACCTTGAGGATATTTTGTTTTTAAAAATACTATCTCCATATCTCTCTTCAAATGATTTTTTAAAATTTCTCCCGCATCCTTTTTATTTTCTTCTATAGCAATAATTCCTCTTTTCACTCCTAAAACATACATCAGTATCTGAAGCCCTTCCACAATTAATTCAGGCTTCTCTAACATTAGACGATAGTCAATGGTTAAATATGGCTCACATTCTGCTCCATTTAAGATTACAGTATCTATCTTTTTTTCAGGAGGAGGAGTTATTTTAACATGAGTTGGAAAGGCAGCTCCGCCTAAACCTACAATTCCAGCTTCTCTAATTTTCTCTCTTATTTCATTTGGAGATAAATTTTCCCAAGAAACAGGAGATATATTGGGAAAAAGTTCATCCTTTCCATCACTTTCTATCTCTATAGTTAAAACTGGTCTTCCAGAAGGGTGAGGATGAAGACCTATTTTTCTAATATTTCCTGATGTTGGGGCATGAATTGGGGATGTTACAAAACTTTGTGAGTCTCCAATTTTTTGTCCTTTATATACATAATCTTTAACTTTAACCAATGGTTGTGCAGGGGCACCTGTATGTTGTTGAACAGGTATATAAAGTCTTTCAGGAATGGGGATGGTTGTAATGGGAGAAGATTTTGTTAAATCCTTTTTTTCAGATGGATGAATACCTCCTCGGAAAGTTAGGAGCTTCATATACACCTCCTTTTCTTTAATCTAATACCTTCAATCTCTTTAATAATAATTCTTTCTTTTCCATTAATTCTTTATATTTTTCTTTCTCTCTTTCTACAATCTCTAAAGGTGCCTTTTGAATAAAGGACTGACTATTTATTCTATCACTAATATTTTTAATTACTTTTTCTAACTCGGTTATTTCTTTATTTAATCTTTCTCTTTCCTTCTCAATATCTATAAGACCTGCAAGATAGATGTAATAGTTTGTATTATTTACTATAGCCTGAGCAACATTCTTCTCATTTATAATATGATCAGAATTCATAAGCTCTGCTCTTGCTAATGTAAGGAAATATCCGGAATATCCATGTAGAATAATTTTTTCATCAATATTTTCTGTATAAAAAAACACTTTTATTTTTTCTGATACAGGAATATTAAATTCTGCTCTCAATGCTCTAATTTCTTTTATAGAATTTTTTATAAATTCCATATCTTTTTCACTTTTCTCATCAACAAATATTTCTTCATATATAGGAAAAGAGGTAATCATTATACTATTAAAATGGTAAGGAAGTTTTTGCCATATCTCTTCTGTAATAAAAGGCATTACAGGATGAAGGAGTAAAAGATTTGTTGATAAAACTTTCCATAGAACAGTTTGGGCAACAAGTCTACTTTCATGATCCTCCATTTGAGATAGTCTTGGTTTTGTCAATTCTATATACCAATCACAAAATTCAGACCAAAAGAAATTATAAATTGTTTTAACATATTCGCTAAATCTATAATTTTCCAAATGTTCTGTTACTTCTTTTATCTCTTTTTGTAGTCTACTCAGAATCCATTTATCTGAAAGAGATAATATATGAGCTCTTAAATCTACCTTATAATAATCTTTGTCTTCTAAATTCATTAATACAAAGCGTGATGCATTCCATATCTTATTTGCAAAATTCTTAGTATTTTCAAAGTTTTCTTCATGAAACCTCAAGTCTTGTAATTCTGTACACTGCATTGCAAGTCCGAATCTTGTTATATCCGCACCATATTTTTCAATAAGCTCTAAAGGATCCACACCTGTTCCTAAGGATTTGCTCATTCTCTTTCCTTCTCTTGTAAGAACTGTAGGATGTATATAGACATTGTAAAATGGAACATCTTTTTTAAACTCTAAACCCATCATTATCATTCTTGCAACCCATAAGTTTATAATATCTCTGGCTGTACTTAAAACTGAAGTAGGATAATAATATTCTAAATCAGGATTTTCTTCAGGCCATCCCAAAGTTCCAAGAGGCCACAAAGCTGAGCTAAACCATGTATCTAAAACATCTTCATCTTGTTTTAAATTAATAGAGTTGCATTTTTCACACTTAGTAGGTGCTTCCTCTTTAACATTAATATATCCACAATCTTCACAATACCATGCTGGAATTCTATGTCCCCACCATAATTGTCTGGATAAGCACCAATCTTTTATATTATACATCCAGTCAAAATATACTTTTTTCCATCTATCTGGAATAAATCTTACTTTACCTTCCTCAACAACTTCTATTGCCTTTTTCGCTATCTCATCCATTCTCATAAACCATTGCTTTGAAATCAATGGTTCTATTGGAGTTCCACATCTATCACATGTTGCTAAATCATGAACATATAATTCTTTCTTGACAAGATATCCCTTCTCCTCTAATGCTTTCTCTATCTTATTTCTTGCAGTATATACATCTAAGCCTTCAAATTCTCCTGCATTCTCATTCATATATCCTTCTTCATTAATTACACTTATAAATGGAAGATTATGTCTTTTACCAATCTCAAAATCATCAGAATCATGAGCAGGTGTTACTTTTAATGCACCTGTGCCAAATTCAGGATTTACAGAAAAGTCTGCAATTATTGGAATTTTTCTACCTACTAATGGCAGATATACATATTTCCCAATTAAGGATTTATATCTCTCATCATCAGGATGAACTGCAACTGCAGTATCTCCAAGCATGGTTTCGGGTCTTGCAGTTGCTATTATAATTTCTCCTTCGCTATCTACAAAAGGATATCTTATATGCCATAGAAAAGATTTCTCCTCAACATATCTTACTTCTAAATCTGATATTGCAGTTCTACAACGAGGACACCAATTTATTATTTTCTCTCCTCTATAAATATACCCTTTATTATATAGATCTACAAAAGCTTTTATTACCGCTCTTGAATATACTTTATCCATAGTAAAGCGAAGTCTATTCCAATCACAAGAAACACCTAATTTTTTAAGTTGTTCAATTATTGTTTGCCCATATTTTTCTTTCCACTCCCAGACCCTTTCCAAAAATCTTTCTCTACCCAAATCCCATCTATTTTTTCCTTCTTTCAAAAGTTCTCTTTCTACCACCGCTTGTGTTGCTATTCCTGCATGATCTGTCCCAGGAATCCATAAAGCATTAAAACCTTGCATTCTTTTCCATCTAATAAGAATATCCTGAATAGTTGCATTTAAGGCATGCCCTAAATGTAAGGAGCCTGTTATATTAGGAGGTGGTAAAAGAATAGTAAAAGGTTTTTTTGAATAATCAATGTAAGAATTAAAATAACCATTTTCTAACCAATATTGATACCATTTATTCTCTACTTCTTTAAAATTATATATACTGGGAAGCTCTTCTTTCATCTTTTAGCCCCCTTATCCTACATTTCTTAATAAATTTTCCCAAGATATACCTCTACGATTATAAACCATTTCAGGAGTTATTAAAAACTTTTTAATATTTAATCTTGGCAATTCATACATAACTTCAAGCATTAGTTCTTCCATAACTGCTCTTAATCCTCTGGCACCTGTAGCTTTCTCTTGTGCCTCTTTTACAATGGCTTTTAATGCTTCTTCTGAAAATTCCAATTCAATACCATCTAATGCTAATAATGCTTTATATTGTTTAACTAATGCATTTTTAGGTTCCACAAGAATTTTTAATAATGCTTCTTCATCTAAAGGATCAAGAATGGTAACTATGGGAAATCTTCCTACGAATTCAGGAATCATTCCAAACTTTAAAAGATCTTCTGGAAGAATCTGGTTTAAAATAGAGCTAAGATTTCTTCTCTTTTTAGGTTCTACTTTGGATCCAAATCCAATACTTTCAATATCTAATCTTTTCTCTATAATTTTTTCAATTCCTTCAAAAGAACCTCCTGCTATAAATAAAATATCCTTTGTATCAATCTGTATAAATTCTTGATATGGATGTTTTCTTCCCCCTTGAGGTGGAACATTTGCTATTGTGCCCTCTACAATTCTTAAAAGTGCTTGTTGAACACCTTCACCAGATACATCTCTTGTTATAGATGGATTTTCTGATTTTCTTGAAATTTTATCTATTTCATCAATATAAACTATACCTTTTTCAGCCTTTTTTACATCCCAATTTGCATTTTGGATTAAACGTAAAAGGATATTTTCTACATCTTCACCCACATATCCTGCTTCTGTAAGAGTAGTTGCATCAGCAATTGCAAAAGGAACTTTCAAAAACTTTGCAAGAGTTTCTGCAAGAAGTGTTTTTCCAACACCCGTTGGTCCAATTAAAAGTATATTACTTTTTTGAAGTTCTACATCATTTTTTATTTTATTTTTAAAATATATTCTCTTATAATGATTATAAACCGCAACTGAGAGAACCTTTTTTGCCTTTTCTTGTCCTATAACATATTGATCTAAAAATGCTTTGATCTCTGAAGGAGTTGGTAATTTAAATTCTTCTCTATCCTTTTCATCTTCTTGTGAAATAAGGTCATGACAAATTTCCACACATTCATCACATATAAAAACTCCTGGTCCAGAAATTAACTTTTTAACTTCTTTTTGTGACTTTCCACAGAAAGAACATCTCAATTCTTTTGTTCCCATAACTTAATCTCCTTTTATGGCTTTTTACTCTCTAAAATTTCATCTATAATTCCATACTCCTTTGCTTCCCTTGCAGACATAAAGAAATCTCTATCCGTATCTTTTTGAATCCTTTCTAAAGGCTGTCCAGTATGATAAGCAAGAATTTCATTTAATGTTTGACGAAGCTTTAATATCTCACGAGTATGAATTTCTATATCTGCAGCAGGTCCATAAACTCCACCTAAGGGCTGATGAATCATAACTCTTGAATTTGGCAGAGCATATCTTTTACCTTTATCTCCTGCAGAAAGTAGTATTGCTGCCATACTTGCAGCTTGTCCAACACAAACAGTTGCAACTTTAGGTCTTATATGTCTTATGGTATCATATATAGCTAATCCAGCAGATACCTCTCCACCAGGACTATTGATATATAGATAAATATCTTTTTCAGGATCTTCAGATTCCAAGAAAAGAAGTTGAGCTATTACTAAATTTGCAATCTCATCATTTATAGCGGTTCCTAAAAAGACAATTCTACTTTTTAAAAGACGAGAATAAATATCATATGCTCTTTCACCACGTGGTGTCTGTTCTATAACAATAGGTACTAAAGTCATCTTAATCCTCCCCCTTTTTATTTTGTATTTTCATTTATTAGAAATTCTTTTACTTTTTCCCGTAAAATACTTTTTCTTAAAGATTCCATTTTCCCTTCTCTTTCTAAAGTCCTTCTTATCACATTTATATCTTTATTCTCTTCTTTTGCAAATTCTTCAATAGCAATTCTCATCTCATCTTCTGTGACTTCAATTTTTTCTTTTTCTGCAATATAGTCTAATATCATCTCTTCTTGAATTTTCCTTTTGGCTATCTCTTTTAAAGATTCTATATATTCTTCTTCAGTCTTTCCAATTTCTCTTAAATATTCATCCCATGTTTTTCCTTCATTTTTTAAATCTCTTTGAACATCATTTAAAACAACTTCAGTAATAGTTAAGACCATTGATTGGGGAGGATCTATTTCACTATTTTCTAATATTTTGTCTATAATTTCATCTATTAATCTTTCCCTCTCTTGAGAGAGCTTCGCATTAAATATATTATCTAAGATTTTATTATATAACTCATCTATGGACTCCAAACCATATTTATGTGCTAATTCATCATCCTCTATAAATTCATAAGTCCAAACCTTTTTAATTTTCCATGTTATTGGAATTGTCTTTCCAGCAAATTCACGATCTAAATAATCATCTGGAAATTTAGTCTCAATTATCTTTTGTTCTCCAATCTTCATGCCAATAAGCTCTTTCTCTATTTCAGGATCGTAGCTTCCATTAATTCTTATCCACAAAGGTTCCAATTTTCTGCCATCTCTTGTTTCCCTCTCCACATAAACCAAATCTCCCTCAATAATCTCTCTATTTTCTACAGGTTTTAGTTTACTATTTTGAAGTTTTAATTGTTCTATAACTTTATTTATCTCTTCACTTGAAACTTGAAGATCTCTTTTATCAATTTTAAAATTCTTATATTTACCTATTCTAATCTTTGGAACTACCTCTACTGTAAAAGAAAAAGCTAATTTTTCATTTTCCTTCCAATATGAAGGGATATTAAAATCTGGTAGAGAGTAAGGTTCAAGATTTTCTTTTTTTAAGATGTAATTAAATATCTCCTTTGCAGCAATTCTTATCGCCTCAATATAAAAATCATTTCCTAAAAATCTTTCAAGAATTGGTCTTGGAGCCTTACCTTTTCTAAATCCTGGAATATTTATTTTTTGCACTAAATATTTATATGCCTTATCTAAAATTACCTCTCTCTCAGAAGAATCTATCTCTAAATCTACCTTTACAATACTTCCCTCTCTTTTCTCTAATTTATACTTTATAGCAGACTCTTTTATATCCATTCTTTCCTCCTATAACCAAAATAATACCTCAGAGAAATTCTCTGAGGTTTAATTATATAACATTCTTATTTGGAGCGGGAGACGGGATTTGAACCCGCGACCTTCTCCTTGGCAAGGAGACGCTCTACCCCTAAGCTACTCCCGCTTAAAATGGTGCGAGGGGCGGGAGTTGAACCCGCACGGGTTTTCCCCACTAGATCCTAAGTCTAGCGCGTCTGCCTTTCCGCCACCCTCGCATCAAACTGGTGAGCCGTGCAGGAATCGAACCTGCAACCCCCTGATTAAGAGTCAGGTGCTCTACCTGTTGAGCTAACGGCTCACATTCTGTCATTCTTTATATAATATCTTTTAGTTTTTGTCAAGAATTGAAGTTTCCTGACCTCTTAGGATTATTTTTAATAATTACTTCCAATATTTTAGGAGTAAGAAAAGCATTATAAATGTAGATATAAAGTATACACCATTTATAATTATTATGATATAATACCATGGTAAATTTATTGAAATAATTATTAGCAAGGGGGCTTTGATTAGTCAAGGTTCCCTTTTTGTTTTTATTATTGAAATTTTTAAGGAGGCGATATTAATGAAACATGATATGTTAAAAAGTGAAGGAATAAAAATAGTGGATACCACCTTAAGAGATGGTGAGCAGACAGCAGGGGTGGTTTTTTCAAAAACAGAAAAAATCCAAATTGCTAAAATGTTAGATGAGTTAGGGGTACATCAGATTGAGGCAGGAATACCTGTTATGGGAGGGGATGAAGAGGAAGCAATAAAAGCAATTGTAAAAGCAGGTCTTAAAGCAAGCATTATGGGATGGAATAGAGCGGTAATTGGTGATATTGAGGCATCATTAAGGTGTGGTGTCGATGCAGTTGCTATATCTATATCAACTTCAGATATACATATAAAATATAAATTGAGAAAAACAAGGGAATGGGTTCTTGAAAATATGGTAAAAGCTTGTGAATATGCAAAGAAGGAAGGAGTATATGTCTCTGTGAATGCAGAAGATGCATCAAGAACAGATATAGATTTTCTTCTTCAATTTGCAAGATTGGCAAAAGAGGCAGGAGCAGATAGATTGAGATTTTGTGATACAGTAGGAATTTTAGAACCATTTTCTACTTATGAAATTGTTAAAAGAATTATTGATGAAGTAGGTATTCCTGTAGAGATGCATACACATAATGATTTTGGCATGGCAACTGCAAATACATTAGCTGGAATAAGAGCAGGTGCAAAGTATGTGGGGGTAACTGTTAATGGATTAGGTGAGAGGGCAGGAAATGCAGCGTTAGAGGAAGTAGTTATGGCCTTAAAATATATTTATAATTTAGATTTAGGAATAAAAACTTTTAAACTAAAAGAAATATGTGAATATGTTGCCAAGGCTTCAGCAAGAGAACTGCCTGTAAATAAGGCTATTGTAGGTAAAAATATTTTTGCTCATGAATCAGGGATTCATGCAGATGGAGTGTTAAAATATCCAAAAACCTATGAAGTCTTTTCTCCTGAAGAAGTTGGTGGGGAAAGACAAATAATTATTGGTAAACATTCAGGAACACATGCTTTAATTAGAAAATTTTTAGAATATGGAATTCAATTAACAGAAGAAGAGGCAAATGAATTGTTAAAATCTGTAAGAGCTTTAGCGGTAGAACTTAAGAGACCATTATTTGATAAAGAACTTATGTATTTATATCAAGATTATTTAAAAACAAAAAGTGGAAATTAAAGGAGTTAAAAAATGGGGAAAACTATAAGTGAAAAGATTTTTTCTAATCATTGCGGAAAATCTGTTCATGCGGGAGAACTTATAGTTGCAGACATTGATGCTATTATGGGACAAGATGGAACAAGTCCTTTAGCTATAAAGGTATTTGAGGAATTAGGAGGAGAAAGGGTCATTAACAATGAGAAAGTTTTATTAGTCCTGGATCATTCTGCGCCACCTCCTAATGAGGGTGTTGCAAATCTCCATAAGCTTATGAGGGAATTTGCAGAGAAATACAGAACTCAAATTTCAGAAATAGGAGAAGGAGTTTGTCATCAAGTTTTTATGGAGAGAGGTCTTGCCCTTCCAGGAAATTTAATTGTTGGAGCAGATTCTCATACTTGTACTTATGGTGCATTAAATTGTTTTGCTACAGGAGTAGGATCAAGCGAACTTGCAGCAGTTATGTATACTGGAAAGCTCTGGTTTAAAGTTCCAGAGACAGTAAAAATAATTCTTAATGGAAAGCTAAGAAAAGGAGTTACTGCGAAAGATATTATATTATATCTTGTGGGATATTTTAAGTCTGATGGACTCACATATAAGGCAATAGAATTTGAAGGTGAAATAATTAAAAATCTTTCTTTTGATGGGAGAGCTACTATAACAAATATGGTAGTTGAGATGGGAGCAAAAGCTGGCATTATGCCTTTTGATGAGATAACTAAAAACTTTTTTATGGAAATTGGAATTAATATTAATGAAGGTGTTTCTTCAGATGAAGATGCAAAATTTTCTGCTATATATAATTTTGATTTAAGTAATTTAGAACCTCAAGTTTCTATTCCACATCAGGTAGATAATGTATATCCTATATCTCAGTTAGAAAAAATAAAGATTCATCTTGCATACATTGGAACATGTACCAATGGAAGAATAGAAGATCTAAGAATTTCTGCATCTTTATTAAAGGGGAAGAAGATAGCAAAAGGTGTAAAAATGATTATTGCCCCTGCATCCAAAAAAATATATTTACAGGCTTTAAAAGAGGGATTAATTGAAACTTTTTTATCTGCAGGTGCAGTAGTTGTAAATCCAGGATGTGGACCTTGTGTTGGAACACATCAAGGTGTACCTGCAGATGGTGAAAATGTAATATCTACTGCTAATAGGAATTTTAAAGGAAGAATGGGTAATAATAAGGCTTTTATATATCTGGCATCTCCTCTTACAGTAACTGCATCTGCTATTAAAGGGGAGATAACAAATCCTTTAGATGTTATGGATTAGGAGGATATAAGATGATATTTGATGGAAAAGCTCATAAGTTTGGAGATAATATTAATACAGATTACATAATATCAGGAAAATACAAATTTAAATCCTTAGATTTTAAAGAGATGGCAAAACATCTTTTAGAAGATATTTATCCCAATTTTTATGAGAGAATAACCCCTGGAGATATATTAGTAGCGGGAAAAAATTTTGGATGTGGATCATCAAGAGAACAAGCTCCTTTAGTGATTAAATATGCTGGAATAAGTGTTGTCCTTGCAAAGAGTTTTTCAAGAATATTTTTCAGAAATGCAATAAATGTAGGACTTCCTGTAGTAGAATGTAATACTGACTTAATAGATGATGGTAATATTTTACATATAGATTTATATAAAGGTGAAATTTATAATAAAAGTAAAAATTTAAAAGTAGAATTATTTTCATCTTTGCCTGAGATAATGTTAAAAATATTACAAGAGGGTGGATTAGTAGAATATTTAAAGAAAGAGGGAACTTTTAAGATCTAATGAACAATTTTTTATTTTATTTTCCTGTAAAAATAAAATTTGGCATTGGACTTTGGGAGAAATTACCCGAAGAAGTTATATCATTTGGAAAAAGAATTCTTCTTGTGACAGGTAAAAAACATTTAAAAGAGACAGGAATTTTAGATAAGATCAAGAGTAATTTTGAAAATTATTCATTTGAGTTATTCATTTTTGATGAGGTTCCTCCCGAACCTCCTTATTTTATAGTAGATCAGGGTGCGAAAATTGTGAATGAAAATAACATAGAATTAGTAGTTGGTATTGGTGGTGGAAGTGTATTAGATGTAGCAAAAGGAATAGCAGTAAAATGTAAAATTCCAGGTTCTATATGGAATTATATTGGTGCTGATACAATATCTAATAAGGGAATTCCTTGTATTCTTATACCTACAACTGCAGGAACAGGTAGTGAAGCAACAAGGGTATCAGTATTAATAAATCCTGAAACAAAAGAAAAATTAAGTGTTGCCAGTGATTATTTATATCCAACATTAGCAATTGTAGATCCTTACTTAACATTATCTTTACCTCAAAATTATACTGCATACACAGGAATAGATGCTTTTATTCATGCTCTTGAATCATTTCTTTCAATCAATAATAATCCTCTTTCTGAAGCAATTTCGCTAAAGGCTTTAAAATTAATCTATAACTATTTACCAAAGGTTTATAGACATGGGGATAGAATTGATCTTAGAGAAAAAGTTCTTTATGCAAGCACATTTAGTGGAATTGCTTTAACTCAAACAGGATTAGGTGCTATACATGCTTTAGCTCATCCTATAGGTGTTTATGGAAATATCTCTCATGGTCTTTCCTGTGCCCTTATCACACTACCAGTTTTAGAATATAATTTAGAAGTTCTTCCTCGTGAAAAATTAATATTGCTTGGAAGAACCTTAGGTATCTATTCAATAAGATCTGCAAGAGAAAAAATCTTAGATAAAATTAGAGAGTTTTTTGATACATTAGAAATAAAGTTAGGGCTCAGAAATTATAATATAACTTATGATAGTCTTCCTCTTCTTGCAAAGGAAGGATTAAAATCAAGGTCCTTAAGGACAAACCCAAGAACATTAAGGGAAGAGGAACTTTTAAATTTACTTCAGAGAGCTTGGTAGTTTTTTATCTCTACAATATCAAGTTGTGGTTTAAATTTTACAATTGATCTATCTGGTATGTAACCTCTGACAACTGCATTGGGATAAACTAAAACAAACTTTCCTAATATGGTTCCTGGATTTAATACAGAATTACATCCTGTCTCAGAATGATCTCCAATTATAGCACCAAGTTTTCTAAGCTTTGTATCATAAATTTGATCATTAATTTTTATCTTTACTGTAGATTCTGGACCTATTTTTAGATTAGAAATTTTTGTTCCTGCACCAAGATTTGTATCATGACCCAATATACTATCTCCTATATAATTAAAATGAGGTGCACTTGAACCGCTAAGAAGAATACTATTTTTAACTTCTGTTGCATGTCCTACTATACAATTATCACCAATAAAAATATTCCCTCTAAGATAAGCTCCCTGTCTAATTTCACAATTTTTACCAATATATGTGGGACCTTTTATATATACCCCTGGTTCCACAACTGTTCCTTTTCCAATATAAACAGGTCCCTCAATAAAAACTCCTCCTTTAATTGTTCCATGAATTTCTGGTCTTATATGATTTGATAAAAATGATGATAGATTTAAAAGAGCTTCCCATACAAACTCTATTCCTTCAAAGAGTTCTCCCTCAAAATCATTTAACTCAAAAAAATCTGAAGGTTTAAGCATAATTAGATTTCCTCCTTTTCCCAATTAAGTATTTTTAGAACCTCTAATATATCAGAGGGTCTACTTGCCAAAAAGTGAATTCCATTCAATAGCTTACTTTCTCTTATTTTTTCACAAAATTCTACACAGATTTCTATACTTCTATTTCTAATATCTTTGCTATTTTCTAAATTATCTACTATCTCCTTAGGTATTTTTATTCCAGGAACTTTATTAATCATATATTCAAGCATCTCTTTGGATTTGAAAATAGTAACTCCTGCTAAAATTTTAGGTTCCCAACCTCTTATTTTTTCTCTTACCCTTTCAATAAGAGAAAGATCAAAAAATAATTGTGATTGAAAAAATTCTGCTCCCGCATTATGCTTTCTCTCCAACTTTTTTATTTCTAATTCTAAAGGGACAAGATTTGGATTAAAAACTGCTCCTAAAAAGAAATTAGGAATTCCATCTAAGATTTTTCCTGCAGAATCCTTTCCTTCACACAATCTTTTTATAAAATATAAAATGTTTGTTGCATCAATATCAAAAACTGGTTTAGCATCCTTTATGATACCTGTTGTGGGATAATCACCTGTTAATACTAAAATATTTCTTATACCTAATACATAAGCACTTAATACCTCTCCCTGAATTGCAACTCTATTCCTATCCCTTGCAGTTATTTGAAAAATAGGTTCAATTCCCTCTTTTAAAATTAAATAACTACCAACTAAGGAAGTTATTCTTACCCCAACATTTTGAAAATCAGTCACATTTATAGCTGAAACTTTATCTTTTAATAATAAACATCTTTTTATAAAAGGTTCTATATTTACTCCTCTTGGGGGAGTAATTTCTGCTGTTACTACAAATTTACCCGAAAGTATTTTTTCCTTAAAATTCATTCTTGTAAAAGTATTTTACTGAAATCTTTTGGGGGAATTAAATTTATAAAAACATCTTCACCTTCTTTACGAAAGAGAATAACAAAAGGACAAAGTCTTTTGTCATATACCTCACAAAATCCATCTTTTGCTCCTCCACAAGGACCATTTCTCATCTTCTTAGGACAAAGCTTCTCCATGCATAAATTTCCAGTAAGATGAATCCAACATTCTCCACATGCAGAACAAAGTCTTGCAAAGCTACCTAATTTTCTGCCTGTCTCTATTTTTAAAGTATTTACTGCAGGTATAACTTTTGCATTTATAATGGATGGCAGAACCTGAGGTAATCCGCCACATGTAAAGGTTAAAATAAATCTTGTTTCCATTATATATTCTTTATCTATTATCTCTCTCAATGAAAATATGTTACATTTTTCAGGATTAAGATTAATGATACCTAATATTTTTAAGTGATTATTATTTAAAAATTCTGTAATTTTTCTGTTTTTATCCTTTATATCTTCAGTTCCACAGTTATCACAGCTAAAAACAAATACTTTATCTTCCTCTAAAAATGATTTAATCTCTTCAAATTTCTTAAATTCTAATCTCATTTCTTTTTACCGCTTCTAATAAATTCTTAGCTAAAATTCTTGTAGTTACTATGCCAACACCACCAGGAACAGGTGTTATAGCCTTTACTTTCTTTTCTACTCTTTCAAAATTTACATCTCCCACTACTCTACCCTCAATTATATTTGTTCCTACATCAATTACAACACTTTCTTCCCCTACCATATCCTCATCAATTATTCCCGCTCTACCTACAGCAGATACCAAAATTTCAGCTCTCTTTGTATGATAAGAAAGATCTAACGTCTTTGAATGACATATAGTTACTGTAGAATTTCTTTGCAAAAAGAGTAATGCTAAGGGCTTTCCCACAGAAATACTCCTACCAATAATTACAACATTCTTCCCCTCTAAGGGAATATTATAATAGTCTAAAAGTTCTATAACAGCTAAGGATGTGCATGGAATAAAAGCTTTATCTCCTGCAAAAAGTCTTCCTAAGTTAATATAACTTAATCCTTCCACATCTTTTTCATAAGGTAGATATGAATAAACTTTTAATTTCTCAAGATGTGTAGGAAGAGGTCTTAAAAGCAAAATTCCATGAATTGAGTTATCATTATTAATTTCATTAAAAATACTTATTAATTCTTCAAATGAAGTTTCCTCTTTATAATTCTTTCTCTCTACTTTTATATCAAGCTTACTAAAAACTTTTTCTATATTTCTTGCATAATTTTCAGCTTCATCATTTTCTCCTATTTTAAGTATGAGTAATGTTGGAAAAATATTTCTCTTCTTTAATTTCAGAACTTCCTCTTTAATTTTATTTTCAAGTTCTTGAGAAAGAGGTTTTCCCCACAAGATCTGTGCCATATTATTCCCCATTTTTCTTAAGTTAATCCAATTACATTTCCATAATCATCTATATTTATTTTCACAGCGGATGGAATCTTAGGAAGTCCTGGCATGGTTAATATATCTCCAGTATAGACAATAATAAATCCTGCTCCTGAAGATATTTTTAATCTATTAACATTTATAAAAAATTTTTCTGGCTTACCTAAAAGTTTTGGATTATCAGAAAGAGAATATTGAGTTTTTGCCATACATATAGGTAAATTATTAAACCCCCATTTATATATTCTCTCTAAATCATTCTTTGCAGAATCACTAAATAAAACCTTCTCTGCCCCATAAACACAACTTGCAATTTTTTCTATTTTTACTTCCAAAGGTTCATCAAGATTATATAGCTGAGAAAATCCATTTGGATCTTCCTCCATTGCTTTTAATACTTCTAAGGCTAAGTCCAACCCCCCCTTGCTTCCCTTATCAAAGACATCTGATATTGCAAATCTTATACCATTTTCTCTTAATATCTCATCTATAGTTTTTAACTCTAACTCTGAATCAAAAGGAAATTTATTTATAGCTACTACTACAGGTATATGAAAAATATCTTTTAAAACATGTACATGGTGAAGTAGATTTGGAACACCTTTTTTCAATGCAGATATATTTTCTTCATTCAGTTCTTTCATTTTTGCACCACCATGAAGTTTCAATGCCTTAATAGATGCAACTAAAACAACACATGATGGATACAGATTTCCTATTCTACATTTAATATTAAAAAACTTTTCTGCACCTAAATCAGAACCAAAACCTGCTTCTGTTACTACATAGTCAGAAAGCTTTAGTGCTAATTTTGTAGAAATTATAGAATTAGAACCATGAGCAATATTTCCAAAAGGACCTCCATGAATAAAAGCTGGTGTCCCTTCTAAGGTCTGAACCAAATTAGGCGAAAGAGCATCCTTTAATAGAACAGTCATGGCACCTTCCGCTTTTAAATCACTACTAAATACCGGATCTCCATCTTTATTTATCCCAATAATAATTTTTCCTAATCTTTCCTTTAAATCCTTTATATTTTGAGATAAGGATAAAATTGCCATAACTTCCGAAGCTGCAGTTATCTCAAAGCCATCCTCTCTGGGAAAACCATTAGCTTTTCCTCCAAGTCCACTCACTATAAACCTTAGTTGTCTATCATTCATATCTATACATCTTTTCCAGAATATCTGTCTTATATCAATTTTCAATTCATTTCCATGGTAAATATGATTATCTATAATAGCAGAAAGTAAATTATGAGCTGATGTGACTGCATGAATATCTCCTGTAAAATGAAGATTAATCTCAACTTCAGGTACCACCTTAGCCTTTCCTCCCCCCACTGCTCCCCCTTTTATGCCAAAAACAGGTCCCAAAGAGGGTTCTCTAAGGCAAATTATTGTCTTTTTACCTAAGTAGGATAAAGCATCACCTAAGCCTATTGTTGTTGTAGTTTTTCCTTCACCTGCAGGAGTTGGTGTTATAGCAGTTATAAGAATTAATTTACCATCTTTCTTTTCACTCAATTTATCTAATAAACGAAAGTTAACCTTTGCTATGTACCAACCATATGGAAAATAATCTTCCTCTTTTATGTTCAGTTGTTCTGTTATTTCCATAATTTTTTTCATAGCTCAATAATTTCTCCCCAAACCTTATCTTTATCAATATAAAGAATACCTATGGAATTTTTAGTGGTAAAAAATTTATCTGTTGGTGAACCAGGATTAAAGAACAATATATCTTCATCCCATTCTATAAGTGATTGATGCGTATGACCAAATACAATAACATTTACATTATCTCCAATAAACTCTTTTTTTATTCTTTCTTTTATACCAAAAGGACTACCACTACCATGAATCAATCCAATTTTTATATTTTCAACATTTATAAATCTTTTTATAGGAAGTTTTCTCTTAATCTCTAAGGAATCCATATTACCCTGAACTCCATATACAGGAGCAATTTTTTCTAATTCAGGTAAGAAAAAAAGCTCTTCCCAATCTCCTGCATGAAGAATCATTTGAACCCCTTGAAGTTTTTCTAAAATTATTGGTGGCAAGATAGGTGAACGTGAAGGAAGATGTGTATCTGATATTACTCCTATTTTAATCATTTATCATCCCCCATTCATTAATTTATAATTAAAATTAAAAAAAATTGGCGGGGAGGGTGGGACTCGAACCCACATGGCCACGAGGGCCTTACCGGTTTTCAAGACCGGCCCCTTGCCAATTCGGACACCTCCCCTTTGTATTTTCATTATACCATAGGTTATAATTAGAAAAAAGAATTGAACAGAATAAATTATGCTTATTTCATGCTCTACTGCGGTCTTTTTAGACCCAGAAAGCTCTCCTGAGGAGAAAGCAAAGGCAACAATATATGCAATTGAACATATCCTAACATCAGGTTATGATGGGGTAGAATTATTCATATCCCAATCTTTTACTGATGATATGATGGATCTGATACTCAAAGAATCTCTAAAATATGAAGGAAAAATTTTTACCATGCATTCACCTAAAAATATTCTTCATAAAAGTTTCAGAGATATATTTCCAGCATTGGGAAAATTGATTAAAAGGGCGGGACAATATAATATTCCAATTATTGTTCTCCATCCCCCTTTCAGATCAAATCTCAATTCTCTATTAAAAACAATTTTCCCAATTTTTGATAAAATGGTTGATTACGCAAAAAAATATAATGTGATTTTAACTATAGAGAATGTTCCATATCTTATTGAACCTCCCCTTTTTTATGAAAATCTCATTAATAGATATTCTCAAAACATTGGTATTACCTTAGATACTGAATATTTATTCTCTACAAAATTCTCCTTAGATAAATATCCTAAGGAAATATTAAAATATTTAAAAAATGTTCATGTAAGAGATTATGATGGACAAAGTTTTGACGATGAAGGTAAAAGGAAATATTTAAGATTAGGAGAGGGCTATATTATATTCTCAGAAATATTTAATAAATTAAAGGAGGTTAACTACGATGGACCCCTCACCGTAGAAACCTCCTTCAAAAATCCTATGGAAGATTTAATATATAGTAAAGAATTTATTGAGAATAATCTTTAAAATGCTCCTTCATTTCTTTATTAAATGGTAAATTAAGTATCTCATCTATAACATTCTTTACTTGCTCATATGACCTTGTTCTCGGATCTCTTATTAAAACTTCCTCCAAAACTCTTCTATCACCAGTTATAAAAGCCTCTAAGGCAAATTCCATTCTCATAATACGAGGTATTAAATAAAATTTTTTTATTCTATCAGTTAAGTCAGGATTAATATCTTCTGGATAAATACCATTACTATCTACAATTACTGGAACTTCAACCACTATATCCTTAGGAATCAAAGAGATTATTCCATTATTAAGTATATTTAAAATTAATCTTTCTCTTTTTCCATTTACAATAGCATTAATAAAAGGAATCTGTTGCTCACCACTTAACTTTTCTCTTTTAAGTTCAGGAAAAACATCTGAAAGCCTTATTTCATTATTCTTTGATAATTCAATGAGATTTCTTTTTAAGGCTCTTAATGATTCATAAAATTTTGGTCTTTCTACCTCATTATCTATTCCTCCAAATTTACCATACCATTTCTTTTTTGTCTCTAAGTTATAATGATATTTCCAACTTCCATTTCTACATGTATCACCAATAGGTAACATCCCATAGAATTTATACATATCTACAGAAGCAGGACTTAATTGAGCATCCCATGGATTTCTTGGCTCCCATTTTGATAAATTTTCTTCTATCCATTTATCAAGGAGAGGATATGCATTCTCACCGTTATATAAAAATCTGTTCAGCCATATTCCATGATTTACTCCTGCAACTTGCCAATCCACTTTATTTGGATCTAAATTTAAAGTTTCAATTATATCAAATACTCCACCATAACCATGGCAAAATCCTATTATCTTTGCATTGGTCTTTCTTAGAACAAGTTGGGTAATTTCAAACACAGGATTTGCAGTTTGTAATATATAGGCGGAAGGAGAATACTTTTCTACCTCCTTTGCTATATCAAGAGAAAGTTTCAATTGATTAAAATTAGTTAAGGTATAATAATCTGAAACCATATTAAATTCTTGGCTATCTATACCACGATAATAACCATGCTTTTCTCCAACTTCTCTCATAATTTCATATTGAACATAGCCATCTTCATGTCCTTCAGCTCTTGCAAGAGCTGTATTTATAACAAAATTTGCTCCATCTACAGCAGATCTTAAATTTGTAGTCTTTTCTATTCTAAGATTTGCTCCAAGCTCATAATTAATCCTTTTTGAAAGGTTATACACTGCATTTAATCTTTCTTCATCAATATCCATTAATGATACAAAAGAATCATTTAATCCATTTACTTTACAAAGATCTGAGATAAGGGTTAATGTATATCTTACACTACCCGCCCCTACAAAAGCAATCTTAATATTTGCCATTTTTAAATCCTCCTCTCTCAATTTCTATATTAAAAGTGCCATAATTGCCTTTTGAACATGAAGCCTATTTTCAGCCTGATCAAAAATAACAGAGTGAGGTCCATCCATAACTTCATCAGTTATTTCCTCACCTCTATGAGCAGGAAGGCAGTGCATTACAATTACATCTTCTTTTGCTAATGATAAAAGCTTATTATTTAATTGATACGGAGGAAAAACTTTAAGTCTTTTTTCCTTTTCTTCCTCTTGCCCCATGCTTACCCAAACATCAGTATAAAGAACATCTGCATCCCTAACAGCTAATTTTGGATCCTCAATAATCTCTATTTTAGCAGAAGTCTTTTTTGCTATTTCTTTTGCTTTCTCTAAAACCATAGTATGGGGATAAAAATCCTTTGGACAGGAGCAAACAATTTCCATTCCTAAAATAGCTCCACAAAGAATAAGAGAATGAGCTACATTATTTCCATCCCCAAGATAAACTAATTTTATTCTTCTTTCTCCTTTCTTTTCTCTTATTGTAAAGAAATCACTTATGACTTGGCAAGGATGCTCTAAATCAGAAAGTCCATTAATTACAGGAATATTACAGTATTCTGCAAGTTCTAATAAAGTATTATGAGAATAGACTCTTGCCATAATTCCTGAAACATATCTTTCCAAAACCCTTGCAGTATCTTTTATAGTTTCTCCTCTTTTTAATTGTAAATCCTGAGCATTAAGATATAGAGGATAACCTCCCAATTCATACACTCCAACCTCAAAAGAAATCCTTGTTCTTGTAGATGGTTTTTCAAAAAATAGTGCTACAGTTTTTCCCCTTAAATAATCTGAAATTCTTTTACCTGTTTTTGTCTCAAGCTTTAGTTTTTTTGCAAGATAGAAAACTTCTTCTATCTCCTCCCTATTAAAATCTGAAACGGATAATAAATCTCTTCCTTTTAAATCTGCCATTTTTTATCCTCCATAATTCCTAATTTTTTTACTAATTTTATTCCACCATTCTATTATTAACTCTTTTAATGTAGGAATACTTTCATCTTTAAATTCATAATATACTCTTAAAGATTTTTGTGAAAATTTTATAACAGCTCTTAAATCAATAGGAGTTCCAATAATTACATAATCAACTGGAATTCTATTTATAGTCGCTTCTAATTCTTTTAATTGTTCATTATTATATCCTAATGCAGGTAAAACTTTTTCAAGATGAGGATATTTTTCATAAGCTTTTGAAATGGAACCTAAAGCAAATGGTCTTGGATCTACAATTTCTGCTCCCATTTTTTTAGCATATAAAAATCCAGCACCATATGGCATCTCACCATGAGTTACAGTGGGACCATCTTCTACTACTAAAACTTTCTTCCCTTTTATCTCTTCATCCCTCTCTGCAACTACTGGAGAGCTTGCATATACAATTTTTGCTATTTTATTTCTAACTCTTAAATTTTCTTCTACAATTTTAATATCTTTAATATTTGCAGTATCTACTTTATTTATAACAAATATATCCGCCATGTATACATTCACTTCTCCTGGATAATAAGTTATTTCATGACCTGGCCTATGAGGATCTGCAACAACTATGGAAAGACTTGGCTTAAAAAAAGGAAAGTCATTATTTCCTCCATCCCACACAATAACATCTGCATATTTCTCTACTTCTTTTAAAACTTCATTATAATCAACCCCTGAATATACTATTGCTCCTTGTCTTATATGAGGTTCATATTCTTCTCTTTCTTCTATAGTACATTGATATCTATCAAGATCTTCAAGGGTCTCAAATCTCTGAATCTTTTGAGAATTAAGATTTCCATAAGGCATAGGATGACGGACTACAATAGTTTTTAGTCCCATTTCTCTCAACACTTTAACCACATACCTTGTAGTCTGACTTTTTCCAGAACCAGTTCTTACCGCACATACACTTATAACAGGCTTTTTGCTTTCAAGCATACTTTCCAAACCAATAAGGCGAAAATCAGCCCCTAAGGAAAGAACAAGACTTGCTTTTTGCATTACATAAATATATGAGACATCACTATATGAAAAAACTACTTCATCCACTTTATATTCCTTAATAATATCAGGAAGTTTATCTTCTGGCAAAATTGGAATTCCATTGGGATATAAACTTCCCGCTAAATCAGAAGGATAAATCCTATTTTCAATTCCAGGAATTTGAGTAGCTGTAAATGCAACAACTTCATAATCTGGATTATCTTTAAATAATATATTAAAATTATGAAAATCTCTTCCTCCTGCTCCCATTATCACAACTCTTCTTCTCATATTTTATCCTCCTCTTTATAGACTTTTTTCACAAAAGGTGATGTAAATGCCTGAAGAAGAGATGAATAAGAAAGGTAAAAACCTAAAACATCTCCTACTTTTATCTCTTCATGTTCTCCTAAATCTATAATTAAATGATCAGAACTTGCAGAAAGAATTTCAATTCCTTCTATCTCAGGAAAAAGTCCATTAGGATCTATATCTTGTCTCCCCATGTTCAATATTGCTCTTCTTCTAATTCCTCTATTCTTAAAAATGGGTTTATGTCCAAAGGCATTTTCATTTATTACTCCCCAAGGAACAGATGGCTTTTCTTTTACCTCAATTACCTCACCATATATTTTAAAAGTATCTGTCCTTCCATCTTTTATCGGATTTCTATATGCGGTATCTTTCCCCAGCATTATAGCTTCACCAATCCTTAAATGATTTATTTTTCTTTGGATTTTTCCCTCAAAAAGTAATGGAATACTACTGGAATTTCCTCCAGAAATAATATGAAAGGAAAAGGAAAATTTTCTTTCAATATTTTCAACTATTTCAACAAACTCTTCTAATTTTTCCTCAGTTGGTATTACTCCTCCAAAACATGTAAAATTTGTGCCAATTCCAAAAAGCTCTATATTTTTCATCTTTAATACTTTCTCAACAACATACTCCAATTCTTCCCTTTTCCAGATTCCTTCCCTTAGATCTCCCATCTCAACCATTATTATTACCTTATGCTTCCTTTTCATTCTTTCCGCATAAAAATTAAGCTCCTCTAAGGTTTTTAATTCAGAATTTAAGCTTATATCTGCCCAAAAAAGAACATCATTTATTTCTGAGAAAGAAGGAAGTCTAAGAAGAGTATATTCTGTATTTATCCCTTCTTCTTTCATCTTTCTTATACTATCAATTCTTGAGTCAGAAATTCCCCTTACTCCTGCTTTCAATAATAGTTTTGCAATTTTTGAATCACCTAAGGTTACCTTTGTAACCCCATCAATTGTTATTCCATATCTTAAAGCTTCCTCTACTATTAATCTTGCATTGTGAAAGATAGATAATAAATTAATCTCAAGTAAAGGATAAGAATTAATATTACATTCTCCTCTCATATATTTTCTATAATATCATAACATTATTTTTCAATTAATGATAAAATAAAATGAAGGAAGAAAAAATATGTAGAAAAAAATGAATTTAAAGAAAAAATTTAAGGTTTATTTGGCAGTTCCTATAATAAATTTTTATAACTTTGAGCTTACAAAAATATTGGGAAAAATTATTAATGATATTGGGTATGAGCTCTCTTCTCCATGGGTCCTTTCAGGAAAGGATAAAGACCTTTCTCCTTCTGAAATTTTTGAAAGGGATACCTCTCATGTTAAAGATTCAGATATTCTTATTGCGGAAGTTTCCAAACCAAGTCATGGGGTAGGAATGGAGATAATGCTTGCTTATTTGGAGGGGAAAAGAATAATACTTTTGGCAAAAAAGGATGTAAAACTTTCAGCCCTTTTGGAAGGAATAAAGGATGCTGTTATAATAAGATATGAAGATGAGGAGGAACTTTTGGAGAAATTAAGGAAAGAATTGGGGGAAATGTGTAAATAATGCAAAGAGAGTTAGTTAGTGTGGTTATTCCAGCATATAATGCTGAAAGTTTTATAAAAAATGCTATTACTTCTATATATAATCAATCTTATAGGCCAATAGAAATTATTGTTGTTAACGATGGTTCGACTGATCAGACATTAAATGTTGTAGAAACATTAAAGACTTCAATTATAGATAAAGGGATTTTTATAAAGATTGTTTCTTTAGAAGAAAATAGAGGGGCTGCAAATGCTTTAAATACTGGTTTTAAAGAGGCAAGGGGTAATTATATATGTTGGTTGAGTGCAGATGATGTATTTATAAATCCTAAAAAGATTGAAAAGCAAGTATTAATAATGAAAAAAAATAATACTTTATGGAGCTATTATGAGAGGTATTATATAGGAGAAAGTATTGATAAACCAATTTTAATGGGAAATTCTCTTAAATTTAAAGTATTTAATCGTTTAGCTCTTTATAATATGGATATTTAGTTTTTAATTATATTATACCTTAATCCAGTGAATGGAAGTTCTTTAATGTTTCATAGAAAATGTTTAGAAAATTATGGATATTTTGATCCTGTATTAAAAAATGTTGATGCTGATGGAGACATGCTTATGCGTCTTTCTCTTTTAAGGATTAAACCTTCTATAGTAAAAGATGTTGGTGTTTTCTATACTCAGCATTCATCACAAACTTCTAAAAAGATTAAAGAGATGACTTATGGTTGTGATTTAACAAGGGTTAGAATTTTAAAGTTGTTAGAGGAAGAAGGAATATTAGAGGAATTATCTAAATTTATATTAGGTGCTTTTTTATATATAGTTTATAATAAGAAAAAGGCTCATCTTGCACATCCATTTACTTCAGAGTTCCTTTTGAATTATATAATAAGAAGAAAAAATAATATTGGAATAAGAAAATTGTTAGAAACATTACTTACAGAAATATCAGATTACATAAAATACTTAGGATTTGATAAAGAAGCCTTTTATAGAGATGTGGAAGAAAAATCAAAAAGTATTGTTTTTGAAGAGTTTAAGAAATTATTGAGGGAAAGGAGAAAGAAATATAATGATACTGATAATAGGAGGTAGTAGCTTTATTGGAAGAGGAATACAGGAAATAGTTAAAGATACTATCTTAGCTAAGGATTTTGTATTTGCATATAATATGCATCAAGAAAATATAAGTGATAATTTTCAGAAAATAAAGATCAATCTTCAAGATAAAAAAGAATGTGAAATACTTAGAGAATTTACAACATGCGTATATTTAGCAGGTAATAGTAACCATGGTTTAGCTTTTTCAAATCCTGATATTGATTTAACTTTAAATGTTGAAAGTTTTCTAAATTTTATGAAATATTTTAGGGGACAAATGGTTCTTTTATCTTCTCAAGCTGTATATTATGGTCTTAAAGGAGAGATTTCCGAAGATACAACACATTATCCTACTATACCATATGGCCTTTCTAAAAGATTTCAAGAAGAGTATGCAAAATATTTTTACAGAATTGGTTATTTATCAAAATTATGGGTTTTTAGATTGATGTATGCTTTTGGAAAAGGAGAAAGAACAGATAGATTGATTCCCAAATGTGCTAAAGCAGTAATAGAAAATAAAACTTTAAAAGTTTTGGGGGGTGGTAATTCATTCTTAAATCCTCTTCCTGTAACTTTTGTTGCGAGAGTATTAATTAATGCTATATTATCTATTACAAAAGAAGAGAATGGGTTTTTTGAAATTACAAATATAAATTATCCCGAAAAAGTTACTGTGTTAGATGTTGTTAAATTTTTGTATAGTATAAAACCATTTAATTATGTGGTAGAGGAAGAGGGAGAAATATGGCCTGTCAGTTTCTGGGGTTCCACTATTAATCTTTTTTTTCACTTAAGAGAGTGGAATATGAAAATTCCAGATATCTGGGAAGAATTGAAAAGTTATTTTCAAGAACTTTTAAGAATTTATGGGGGATAAAAAACATGGGTAAAATTCTTATTACAGGAGCCTTAGGAGTCATAGGGAATTACTTAAGTAATTCCCTGAAGAACGATGGACTTGAGATTATAGAAGTAGATAAGAGAATTACAGATTATGATGATTATATAAGAGCTGATATCACACATTTTGAGGATTTATGGAAGATTTTTAAACAAAATAGTATAGATACGATTATACATTTAGCTGGTGAAGTTGGCAGGTTAGTAGGTGAAAATTATCCTCAAAGAATGGTATATGTGAATAATGTTGGTCTTTTAAATATTATTTCTCTCTGTTTAGATTATGATGTTAAATTAATATACTTTAGTACTTCAGAAGTATATGGAAAATTGTTTGATGATGGAGTTGAGGTTAAAGAAGAAGATATAGAGGTAAAAGGTAATCCATTTATGACTACAAATATTTATGCTTTAAGTAAACTTTATGGTGAGGCTATAGTAAAGCATTATGTTGATAATTATGGACTTAAAGCTGTAACTGTTAGACCATTTATGGTTTATGGTCCTGGAGAATATCCTAATAAGTATAGAAGTGCTATATCAATGTTCGTGTATAATGCATTAAATAATAAGCCAATAACAGTTCATAGAGGAGCAATAAGAGCATGGTGCTATATTTCTGATTTTGTAGATGGAGTTAAATTACTTTTAAAATATCTTACTGTTACAGGTAATTATGAAGCTTTTAATATTGGATCTGAAGAATATCATACTATGGAAGAAGTTGCAAAAATAATACTTGAAGAGACTGGTGGTAATTTTGAAAATTTAAAAATTGTTGAACCTCCTCCTAAATTTTTAAGTTTAATTAAAAAGTTCTCAATAGAAAAAATAAAAAAGTTAGGATATAACCCTAAAATTTCATTAAGAGAAGGTATTAGAGAAGTGATAAAGTGGCAAAAAAAATTACAAAATTTTCAATCTTTTTAGAAGGAATAAAGGATGCTGTTATAATAAGATATGAAGATGAGGAGGAACTTTTGGAGAAATTAAGGAAAGAATTGGAGAAACTTTAGATATTAAAAGGTAGAAGGTTATGATTAAAGTAGGATATTTAAGTGATTTTCCCTTTTTTATTGCTTTTGGGGGGAAAGAGATTCAACTTCTTTCATATATGGAACATATCAATAATGGTAATTATGAGGTCAAAGTAAAGTTATTAAATGTATATAATATGAATGAAGACTATGATATTATTCATTTATTTGGATATAGTAACTGGTTTTATGATATTGTAAAAAATTTAAGAAATAATTTTCCTAATGTAAAGATATTTATAAGTCCAACCTTTTATTATGAAAGTGAAAACAAAATGTATATAGGATCATTAGTTTCGAGTTTTTGCCCGATTCCCAATTTTTTTTATTATAAGAAGTTTTTTCTTACCAATTCAGACCTAATTATTGTAAATAGTAATGCTGAGAAAAATCAATTGATTAAGCTCTTTAGGATACCTAAAAATAAAATTGAAGTTATATACAATTATATAGAATCAGATTTCTTTATTTTTGATAATAGAGAAAATATTGATTTATTTCTTAAAAAATATGGCCTAAATAAAGATGAATACTTTATTTCTGTGGCATTTTTGGATGAAAGGAAAAATACATTGAGATTATTAAAAGCCTTTTTAGAGGTT
>Ga0272449_1000511_pt1 | contig 46023 bp, 52 predicted proteins | sample YNPCB0241_FD_198679 | JGI IMG/M metagenome (GOLD analysis project Ga0272449, IMG submission 198679) | Hot spring sediment microbial communities from Yellowstone National Park, WY, United States - YNP-CB-024-1 | ecosystem: Environmental > Aquatic > Thermal springs > Hot (42-90C) > Sediment...
TTAGGACTGTGAACCACTCTGCCCAGCTGTTTCCTTGTTTGTTTTCCATTTTCTAGCCTCTTTTGGATTTCTCTAGTTTTCCACAGCAATTATACGGGTAGCTTAAAAGGCGATAAGCAAGGAAGTTTATTGTAAGCTGGAATTTCGCTGATGATGCAACTGAACCTGGCTTCACATTTAGGGCAATAACTGAGGGACTAGAAAAGGCACTTGTTGCACAGAAACTAGCTCGTTATTGAATGATTATAGTCCTCCGCGCATTAATGACCTCTGAATTGTGTTCCTGCTAGTGCTTAGGCCAAAATTCTCAAAGTACCCAAGCTTCTAAAAACCCACACAAGAAAAGTTTCAAAAAATTTTAAGCATACCTAGGGCTTTGACCCATGTTAGAACCATCCCTCAGATCTTCTCAGGAAATCTATTATTATCTTTTGATGCCATGGACCATTTTCTCGCAAAAACTTAGAGAATACTTTCTCAAAATCATCAAAATATTCAGGTATTGCCCCGACTTTGTATTTATTCTGCAGTAATTCAAGAGCTGAACTAGCTACATCTATGTAGTCTTTTGTTCTTTTCTTTAAACCTTGTACTTCATAACCGAGTTCCTCTGCTATTTTTCCTGCTCTATCCACCTCTTCTGTCATAAGCATTTCTATCTCTAGGGGATTGGGTGTCTCAACAGTAGCGACCAACTCTTCTATGATGCTTTCTGTACGTAGCCTTCCAGGTAAATCATTAATAAAGGATAGAAGATTAAGGTATGTCGCTTGCGAGTCGATATAGGCTTGGAAGATCTCTCCTAGATATTCTCTTTCGATTCGGCTTTTTAGGGAATTTAAGCTATTCTTAATATATTCAACATTATCGTGTAGGTACTGCTCCAAGTATTCATTACTATGATATAGATTGTATCTCTCAGAAATGATTTCTTCTACTTCATTTAAAAGGTATAAAGGTTCCTTTAGGAAATAATAAGTGTCGTATCTCCTAGTTCGATATATATGTCTATGAAATTCTTCGTAGTTTCCTAGACCGCCCGTGCGCTTATGACTTGATAACCCTGGAACAGTCATGTTGGTTGACCCGAAGTATATTTCAGAATATATAGATCGATAGTTATGAATGGGGCAATAGGTGAAACCAAAAAAGAACTTTGCATGATTTATGAATTGAGATCCGCGATAAAGTTTTACATAGAAGTTAAGTTTCATAAACTCATCCACAGCTTCTTGCTGTATTTCTCGCAGGTTTCCAGAAAAACTTGCAGGAGCATTTAATCTGATTAGGCATATAACTCTTCTAGGATTGACCTTTTGTAGCTCCTTAAGAAGATTTCTCATGGTTATACTATGGTTTTGAGGATGTGGAAGATCGAGTACATCGGGTTGTACGTTGTAACTGGAGAAATAGAGAACTGCAAAATTCGAATCTGGGAACCGGCATCCGATGTATTCTTCCATAGAATAGCATTCAAGAATTCTCGAAACTATATTTTGAATAGAATTTAAAAAATGAATTAATGAGTTATCCATATGCGGTTGCTTTATAATCAATCCTTATTTCACCTCTAATTTTAATGAAGATAATATTTATAAAAATTGTGAAAAGAAATAGTTTTTTTCTAACGATGAAGAGCGCAAGCGAAGAGGATAAAACCCTCTTCAAACAAAACTAAGCTATCATGGTGTATCTCTTGACAAAAACGCGCGCAAGAAAGTCTCAAGAATTACTTAACGATTGTCCTTTGAGCTCCTCGGGTATTTTTCTGGCGTATATTGATACCAAAAGGATCTAAGGCTTACGCTTCTTGTATATTATGGCGAATCCCTTTACTCCTTGGAAGGAGGTTCCGAGTAGTAGGCTTGCCTTTGTGAGTCCTATGTTTAGGATGACTGCTGTGACTTCGCCGTGGTTTTGTTGTATGTGGTCGAGTGCTTTTCCGAGCTCTGGGAGGTCTGGCTCGAAGTCGTCTATTAGGAGGTAGAATATGCCCCAAGAGACGCCGTCGTAGACGTGCTTCATGTATGGCTGGTCTTTCCCGATTTTGTCTGGGTCGCGGTTTTCGCTCGTTTTTTCCTTGCTCATATGTTTCTATCTTTATCTCTTTATTTAAGTTTATACCTATAATTGTTTGGCATGGTGATTTATCGAGGATCCGAGGTATGGTTGCGGCTTCTCCGAATCGCGCGCCAACTTACTCATTGTTTCATTTCTTCTCACACACTGTCTCAAGATGCCAGGATCCAAGTTACCTGATTTTCGTGGTTTTGGTGTAGAGTTGGCGTTCCTATTTTGTGATCCAAGTGTCGATTGTTTGGGCTAGCGTTTTCTTGCATTCTTGTGAATGTGTGGGAGTGCAATTGTCGATTATGTGGTCGTAATGGTTTGCTAGGATGGCTTTTTGAGTGTTGTTTAGTGGGTGCAGGGCGACGAGTAAGAGGGTGGCATCGGTGGCTTTGTATCTGTTTGATTGCTTGATTGATTTTTCTATCCATAGTTCTGGGGATCCTTGTTTGCATTCTACTAGGAGGTTTGCGTTTTTCTGGCCGGTTAGGGAGATTTTTAGGTCTGCCCAGCTGGGGCTGGGCTCTAGCTCGAGTTCTATTTTTTCATTTTCTGCGAGCTCATATTGCAGTATGGCTCCGCTTCTGCTGAAGTATCGCTTTACGTTGAGGTAGGTACATCTGCTTAGCGCGCGAAGAGTGGGCGAGGCGTTCAACATTCTTGACAGCAGGGTGGGCGAAAAGATACTCAGTCTTCTGGGGCTTAGTGGCTAGAGAGGATTAGGATACCAGTTTTTAGGGTACTGTGGTCTTTTTGAATAAGGGGGTTTGATGCAAAAGGTGGTTGTTTTGTGGCAAAAAGGCTTTTATGTCTTATGGCATTATGTCATCAGTACCATGATAAGGGCTAATATAAGTAAGGATCTTGAGAGAAGGTTTAGGGAACTTGCAATGAGGAGGTTTGGATATGCAAAGGGGTCTCTGCAAAAAGCAGTCGAGGAAGCTATTGCGCGGTGGGTTTCATGGGTGGAGGAAGAGAGGTTAAAGTTTGAAGGGGATCCCGTGGAGGCTATTGACGGGATCCTTGCGGACCTTGATGTAGATTCGGTGGAGCTTCAGCATAGGCTTAAGGAGCTCTGGGCCTCAAAGGTGCTCAAGGATGTACCTGGTTGATACGAACATCTTTCTCGAGGTCATGCTTTCCCGTAGGAGGAAGGACGAGTGCAAACGCTTTTTGAAGATGCTGAGGGACGGCGAAGTCTTGGGAACCGTGACCGATTTCTCGGTTCACTCAATAATGGTGCTCTTGGACAGGCTTAACAGGCCCGAGAAGCTGAAGACTTTTCTCCTGAGCTTGACCGGGTACAGGGGTCTAGCTGTGCACTATACATCTATTGCGGAGGAGGTTAGAGCGGTGGAATTGGCGCAGGAGAAGAAACTGGACATAGATGATGCCCTGCAGTACGCTGTTGCCCTCTCTATTGGTGCAGATGCCATAGTTTCATTCGACGAGGACTTCAATAACTTGGAGATACCGAGACTGGAGCCGGTCGAAATCATCGATAAAAGGAAGAGCCATTAATGAATTGAGATTTGTGGGAAAAATATAGACGTGCATCAAACAATTTGGAGAAAGTGACGGGCCTTTCCTCAAAGGCTTTTTGTTAAAGGCTGTCCATGCTGTTTTCTGCTGAATAGTTTAGAGGCTTTGCCTATACATGCCGTGTTGTCGCATACAAGGATGGGTTTGCCAAGGCAATTTAAGGGGCTTTATTCAGAGTATGCAGAGAGTTTTTCTCCTTGAAGATTTTGCAATAAAATATATTTGATTGATTTTCAATTTTTATTTTCGGGAGGGGGGACGTTGAGCCCATGCATCCTCCTAGGCTAAGGGTTTCTGCGCCTAAGGGTCTCCACTCTCTCTACGTTTTTAGGGCTGGTTCAGGGAGGGAAGAGTTCAAATGTGTTGCATGGGGCACTTTAGCCCTTTTGCCCGGGAGAAGAGATTGCTTTCAAAAATTTACGCGTATAGGATTATAGATGCTTAATTTTTATACGACTGAAATAGGAATATTATCGTGGAGGGCGGAAGCATTAGTGAGGTTGAGCTTTTAAAGAGGAGGGCGTCTTCTTTCCTTGAGCTGGCGAGGTACTCGCTTGGTAGAGGCCTGTATGACATGGCGGCGTTTAACGCTGAGCAGGCGGCCCAGCTTTACCTGAAGGCTACGCTTCTCGAGCTTGTCGGGGACTTTCCCAGGACGCACTCGATACTCTATTTGCTGGGCGAGCTGAAGCGTGTAAGCGAGGCCAAGGTCGAGGATTTTGTCAGGAGGAACAAGAGGAGGCTACACGTGCTCGAGGACGCATACCTCACGAGTAGGTATTTTTACAAGTTTTTCGATAGGGAGGATGCAGAGGACCTAGTTTCCGTAGCAGAGGAGGTGATTAGGCTCTGTGAGGAGCTTAGACGTGGCGTGGGAAAGGGCGAAGATGCTTAGGAGCTGGAGGGACTGGGTAGGCAGGATCCTGGAGGCGAGCAGGGAAGTCCTCTCCTCCAACCTTAGGGGCGTCTACGTCTTTGGGAGCGCTGCTTCTGGGAGACTCGTGGCGGCCTCAGACATCGATATTCTTATTGTTGCGGAGAACCTCCCGAGGTCTGCACGTGAGCGGTCACGGTTCAGGATGGAGATAGAGGAGAGGGCTGGCTTGCCGGAGGTACACCCTTTCGAACTACACCTTGCCGACCCCGGAGAGGCGGAAGTCTACTTTAGGCATATAGACAAATTCCTGAAACTATATGAAATTTCAAGAGCATAGTCTTCACGCGTTTAGGGAAACTGGGAGAAAGGCTCATGAATTTTGCCGATGACTGGAGCAGAAAGCGCGGGCTTGCGAGTCGAAGTATTCCTCATCTATTCTTATTAGTGCCTTAGCGATGTCTTGGAATTCTTCTCTTAGCTTCTCCAGTAGTCGAGCCATAATTTGATTGGCGGGGGCGATGCTTCTCATCTATGTATTTTATAGCTCGTGCGGGATAAAGCATTTATTATGCACAAAATATGGTATTTATGGGGTAGCTTTACTTGTGGGGTTCCTGAAGGTAAAAGTTGGGCTCTTCAATCCAGTGCAGCCAGACAGAATAGTTGAAGTGGAGGCTTTAGTTGACACGGGCGCCGTATACAGTGCTGTTGGAAGCAATGTATTGGAACAACTTGGCGTAAAGCCTTTAGAGAGGAGGAAGTTTAGAGCCTTTGGGGGATTTGTTGAGAGGGACATCGGCGAGGTTGGAGTCGTGTTGATGGGTAGGAGGCGTGTGGTTCCCGTAGTGTTTGGCGAGAAGGGCGACCCTGCTATACTGGGAGTGACAGCCTTGGAGATTTTTGGACTTGAAGTTGACGTTGTTCGGGGAGTCCTCAGGGAGGCTGAGCTGTTGCTTCTCTAGACTCTGGCTAAAATTGCACGTTTTTGTTTTTCGTTTAACTATTGAAAAATCTTTATAAATCTTTAGTTTTCAGTAATGTTTCCTGTGCATAGGAATGAGTGTATCTTTTAATGAAGAGCAGTTGAATGTAGTTCTGGATAAGCTGGACTTGAACAGGATTGAACTTTGTAAGCTTAGAGCCGTGCTTCTACCCGAGGAAGAGTTAAGTGAAAAAGAGAAAAGAGAATTAGCAGACGCGGAAAGGGAAATAGCTGGAGGTCTCAGTGTAAGCTTCGAAGAGTTAATTGAAGAATTTGAGAACACGGGCTGAAGTAGTTTGTTAAGGGTTACTATCTCCAGAAGAGCTAAAAAGGCTATTGAGAGGATGCACCTGTTCCATAATAATTGAAGCTGTATGGTGAAATGGTGCCAGGTTAAGCATATATTGCTAAACGATGTTTAGACAACTTTCGTGGGGTATGAGAATTGCATTGGGAGATTCCTAGGCCTTTGAGTGTGATGCTCAAGCAGTTGGGTATCAAGCTGGTATTAGTGTGCAGGAGGACCATTGGGAATGCCAGGAAGAAAAACGTGTTGAAAAAGCTCGAGGAGAAAACGAAAAAGCTAAGCCTCAAGCTAAGCCACATAAGTGATGAGGAAGTTGTAGCTATAATACGCGAGGATAGGGAGTATAGATAGGTTTCTGCCGGAAAGTGTTTTTGGTGGCTTTGCTTGCTTAACATGCATAGTAGGAACATTTTCTTGTCAAGGTTTTAAATCTTTGGTTATTTTAGAGGCCCAGAGCTGTCTTGCTTTATGTTGCAATCCAACTGAGTCTATATCTAGATCCGCGAGGATACCATCTATAGCCTCTACGGGATCTTTTATGGATGCTGAGTTTTCGTTCTCTGATGACTTGGCCTTCTTTTCTAAATTCTGGGGAGAGCCGTTTTTGTGTCTGGATCTCTTCATGGCTAGTTCCCGTGATTTCTTCCCACTGGTTTTTCGGGTGGGCCCTCTTAAGGTTTTTCGAAATTATGCTACGGTGCCTAGATCTTTTGTCGGATTAAAGCCCAAGGGTTAGGTCTAAGAATTTTAGTACTCCTAGAGTTATTAGTATTATCCCTGAGAGAATCGAGGGGGTTCTTTGGCTCATTTTCTTTACCCGGTTGCTCAGGGTGGACGCGGTAAAGACTAGGACTGTGTTGGCTATGATTATGGCTAGTATTATCCATAGCAGGGGGATGCCTAGAAATGGGAAGCTGATCCCTACTGCTCCCTCGTCTATGCTTCCCAGAGACCCCATTGCTGTTATTGCCCAGAAGGAGGAGATCTTCTCGTAGTGGGGCTGCTCTTCTTCAAGTGCTTCCTTGATTATCCATATCCCGACTGTAGTGAAGACGATCAAGACGATCCAGGCGCCGAGAGAGGCTAGCCATTTGTATATTGCTAACCCGATGAGCCAGCCCAGCGTGGGGAAAAGGGCTGTAGATATCGAGAAGGCTACTGCCATCTTACCCGTATTAGCTATAAATTGTTTCAAATTTTTAGCTGGCATGAGTAGACTCAGGGAAAAAGCGACACCAAAATCGTCTACTGACAAGCCGAGCGACAACAGGGCGAGAGCGAGATAGTCCATTCTTCCACCTCTATACTTCTGGCTGAGCAAGTTTTATACATTGTTGAGAAAGTTAGAGGTTTGTCTATGAATTCTCATCGAAGGAAGATGCTTATCTATCATATTTTTGCTTTGCTCTTCACAGCGTATTTTTTGTCTGAGAAAACTTTTCATTTTAGTCGTGGTACGTAGTTCTGTGCGAGTTTTAGTATCTTGTCTCGTTCTTACTCTGGTAACGAGGCCCAATAATTTGGTCCTATGATCTTTGGGACTAGTCCCTGGAATGTGCGCTGGTCGAAGGACAGTAGGAAGCCTAGCCTGTATTGTTTCATTGCTATGATTGTGGTGGCGTCCGTATAGCTGAAGCCTTTTCTGCTATATTTTCTTTGAACAATACTAGTAGTTCCATTCGCAACATCCTGGAAAAAATTAGTTGCAGATCTTCCTTAGGAATCTGGTTCAGCTCTTTAGCAAGATCTTCCGGTATCTCTATTTTTGATTCTACCGTTTTCTCAATACTAATTTGTTCCTTTTTTGCAAGTTTAAACATTATTCCGAAGGAGGCTAACAGAAAAAAGCCAATTGCCCATATCGAAGAGACCAAAAATAGTGTTGTATTACTTAAAAGGCTGTTTTAGAGAAGCGCGTGCTTATGTTTCGCTGGGGCGAGCTAACGTAAAATCAAGTTGATAGACATATATATGACGAATGATGGGGAACAATACTACTCAAAGTGATATGCATTCCTGTAGACGGAATATTTATATACCCACTTCCTTGTATACATATCTGTGTCTACTGAAGTGCTATCTGTTAGGGTCAGGAGAGAGCTTAAGGAGGAAGCTTTGAAGCTGGGAATCGATGTTAGGAGTGTTATTGAGAGAGCTCTCGAGGAGGAGGTAAGAAGGGCGAAGAAGGAGAAGTTCAGGGAGTTGCTCGAGGAAGCCCTAAAGGGTTGCGACATAACGGTTGAAGAATGGGTTAGGGCAGTAAAGGAAACTAGGAGGGAACATTAATGGTTGAGTACCTGCTTGACGCCTCTGCACTTTATCCACTCATGTTGAAGATGAGGGATAAGCTTTTCGACTACTTAAACCTCTTTGCAGTGATGGATCTGACAGTATATGAGATTGGCAACGTGATTTGGAAGGAGAGTCGGGTAGGCAGGGTTAGGGCTCCTAAGGCTTTAGCGATAGCATTCGCAGAGGTATTTAGGGGAGTTAAGGTTGTCAGATTGGAGGACGGGGAAATAGCAGACGTCTTAGAGCTGGCTTTGGCGGAGGAAATAACCTTCTATGATGCGGCTTACCTGTACGCAGCTAGAAAGCTCCGCTTAAGGCTTGTGACCGAGGACTCGGATTTGAAAAAGTACCCAGAATCTGTAGGCTTAGAAGAGCTCGTTGCAGGGCTAGAGCGTTCGAGGCGTTAGTGGCTAAGGCGATTTAAAGGTGCGTGCCCGAGTATTGCGCCACAGAAAAGCTATAAAAAGTTCACCTGGGATTGGTGTTAACGAGGCTTTCTAAAAGAGGCCGGGTCAACTGTAATAATTAGAATGTGGGTGCTCCACCTAGTCGAAGGCTTTTTAGGAACACATTCTGTATTGCATGTGCAACTCCTCGTCGCGATAGTTATAGCAGTGTTGTTTAGGTGCCACTTTTGGATTAGCGCGAGACTACAAGACCCTAACCAGCTTTGTTCCTTCCAGGAATGAGAGCTCCTCCTTTGTAAGCAGGTGTATCTCGAAGGGGTACCACCATGGCACGCCTTTTTCCTCCATCACCTTCCATAGCTCGCTCAGTAGCCTGGATTTCTCCCGCGATGTTCTAGGAGGCTCTTCTAGGACAATTGCGATGTCTACATCGCTATCAACAGTTAGCTTGCCCTCTACCGCCGAGCCGAATACGTAGACCCCTGCACCCTCCCCAAAGACGGTTTTAACAGCTTCTACGAGTATTTCCAGGTAGTCCCTCCACTTTAAGAGCTCACGGAGCTTCCACGTCTGTATCTCGATGGCTAGATCCTCTCTAGGAAAAGACATTGTCCTCAATCACCTCTATCAGTTTAAAAAGATTTTCAACTACCCTAACAGCCTCAGAAGCGTCCTCCTTCACATAGACCCCAGCTAGGTACCTAGAACCCGTATAAGCTTCTTCAAGGGCTCTTAACTCTTCCCTATTTTCATCAACAAAGTTTTGAACCCTTCTGGCTAGCTCTGGCTTCCCGAAGCTTTCGATGGTCTTCAACTAGGTTCCAAGGAACTCTCTGAGCTGGTGGCTCCGCGGAGTGAATCCCAGGATTCTAAGCAGAAGGGCTTTCAAGCGTAGCTGGGTTGCCTGCTCACACATAAACATGAACTAAATCGTAGCTCTCTAGGGCACGAAAAGTATACTCGTAAAACTTCCTGCTACGTTTTTGCATTACCTCTACAAGACTCATGGAACTCATTCTACCTCACACAGCATAAATATGCAATATAATTTGATATTTACACGTTTAATAATTTACTCAAGAATAAGGACTCTACCTTGATTTTAATAGTACTTAGGACAAAACGAGTTTTAGAGAAAAAGAAAAAATATTTTTTAGGGTTTTATGGTTTCAGCCACATCATTCCTACTATTCTTCCGTCCTTCACGAGTTCCGCTTTTATTCCCCATGGTCCTACCCAGTATGCGCCCAGAGCTAAGGTGCTTAGGTCGACGTCTTCCCAGATATTACCTACGACCTCGTTGTCGACTACTATCTCTGTGTGCTTGATTCCCCACGGGTTTGTCCAGCTATGTCCCTTGGATGCCTTGGAGAGGGTTTCCTTGAGTTTTGCCTCTACTTGTTCCCTTGGCACGCTCTCTGTCATGTAGTAGGCGTAGTGCCTTGGCCCGAATTTCCAGCCCCACTTTGGCATGGGCATCAAGTATTATGTTGACTGACTGGTTAATAAATCTTTTGGCTGACCGTCTGGCCAGTCAGATACCTCAGAACCATTAAAAACCTGTGCAAAAGTATTAGAGAAAAAGCAAGGACAAGTAGACTCAAAGCGCGCGCTCGTTGTCGATTCTTCTGGGAACATACTTGGGGAAGTAGTTCTGCCAGACCTGCTTGCATTGCCGGAAGACAAGTGGGGCATGTCGTTGGCATTCGCGCCGCTCAAAAAGCCCGAAGTAGTCAGCGAGGATACGCCTCTAAAGGAACTTATTGAGAAAATGGTTGAAACAGGAAAAAGCCACTTCCTAGTCATGAATGATGAAGGAAAAATCTCCGGCTGTGTTTCGTGGATTATCCTCTTGACGAGGCTTGACGAGGTTATTAAAAGCAGAGGAGAAAAAAGACCGTGATTTGTCGGTTTAAAATGTTCTAAAACTATAACATTTATGTAATAGTTTTGGAATAGTTTTTATGATGGAAAACTTGCTTCCTCCAAGCGGCGATGAAAGAGAATGGATATTGCGGGAACATTTACAACGCTTAGTACTTTATGCTATGGCACGCAGCGGTTTATACGCGAAATATACTCTTCAAGGTGGGACAGCTTTGCGCTTAGTTTATGGTTCTCCTAGACTGTCACTGGATCTAGACTTTACCTTTGAGGGAGACATAAATGTGGCTGTTAAAGATTCAGAGGAAATCAGGAATCAAGTAGAGAGATTACTTGCTTCCGAAAACATTAAGGTACGTGTGTCGGGTTCCAAGTTGGATGTTGCCGGGGGCTTCTACAGGTATTTCCTTGTATTTGATACGCAGAGACTTCTAGGTCGAAAGACAAGGATAAAGGTAGAAGTTCTTCGTAGAAGGTATAGTTCCGAATACTATGAGTTGAAAACTGTAGGAGTGAGTTTCCCCTCTTTGACAGTGGTAGGTGTAAGGGTAAAGAGGCTCGGGTGCATCCTGGCTGACAAGGTGTGCTCCCTTGCAGGTGGCTGGCACAAGGGCTTTATAAGGTGGCGAGACGTGTTTGATATTTATTGGGCTAGGGAGAAGGGGGCAACCCTAGACAAGGGTTATCTATTTGAGAAATTTGGGAGCTATGTTGAGCGCCCCGATGATCTATTAGGTGCTACGAACTTTATTCGGGGAATCCTTGAGAAAAAAGATTACAAACGCGTAGTGGACGAGCTCTCCAGGCTTCTGAACCCTTCGCTTGTTGACTACGTTCTTGTGGAGAAATACTTGCTTGCCACACTTGATGTGCTAGGTGAAGCTGTCGAGGTGCTTGGGAATGAGGCTAAGTGAGTGGGTAAAACTAGTGGAGGAACTCAAAGAAAAAGGATACAAAGTGATCCACGTGAGTGCTCTTCGTTCAATGACTGGGCTTGGCGATGCTTCGCTAAATGTGGCGCTCTGGAGGCTCCAGAGGTTGGGGCTCGTCCATAGGGTTGCTAGGGGCTGGGTATGCCTAGGCAAGTGTGAAGTATGGGAGGTTGTAAGGACAGCTTTCCCCTCGGGCTACATATCGATGGAGTGGGCTCTACACTACCACGAAATTATTGATCAGCCCTCACATGTAGTCACTGTTGTCTGGCTGGGAAAACCCAGAAAAGTAAAAAGCCATGTCTACACGTTCGAGTTGCACAAGATAAGCAAGAAACTTTACTTTGGATTCGATACAGGCAAAATGATTGCAGAGCCTGAAAAAGCCCTATTAGACACAATATACCTCCGGGGCTACGTCCCACCAGAACTCAACCTAGATCTCCTAGACCTTGAAAAACTTGTAAGATATGCAGAACGGTTCCCAAGAAAAACAAAGATATCGATAAAATCGCTAAGTTTGTACTAATGAATTTTTACCAGCAAGCTCCTTTCTTCTCTTAAGAATTAGTGCAATCAGTGAGAGTGCTAAGAGCATAGCTGTTAAAATGTATAAATAATTTTGATGAGAATATGCTGATACTTCCGAGGAAGAAGTAACTTTTTCCATTAGAAGCTCTGTTTCTCTTAATAAATTGTTAGCTCCCTCAATGTCTCCATATTCAACTTTGAAACTAGCTTCATGAAGCATGTTGACGGCTTGCTGTAAGAGTTGCTGGTTTTCTTTACTCAAGGTGCTTTTGTTTATTTTTTGCACTAAATCTGATGACTTCCTGATTTTATCTAGCAGGGACAATGTTTGATTTATCAGGTGTGAATACAAAGTTATTTCTTCTTCAGATTTCTTTACCATTTCCGCTGATTTGTTAAAGTTAAAGGTGCTAGCATATTGCAGAGCTATATTTAAATTATTTGTAATATTCTGATGCAGTTTCCTTAGAGCTACAGTTATCGATTTGTTGCTAAACATATTTAGGGTTTCATTTAGTGTCTGAATTTTTTTGATATAAGCCTTATAAGTTGTCATATTTTCATTCAATTTTTCCATGATCTTAATAGATTCAATGAAGTCGTTGTTTTCAAATTTGTAGATTGCTAATTCAAAAAACCTATTTGCTTGAGGACTTTCAGGAAGCATAGATATTCTACGTTGATTTTCATATTCTAGGATTTCATGCAGAGCTCTGCTTCGTTGAGTATCGGCAGAAGAAATCACAATTAATGCAACGTCATAGGGCGCCAGCGGCAGAATTAATTCCTTTGGAAGCTCTTTAGTAAAATATCCCTGTTTTATCTCCCCATTAACTATTGTGTAAATTGTAATGTTCTCTCTCACAAGTTTATTATAGTTTTCAAGAGAAACAGTTGTATTTAGCGTGTCTCTTCCAATGTTTGTCACAATTATCCCTACACTCTTGTCAGGAGAAAGCCAAGCACTTGCAAATACTGAATCCGAATAAAAGGGTTTCACATTCACTCCAGTGTAAGGTATCTTTTCAGCTCCTGGAATTATGATCTTAGGATTAGGATTTACCATTGGTTGCGGTAGCATAGTTCCTTCCACTAGGTAATAATAAGCATATTTTGTTCTCGCCTCTACAATCCTTCTGCTGTATTCGAGAAGTCTTCGGTCATATAGATTAAGATTATAAGGTTTTCCAGAACCCTGAGGATCGGCATCTATCATTGGAATATCACCCCAAATGAGAGATAAAGCAAGACCCCTAAGATAGAATAGAGAATCTCTTCCATCAATCAGTAGAAGACTTGAAAAAAGTAACATGTGATCATGGTAAACAGCATGCCATAAAGGAATGTATGTATTTAGAGAGGCATTGTAAAAGATGCCAAAATCTATTCCTAGGGGGTCTAGCCCCCCAATGGCTTCGTCGTTTGCTATGTCAATGAATGGCATGTATGTCTCGACCATCCATTCAGAACCTATGCTTCCGTCTGGGTAAACCTTTTTTATTCCTTCTCTTACAGCCGAGTATATTTTTAAGAAATTGTTTGCCCACCAGTTGCCTCCACCCTTTGGAAGCGTATCCCCATAATTTATCCATGGCATAGGTGGTCCTCCATCTAGCTGTATAACGTCCATTCCACGTGTTGACAGTTCCAGTGTAATGTTTAGAATTTTATTCATCCAGAAATCTGTAGGGGCCATCATTATACCGACTTGCTTTACGACGATCCCGGAATTATTGTGAATAAACCAAGTGGAAGTATAAAGATTTCCATATCTGTCCCTCGGTGCATGCTTGGTTGCTTCTTGCCATCCAGAAGCATTAAGGCTATAACAATTTACCGCTGGAACCGGAGTCATAACTCTCCCTCCTTTCCTGTGCGCTCCTATGATCGCCGAATCAAAAGAGTCCCATCCTTCAGTTGGAGGAAAATAATCTGGAATTGAAACCCCAAAGCCATTCTTTTCCCATCCTCTCCACCACATAACCGGGGTCGAGTTGTAAAAATTCTTGAAGGCTTCGACTGTTGGTGGCAGATTGTAATAGGGACCGTTCCATCCAGATGAAAATCTTTCCCAATATCGCGTAAAGAAATCTATCACAGGACCACTTTTTCTGAGCCAGCTCGGCGTGTCTTTATTTTTAGACAAGGTGCGAGAAGCCCACCACTGTTTGCTCGACCATTCCTTATAGATTTGAGATGCATCATACCAATCTCCGGAGAATATGCCAATAACTACGCTGTAGGGGAGCTTGACTTTTGCTTGATTCTCAAAAGATAATACATGTGTATTTATTAACCAGGCGCTATTACCATCGGAAGTCCGAGAAAATGTAAATTTTTTAACGTATGTACCAGTTGTATCATAGTCACCGAGATAAAGACCGCTCTTTGGATTAGAAGCATAATAAGCTACAAATTGCATGTTGAGGAAGCCTGAAGGATAGTAAGGAGTAGAATATGCTTTTCCCTCTTTTAAGTTCCTTGCAGGATTTTTGAGCAAGATACCGGACCAAGAGGGAACAACTAAGTAGTCTCCATCTTTTTCGTCAGAAATTTGGTCTATCCCAGGGATGATTGGAAAATGAACATTTTCAATTATAACATTGTCATTATTTGTAAACTCAAGGAACCAATAGGTCAAATTGGAGTTACTTGGTACATATACCGACACATTTACATTTACGTTAAACCTCCTATCCTCATGTGTTGAACTTAAATCTCTCCAACTAAGATAAAGAAGTATTCCAGTATTATTTATAACATACCGATATCTGATGTCAGCCTTTCTCCCAAGAAGAGCGGCGTACCAATTTATAGGCTCATACCAATATTCTAAAGCAAAAAGCCCAATATCGACGCTTTCTTTTTTCCTTACAAAGTCTACACCTCTAACTTTATCTTTGATAGAATATATGCCTCCACCCGTGTTATTTCCTAGAGTAATAGCTATCTCTATAAACCTGTTTCCAATAAAAATTATGTTCTCTTTTACCTTTATGTATACATCGCTAGATGTACCTGGATTATTTATGTTTGAGTCCGCAAGACCTGAAAGAGTGAAGAAAATCTGAAACAAAACTAGAAATAGCAGGAACAAAGAAGACCCTTTCTGACGAAACGTAGATTTTAGAAAAGGAGGCTTATTTCTCATATTTCTAATCTTTTTAAACTTACCTTTATTTATTTCGTAGAAAATTATTTAATACACGCTAGGGCTATACAATCCATAACCTCGAGGGTTAAAATTATCGTTGCCACTTAAGAAATTTTTCTTACAGAAAACAAAATAAATCTCCTCTCCGTAGCTTTTCTGGCACTTATGAAACAAGAAAAAGTCGTTCACATTGTTACCGTGGGGACGAGCATTGTTAGGAACATAGCGCAAAATGCTTCTGGACAAAGCGTCTCCGGCGAGGTTTTAGAGAAATTCAAGAGGTGGGCTCAGGCTTCTCCCAGGAGCAGAGAGGACGCTGAAGCAGGCGAGAGGGCTTGTAGCGGCTGCGAGGAGTTCGAGGCTGGGCTGAGGGTTCTCGCCAGCAAGCCTTATGAGGTGAGCGCTGAGCTTAACGCTATGAGGTCTTACCTTGAGGAGGGAATGGTCGACGCCGTTGTGCTTCTTTCGTCTGATACTGGCGTGTCTGAGTTCTCTGCGAGGCTTCTTGAGGCTTATCTCTCCTCGGAGGGGAAACAAGTAGAAACAATTAGGGTGCCGGGCCTCGGCCTGGACTTTCAGGAGGGTCTGATTAACCTAGTGGACACGGTTGCAGGCGTTGTGGCAAGGTATAGAGGTCTAGGTTACAGGGCATGGATAAACCTTACGGGGGGCTTCAAGCTGGAGGCGGCTGTCCTGTATCTCGTCTCCTGTCTGTCTAGGCTGGGCGTCGAGAAGGCCTACTATATACATGAGGCCATGAGGAGCACTGTGGAGGTCCCAGCTATACCTGTAAAGCTTGAGGACTCCCTGCTGAGAACTGTCGAGCGGCTAGGCGAACAAGAGGTCGAACTAGAGGAGGCACGTAAAAGGATAGGCGAAGAGATGCTAGACGTCCTCCTTAGGAGCGGGCTTGTCGAAAGGAGTGGCACAACTGTGAGGATAAGGAAGTGGGTCTTGCATTTGGCGAGAGGCTTCTAGCAGTGAAATATCGCTTGGTAAGGCCGTGAACACTAAAAATTGTAATTTTCCAGGATTTCTTCTATCCTTTCCCGTGTCTTTCTCCACCCTTTGACTTTTTTCTTCTTCATCTCGTCGAGGTAACTATACAGCTTGTTTCTGTCAACTATTTCTAGGAGGCCTGGCAACATCTCAGACAAAAGAGGATAACCGAAATAACCGCATCCTAGGTCTCAGCGATTTTTAGCAATTTTCCTTTTAGCACTTTTCTCAGCGGGAAACTCGCTTTTTATTATTGACTAGGGTTATATAAAAAGATAACCTTAGTCAACTTTTTTCCTATTCGTAACTGTCCTCACTTGCGATATAGATTCTTGCGGGCTGATATATTGATGTGCATTACCAAAAATGAATACTTTTTCAAGCTAGCTATGACATCAACCCCATAAAAGTAAGTAAAGCCCATTCTCAAAAAGCTCGATCTACCTCAAAATTTATTTCCGAAATTTATTATGCATATGGTGATGATTTGAGGTATCAAGTAGAGGTCGAGTTTCACAAGGATTATGTCAGGGTGGAGGGCGACAAGATATTTGTGGGTCTCAAGTCGAGGCCGGAGAGGGGAGAGGCAAACGTGGAGCTTATTAAGAAGCTTGCAAAGTACTTTGGGGTTAGATCTTCTCAGGTAAAAATTGTTTCTGGCTGGAAGTCTAGGACAAAAATAGTAGAGATTGAGAGTATAGAAGAAAAGGCTTAGGAGAGAGTATACAAGCATAGAATTGCATCCTGTCTATCTCTTTTAGCTTTTCATTGACTATGTTCTTAATATTGCCATGATTGTCAGATTTGAAGAATAACGTTGCGGAGATAAAAAATCACAAGCATGATACTTTAGAGTATAATGATTTGGAGTATGTTATTTGTTGAGAGAAAAGGATTAGGAGTACTACATTAAGCCTTGAGAAACAACAAGCTGGAACTATTTCTTGCACACTAGGATGCGCAGCTTTACATTTCAGCCTGAAGAAAACATCATACCCTATTGTTTAACAGATATTGAGGAAGACATTGAGAAAATAAAGCCTAGAGTAGAAAGAGCTTTAGGCTTTTTCATGTAGCCAGCATGCGACATAGTGGCCGGGCTCGACTTCTACAAGTGGCGGCTCGGCTGTCCTGCATTTTTCTGTGGCGAATGGGCACCTGGGGTGGAACCTGCATCCCTTTGGTATGTCTATTGGCGATGGAGGCTCGCCCTGGATTGCTAGTCTCTGCCTGGTTTTTGCATATTTGGGGTCGGGTATGGGGATTGAGCTCAGTAGGAACTTTGTGTATGGGTGCAGGGGGTTCTCGAATATTCTATCTGATGGCCCTAGCTCGACGATTTTTCCTAGATACATTACTCCTATCCTGTGGCTCATGTATTTGACTACTCCTATGTCGTGGGATATGAAGAGGTAGGATATCTTCCTTTCTCTCTGTATGTCTTTAAGCATGTTTAGTATAGATGCCTGCACAGAGACGTCTAGGGAAGATGTCGGCTCGTCTAGGACTATGAAGCTTGGGCTCAGGGTGAGCGCCCTGAGGATAGCTATTCTCTGTTTTTGTCCACCGCTGAGCTCGTGGGGGTACCTGTATAGGTGCTCCCTTCCCAGACCAACGCTTTCTAGTTGCTTTACAATGTATTCTTCGGGGTCTCCGACCGGGATATTGTGTTCGAAGAGTGGCTCAGAGAGTATCTCGAAAATTGTCATCCTGGGGTTTAGAGATGTGTTGGGGTCTTGGAAGACTATCTGGGCATTCCTCCTGAACTGTTTTAACTCTTCGCCCCTGAGGGACAAGACGTCTTTTCCATTGAATAATATTTTTCCAGAGGTGGGCTCTAGGAGGCGTATAACGGTTCTGCCTAGTGTCGACTTTCCGCACCCGCTTTCACCAACGAGTCCAAGGGTTTCGCCCTGGCTTATAGTGAAGTCGACGCCGTCTACGGCTTTGACAGTCTTGAATAGGGAGCCTCTTACCTTGAAGTGTTTCTTCAGGTTTTCAACCCGTATAAGTTCCGACATTTTCTCACCTCTTTGCATGTAGCCAGCAGTGAACAACGTGACCGTTACCGAGATCTATTCTGGGAGGGTCTTCCCTTCTGCAGATCTCCATAGCGAAGGGGCATCGGGGGGCGAAGGGGCAACCAGGCTTCATGTCTATCAGGTTGGGAACGGTGCCCGGTATTGATTCTAGCCTCTCGATTCGTTTCAATGGGTTTGGGACGGCCCTTAAGAGGAGTTGGGTGTAGGGGTGCATTGGTGCCTCGAATATAGTGTTTACGTCTGCTGTTTCGGCTATTCTGCCTCCATACATGACATAAACCCTGTCTGCTGTCTCTGCTACCACTCCTAGATTGTGTGTGATCAAGAGGAGGCTCATCTTGTACTTCTCTTTCAGCCCCCTCAACAGGTCTAGGATCTGCGCCTGAACCGTTACGTCTAGGTTTGTTGTCGGCTCGTCTGCAATTAGGAGCCTCGGCTTGTTTGATATAGCAGTGGCAATAACTACTCTTTGCCTCATCCCCCCGCTAAGCTCGTGTGGATAGTTCTTGACCCTGACCTCGGGGTTCGGGATCAATACGTCTCGGAGCAGTTGGACAGCCTCTTGATAAGCCTCGTCCTTAGTTATTGGTCTATGCTCAAGAATGGTTTCAGCTATGTGGTCTCCTGCAGTGTATAGTGGGTCTAGTGAGCTTGAGGGGTCCTGGAATATGTAGGCAATCTCGTTTCCCCTTATTTCCCTGATCTCTTCTGGCGACAGCTTTATCAGGTCGACAATTGTCCCGTCTCTCTTCCTGAACAATGCTTGTCCAGTCTCAATGCGCCCAGGGGGATCTATCAAGCCTGTAATCGCCTTTGTGAAAACAGACTTCCCACAGCCCGTCTCTCCTACGAGGGCCACTGTTTCCCCTTCGAACACGTCTAGGTAGGCCTGCGAGACAGCGTGTACAACGCCTGCATACGTGTAGAACCTCACCGAGAGGTCTCTTACCGCTAATACCTGGTTTTTGGGCAAAGTGCTACTCATTTTCTCACCTCTATCTTGGCTTTTAACTCTATTGAGCGCCTAGTCTTCGGGTCGAAGACGTCCCTCAGAGCGTCTCCCACTAGGTTCCATCCAAGAGATATTAGTAGCAATGCTGTCCCGGCCTCTATTACTATCCACCAGCTTCTCTCCGGGAAGTACTGGCCCGCCTGTGAAATAATGAGGCCCAGATCGGGGACAGGTGGCTGGGGACCCAAACCCAGGAACGATAATGCCGCAGAGCTAAGCGTCGCAGTCGCAAAATCGAATGTAACCATGACTAAGAGTGGAGACATGATGTTGGGGAAAATGTGCCTGGTAAGTATCTTCCACGTTGAAAGCCCCAGAGCCTTTGCGGCCTCTATGAAGCCTTGTTCCTTTACTGATAGGACGGAGCCTCTCACAACCCTTGCGTATGGGGGCCACCAAACGAGTATAAGTGCGAGGAAGACAGAAAGCAAGTTTGCGAGGTTGGGCGCGTCCTTGGGGTTAAGGGCAAATAGGGAAGCAACTATGCTTGTTGCCGTTGGGTTTGCCATCAGGAAGTCTCTAAGCGAGAGCCGGAGCGTTAAGCTGAATGCTATAGCCAGGATTAGCCCTGGGAAAGCAAGCATCATGTCGGTAAACCTCATTAGGATTTCGTCTACTAGTCCTCCGAAATAACCCGAGACTAGGCCTATCACAATGCCTATAAGAGAGCTTGTCACAACAATTATTATGCTCATAACAAGGGCTATCCTGAAACCCCTTACCACTAGGCTTAAAACGTCTCTTCCATACTGGTCTGTACCAAACATTGGCAGACCTTCACAGTCCCCAAAACACGGTGGATGAGGCAACTTTCCAGCTAGCTCGGGCTTGTTGAGTATCGGGTATACGTCGTACGGTTCCCATGCAATAAAGGGGCCGAATATCGCTAGAAAAAGTGTAATGACAACAAGGGCTAGACCGGTGAGCCCTATCCTGGAAGCAGTGAAGACATAGACGGAGAGCTTTGTCTCAACGAGTTTGGACCTGTTCTTTTCGAGCCATCCCGGGCTTATCTTTTCCCTTAGACCTGCATATTTGTCTATAAGCCAGCTTCCAAAACGGTAAACAGGGTTCATACTTCTCGACCTCTAGTATCTCACCCGGGGATCAATCAAGGCGTAAATGAGGTCTACTATGAGATTCATGACAATGTATATTATCGAGAACAGGAATGTTCCAGCAATGATTATCGGGAAGTTAAGCCTAGTTATCCCCTGATACATGTAGAGCCCCATTCCAGGAATATTGAAGACAGTCTCAGCTATAATTGCCCCGGTAAGTAGCCCGGCAAAATCAAGTCCAAGAATGGTTACTATTGGTGCAAAGGCGTTCTTCAAAGCGTGGCGCCATATCCGCTGGTTTGTCAGCCCCCTAGCCTTTGCAAAAAGAATTGACTCTGATGTTAAGGCGTCGAGAAGACTGTTCCTCACTATTCTGGCAATAAATCCACCTGACAGCAGGCCAAGAGCCAGTCCTGGAAGCCACATTCTTACCACCGTATCGGAAACAACACTAAATTCGCCACACATTGGGGCGCCGAAAATGGGGACCTGCCCAACTGCCCATACCACGTAGCCCAGCACCGGCACTGTGTCCCTTATAGAGTCTAGGCGGGCGGCACATGAAAGAGAATAGAACGGTACTCCAGCGAGCAAAGAGGCTCTGACATATACGTAGAAGGCGAGTATCAAGAAGTAGTATAGCACGAAGGCTGGAATAGAGCTACCGAACAATGCAAATATTCTTACAAAAAAGTCGATGACGCTGTCCTTCTTTGCGGCGGCAACTATGCCTAGAGGTATCCCTATTGCGACTGTAAACAGCATCCCAAAAATCGCCAGCTCGACTGTTATGGGGAATCTCTGTGCCACTTGCTGGACAACTGGGGTTCCGCGAACCGGGTCTATAAGTGTGCCACTCAGCAACTTTTCAACCAGGAAGGCGAATTGCTCGTACCAGGGCGCGTCGAACTTGTATTCCTTTTTTAGCTTGTCGAGGGTTGATGGATCCATGAGTTTTTCTCCTACCCATGCCCTGACGGGGTCAGTGGGTATGACGTATGCAATTAGGTAAGTTATCAGCAACGCCCCTATCACGCTGGGCAGAAAGGTCAGCAGTCTCCTTAAGAGATAACTTCCTAGTCCCATTTTTCAACTCACCAAAAAAGAAAAATAGTTTTTTAAGTTTTTAGGGCTTGAATCCGTATAGTTGTTGCCATAATGTAGCGTTCCAGTAGTATGGGTTGTATTTTAGAAGGATGTAGCTGTCTTCCTTGTAATCTGCAACATAGTATGGACCAGTTGATACAGGCTTTGTTGAAAGTAGCTTGAATGTCGGGTCATCTTCGCCTACACCCACATATTTAGCCCACGCCGCGGGGTTTCTACCATTGTTTGAGTCCGCTAGAGCCGCCTGGTAGTTGTTTCCAAGAGCATACTGCATCGGTATGACCGAGCCGACGCCTGTGACGAATATCTGGAGTATTGGGACGTAGGGGAAGCGTAGCTTGAACTTTACTACGCCCGCTGTCGGCCCGCTGTACTTGAAGAAGCTTAGTAGCTCGTTTAGGCTGTGGATCTCTGCAGACTTGCCCATGTAGAATGTTACTAGCCCGTTTGTCTTTGCTAGGTTGTCTAGCTCGCTCTCCGTCATAACGCTTGAAGCATTAACGTCAATATAGCTGTCGATCATCCATTGGGGCCCTCCTGGCAGGTTTAATCTAACTGCGCGCCACACGCTGAAGAGCGCGTCTACAGCTGTAATGGGGTAGGTCTTGTTATTCCACGGGTCGTATGCCTTGACGTTGCCCCTCATCACGAAGTAGAGCTCCGTAAGATCCTTGCTGAAGGCCCACGCGGCTGAAAGCTCTGGGATAGGCTCTGTATCTTCCTTCCACATCGTGACTAGCTTTCCATAGATGTGCCAGAATATTTCCCAGCCAAAGCTCTCGTAGGACTTTGCCGGGTCAAATGTGTCCGGCCAGCCGATGTCTCCTAAAACCATTGTTTCTGGACTGTTCTTGACGCCTGCCACACCAGTGTCTGCGACTGGCGCGTTGGGATCCTCCCATACCAAGTCGTATCTAGCAAACGTGGCTACAGGATAATACATGTCGTGTACCCATGATCCATAGTTTTCACCCGTGATTTGCTGCCCTAAGATGAGTAACGTTGCCTGCTTATTGAAATAGATCGTTGCCGCTTGGAGTACTGCTTCCCTGATAATTGGGTCTACTATTCTCTGGGCAACCTTGCATAAGGCGCTTAGTGCAACGTCTTTAAGCCCGCCAGTTCCAAGAGAGACCATGTTTACTGAGCCTTCCCAGTTGTTTTTTGTTTTATCCCAGTCAACCACGTAGCCAATAGTGATTATTGGCTTGTTTGTTGGACCCGTGTATTTCGCGCCGGTACCCTTCTCGCCGGCAACAACTATGAACTTCTCAGTCTCTACAGTCATGTTTACGTTTGCAAGATACTTTCCAACGTCTCCGGGAGCCACGTTGCTATTGACCTCTAGATTCTTGAACTCTGCGCCTCCCCAAACGAATGGCATCAAATAGTCGTCTGGGTCGAAGTAGTCGGGGATCCATCCTAGAAGCATGACTTGGTACTGGAAGTGGTCTACGAGGTCGAGGTACTTTGGCCACGAGTAGGACTCAACAGTCACTTTGAATCCTAGCTGGCCCCATGACTGCTGGAGAAGTGTCGCTATTTGCTGGCGCGCAGTGTTGCCCTCGTTATAGATAATGGTTATAACGTACTTGGTTGGGTCGAAGCCTTTAGCCTTAAGCTGGGACATTATCTGTTGCGCCTTATTCATGTCGTACTCATACTTGTTTATGCCGAACTCCGTATAGCCAGGCATCCCCTTGGGTATTATAGTGTAGAGCCTCGTGTATAGGCCCCCAAACACCTGTTTCAGTATGACGTCGTAGGGCACAGCATATGCCAGCGCCTGTCTAACCTCCGGAATATTGAGGGGTTCCTTCATGGGGTTAAGTCCTACATACTGAATTGTAAGTTGTGGCTTGTCTGGTCTCCTCACAAGGTGCAGGGTAAAATTACCAACCCTTGTATTGTTTACATCAGGCCATCTCGCCGGGGTTACAACAGCTATATCAAATACCCCAGTTTTATACATGTTAATTCTTGTTCCCTCATCGTTGACAATTACGTAGAGTATTTGCTTGTGGAAGGGTCTAGCCTGTGCAACTGGTCCCGTGGGTGTGGGACCCTTTGGAAGCAAAACTATTACTGCAACAATTAGAAGTATCGTAGCAATGATTATGGCGTATAAGGTATTTTTATTTAAGCCTTTGGATTTTGTTGTTTGCACACATTAAAGGATAAGAATAACTATTTAAAGTATTATCATTGACAAAGTACTAGCTATCTTTAAAGATTTTTTATTAAATAAAGAAGTCGTAAATAAATTCTTGAACAATTCCCTTCAGGAGAAGATGCATATATGTCAAATTCCTTGAAACAACCGTTTTAATTCCTTTGAGTAATTTAGCTATCCTTTATAAGTTTATTTCTTTACTTTTTTATTTGGTTTTAAAGATAGAAATCACATGAATTATAAACGTTCAAAAGTTAGGGCAAGCCTAAAACAGCTAGTTGAAAATATCTCGTTGCGTTTTGAACCTTGCAGTTTAAAGGGGAAAATGCAAAAGACATGGGCAATACATGGTGAGTATGCTCAAATTTTTGTAAGACAAGATTATCATGTATTATTTACTCATGACTGGATCAATAGGTCGACAGGCAACTATGGATGCGCCTATCTTGTAAGATTCGAGGAGCCAAGCGAGGTTGAGGGTTCTTTCTGGGATTTTCTACACAACCGGAGTTACAAGGCAAGAGTTTGGACGAGTAGTCTGCATGTATTTTACGATGTAAAAAAGGAAAGAGTTGTCCTAGTGGATCCCATCGTTTCGGGTTCCCTAAAGAGTGGGGGTCTAGTGGATCATGATGGGGCTCCTATAGACCTAGATGGAAAAGAGCATTTCCTTTTAGGTGAATTCTGGCTTGCTGGACTTGGAGGGAAGCTAAGGATATATGAGGCTTGGGAAGGAAACCAGGCCACAATTGTTGGCTATTTGGGTTCAAGGGTTGAGCCGAGGTTCTCGGGAAAAGCCTTCAATGCCAGTGTTTTCAATCTTAGGTATCTTTGGGCTGAGTACTTTTTCTCGCGCCTAGTTCATCCTCTTAGTGGCTTAGCTGAGGTCTCCATAGATTCCTCGATAACCTACAATTACGACTTCCAGTCCGAAGATGTCTCCGCTAAAAACATTGACTGGCCCGTGTCACTTATCTTCAAGGGATTCCGCGCGATTGGAGAAGTAAAAAACTACTTTTTTGGCGAGACACCTTTCGGGAACGAAATGAAGATGCTTGTGGTGACAAGCGCTTCCTGGACGGGAGACAGGGGAACAAAGGGACTCATCTATCTCCCTCTAATTAATGGATATCTGTATGGACATATGCGTTTCTATAGAATAGGCGAAGACCTTATAGCAGGTACCTCTCATCTTGACCAATTTCCCGTAGAGTCTTGGAGCGGATACTCTCTACTTGCGAGGAAAATTTTTATAGAAATGGCCTCGATCCGAGGGTTAAACGTAAAGGAAAGATTTTCCTATTTATATAACAGGGAGGGCCCAATATTTGAAGATAATCATCCAAGGTTGCATTCAGGCTATGCCAGCCTCATAAGAAAACACAGCTAGAAGACATGCAGTGAGATTTAACTAGCCGATGCTTGGCCTTATCCATATGCTGTATATAAATGTCTCGGAGAGAGTGCTACAAAAGATTAGCACGTGGAAGAAGGTCTGGCTCCCCTACGTCCTTTATACAAGCCGCCACACCCCAAAATATGTTTACCTCTTTGACTGCGTATTTTCAAGTAAACTAAGGAACGACTCATTGAGCCTCTTATTGTCTAGACGGATAGAGAAAAGGTACCTGGCAAGCTCTGAAAATATTCCCTATAAGTTTCCCCTCTACCCTGACAAGGATTGCCAAAGAGATGTTCTAGAATATCTTACAAATATGTATAGAGAACAGCCGCTCCAAATTCATCCAAATGTTTCTTTTGAACAAACTGACTACTTGGCCGTAAGAATGCTAGGCGTCCCAAGCGCTATGAGAAAATTAGAGGAGTATTTCAGGCAATTCTCAAAGAGAAGTCCTTTGCAAGGAATCTTGAACGATATCAAGAATATGGAACTCGAGCATAAAGGAGTCGTATACTCTTTGTTTGTTTTTGATGGAAAAACGACATATCATGTTGTTGGTGAAAAATTGATACAAATGAAGATTCTAGAAAAATATTTGACAGGGGGACAGGTTTTGGAGCAACTTTTCCCTTAAAAGGGAACGCTCAATGGCGCGCGCTACGCTCAGTCAAGCGTCTAAATTGAACTAAAAAATATAAATACTTCTTTCTCGGAAATATACACATGCGTAGATACGTATTCCTAAAGGTTAAAGGTGGTGTTGGCGGCTCATCGCTAGCACTCTCGCTTGGAAAGTTTCTAGCGCTAAGAGGTTCAAAAGTCTTAATTGTGGACGCGGATCCAGTAAGCACAATATCTGAGCTTGTTGGACACAAGGCTAAGGGCATTATTCAGGCTGTAAAAGAAAATCTTGACTATAGGACATCACTGAAGACAATTGATACTGGAACCGGATCTCTGACTGTTTTGAGGATATATAGTGAAAGGATTCCCCTTGAAGTAGAGAAGAGAGACTTTTTGTCTTTTAAAGACAAGTTCTCCGAGACATATATGAGAGCTCTTAATATTGAAGACTTTGATTATGTTATTGTAGACCATGAGGCAGCCCTGTCTCACGAAGATCCATTATTCTCTATTGAAAGAAAAATTTTCCACGAGACATACAAGGGGATCCCAGAAGAGATAATAATGGTTCTCGAGCCGACCCCAGTGTCTCTGAGCTCTACAAAGAGGTATATTGACGCATTAAAGACAAAAGAACAGCTACTGTTTTCGGCCGTCTTAGTTAACAAGGTTCCCGTAGACGAAGCAATTGTGGCAAGGGCTAGAGAGATACTGGAGGAAGCCATGGAGTATAGTGGTGCCAAGGTAGGCGCGCTTATCCCTATTATTAATGACTATGTTCTCTATAAACCCGGGGCTTTCACGCTTTACCCGGTTCCCGTAGGCGTCATGGAAATAGCGCTAGCCTTGGAAAGAAACAAAAAGATAATGTATACCCCTTCGCATCTAGACGCCTTAAAGAAAGCAGTTTATATGAGGTCCACTTTGCTTATTGAGACAGACTCTTCCAATATTCTTAAATGCATACAGGAGATACTAGATGTTCCAAAGAGAATATACTCTGAGGAATTCAAGGCCTTAATTTTCTCAACACAGAGATTCTCGACCCTAATAGCAGAATCAACCTATGTTGACTACTATGCAACAACATATTCCTATGAAGCAACCAAGCTAAAAACGGGAAGCGTTGAAGAAGTTATAAGACTTGCCAAAAAGCTAGCACAGGACTTCATTAAAGAGATTGAGGCAGACGATACAGAAAAAGTTATACTAATCGCAAGTACAAACGACCTCGAACCCATATACCCCTCACAAGAGGCACCCCAGCTCTCTAGGGCATTTTGGAAGGAGTTCCTAGAAAGCCTTAAGCATGGAACAAAAAATGCTTCTATAGTCCTCCTATGTGAGCCTATTGGAGCACAGTGCCAAGCATTGAGGGGACTGGTAGATATAGCTATACGTTCAGACTACAAGGAGGGGGTTCCAAAATGCACAGTTCTCCAATCAAAGATCCCTGGCTAGAAACATGAAGAGAATAATAAATTACCTCGTCTTTTTTTCGCCTTTCCTCGCGGCACTAATAGCAACTTATCTTACCCTCGGTGACGTTTGGCTGGTGTGGCTTGCATATGGAGTTTGGCTAGCGACGTTTACGGGTTTCTTCGTATTTCTAAACTACACACTTGTGACACTTCGATACAGAAAGTATGATACAAGGTACGTGGGGAAACCCCTAAACCTTAGGATTGCGGCCTTTGTCACGTCATTTAATGAGGATCCAGGTATTATTAAGGATACGCTTCTCTCAGTTAAGGCCGCACTTAAGGGTAGAGGCGACGTGTATCTTTTGGACGACTCGACTAGGCCCGAGATAGTCAAAGAAATGGAGGAATTTTGTAAAGTTAATGGTATATACTATATTCATAGGACTGACCGTAGAGGCTTTAAGGCTGGAGCCATAAACAATGCCCTAAGGCTTGTTGGAGAAAAGTACGACCTCATAGCTATATTCGACGCTGACCAGCGTCCAACCTCAGGCTTCTTTGATGCCGTAATCCCATTCTTTAGAGACGAGAATGTCGCATTTGTCCAGGTTCCTCAAAAATACACCGAGACAGACTCCTATGTCTCTCAGGGCGCAAAGTTCCAACAGGAACCCTTCCTAAGGATAATAATGCGCGGGAGAAGCGGGTCGTCGGCTTTTTCCCTGGGTTCTGGCACGGTTTTCCGGGCAAGCGTCCTGAAGGAAGTCGGGGGCATGGACGAGTCAAGCATAACTGAGGACGTGGCAACCTCTGTAAAGATTCACTCCACGAAATATCTCTCCCCCTACCTGGATGAGGAGCTTATCTGGTATGGAGAGCCGCCTCCAGACGCTTCTGCATATGTACAGCAACAGAGCAGATGGTCTTTTGGCTATTTCCAGCTTACACCTAACCTCTTAAATATGAACCTCGACATTCAGGTCTTCTTTGACTATGCTGCTGGCTTTTATTATTGGCTGAAAGAGGGCATCCTTACATTGTTCGAAATAATTGCACCAATATTCTTCCTATTGTTAAGGAGACCCTACATCAAGCTTGACCCGTTCCTTTATGCCGTTGTCTACTTTCCCTATTTGTTCTTCTCGACGGCTATATTCACCCATAGCATACGGAGAAAAACCTATGGTCTTAGGGGCTTCCTGCTCCACCAGTTCGCAGAATACATAGCCTTCTTCGGGTTAACGGTCTCATTTTTCTCCTGGCTTGCTAGGCGTAAACGTCCATTCAAGGTGACCCCGAAAGGCAGAGGGAGAAGAGCCTTCGGCGTCATTATACCACACGTTTTCATTGACATTCTCTTGCTTTTATCGATATTTGCTGGTGTTGCGTGGTACCCATCTGCACCAATGATTCTGCAAGCCGCGATACTCGTAAACCTCTTCTGGGCTGTTTGGCACTACTTCTTCTTGACGGGCTCGATAATAGTTGCACTCTCGGTTCCAAGAGAAAGAGAAGAAGCAAGATACGTTGAGAAAATAAAGAAATAAAAAGAAAACTCTTCCCGCTAAGCCGTTCAGGCTTGGTCAAGATTTTTGAGGTAGTCTATGTTTTCCCTCTCAGAGGGGTCGGGCTCTTTTACCGAGAACCATTCGTCGAGTATTTCTTTGGCTACCTCTTCTGAGAGTAGCCTCGCGCTTAGCGCTAGAACGTTGGCATCGTTCCAAAGCCTTGCGCCTCTTGCGTTCTTTGCATCTGTGCATAGCGCTGCTCTTATTCCCTTTACCTTGTTGGCCGCTATGCTTACACCTGTCCCCGTATAGCACATAACTATGCCGGTGTCGGCCTTGCCAGATGCTACTAGCTGTGCGACTTCCTGCCCGACCTTTGGCCATGGATAAGGCTTGCCTGTCAGAGCCGAGCCGACCAGGATTACTTCGTGCCCCCTCTTTTTCAGCTCCTGGACTATGAAGGATACAATAGAGTAGTTGTCGTCGGAGCCAAAAGCTACCCTCATCACTTAGACGTATAGTTTTCCTCATTTATAGCCTTTACTCCGAAACTAATGACTAAATTTTAGCCGAGTGTTTTCTCTATTATTTTTCCTCCAAGCCTCTTCGCGAGCTCAAATATCTTTGCCTCCACACTTGAAACTATTTCTCGCAGTCTCTCGTTGGTTTTAGCCTCCGAGTAGATCCTGAGCTTTGGCTCTGTACCACTCCTCCTTACTAGCAACCAGGACCCGTCTGGATACTCGTACCTAAATCCATCAATGTCGATGATTCTAGCCGGCTCGCCTAGGAGACCTTTAAGCTCTTCTACCAGCTCTTCATAAAGCTTGTCCCGTATCTCTTCGGGGTCCAGAATATAGCTTCTCCTGTCCCATGGATAGTCTGGGATATTTTCTTCCTCTAGCAACTTTGAGAGAGGCTTCCCGGTTTCAACCATGTTCTTTAGTATTATTGCTACCTGTAGGACGCCGTCGACCCAGTGTCCCCAGGAGGGGAGGATAAGCTTCCAAGGCTCGCATGCCACAGCAACGTTGCCGGGCCCTAGCTGCTTTACACGTTCATGGGTCTTTCCTAGGGGATACCTCTCCAGCCTTCCGCCGTGCCTCTCTACGACTTCGTCTAGAGCCATTCCAGTATCAATGCTTGCTATAACATGGCCAGGCTTGTCCTCGAGCGCCAAGTTTGCATAGTATGCTAGTAGCCTGTCCAGCTTTATGTATCCACTCTGGGTGTCAAGAACTGCAAGCCTGTCCCCGTCCCCGTCGTGTGCCAGGATAATTGATGCATTTACCACGCTGGCAATCCCAGAGTACTGTTCTAGCACGTCTTTCCTGGGCTCAGGTAAACGTGCCGGGAAATGGCCGTCTGGGTTACAGTTCATGGTTATAGGCTTAGCCCCCATCATCCGGGCTATCCTAGGCGAGACGTCAAAGGTAGCGCCATTTGCACAGTCGATAATTATTATGGGTCTCCAGGTAGTCCTTGACGGGGCAAATCTTTCTAAAAGCTCTGTAATGTATTCCTCGACGACTAGGCTGTCTTGGGAAAACCTCCCGACCTCTCGCCAGGAAACAGGCCAAAAGCTTTCATCAAGTAAGAGCTCGATTTTCTCCTCGAGATCCAGCGTAGACTCAAAGCCGTCAGGCGTGTATAGCTTAAAGCCGTTATACTCGGGAGGATTATGGCTAGCTGTTACACTTATGCCTAGGCTTTTCCTCCTTGAAGCGGCGAAGCCAGCTATGGGTGTTGGGGCGAGCCCAACCTCATACACGTCTATCCCAGAGGATAACATCCCCAATGCTAATCCATACATTACAAGGTGGCTCGTGTTCCTAGAATCATACACGATGTGACTCGTCTTAGAAATGCCTAGATTTCCCAGTACAAGCCCCACGCGGTAAAGCAAAATAGGGTCTAGCTCGTCGGGAAACCTTAGCCGGACACCTGCTGTCCCAAATATCCTCACAAAACATGTATAACAAGTGCCTGATTTTAGTCTTCCGGTCGAGCCGCCATGGAGGATCAAAAGGGCCGCTCTATCAAGTCAACCTTTTACGGACGCAGGAAGACTAAAATTCTTGAAGAGAGGAGCTCATAGGCCACACTCTTTTTATCCACGCGACCTTGTCGAAGTCCTTGTCCTCAGAGACAATCTGAGTAGCTCCTGTCTTCTCCATTGTAGCTATGTGGAGGGCATCAGAGGGCTTAAAGCCGTAATTGACTAGATATTTTTCCGCCCTGTAAAGATCCTCAGCCTCAAGGGGAACAACCTCTACAAAGGGTAATATCACATGCCTTAAAAACTCAAAAGTCTCAGAGTAGGGGACACCATATCTCCGCGAGATATAAAGAGTCTCATCCAGGACGATCACATTTAACACTAGCTCCTCTTGGATCAAATTCCCCCAGAGCTCTTCCAGTGGCTTTCTCCTCTCACCTCGCAAAGTGTTTAAGTAGACAATGAAGTTCGCATCAATGAACGCTCTCATCGTACTCATCCTCTATAGACAGCCTAGCGAGCTCTCCTGGTAACGGCTCCCTAGCCCCCAGCGCTCGCAACTTCTCTTCGTGTTGCTTTAGATACTCAAATACCTCTTCGAGCGAAGGCATGCCTCTGAGCAGTATGCCCTCTGGTCTAAGCTCAATGGTTACAATGCCGCCCTCCTTGATGCCGTACCTTTCTCTAATTATCTTCGGGATCAGCACCTGTCCTTTCGGCCCAACTTTTATCCTTAGTTCTACCATATGTTTCCAAAAGTAATAACAAAGTATAACCTTTATGTTTTTCTCTTTTTTTGCTTTAACGCTTTGTATGTGAAAATATACATAAAATAAAAAGTCTAAATAAAAGGTTTAAAACAGGCCGTGCCAAATTTATGAGAGTAGTTGTTGAGCAACTGAGGGTGTTATCAAGCCTGTAATCGCCTTTGTGAAAACAGACTTCCCACAGCCCGTCTCTCCTACGAGGGCCACTGTTTCCCCTTCGAACACGCCTAGGTAGGCCTGCAGTAGATCGTGCAGTGAAGTTCTATCGGTATGTTTGGATTGTACACGCTGTTTCAAGAGAACGATCTAACATTTGCATGAACTAGGAGAGTAAAGACGACACTATCACTCGAAGAAAAGTCCAGATAATTTGGTTTAATTTTATAGGATATTTGGAGGTCCGTTTTTACTCCTATCGTGTGCTTTAATAATCATTTAAGTTTTTTCAGAGAGCTTCCAAGCAAAACTTTAGCTAATAGTTCTAGAAAGCAAGTTACTGAAAACCTTTTTATACTCTCTGGAGTAATTAAGGTGAAGAGTATGAGTGAGAAAGTGAAAACAAGCCTGTTTATAAATCGAGCTCTATGGGAGGAGTTTAAGCTCAAAGTGGGAAGCCGTGTTGGGCTGAGAGCTTTGAGCAGAGCTGTGGAAGAACTTCTAGAGGATGAGGTTGCCGAGCTAGTGGTAGCAGAAGAGCTCTCAAAAATGGTAGAGGCCTCAATACTGATGAAAGTCAAGCCTGTAAAGCCCAAGGTTCCCACTGACGCTAGCAAGGCTATAAAGGAGCTGAGGGAGAGAGAAAATGAAAAACCCAATAGTATACCTTGATTCCAGCACAATCGTTAAACGTTACGTAGAAGAAGCTGGTAGCGAGGTTGCCCTTGATGTATACAACTCAGCATTGGCTGGCAACCTAACTCTTTCGTTTTCAGCCTGGAATATTGGGGAGGTGCTGGGTGTTATAGACAGGTATCGAAGAAGAGGGTGGTTGGACGAGGAAAGCTATGTAGCTGCAAGGATGATGTTTATCGGAGAAACTATGAGATTGTTGAAGCTTGGAGCATTGATCCTTGTGCCTATCCGAGTGAGACTACTCGCAGAGGCTTGGAGACTCCTCGAAAAATACCACATCTACCTGGCAGACGCACTTCAAGTGGTTTCAGCTAAATACATAAGGGCAATAAAGATCTATACAGGGGACAAGAGTCTTCACTGTGTAGCTCAAGCAGAAGGGCTTCATAGTGTCATGCTCAAGTGAAAATAGTGAATTCACAGGCTCTACAAGCACTAAGAAATCATTCCATTAGATACAAATTCTACTAACTATGCCTTCTTGTACCATGAGATAGCAAATATTAGAAAAAGACTTTAAAAATAACCAAGGGAGAAGAAAAGAATTCATAAAGAAGGCGCGCTCTCCTCGTATAAATATTTTTAGCACGTACTGGACAACTGTTGAAATTTTTAAAAACTGTTGAAAACAAAAAAATCTTTTTACCTTTAAAGCTTCTCGCAGGTTAAAAGGGAGGAGGTGGTGGGGGAGGTACAGTCGGAGCCGTCTTTCTTGTTGGCAGTACAATGTTTGCTATGGCGAAGATAGCTAATACTAATCCTAGAACCAAAAACATTGGGTTCCCCGCCATTGAGAGACCTGACGCTGTTGCGGGGGTATATTCATATCGCAATGTATTCGTATCGCTTATGAACTTGATGTTTTTTGCCTCTTTTGGCAAGTTAATAGTTGAGGTAATTATCATTCTCGTGTCTGTTGTAACCATCCCAGCATAAGTGAATACTAGGATGTTACCCGTCTGGGCTGAAAGTGTTACCTTCTGCTTTTCACTTGCAATCTTCATTTCCCAGTAATCCTTCTTGTATACTGCGGCACCCTTTATAATGTATTTAGCAATGATCCTGTTGTTTGCCTCGTCGACCTGAATATTGAGATTTGTTATCTCGACATCAGTTCTTTTTGATTTGAAGAGCCTAGTTAGCATGCTTAGCATTGGGTACTGTTGTCTAAAGCTGGCGAAGGCAGTTGCAGACATGCTTATAACTTCCTCAACGTATGCATCCCCATTTTCCGCAATATTGTAGGTAGCCTTGTCTTCCATCTCTAAGACCGCTAATGGCTGAACCTGTGCCCACGTGGTAAAGCCATCTAATAGGATTATCGCGAGGAGCATTAATATTAGAATAGACACGTACCTTCTCATTTTTATCACCCCAGCCTAAACGTTTGAATGATAGATTCACATGTATTTAACATGTTCTGGTCGAAGACCTGGTAAAATATGATAAAGCCGTAACCCTGATAGTCGAAGTACCTTGCAACTATAATAAAGTTTTGACCACTGAAACTAAACTGATATGCCACTGCGTCAGCCTGGACACCTGATACTGACACCTTTTGTTCCTTTAAGACTTTCAAGTCACCCTGCTGGCTCATAGCGCTCTCAAAATAACTTCTCAACTCCTGTCTGTTGACGCCTTGAACCCACAAGACAACGATCAGGGCTTGGTCTTGATAGTCAAAGTCGACCTCGTATGATCCATGCTGGGAAACAGTCCAGCCCTTCGGATACGACATGCTCCACCTTGGCGAAGGGTTTGTATATTGTAGAGACCCACCTGTGCTAGGCTGGCCCGGCGAGCCTGAAGACGAGCCTTGTGATGGACTCTCAGACATACCAGAGGGTAGCTTTATCCCCCACCTCGCAAGTGTGTCTGGCGGCAAGGGTTCAAGCTCAGGAGGAGTTATACCTAAAGCCTGAAAACCCTTAATATCTACTACATAGTGTGGACCATTTATAGCTTGTTTTAACACTTTTACCCCTACCTGTACAGCCTCCTCAAATGAAACCTTTTCATTTAGCGTAGTTGTCTCTATCGGTATTATTTGTCCACTTTGTGGTAGCACTACAACTGTGAAGGCATGACCTGGCATAAGGACTACGTATGCGTCGAGACCCTGAGCGATAGCCAGCGAGGCAAAGAATATTGCCGTGTCTAGACACGTCCCCGCCCTGTCCCTAATCACATCCCTCGGATACTTTACATACTGTGAAACCTGTCCTGTCCAAAATGCCTGTGGCTCTGTCTTATATGATATTTCGTTGTAGACAGAGAGCTCCCACATTCCTGACAAGCTTTTTAGGGCTTCCTCATCAGAAAGTGCTGCACCTGCGCCTCCAGCCAGCTTGTTGCCCATGTCTGCGTATTCCCTAACAACGGGGTCTGTGGGTGTTACAAATGCGGCTATTAGGGGATAGTTGCTGAATATGTCGTAGAACGTTCCGGTGTTTTCCTCTGGAGAGAGACTTGTAAATACAAAGTCATGTGCCCCGAGAATCTCTATTGGTTTACTCTCAGTTATCTCCTTTTGGGCTCCCCTAGCATCGACATAGGTAATCTTGATGTTGACCTTTGAAGGGGTAGATGTCGTCAACTTGGCAACCTCGCTGGAAACAATTGGGTAGTAGAGGTTTACAACAGTGCTTCCCGGCAACAGGACAGGGTATTTTCCGCCCTCAACCCAGTCAGAATATTTGTCAATAGAATAGGATATTTTCAAGTCATATATGGGTGATGTCCCGTTATTTGAAAGAATAACCTTTGCAACCCAGATGCCTAGCTCAGGTCTACCATATACCTTATACGCAGCGCTTATAATGTGTCTCGAGGTTAAGATTTTGTATTCTAGCTTTGGTTCGCCAGACGATCCTCCCGGTATGGGTATAAAGTATAGGGCGATTAGGAAAACTGCTAGCACTCCCAGAATTATGGACACAGTTCTTTTATCCAAATTTTCACCAAGCTTTCAGCGAGTATTTCTTCGCAAAACAATTATTTAAAAATTCTGCTAAATGTTGTATTTTATTTTCACTATTAATGGTGGTTTCCGTTTAAAATGTACTTATACATGCCTAGTATCTTGTACAATAAGTATCTCAGGTTAAATAATGAATATTCTCCTATCAACATTGTGATGTTGATAGTTCATAAAATCTAAGTTAAAAGTTTACTTTTAAGATAGCAGACCACACCATCCAGAAATATTTACGTACCCCCACCATAAACACATGAGCGGAAAAATCGAGCCTCTAAAATCACCGTCTTTGGAGTCCTTTAGAGAACACATAAAACGTTTCTGAGCTGCCTCAAAGGTTTGTCAACTTAGGGGGACGCATCTAGGGGACTATATGGTGTTTTCTGCATCTTGCCTCGTATGTTTCTGAGCCGCCTACGAGTACTCTTGGGCTGTCTCTTGGTGCAGGCTTGCCGTTTATGAGTCTCTGGGTCCTAGTGGCTGGTTTTCCGCAGACTTTGCATATTGCTGTCAAGCTTACAACTTTGTCCGCGTAGGCGAGCAACTTCATTGTTGTTTCGAAGGGTTCTCCCTTGAAGTCTAGGTTTAGAGCTGAGACAACTATCATTTTTTCTATGGCTAGCTTGTTGAGCTCGTCTGCCAGTATGGGTGGGAAGAACTGTGCCTCATCTATCCCTATAACGTCATAGTTTATGGTTGCGCGGGCTATTCTTTTTACTCCTTCCTCGTCGGGAGGAACAACCAAAGCGTTGATCTTTAGACCATTGTGTGATATGACGCTTGATGGGTGATACCTCGTGTCTATTGTTGGCTTGTATATTACGACTCTTCTGCCAGCGATCATTTGTCTTTCGATTCGCCTTATAAGCTCTGTAGTTTTTCCCGAAAACATGGGACCAGTTATTACTACCAGCATCACAACTAGTATGATCCAACAAAATTTATGCAAATCCCTTAAAAATAAGGGAAAACATCAATAAGTTTCCAGGTTTAGACCCAGGAGTCTTGCTATGCCTGATAGTTCCTCAGTGTGGTCACCTAAAACCAGTGCGTAGTGGTTTCCAAAGCTCCTATCCAATATTACTCTAGGCTGTGAAAGTTTGACCTTTACTTGTGTCCTGCAGTGCCTGTTACTCCATGGAGACTCTAGAATTGTGCCTGTAAATATTCGGAGAGTGTCTAGGTTAGGATTAACCCTGTATACTGTGACTTTTTCGCCTACGGGAAATTTTACCATTATTCCGACACCCCTGCCACTCTCGAAGTGGGTCATTAGAGAGTAGGACGAGATGAGAGGGGCCGTGCAATGGGCGAAGAGGACACTGTCTCCACTTATAATTGCGGGGTTAGCCATGAAGACTGGCTGACCAGTTGACCATTCGCCTAGAACCATGGAGACGAGAAGAGGAACATCTCCCTCGCAGGCTGCTGGAAAGCCCATGGTATTTAGAAGTGAAAGAGCGAGACAAGCGGTGGTGTCCAGTTCCTTTATAATGTCGAAGCATTTAATGGTCAAGCCGTCGAGGCTTTTTTCAGCTATAACTTGCTTGATGGCTAGGTACAACCTGTAGGCTTTCTGTATCTCGGACACTGGTATCTTTACTTCAAGTGCATTTTCTATTATTTCCCTGGGAACTTCTACTTCAGAGACAGAGTTGTAGGTTTTGACTAGTTCCTCTAGGGGGACCTCAACGAGTCCCGCCCCTAATCTCTTGTGTAGTGTTTCTGGCTCAACCTTGCTGTAGACAAGCCATGGGCTAATGCCACCTATCAGTCCAAGCCTTGCAACCCTTACCTTTTCATATGTCTTTTCTATGCGTCCAAGTTTCTCCAATAATTCCTGGATCTGCTGGGTGCCTTCCAGCTTTGCGACAGAGACATCTTTACCATTGTTTTTCAGGTATCCAACAGCCTCTATGACTGCTGGCAGGCTGTTGTACTCCTCGATGTATAGCAGGTAAAGGAGCTTTGTCTTCTTGGCCAACGAGATTATTGTGTCCTCTGTTCCCCCCGTAGCTACGAGGACAGCTCTTGTCAGACATTCCCTTGCGTTTTCTCCTGACGTTAGTACACCCTCGTATAAGGCTCCATCTAACTTTCGCAACACTGGGGCCAAATATTGTGACTCTAGCCTGTTGCCTTGTTCAACGCCAAGGCTAGAAGCCGCGATGCTTATGCAGGGCGACATGTGGAAAATATAGGGCTCAAACCTATAAAGCTTTATTTGTCACTGGGAATTTTCAAAAATTAGGTTGTCTTCGGTGCCTTCTGGAGAGCAACTCCTCCCATTAGCATTCCGATTTCCTCAAGTGTAAAGTCACTGGTTTTTCCTTGGGCTACAAGTTTGCCTTCGTACATCACGGCTATTCTGTCTGACAACTGGAGTATTTCCTCCAAATCTGCTGACACAAGTAAAACTGCTTTGCCAGCATTTCTTGCTTCTAGTAAGAGCTCCCTCACATATAGAGTGGAGGCTATATCCAGGCCCTTCGTTGGGTGGACAGCCACTATAAGGGACGACTCTCTGCTGAGCTCACGCCCCACGAGGAGCCTTTGCCTGTTTCCGCCGCTTAGACTCTTTGCTGGAGCAATAATACTTGGAGCAACGACATTAAACCTGGCTACTAGGTGTTCGGTATACCTTCTTACCTTCTCCCAGTCTATGCGGGACCCCTTTAGGAAAGAGGGCTCCCACTGACGGCCAATAATACTATTCTCCATGACCGTGAAGTCAAGTATCAACCCGTATCTCTCCCTGTCTCCCGGGATATGGGAGAGCCCACTCTTGTACATCTCTATAACGGACTTGTTTGTTACCTCTCTGCCATTTAGGTATACTTTGCCCTTTTCAATCTTCCTCAATCCTGTGACTGCCTCGATCAACTCGTTTTGCCCGTTTCCCTCTACCCCCGCAATGCCAAAGACTTCGCCGGCCCTTACCTCGAAAGATACCCCTTTAACCGCTGGAACCCCCATGTCGTTGTTTACCCATAACTCTTCGACTTTGAGAATAGTCTCTCCTGTAATGGTCCTGCGCTCAAGATGCGTCAAAGCTTCTAGGTCTACTTCTTTCCCAACCATTAGCTCGGCAAGTTTTTCCGGAGCAGCATCTCCTGTTTTAAGTTGTCCAGCAACGGCTCCTTTCCTCAGCACAACTATTCTATCGGTTATCTCGAGAGCCTCTTTTATCTTGTGAGTTATGAATACGACGGAGCCGCCTTGCTCCTTAAACCTCCTAACAAAGTTGAATAGCTCTGAGACCTCCATCGGCGTCAGGAAGGTTGTGGGCTCGTCGAGTATGAGAACATTTGTACCCCTGCTTAACGCCTTTATTATTTCTATTCTTTGTCTTTCTCCAAGCGACAAGCTTTCCACAGGAGTGTCTAGGGGTATCTTTAGGCCTAGCTTACTCGTGAGCTCCTCTATTTGTCGCCTTCCAAAGTCAAAATCTAGAGGTGTTAACGCCTGGAGAACGCTTTCGGAACCTTTTCCGGTTCCTAGGATTATGTTTTCTAGTGCAGTCATGTTTGGGACAAGTGTAAATACCTGGTGAACCATCGCTATGCCTCTGGCCAGGGCGTCTCTCGAAGAGGAAAACTTTACACGTTTTCCTTCTACATAGATTTCTCCCTTAGTGGGCCTGATGAAGCCCGACAGAATCTTCATTAGTGTGGACTTGCCGGCACCGTTTTCACCGAGAAGTCCCAATATTTCTCCTGGATAAATCTCTAAGTCGACACCCCTAAGCGCAACTGTTCCATCGGGGTATGTCTTGTGTATGTCCTTCATCACAACATAGGGCTCCTTCATTGCTAGTAGCATTGTTTCCCGAATATTTATTCTTTCTGTAGAAATCTTTTTAATTACAGAGAGAAATAATAGGGCGTACAATATGCAGAAGTTCAACCTTGATGTTCGTGGTGTGGCCGAGACATTAATAGCACTCCTCGCCGGGCTATTGGCATCCTCGATACTCATACTGTCCTACGGCTACGACCCTATCAAGGCGTTTTACTGGCTCTTTTATGGCGGCTTCGGAAGCCTAGAAAGCATTCTAGACACACTTGGATATGCTACACCACTCATGCTTACCGGTATCGCATTTGGGCTCTGTTTTAAGGGAGGAATGTTCAACGTCGGCGTCGAGGGGCAAGCATACATGGGAGCAATAGGAGCAATCATATTCGGCGGACTTGTTCCGAGGCTTCTCCCATTCTTGTCCCCCTTCTCCCTAATATTGGCACTGGCCGGATCTATGCTTCTTGGACTTGCCTGGGCACTGCCGCCTGCACTGCTCAAGGCTTATAGAGGAGTCCACGAAGTAATCTCCACAATAATGTTTAACTGGATAGCATACAACTTCGTAATGTTTCTTGTAAGGGGCCCACTCGTAAACCCATCCCGCCCAGAGATGTCTCTACCAGTAGTAGAAAACGCGAGGTTCAGCGTTGTTCCCGGGTCAGCCGTCCTAACAACCGCAATCCTGGCATCTATCTTTTCAGCTGTCTTGATACACCTCCTCCTAACGTTGACGAGGCTCGGCTTCGAGATAAGAATCACTGGCTCAAATATTGACGCAGCTAAATATTCCGGTATAAACTACAAAAACATCGTGATAACATCTTTTCTACTCTCTGGAGCCCTCAGTGGCTTGGCAGGTGGACTTGTAATCACTGGGAGGCCGCCTGTGTGGGCGCTCTACGGGACCCTTGGAAACATAATGAATGTCGGCTTTGACGGTATGGGTGTAGCTCTTATTGGCAGGAACCATCCACTAGCAACCATCTTGTCAGGGATATTTATTGGTGGACTATGGAATGGGAGCAGACTAATGGAGCCATACTCTGGTGTTTCTTCGGAGCTTAGCAGGGCAATTATAGGGCTGATTGTAATAGCTTTGTCTATACCCGAGCTATCAAAGAGGCTTTCCAGGATACTTCAGGGGTGATGCTATGATAAAGAAAAGCCTTGTCATAACAATTGTTGTCTTCGTTGCATTCCTCTTTTTACTTGAGTACGCCGGGATAAGCTCCTTGAAAATAATTGACACGGCGCTCCTAGCAATGACTCCACTGGCATTGGCAGCCATAGGCGAGGTCATCAACGAAAAAGCAGGCGTAACAAACATAGGGCTAGACGGTATACTCCTAATCGGCGCTACACTTGGGGTATACGGAGCCGAGCTGGCTGGAAACGGCTACATAGGGTTGCTTTTCGGCGCCTTGGCCGGTGCACTCATTGGATTTATACATGGAGTATTAAGCACATACGGAAGGGCCGACCAAGTAGTTGCAAGCATGGGAATCAACATTTTCGCGTATGGATTCGTCCCTTACTTCCTAATGGCAGTCTGGCACATGCCCGGCATACGTGTACCTCCGAAAGAGGTACTCGTACAGCTGTGGAATGTACCTCTAGGGAACTTTTACTTTGTGTTCAGCGAGCTAACTATCCTGGCCTTGCTTCTCGCATTCGTGTTCAACTGGCTGTTGCAGAAAACAGCCCTAGGCCTCTGGATAAGGGCCGCAGGCGAAAGCCCTGAGGCAATCGATGCTGCGGGAATAGACGTGCATAGGGTCAGGATACTGACAGCCACAATTGGCGGTCTCCTTGCCGGTCTGGGAGGCGCCTTTATGTCTCTTGTATGGTTCAAGGGAGTTGTCAAGGAGATCTCGGCTGGAAGAGGCTTCATTGCCTTGGCGTGTGTCGTGGCAAGCGGTTTAGACCCAATTCTAGCCACAGGCTTCGCATTTCTCTTCGGGTTCTCAGAGGCAGTAGCCTATACTTTTGCTGTCACGCCGGGGATAAAGGAGGCCATTCCATATTACTTTGTATTCATGATACCCTACATTGTTACACTTGTCGTTGTTGCAGTGATGATAGGGAAGCGGAGATTCCCGAGGGCGCTTGGGGTACCCTATAAGAAAGAGTAAAAAACTTCAGCGTAAGTCTTATAAAGTTTATTAAACAATATTATTTCTGTATGAAGAAAAGAAACGGCATAAAGACAATTTATGCAATAATTATTCTCGTCATCATTGTCGTTGCCGGCCTCGCTGCTTATATATTGACCCAGGGACCTGCCGGAGTCACTGCTAAGCCTAAAATAGCTGTAGTCTCAGACATCGGTGGCAGGGGGGACCTAAGCTTCAACGACATGGGCTTCAAAGGCGCAGAAGAGGCTGCCCGCGACTTTGGATGGGACATTATGGAGCTAATCAGCAAGACAGAGGCTGACTACATACCTAACCTTGAGACAGCCGCAAAGGACCCGAACACTAAGCTAATTGTGGGCGTAGGCTTCCTGCTTAGCGAGGCCCTAGCCCAGGTAGCAGTAAAGTATCCCGACAAGTATTTTGCAGGCATCGATACATATGCCCAAGACGTGGTTAAACAGAAGTATCCTGACAAGTACCCCTTGCCAAACCTCATCGACATAAAGTTTGAGGAGCACAAGGGAAGCGCGCTCGTAGGTGCACTTGCATGCCTCCTAGCCGTCAACTATGACTATCCACACGTAGGAATGGTTCTAGGAATTGAGATACCAGTCCTCTGGAAGTTCGAGATAGGCTACAAGTGGGGATGTAACTGGGCCATAGAATGGTACAAGCAGAAGTTCCCAGACCAGTATGCGTCAAAAATCAAGAACCCAGACAACATATTGGCCCAACCTGTTAAAGAGAGAGTCTTGTGGACCTACACGGGAACCTTTAGCGACATCACGAAGGGCTACGAAGCCGCAAAAGCAATGTATGCCAAAAAAGCCGTTGCTGTATACAACGTTGCAGGCCCACTTGGGCTCGGCATAAACCAGGCACTCGACGAAATAGCCAAGGCCAGAGGCCTCAACATGGGTCCACCATTCTGGATAGGGGTAGACGCTGACCAAGACTGGATCAACCCAGGCTTCGTGATTGCAAGCATGATGAAGAGGGTCGACAAAGGAGTATATTACGCTGCCTACCTAGTGCAGAAGGGCAAATTCAAGGACATAGCTATGAAAAACAACGGGATTCTTCTCCTAGGAGTCGGAACAAAGGTGGACGGCGAATCAATGGAGGGCATATCCGTCAGTACACTCAACGACCTAGATGAATTCATAAAAATGGGACAGGCGGCTGAACAATACGTAGGCAAGAAAGTCTTACCCATGGATCCAGAACAGATCAGGGCCAAGGTAAAGGCAATGAGGGACTCTGTACCACAGTGGGTATGGCAGGCGGTAAGCGAGCTAGAGGCACAGATACGTGAAGGCAAAGTACAGGTACCTCTCCCACAGACAGAGTCAGATGTAAAGGGTTGGAGAGAACAACTCGGATAAAAAAATATTTTTATTTTTTAATTTTTCTTAATTTATGAAATTTCCATGTCAGGCAAAGGCACCGTGAAGAGATTCTCAGCATCACAGGCATCCACCGAGGAGGGGCTCCAGTACCATATCAGGTGCAAGCCTGGAGACGTTGCGGAGTTTGTTCTTTTGCCAGGAGACCCTGAAAGAGTGCCGTGGATAGCTGGCTTCTGGGATGAACAAAGGGAAGTAGCCCGCCACCGCGAATATTTCACATACACTGGCAGATATAAGGGCGTCCCCGTCTCATGCACATCGACAGGCATCGGCGGGCCCGCCGCCGCTATCGCTGTAGAGGAGCTATTAAGGGTTGGGGCCTCGACATTTATAAGGGTCGGGACGACTGGCGCGATACAGCCAGACATCGAGGTGGGAGACATAATCATTGCTACTGGCGCCGTGAGGCTCGACGGCACAAGCAAGCAGTACGTGAGAGTCGAGTACCCGGCATTCGCGCACTTCGAAGTTGTCTCCGCCCTGATCCAGGCCGCAGAGTCCCTCGGAGCCAGGTACCACGTTGGCATAGTCGCTTCGACCGACTCCTTTTACACGGGCCAGGCGCGTCCAGGATACAGGCAGTACGAGCAGAGCTGGATGCGTGACCTCATCCCAGACCTGCAGAAAGCCGGGGTGCTGAGCTTCGAGATGGAGGCTTCAACCCTCTTTACCCTCTCGAACATCTATGGGGCTAGGGCTGGAGCTGTCCTGGCGGCCGTCGCAAATAGGATAAAAAACGAGCTGGTAGAGAACGCTGGCGTTGAGATGGCAATTAGGGTCGCAAACGAGGCTGTAAAGATTCTGCATGAGTGGGACCAAATCAAAGAAGCTCGGGGCAAAAAATACATGTATCCGGGACTCTTCTAGGCACTCTCGGCAATAAAAAAACTTTATTTTTTAGGGCCAAATATAAGGAAACAATGAGTGGAAAAGCTATCCGCCTCATATTGGGAGCTTTGCTAATCTATCTAGCTATAGGACTAGTATTGGTTTCTGGACAGCCCGTAGAAACACTTTACATAGAGGAGAGTGGGGTCCTAAGGGGCTTTATTTTCTTGCCTCTCTCCAGCGAGGGAGTGGTAGAGGTAAATCTCCCCTGTAGTGTCCCAACAGTTGCTGTTTACCCAGAGAAAGGTGTCCCAACATACACGCTTAGCGGTTCAACTCTACAAATATATGGGGACCCCAATACCAACGTAAACGTAACTTTCACATGTGACCTTGGAAATGGGTCTACGATTTCTCTAACCTTGCAACCCATAAACCAGAAACTTAACATCTATATTAGCCAGTTATATACCGTTCTAGGCATATATCCAACCCCAGACGTGATCTCCTACAAGCCGGGCTATGTGTACCTCGGCTTCGGAAACCTCTCAACAAGTCTACAGCTCGAGCTGGTGGAGACCGGGCTGCCGGGCGAAGGAAAGCCACCTGCACCATCACAAGCACCGACACCTACAAATGTTCCTCCAAAAATAGACTATACTCTCTGGATCCTTGTATTAGCCCTAGCACTGGCCGTAATCTTTTTAGGCTTTTTGCTTACTAGGAGAAACAAAAAGGCTCCCGAGACACTAGTTGAAGAGGACCAGTCAATCATCGACTACTTGAAGTCCGTGGGCGGGAAGGCCTATCTAAAGGAGATACGTGAAGCCCTCGGATTGCCGTCTACAACTGCCCTCAGGAGGATAAGAAGGCTTGAATCAATGGGCTTTGTCAAGACAGAGAAGACTCCTGGAGGTCTACTCGTTGTTCTGTTGAGGAAATAAGAAAATATTTATTATGCCAAAGCAATATTAACATGATGAGCCAAGTTGTACACGAGATAGTTGTTGGGGAAAAGCCTGAGGGTTCCTATACTCTTGATCTCATAAACATGCTTGGAAAGGGCGCACAGAGAGTAATCGTGAAAGCCCATGGGAGAAACATCTCGAAAGCAGTATATGTAACCGAGTGCGTTAGGCGCCTGACGGGGGACAAGATTGGCTACGGCAAGATAAAGATATATTCTACAGAGGTCGGCGAATTAAAAGAGGAAAAAAGCGTTCCAGTTATAGAAATAGAAGTCATAAACCTAGGAGTAAAGCCTCAGAGCTAGGGGCCACCTTTCCGTACGATATGTAGCCGGCCAACCTCATAGAAGCCTGCGCCCCAATTGTGTAGCGGCAAATTAGCCTTTTTCAGATCCCATCCACTCCTCTTCCCGAAAAAGCGCTCGTCAGCTCTGGCAGAGAGAACCTTGCCAAGATAGAATACCACGTCTTCCGTCTTTATGCTGGTGTATACACGGCACTCAACCACACCAATGGCTTCCTCTGCAACGGGGGCATCCACTTTTTCTCCCTTCCTGTAGCTGATAACCTTTGTCTTGTCCACGCTTCTACCAGAGACTGTTCCCGCGTAGTAGAGCTTCTCGAGCAACTGTAAAGGCAGAATGTTCACAGTGAATTCCCCATACGTGTCGATAAGCTCCCTTGTATAGCTATTGACATCAATGGCTACCCCCACTAGTGGAGGCTCCTCGCTGACAGGCGAGACCCAGCTAGCGGCCATAAAGTTGGCTTTCTCGCCTACCTTTCCGCTTCCAATGAGGTATGCCGGCCTAGGGTGAAGCAGGAGGTAAAAGGTTTCAACTTCCATCATGGCTTTTCACTAAATAGGTCTTTTTGGATCCTTATCAATATTTGCCTAGAAAATTTTTATATATTTTAAGAGTTCGAGCACGCTATATGAATTAGCCAATGCCCTGCAGTGCTTGCACTTCAAGAGGCATGCTTTCTATGTTTCCCAGAAAACTAGGATCAGACGCTCATCGTAGTTCAACAAAGACTTCACCTTTCATCAATTCATTTGCTCATTTTTGGTTTAATTTATTAGACGGGTATGGACTTCTTGAGTTTCGGGGCAAGATTGTGGCTAAATAGTGATGGGAACCTTTAAGACATTAAACTTAATACCCTGATGAGACAAAACAAGATTGTAGTGTATGAGTATAGGCGAGGCCGAGGAGAGCTCGTATATAGTTGCAAAGCTCTTGAATAGCCTGAAGGAGGTCTATACCTTTAAAGAGCTCGAGGAGATCCTGGACATGCCCAGCCAGCTTCTCTGGAGGTACACTACTTTTTCCCAGTTTCCCGAGAGGCAGACAGCGAAAAAGATACTTGACGCTATCCGTGAAAACAGGCTCATCGAGAAGGCCCTGAAGCAGGCCCTTTCCAGGGAGACAGGGGTAGCTGAAGAGTGGCGCCTCCTCTTTAACCCGAGGATATTGAACCTTGTGGGCTATCTTGCATGGAAGCATTTTAAGGACGACGAGGTCAATTTAGTCATGACGGCTGGGGAAAAGAATAGTGCCCTCGCGGTTGTTTTGGCAGAGTGGCTCTCGGCAGACGCTTGTGTAGCTACCGAGCATGCGTGGACAAGCTGGGGCAAGTTTTACTCCGCTCCCTACAACTCCTCTGAGAGAGAGGAGTATGTCTACCTACATGTCCCCAAGGAGGCTATAAAGAGGGACTCAAGGATACTCTTCGTTAAGGGCACAGCTAAAAACTTTGAGTCTTTGTCGGCCCTTTATAGCATAGCTGAGCAGGCAAAGGCTGTTCCCGTGGGGGGCCTAGTTGTATTGGCCTACACAGACAAGTGGACAGAGTTCACGGCTAAGACCGGCATAAAGAAGTTCTATGTCGTTGCAAGCCTCCGCGGTGGGCAACTTGTTGTAAGCATTTAATGTACAGAGCTTCTGCCTACTTTCAT
>Ga0272449_1000512_pt1 | contig 46020 bp, 32 predicted proteins | sample YNPCB0241_FD_198679 | JGI IMG/M metagenome (GOLD analysis project Ga0272449, IMG submission 198679) | Hot spring sediment microbial communities from Yellowstone National Park, WY, United States - YNP-CB-024-1 | ecosystem: Environmental > Aquatic > Thermal springs > Hot (42-90C) > Sediment...
GCCGTGCGTCGTCGCAAGCCGGAATCACCCCCGGCCCCCCAAGGGGCTCCGGAATGGGTACTCACCTATGGCGACATGATGTCGCTACTACTGACCTTCTTCGTACTTCTATTCTCAATGAGCGAGCTCAAGCGGGAAGAAAGCATACTCCTGCTGGAGTCGTTGCGACGCCGCTTCGGCAATGAGAGGGCACCGCTGAGCGTGATGCCTGGGGCTCACCGGCCGACGGCGGCACGAACGGAACGATATCCGAGCCTGGCCCGGGCCCGCCAGGAGCACACCCAAACCGGCGGCGATCGGGTGCGGGCTCCCTCCGGCGACTATCCCCGGGTCCAGACCATTCGCCCTAGTGCTCAGGTCATCGAAGGAGCTGTCGTTTTCTTCCCCCACGGCTCAGCAACTCTTTCCGAAGAGGGCCAGCGGGTCCTCCACCAGGTCCTGGAACAAATTGCCGGCAAACCGCAAAAGATCGAAGTTCGCGGCCACACTTCCTCCCTGCCCCTCCCTCCGGAATCCAAGTTCCGGGATCATCGGCAACTTGCTTTTGAGCGGGCCACCGTGGTCGCCGACTTTCTTGTATCCCTCGGGATTGAAAAGGAACGACTCCGAATCACCGTCGCCGGCCCCACCGAACCGCTTGCCCCCTCAACCCGCCCGGAATCTGCCTACCTCAACGACCGCGTAGAACTCCTCATTCTCGACGAACTGATCGACGACTTCTCAGTGCCGCAAGCAAGTCCCTCGTTTCCTCGCTAGTTCAGGCGATCCTCCCAAGGAAGAAATATCGGATAATCCAGCCTTTACCCCTGGCACAAAACACATTCCCGTCAGGACTTTAACCTCGCGAAATGATCGGAAAGGGACCTGCTTAAGGCACGTCCGCCTTCATCTAGGTGGGGAAATAGCAGGCCGTCCGGCATGACTCCTATTAACCGGAAGAAAAGCTTTTCGGGTTAATGGTGAACAAATTCGAATACATCGAATCTGGATTAGATACAAGCGTACAGCAATCTTGTCTTTACACTCCCCTTCCCTCCCGCCTACTCATGGTTGCCAGACGGAAGCCTTTCCTAAGAAGTTGAGGGGACGGAGTTTTTCACCGGATTTGTCCTTTCCTGCCACCGTTACCCTTTCACGGAGGCCCCATCCACCTTGATCGCCCAACTAGGGTGGAATCCCCAAGGCAAACCATGGCAAACTGCATTGGAGAACTGTAGTCCCTACAGAGAAACCTCGTCTCTCTGCCCTTGGGGATCACGATTTCCTTAAGAACTTCTCCTTGCCAGGAACCCACTCAGGAGTCCCTCACCCCAGGGAGCCTTGGAAGTTCGGGGACCTGGGCGTGCCCATGCCGGTTACCTGCCACCAAAGCAACTTGATGAGATACAAAGAGGACTGTTTTTCCCCGCAGTTTGTGCCTCGCGGATTTGCCAGCACTGCCAGGGAAATCCTCTATCAAGCCTCACTCAGGCGAAAGAAGCTGCGGCGAGCTTAGGGGGCTCGGGACAAGCCGAACTTTCCAGCACGTCGCCTTGCTTATAGAGATACCAGTGCACTTGCTGGTTGCGGGATTTTTGTTCCTGAGCGAAGTTTTGAATTACATTTTTCCAAATTTCCTCCCGATCCTCGATAAACGGGAAATTATATTCGGGGAGAAGAAGCTTAAGGAAATCCATCAAATACAGGGCCAGAAGCGCGCCCCGGGTCTGCCGAGCCCGAACCGTCATGAAAGATGCCACTGGATTGAAAAGTTGTAGAAAATTCTCATCGATTCTGCCCACGGCATATTCCAGTTGCGGCTCTTTTCGAATTCGCTCAATGGTCGCCTCCCAAGAGAGACGTTTTCTCGCCGACCCAAAGGCATCCTCGATGACCTCTACGATCTCGCGAGAAAACCAAGGGGTAAATGGCAGCCGGGTAGAGCAGAAGGCGTTTTCCAGTCGGCGGAACTGATAAACTGCCGGAAGAATCAAGGGATCGTCGAGAGCAACAACGCGGACCACTTGATCTCGCCATCGGCCGAGGGCACCGATGGTGCGGAAAACGTATACCGCAAACGTCAATCGGGCATTAGCCCCAGGATGAGGAGCAGCAAGATCAAGGGGACGGCTGTACATATTGGCAATATTATCGTACTGGGCAATGGCGTCTGCATCCGGCTCCGGCAAAACGTCCAAGTTTGCGGGATTAAACTCACGACATCGTAAACGGGCTAGCTTGCAAATGGGGATAAGCCGACTGAGGAGTCTTTCACACGGACGGACGATCTGACTGCCGATTCGCTCCAAATGTTCCCGGAGTTCCTCCCTAGCTCGCTCTCTTCGGGCCTGATAGCGACGCTGGACCTCTTCCTGGACCGCCCGAAGGGTTGCCTCTGCCTGCTCCTTGGCAGATCGGAGGGTAGCCTCGGCCTGTCGCTTGGCAGATTGGTAGGTGACCAGGGCGATAATGATATTGCCCACCAAACTCACGATCGCCGTGAGGACAGCACCGATGAGGGCTACTCCAGCCACAATGACCTCTGGACGGCTGTCGAGGACACTCTGAGCAAGTTCGGTGAAATCCATCATGAGAAGTGCTCCGACATTTCGCTGAGAGACGATGTCGGGGCAGACTGCTTCCTCTTCCTCTGCCCCTGGCTCCTATCGCTTTTGTAGCACCGGCATGCACCAGGACGGTGGCCTGGGTACTCCCTCTGCATGGCGAGGATCGGGTGAATATTTGGCCTTTTCCCCCGCAAGGGCTTATCGCCTACCCCAACTTCTTTATACGGATTTTTCCCGAAACTTGCGACAAGCCGGCCGCGGGGAAGGAAGAAAGGAGAAACCCGCAAGGCTCGGGCCTTTCGCAAAAGCTTCCCCGCGGAAAACCACTTTCCAGCCCCGGGAATCGCAATCCAAAAGAGGCAGATAGGGGAATCTCCCGAATCTTCGAACACCTAAAAACCCGCACTTTGTAAAAACGAGCATGGAGATCAAAGTGATTGGAGGCATCCCATGCCCTTCCTTGGGGGAAAAGAGATTATTTCCTCCCGATTTCCCTTTGCCCTCAGGCCAGCCGGGATAATCCCTCGCATAACCACAGGAGACTGACCAAAGCGTTTCCGGGTGTGATGTAGGATTCAGGCTACCAGATAGTTCAAGCCGGAGGGCAACCCGCAGTTTAGGGCCGGAATCCTGCAGCTAGTACCCCAGCACTTGGTCAGTATTTTCATTTTGGTCACCCTGCTTTGGAAAAATAAAACGTGCTGATGGCGATATTGCAAGCGGGTGATCCCGAGGGGAAAACTTTAGCGAAACGGGTGTGTGGGCTCAGGGAGCCGGCAGAAAGGCAATAGCGAGTTTTGACACCCAACGGGATTGGATCAGAGGAGATTGCCCATGTGTGTGCAACATTCGTGTAGCGGTTGCTTTAACCGGAGAGAGTGTCTCAAGTTGATGTCGGCGAGTACTGCCGGAGCAAGCGTGTGGCTGACGTCTGCCCGGGCAAGCCAACGCGAGGAAGGCCCGGCCCCCACCGACTATGTGGATCCTGCCAGCTTACGGCCGAAACCGGAAGTGCGGGTCATGGCCACCTTCTTGGAATTTCCTCGCCCTTATTGGCTGGGTTGGCCGGGGACGGCTTACGATCTGGATGCCCGCCAAGCGGAATTCCGGGCTGCTCTCGAGCAGTCGGCCCAAAAGCTGGGGATCCAGGCATACCTCGAACCTCGTCCCATTAATAACGAAGGTGACGTTCGGCAGTGGATTCAGAAAGTGAAAGGGGAAAAACCCCATGCCGTCCTTGTGATTCTCCAACATTTTGGCACGTGGGGATGGGCAAGCTTGGTCGGAAAGGAAGCGGGTGTACCTGTGATCATTTTTTCACCGATTGGCATGGCGTTTACGGGGCATGTGGCCGGTCCTGCCCGGATGGCCGGCGTCCACGTCATCTCCTCCTTGGAATGGTCCGCCGTGGAAAATGCCCTGCGAGCCGTGCGGGCCAAGCGGATGTTCGAGGAAACCCGGGTCCTTTGGATCCGCGGAAATGAGCATAGCGAAACCGTTGTGGAGCGACTCGGCACCAAGGTCCGAGCGATTCCCCGCGACACCTTCAATCAGGAATTCGATCGGCAACCGGTTACGGAGGAGGTCAGGGAACTAGCGGCTCAGTTGCGAAAGAACGCCCACGATATCGTAGAGCCGAACCAGGAGGATGCTTTAAACGCGATGCGGACCTATGTGACGGCCAAGCGACTCCTGGCCCGGGAAGAGGCCCATGCCCTTTCCATGGACTGCCTGGGCATGGTGGAGGCCAAACTCGTGCCCACCCCGCCATGTGCAGGCTGGACGTTCCTTCAGGATCAAGGGATCACAGCCGGCTGCGAGGCCGACCTTTATGGGGCTCTCTCGCTCATGCTTACCAGTTATTTCTTGGATCGACCGGGATTTATGAATGATCCGGTTCCGGAGACGGTGCATAACACCCTCATTGCCGCCCATTGTACGAGCGGGACGCGGATTGCCGGGTTCGACAAGCCGCCGGCTCCGTATGTCCTTCGGAATCATTCGGAGTCGGCCATCGGGGTAGCCATGCAGGTACTTTGGCCCGAGGGAGAACCCATCACTCTTGTGCGATTCACCGGTCCCCATGAATTAATCGTGGACACGGGGAAGGTGGTAGGCAACGTGCCGACCCCGCCGGCAGGGGGCTGCCGCACTTCGGTGGAAATTGCCATGGACGAGGTGGAGGATTGTCGGGATGTTCGAGGATTCCATCAGGTGGTCACCCTGGGGAACCACCGGGCAGCCCTGCGGGCTTTCTGTGATCTTTATGGGATCAAAATGACCCGCTCGCCACGCTTTTCTACTTTTGAGGGAGGTGCCGCATGAGAGGAAGAAACCTGGGAACCTTACAAGTAGCAAGCAGCCTAGCGTGGGCGATCTGTGTCTTTTTGGCGGGTGTAGAGCTGACGGGCCAAGAAGTGGAATTTTCCTCGCCCGGCCTTCCGCCTTCCAAAATGGATGCCGCCGGCCGCCTGGTTGAAGATTGGGGTTCGGTCGAGCTCCAAGTGGATGGATCCACTCTGGCCGAAGCCTCGCCGAAAGTGTTTCCCACGATGTTGGACGACTGCATTCCAGCCGCTTTGGCCCAGGTAGACCGCGGCCCAATCCGAGTCACATGGTTTGCCTACCGGGCACCAATCTTTCCAAGCGGGGTGGATGTGCTCACTGTCCGGTTAGAAGCCGCAGGTCGAGACCCGGTTCCGGCGTGGGTGAAGTTGCGACTTTCGGCCGAGGCAAAAATGGCACTCACCACGGCCAGGATTGGCAACCGGGTGGTCCTTTCGGTACCCCTGGAGACTTTCGCTCACGTACAAACCCGCGATTGGGGATATGTGAATGAAACAACGGCGATGCCCGGCTGGGCGAAGCCGGAAGGTCCGGCAGATCCGGCTTATGCCAACATTCGGGCTGGCATGGGCGGGGTGCCGATCCTCTACCGCTTCCGGGTCGAGCCGGGCAGCCAGGCAGTCGTCATTCTGGGGGTTTGCGAGAGCCATTACGATCGGGCAGGAATTCGGCCGGTGCTTTACGAAGTAGAAGGTGCTCGGCCGGAGGTCGTCGATCCTATTGCCCGATGGGGCCGACATCGGCCAGGAGCCCTTCCCTTCCGTGCCCGCGATGTCAATGGCGATGGTCAAATCGAAGTGGCCGCCCGACCACTTCCGGCCGCCAGGGACCGAAACCCGATCCTGAATGTCATTTGGGTCTTCCAAGGAAACAAAATCCCCACTCTTCCCCGCTTGATCTCGGGCGAAGTAAGCCAGACCGCCTGGCGGTACGTGGACGTCGGCGGGCAAAACGACCAAAGTTTCTACCTGGGTGGCCCCTTGGAATTCCCCGTGATGGTGCCTGCCACGGGAAGTCGCCAGCTAACCTTCCTGGTCGCCTGTCCGGGCAGCTCTGCCCCCGTGCCGGAAAGCACCGCTTGGACAGCCGATTCCCTCCGGCAGGCCGCTCGGGACGTCTGGCTTGCCTGGAGGCGATAGGACACCTGGCGAAAGCCCGGCCCTGGGTTGCCTAGAGTGGCCGGGACAAGGGTGCATCTATTGCGGGGATGTGCACCGAGTCTTTCCCCCAAGCCCCACGACCAGGCCCGAAAACCCCAAAAGCGAGAAGTTGCTCACCTTCTGCCCGGCTGAAGCAGGGTGCGAAGGCGAATCTCTGTTTTCGCGGAAAGCCGTAAGGCACAAGCAAAATACCGAGGCCGGTCTTTAGGAACCCAGGGAGGCACCTGCTGGCTCGGGGAAAAACATCGCCTCCATGAAAGCTTGGCGGAAAGCAGGTTCGGCCGCGAGATCGACGTGGAGGGTGCGGGCAGCAATCCATTGGGCAAGTTGACGGGCCTCCAGGCTGCCGGCTGCCCAAATAGCACCGGCCAGCGAGGTATTCCCCACAAATCGAATCCGCTCGGAGGGGATTTCCTTTGGCAAGAGGCCAATCGTTTGGGCATTTTCCGGCCGAAGATAGTTCCCAAATGCCCCTGCCACCCAAACGTGCTTTAGCTGAGTGGGCTCTACTCCAAATTGAGCACACAAGACGCGAATTCCTGCCCGAATTGCCCCTGCCGCCAGCTGCAGTTGCCGGACATCGTGCTGCGTGAGAAAGATCGGGTGTCCGGAGGCTGTCTGCTCCCCAGGGACCACGAGAAAAGCCGAGCGTCCTTCCACCGGAAGAACCCGAGTTTTGAGATTCGGGGAGAGGTCCGGAGGAAGTTCTCCAGGCTCGCGGAGTCGGCCCGTCCGATCTACTATTCCATGGCGGAGGAGTTCGGCCAGCAGATCGACCAACCCTGATCCACATATTCCGGCGGGTTTTTGCTGGCCAATCACCTGCCAGCCTAGCTCTCCGTCAAAGAACGTCATCCGTTCGATGGCCCCGGGTACTGCCCGCATCCCATGACGAATGCGAGCACCCTCGAAAGCAGGCCCCGCCGCCGTGGCAGCCGCATGCATCCTCCCCTCAAAAGCAAGCACAATCTCTCCGTTGGTGCCGATGTCGACAAGGAGCACCGGTCCCTCCTGTTCCCAAAGCCGCGTAGTGAGAATTCCCGCGACGATATCCCCTCCCACAAACCCGCCAATTATGGGGAAAATGTACATATGTCCATTCGGATGAATTTGAAACCCTGCATCCCGAGCCCGCACCTGCAACCCCCGAGAAAATACCGGCACATAGGGAGCCTCTCCCAAATTCGCTACCGGTAGGCCCAAAAGCAAGTGAAGCATCGTGGTATTACCGGAGCAGGTAACAACGAAGACCTCTTCCGGCCTGATACCAGCCATTTGGCATAAATGATTAATAAGATCGCTGCAGGCACTCACCACCCCTTCCTGTAAGGCGGCTAATCCCTCGGGATGCTCGCGGGTATACTGGATCCGCGAGATCACATCATCCCCAAACTGAATCTGGGGATTCATCCCCGTAGCCGTAGCTACTGGGCAACCGGCCACCAAATCGACCAAAGCAGCCACCAGGGTGGTGGTGCCAATATCGATGGCCACCCCAAAGTGCCGGTCGCAAGTATTGCCCAATTCAAGCTCAAGTAATGTAGGCACAGTGGCCCAATTTCCCGCGGTTTCCTGCTGAAGTGCACTTTCCCCCGTGACTCTTTGGAGGAAAGAGCCACCCGAGGGTAAATCCGGCCGAACTTGCCCTAAATCAAGCCTAGAGTTTCCTGACGGTACCTCTAACACGGCAGTGACCGATCCCCCACATTGAGCCAATTTGAGTGGCAATTGGCGAAGCAATTCGAGCGGTATCTGCAGACGACCAAGCTTGTGTTCTAGCCGGTCGACATCCGCCTGGGGATGCTCACGAGATGCCGGGGGCACTACAACGTGAACCTTTTGCACGGGGAGATGCTGTCCCCGGAGGGAAATGTCCCCATGGGCGGCCAGAATCTGTGCAGACGTATAGGCGAGACTAGAGGCTGGGATTTCCACCACCATGTCGGCGGTAATACGAAGTTGGCATCCCAACCGCCATCCTTCTTCAAGCTCCTCTGGAGTGAAAAAGGCTTTGTCGGCCGGAGTAAAAGGCACCTCAGGATGGCGAACGATTACCCGACAGCGGCCACAGTGGGCCTGTCCCCCACAAACCTGATCTAACGCTAACCCCGCCTGGGAGGCTGCCGCGGTAAGCAAACTTCCCTCGGGCACTAACACCCGCTTGCCGCTCGGTTCAAACCGCACCCAAAAGTGCCGTTGTGTGGAAGGATCCATCGGAGGGCCTAAGCGATTGTGAGTAATGATGTATAAAGAAGAAACTTCTTAAGCCGGGGACGGGAGGCTTACTTCTTTTAGAACCTCGATAAACTTCTGCATCGCTGGGGTAAATACCTTGCGGTGATGATGGATGATTCCAATCGGTCGGACCAACTCGTCCGGGACTAACCGGGCTGCATGCAGCGAACGTGTCGCTACTTCTCGCCGAACGGTAGGCTCCGGCAAGATACTTATTCCAACTTCCACCTCCACCGCCTGCTTGATGGTCTCGATATTATCGAAAGCCATCACCACCCGAACAGTCACATTGTGCTCCCGAAGATATCGTTCAATGTGTTTGCGGATCACCAAACTTCGGTCAAAAGTTACGAATGGTTCCCCGTTTAATTCCTGAGCTTTCACCTCCGTGCGATCCGCAAAACGGTGGGATGGACAGCAGACAAGCACCATCTGCTCCTCTCGGAGGGGGATCACGTCGATCTCCGGGGAGCTTTGGGGGTAGGAAATCACGCCGAGATCAAGCTCCCCGCTGAGCACCGCCTCGTAAATCTTGGCCGGGTGGAGAAACTCCAACCTCACCTGAGCCTTCGGGTACCGGCGGAGGAACTCCCGCATGCAATGGCTCATATCGTGCAAACCAACGGAGTAAATCGCTCCCACTTTTACAACTCCAGAGACTTCCCCCCGGAGCACCTGAAGTCTAGCGATCACCCCGTCGTACATGTCCACCAGCTCGCGGAAGGCTTCATAGCACATCTCCCCCGCCGGGGTGAGCACGAAGGGGCGTTTGGTTCGATCGATAAGTTCGACCCCAAGCTCCCGTTCCAGTCGCCGTACGGCTTGCGTGGCCGCCGACTGACTGACTTGATTGACTGCCGCTCCGCGGGAAAAACTCCGCTGAGCTACTACGGAACAAAAAATTCGCAAGGTGTCCAAATTCATCGCCTAATACCCCTCAATGCCAACCTACCGAGGTCTAGCTCAAGAAACTCCCTGCGGCTGGTAACCACAAATCCTGCCCAGTCGGTCTTTTGCTGTCGTTCGCTTGCTCCCCCGGAGAAAACCGCCGGATATTGCCGGCCCGGGATCGGGGTGCTCGTGGCAGGACCGTCCCGATGGGATCGGGAATCCCCGAAACGCTCCGTCGGAAAAATCGTGCCCGTGGATAGGTACCCGTTGATCCGCCCGTCCTAGGTGGATTGCCCCGGCACATCTGCCCGCAAGCATGGAGCCCCAAAGAGGGGAAAAACCCGGTCCCGCCGAACCAGCTGGCCTTCAACCCTATGGGCGAAAGCCACGAATCGCGGATGCCGGCAAGGTCTCCAGCGGGAGTATTCCCAACGCCGAGACTCCCAAAACCACTACCATTTATTATTAGCCTTGCTTATGATTTCACGAACGTTTCCCTTGGGTGTCAAGGGGAAGGGCTTAAACCTGAGCCCTCAGGCTCCGGTACCAAGTTTAGGGGCTTCCACGGCCCATTTTGCACAAGTTTCCCCGAGCATCTTGCAAGAAACCGCCTCTCCGCCTCCCCGTGGCGGATTTTTCGAAAAGGGACGTGAGTTAAATCTTTTGTCTGGGGAAATCTCCGGAAATTCCGTAAATTTTTGGGAGAGTCCTTCACGGTGGAGGTCGAAGGAACGGGCTAGGGGCCTATATCCCATCTTTTTTGGATGGGAGCTTCTGGGGCAAAATTGGAAAAAAACATCAGGCGAGGGAAAATTCACCGGAAAGGCGAATTATCCTGGCGGCAAGCCTGGCCCTTTAAGTATCAGAGAGGCAGGGGAAAACACCTTTTCCGAACGGTCCGTCTCCCATGGAGCTGTGCGAAATTCGTGCAAAGGCCCATTATTGGTATAAATAAACCTCGGTTACCCAACCCAAGGCTGGTTCAATGCCCCCGAAGAAAACACAAACTGTCCGTGGCCAATCGGCCGGGTTCCAGAACCTTAATCCCGCTCAACGCCAAGCCGCGGAGCACGACCAGAGACCTGTCCTTGTCCTTGCCGGAGCTGGCACCGGAAAGACAAACACCTTGGTACACCGCTTGGCCTATTTGGTCCAGCAGGGATGTCCCCCCGAGCGGATTTGCCTGCTGACGTTCACCCGACGGGCTGCCCAAGAAATGATCGCCCGGGCCAAAGCTCTGCTGGAAAGGCTGTCCCGGAGCGATTCCAAACTCCGCGAGCTGCTAACGGGGGAACGCTTCGCCTGGGCAGGCACTTTCCATGCGGTGGCAGCAGCTCTTCTGCGTCGCTATGGATCGGCAGTTGGCCTGCCCGCGGGTTTTGTCATTCACGACCGCTCGGACTCGGAAGATCTTATGGATCTTCTCCGGGACGAACTGGGCCTGAACAAACGTGGCAATCGGTTTCCCCGCAAAGAAACGTGTATGGATATTTATAGCCGGTGTATCAACCATCAGCGACACCTCACCTACGTTCTTGAGGAATTCTTCCCCTGGTGCCTTCGGTGGGAACAAGAACTCAAACAACTGTTCGATGCCTACCAAGCCCGAAAACGACAGATGGGGGTGGTGGACTTTGATGACCTTCTTCTTTACTGGATTGGGCTTTTGGAGCATCCCACCGTCGGGCAGAAGCTCCGCTCGATGTTCGATTATGTGCTAGTCGACGAGTATCAAGACACCAATCCCCTTCAGGCAGAGATCCTCTATCGATTGTGTCCGGATGGCACCGGGCTAATGGTGGTTGGGGATGATTTCCAAGCCATCTATAGCTTCCGCGGGGCCACGGTAAAAAACATCCTGGAATTTCAAGATCACTATCCCGGAACCGACGTCGTCGTATTGGACTGGAATTACCGGAGCACGCAGGCGATCCTTGACGCCGCCAACGCCGTGATGGCCGAAGCCCCCCTTCGGTACCACAAAACACTAAAGGCTGTCCACCAAAGTCCGGGGGAGAAGCCACACCTAATTTACTGTGCAGACGAGATGCAGCAGGTGCAGTATGTGGTGGGCGAGATTCTCCGGCTGCGGGAAGAACATGGAATCCCTTTGCGGGAGCAAGCGGTACTGTTTCGGGCGGCATGGCAAAGCCTGCCTTTGGAAGCCGAGCTTCTTCGGCGAAATATTCCGTTTCATAAGTATGGAGGGCTAAAGTTCATTGAGACAGCTCACGTGAAGGACGTTCTTGCCTTTCTCCGCTTGCTAGAAAATCCTCGAGATGAGGTAGCTGGCCTTCGGATTTTGAAACTGATACCCGGGATCGGAACGGCCACCGCCCGAAAGTTGCTAGGGATACTTGCTCGTGCGGACGGGCAAGTGGTGGCTTGGCTGGATACCCCGGTGCCGCCGGCCGCCCGCGAGCTTTGGGAACCCTTCGTAAAACTGCTCGTGGATCTTCAGGAACACAGTCGGCCTCCCGCCGAGGAGATAAGCAGGATTGCCGATTTTTACCTTCCGCTTTTACCCGCCCTTTACGACAACCCGATCGAACGGGCCCGCGATGTGGAACAACTGCAATTCTTGGCTAGTGCCTATAAAGAGCGACGGGCATTCTTGGCCGATCTGGCTCTTGACCCACCCAGCAGTACTCAGCAGCTTGTGCCCCCCGATTTGGAGGAAGATTATCTTGTCCTCAGCACGATTCACTCGGCCAAAGGCCTTGAATGGGACGTGGTATTTATTATCTCCGCAGTAGACGGATGTATCCCGTCTGACTATGCCGAGGGAGATCCTGACCAGATGGAAGAGGAACGTCGGTTACTTTATGTTGCCATGACCCGGGCGAAACGACACCTTCGTGTCTGTGTGCCCGTGCGGTCATGGCAGCGAGGGGATCTCTCTGCCGGCTACGGAGAGTGGAGCCTTACGAAGCGGTCGCGGTTTCTTACCGAAGCCGTCTGTGAATGCTTTGATCAAATCGCCCTCGATAACGCTTGGCTACCCGGTGAATACCCCGAACAGATAGATGAGGAAGAGAGCGACGATGACTTCATCGATCGATACTCTTCCGACCTCTGGGCATAATACTCGGTCCTCATCTCTTTGTTGCCCCAAAAATCCTCTCGACCCAGTTTCCCAGACACTTCTCCGCAGGCAGTGGAGCATGACCCTTGAGGACCGGAGCTCACCGCAAACTCGGATCTAATAGCCTCGGCAACCGGTAAGCCAACCTTAAATGCCGCTTTAGGCTGGCAAAATCTGAGACCGCTTCTCCCGAAACAAAAGCATCCGATTCCCCGGTTCTCTGCCCCGCCCCATTTATTCAAAACCAATTTACGGCGAAAAATTTTGGGGCTTTGAAAACGAAATACCTCACAGTGCTTATCCTTGTACTTATCTTAATGTCGATTTTTGACTATGGAGGATGCGTAACCTAGATAAATTTGACGGAACTGCGTGTGCTTTTTCCGGCACTGCGATGCCACAAACAACAACACGTGTACCCGGGAGACAACCCTCCGGAAATTTTTCCCTCTGAAGCCCACACGAGCGTGGGGGCATCCAAAAAGATTTCACTTAACAAGGAGATTTCACCCGAGTCGAAAAAAGCCGACTCGGCATGGCAGAGGAAACTATCTGCAATAGCCGGCAGGAGGACTTCTTCCCAGGAAAGTGAGGGTTGGTTTAAAGGGCAATGTCCCAAGCTCGTATTGCCCGCAGAAGGTGGGACCCTTTGGTCCGGCTGGCAGTTGAGTGACGGGAGGGTCCTCTGGGCTAACACTCAGGAGAGGGAAAACCGATGGGGACCCGCAGTGCTCCGGAAGGAAAGTGGTGGAAAAAGGAGCGTTCCTCGCCAATTTGCCGAAGTCGCGGGTAGCCTTCCGGCTCAGCATGTTGTCTCCAATTATCCACAGAGTTCTCCGGGAAAGGCCACCTGCCAGGCGACTGCGGGATTCGCCAAACACGGAGTGTTGCCCGAAGGAGCAGATTCACACTAGGGGATTGGATACCAGAAGGTGAGATTGCAATTCCGGACGTCGCCTCCGGAGAGACCGATATCGTGTGGACCTTGAGGACATCTGGAAAAAGCCGACCACCATGCCCAAGAAAGCCTCGCTCCTCATTGTGGACGACGATCGTCAGGTGCTGGTCTCGATGGCCGACTGGCTCCGGCACCAAGGCTATGAGGTGGAAATTGCTACCAGCCTCTCCGAGGCCAAGACCATCCTCCAACGACGTCGATTCCAGATCCTTCTCCTGGATATCCGCCTCGGAGACGGAGATGGACTGAGCTTTCTGCCGGAATGCCGGCGAGAATGGCCGGAGATGGCGGTGATCTTGATCACCGGCTATGGCACAGTGGAAGCTGCCGTCGAAGCCATTCGGGCCGGAGCCTTCGACTTTCTCACCAAGCCCATTATCGATCAGGAGTTAGAGTTTGCTCTCGAAAGAGCCCTCAACCAGCAAAAGGTTATCCAAGAGAACGAACATCTCAAAAAGCAGCTCGACCAACGGTATAGTCTGGAGAACATCATCGGCCGGGATCCCCGGATGCAACGGGTCTACGACATGATTGAGGCTGTGGCCGACACCCGTTCCACAGTCCTCATCACGGGGGAAAGCGGAACGGGAAAGTCGCTCATTGCCCGAGCCATTCACCGTCGCAGTAGCCGCCGCAATAAACCGTTTGTGGAGGTGGCCTGCGGTGCCTTGCCGGAGACTCTCTTGGAAAGCGAACTTTTCGGGCATGTGGCGGGGGCATTTACGGGGGCTACCTCCGACAAGATCGGCAAATTTATGCAGGCCGACGGAGGAACCATTTTTCTTGACGAAATCGGAACCGCTAGCCCTGCCCTTCAGGTCAAACTCCTCCGGGTGCTTCAGGATTTTGAGTTCGAACCGGTGGGAAGCACAAAGACCTACACGGTCGACGTACGGGTGATTCTCGCCACTAACGAAGACTTGGCTCAAGCGGTAGCCGAAGGTCGGTTCCGGCGAGACCTTTACTACCGGATCAACGTGATCAACATCGAGCTGCCTCCCCTGCGGGAACGTGTTTCAGACATTCCCCTGCTTGCAGCCCACTTCCTCAAGCAATTTGCGGAATCTACAGGTCGACGAATGGAAGGCTTTACTCCCGAGGCGATGCGGGCCCTGCAAACCTATTCTTGGCCCGGAAATGTCCGCGAACTGCAAAATGTGATCGAGCGAGCGGTGCTTCTCGGAAAAGGACCGCTTATCGATGTGGAAGACTTGCCGCCCAACGTGGTGGCCTCAGTACCGCCAGCCCTCACCGTACCTGCGGGAAAACCACTAAAACAGGCCCTTTCCCTTCCGGAGCGACAGATTATCCTGGAGGCCTTGGAAGCTCACAAATGGAATCGCCAAGCTGCTGCCCGGGCCCTTGGCATCAACCGAACTACCCTGTATAAGAAGATGAAACGTTTGGGCCTGATGGACGCCGGTCCCCGCCATCGCGAACCCCTAACCAGCTAACCACTTTGGGGCCCTTTACCAGGTAGCCCACGGACGGAAGCGTGGCAGGCTGCTTTGTCCTGGGCTTTGCTGGATCTGAGAATGACCACGCAGGTCTTCCCTCCTGCGGCGAAGCTGTGGCAGGACAGTGCTGGTTGCCGATTCTTTCCGAACCCGGGAGGCTATCAAGGGGTGTTGCCCCAGTCCGGAAAGGAAGTGGGGAGGGCGGGCGAATGATGTAGCCACCTTTTGGCTGAGTTACCCGGCGGTGTCTTTCTCGAATGGCCGGTGCTGTTCTGCTCCACCCTGCTGCTTGAAGTTCTTTTAAGGTTTTTTTACTCACTTCGATAGGCAAGAGGAGTCGGGGCTGGCCTCCAAAAACCGCCAAAGCTTGGCACAGGAGAAAAGAGGTACCAAAGTTAAAAAACCGGAGAATCACCGATGGAATGCAAATCGCAAACAAATCTGAAACGGTGCACTTGTTCCTATGACCCTTGCCCGCGGAAAGGGATGTGTTGCGATTGTCTTCACTATCATCTTCGCAACCGCCAGTTGCCGGGATGTTGCTTCCCGCCGGATGCTGAGCGGACGTACGACCGATCGTTCGAACACTTTGCCCGCCTGGTGACAAGCGGGAAGATCTAAGACTCTTTGGTTGGTCCGGCCTCCCTTGGGACATATGTATAGTTCAAGGGTTGCAACGTCTTTACCACATAGTGGCTTCAGTGAAATAAAGCTCTGCCCGTTAAAGGGCCGAGGCTCCAATGGGTTCTTCACCCACTTGACCTCGGAATAGCACGGAAACCGGGCAACTCCATCGCCGGTTAGAAACTGTGATCGGGTGGCACAGCTGTCCGCGGCTTAGTTAGAAGGAATCTGTGCAGATATTCACTGTAACCTTGCCTTCATGAGATTTTCGGGATATGCGGCCACCAAAGAGTGCAGACTCCCCAGGGCAATCAGGAGCCCGATCGGCCGAACGCCCCTCTTCCTGCCCCCCTGCTTCTGCCAAGCAGGCAAAACGGGAAGGTTTCGCCCGCCATTCTCCCCGGAAAAAGGACGGTTTAGGACAAGGTCCTGCCTCACCCGCTGCCAGCTTAGGAATTAGTCTTGCCGGTTACGCTGCCGCCGGACCTGGAACCGCGGTGGTCTTCCTCCTTGTAGCTGCTTGGTGGGCAGCAACTGGCAGTCTTGGCTTCATGGTGCCTGCCCTCCGACAAGCACTGGCGTTCGGTTTGCTTCTTATCGGGATTTTCCTTGCCACAGGCAGACGGATTGAAACCTACCGCGAATTTTGGGAGCGGATGGTGGGTGGGCTGGGGGCGTTAGTCAGCTTTTTGATTGGCTCAACATGGGGAGGAGAGGTAGGTCGCGGTTGGGCCCTGGTGGCAGCTGCCGGATGTTTAGCCATCACGACCCGAGATCCCGCAAAGCGGGCTTTGCTTCACGCTGTGCAAGTAGCACTTGCATTAGGAAGCCTGTATCTAACGGGCCTTTACACCTGGCCGATTTTCTGGCATAGTGTGAACCTATTTTCAGGTACTTGGGGACAGTTTGCCGGCGAGTTGGCCGGGGCACCGCTCCGTTTGGGACCAACTTTTGCTGCCCTTGAACTGCCCCTTGTGATGGCGGTGCTTGCAATTTGCTGGCTTTGGTGGCGAGGGGCCAAACACCTCTACCTCTTGGCAGTCGGACTGGTGATCATACTTTTCCATACGGTTTACCTTGCTATCTTGGCCTGGGTGCCCAATTTTCTTGCTAAATTGCCTCCGCCCCCTCCAGTAGGTCCACTGGAAGAATATACTCCTCCACCATGGAGCTGGGCAGGACTTTTGCGAACAGCTCTTCCGTGGAGTATGCCCCTTGGGGCCGCCGTGGGACACTTGATGATCCTATGGCTTGTGCTTCGGCTATCCTTAGCATCCGACGTCGAAGGGTCCGAGGGGGAAGAAGTTAAAGGGCAGACGGGTTCCACAGCTTCTGGCGGGACTCCCTCCTTGTCTCAACGAGGTTCCCTGCTGCAATTGGGTCCATTAAGCCGACTTTTGGAAATTGGCCTGAAAGGTCGGGCCGACCCCGCTCCACCTATTGCTCCTATGGCCTGGATGGGTTTGGTCGGGATCCTCCTTATCGCGGTTTCTCTCTTCCAACCGCTCACCCATGCCCCCGAAGGTATTACCGTTGTAGCGTGGAAAGGTGGCTTCCTCCGTCACGAAGTCGCCGAAAGCTCGGATACCTTAGAAATGGGATCTTGGGGTGGGCTTCCCCTGCTTTTTGCCGGGTGGGGATGCCGGTTGCTTTTGTCCGACAATTTAAGTCCGGAGGATCTCCGTCAAGCCCATATCGTGCTGGTCGTGCATCCGGATAAGCCGTGGCCGGAAGACCAAGTTCGCCGACTCCACGAGTACGTTGCCCGTGGGGGCCGAATGTTGTTCATCGGAGGTTACCACTTCCGGGAAGAAGACCGAAGCAGCCAATTCCGGCAGCTATTGGAACCGCTCGGGTTGGACATTCCTTTCGAAACCACGCTGGCGGTCGGCAGGGCCCGGGAACAAACCTTCGCCTTCGCTTACCATCCTGTGCTTTTTGGCCGGGAGAAAGTCATCGGGAAACCACCTTGGGGCGACGGAGCAAGCCTCCGGCTATCGTGGAACTGGCAACCTCTGGTGTGGGCCCGCTGGGCCTGGGGAGATCCAGGAACTGACGCCCTTCTGACCGGAACGGCAAGCTTCGACCCGGGAGAACAGCTCGGAGATTTGATTGTGGCTGCGGAAACCCGATTCGGCAAAGGTCGGGTGATGGTATGGGCAAACTCGGAAATTATCACCGACCACAATCTCATGCGACATTACGCCCTCCTGGGACGACTCGTAAGTTACCTCGGCTACGATCTTTCGCCGCCAGGAAGAGGCTGGCGAGGGATTTTGCTAGGCGGTGGTCTCCTTCTGCTTGCGGTAACCTTCTTCAAGGTTTCCACTCCTGTGTTAAGCGAGCTTGGAGCGGTGGCCCTTGTCGCCCTAACTTTGGTCTATCAAATAAATGTGCGGAGTCAACCCGTCTATGTCCCGGACGGTCGGCTTCACCCCCAGTGGAATAATGTGGTGGCGATCGATCTCGGCCACCTCAATCACGGCAGTTTAAGTCCGTGGTCCCCGGACGGATGGGGGGCTTTTCAGTTGCTACTACTCCGCTGCGGCTTTCTCCCCGTGGGCGTCGAAGCTCTGAGCCGGGAGGTCCTCTCCCGAGCGGGAATGCTGGTGACTGTGGCTCCCCAACGACCCTTCAGCTCCCGCGAACAAGCAGTAGTGCGAAAATTCCTTGAGGAAGGGGGAACATTTATTGCCCTAGTTGGTGCCGACCGAAGTGCTGCCGTAAGACCGTTCCTCCGACAACTCGGGCTAGATCCCGGGTTATTCCCCGTGCCCGTCGGTGTGCCGGACATCGAGCCGGAGCCTATGGGATGTATTCACACTTTTTATCGGGCGGGTAACGTGGAATATGATTCCGAGGTTCTTTTCTATGCCGCTTGGCCCATCGGATGTGATCCCAGTGAGCATTTGATCCGTGGCAAGAATAATCTCCCGGTGGCTGCCATTCGCCCGGTTGGGCGGGGAAGAGTCGTGCTTTTTGGCGATTCTGACTTCATCCTCAACACCAATCTTGAATTTACCCGGCAGCCAGTCGACGGCCGGCAGATCAACCAAGCTTTCTGGCGGTGGTTTCTTTCTTGGCTCACTCCGCAACCAGATTGGGCACCGCCGCCAGCTCCACAGCGGATGCCCAAGCCCGAATCCGCTCCGGATGCTTCTCCGGCACAATCACCTCACGAAAAGCCCCCGGAGTAGCCACCGGCCAAATAAACTAACTGCGGAAATCTTTTAACCTGAAGTGGAAAGCCACCTCTCAATAATTCATCACAGGTTCGTAACCGGTGCCCAACGACCACAATATTTAGCTTGACACCGGAGCAAACGATCGACAGCTTGGGCCCACGGTTTTTATGGGTTGATTTATCGAGAGTTTCGGAAAGTTATCGTTTCTGCAAGATCAAGCGAAACAAAGTGAATGACAAGCGGGCACTTTGTGGGCACGATCGGAAACCCTTTCCCGGGCAGAAGGTTTTTGGCTGCACGAGTGCCGGATCCATCGAGAGGTTGATATCCGGACGTTTCAGCCTTGGAGAAGTTGCAGGGTTTCCTAAGCTCTTAACATTCGCCAAAACTCAAGAGCAAGCAAAAACCCATCTTTTTCAGCAAAGGATGATTCTCCACGAGGATAACCGTGAGTACCGAGGGTAATCCTTCCAAGATTGTGATACTAGGCCTGGTAGCAACCGCCTTGCTGGCAAGCTGGTGGCTTTTTGCCACGACGGTCTATTTCCCACCGCAATGGTTCCCGGGGGTGCTCATCTGTGTGGTGGCCGTGGGAATGTTAACTTTTGCAGTCGGGCCTGGCCGAAATTATGCCCCTCATACCCTAGCAAACCCCGGGGCCAGCACCGATCTGTCTGGGGATGGAAGGCCTCCCTCCCCGACGTTTTTGCCTGGTACTTTGTTTGCAGTGGCGGCCTTACTTTTGCCTTGGCCCTACCGATTGCCCGCCGCACTTCTGGCCGGGGGATTCCTTCTTTTGTGGGCCACGCGTGCCACGTCGGGGCTGATCAACCGGCTGGTCAAAGCAATCCAGCTTGCCGGGCTCATCCTCTTAGTCCAAGGCCTGGCGTTTGCTACCCACCTTTACCAGACCATGCACCACCGCCACCTGCCGAACTACTTGGTAGCAGGCCTAGGATGGTTCCTCCGACTTATAGGACTTGATGCAGGCCACACCGGCTCCATGATCTCCCTTGCTAGTTCCACCACCCCAGCCACGGTGGCTGCTACCCGGGAGCTTGCAATCGATCCTGTAACCATGAATCTTTGGATAGGTGGACTTGTGTTCCTCTTGGGATTGGTATGCGGATTTCCCGGTCGGGTCGAATGTAGCACTTCAAAAGGGCAATGGGACATTTTGGCTTTTCGGCTTACCTTTTTCCGGCAACTGGCCCTTGCTTTTTCCGGATTAATCCTCGTTTGGCTCGTTATTCGCCTATCGCTTTTGCTAGGACTTCACCTCCACCAGCTGGCAGTGACTCCGGAAGCAATCCCCGAGGCCGTCGGCGAGGTATTCATTAGCCCAACCCTGCACCTGCTCTTTGCAATTGCAGGAGCAATCTTTGTAGGGACCTTTCTTGGAACAATGGTGCCCCGGCAACAAGCCCAAAATTTCTCCTCAAGTAACCCGGGAACATTCCCACAAAAAGAGGCCGGATCGGCGGGAGGGCCGGGCGGATCATCCGCCTCGGAGAATGTTGCCGGCATCCCCGAGAAAAGCCGCGAGGCAATCCCGCCCCCGGTTTGTCCTCCTCCGGGGAAGCCCCGATTTTCTTGGCAGACCCAAGGGGCGGCCTTGGCTTGTGTCCTTCTTGGGATGGGCATCTTCGGATTTACCTGGGTTTGGGACCCACCCGGCAGACCACTCCAAGGACGGGTAGTAGTCGTAGAACGCCACTCTACCTGGGAGCCCACCGACCAGCGGTACGACACCGAGCACTTTGGGCATGATCCTTCGTACAGTTACTCTCTCCTGTACGAATACTGTCAGCAATACTTCCACATGTCTCGGCTAACCCAGGAGGAACGAATCACCCCTACCCGGCTAGCCAACTGCGACGTGCTGGTAGTAAAAATTCCCACCGAGCGTTGGGAATCGCAGGAAGTTGAGGCCGTGGTAGAGTTTGTTCGCCGTGGCGGTGGGCTCCTGCTGGTGGGGGATCACACGAACGTTTTCAATTCCAGCACCTATCTCAACGATATTTGCCGGCAGTTTGGATTCATGTTTGCTCATGATTTGCTCTTTTGGATGCCCAATGCTTATTACCAGCCTTGGAGGCCGAGTTATCCTGCCCACCCCGCGGTAGCTCGGGTGCCTCCGATGCATTTTGCTGTAGGTTGTTCCGTAGATCCTGGCCAAAGCCGAGGCCGAGCGGCCATCTGGAGTGCCGGCTTGTGGAGCCTCCCGTGTGAATTCCATGCCCCGAATTACCATCCCGTACCCCAATGGCGAAGTGACATGTGTTATGGTGCCTTCATTCAACTTTGGGCCATGCGGTTTGGTCGGGGTCGAATCCTCGCTTTCACCGACTCCACCATCTTCTCCAACTTTTGCTTGTTTCAGCCCGGGAAAGCGGAACTATTCCGCGAAATGCTTTGGTGGTTGATGCGGCGGGGACTGTACGATTATCCCCTAATCCGCTGGACCTTCCCGGCCATTCTCGTGCTTTTCGCTTTCACCCTTGTGGCGATGGCCCTTGTGTTTGCTTGGAGGGAAAGCCTCTGGGGCTGGGTTCTTCTTGGAGGAGCTCTGGCCGGGCTAGCACTCGGGATATTTGTGGCCGAGGGGTGTAACCGAATCGGGAACACTCCCCCAGAAGTTCTCCGCCCGGCCAAGTGGCTGATTGTCGACCGCACCACTTCGACGGTCCCTCTTGCCCTCGGAGCTTTCAACGAAGATCGGCAAGGTAACGGCTATGGGTTGTTGGAACAAGCACTTACCCGGATTGGCTACTTCACTACCCGCAGGCAAGGTCTAGAAGCTATTACCGGAGAGGGGATTGTGATCGTTTGTCCCACAAAGTCGGTGCCCCATGATTTTCGGGAGGCCTTGGTCCGGTACGTAGCAGACGGAGGACGACTCCTAGTGTTAGACAGTCCCGAAAGTTTCGGAACAACCGCCAACAGCCTCCTCTGGCCCTTTGGATTGGAGGTTCTCCACGCCACAGCCCGAGGAGGGAAAATCCGCTTCGAGGACGGTGGTCCCGAACTAGAAGTTGAGGCTGCTTGCGAAGTAAAAGGGGGAACGCCATTTGCTCGGATCGAGGACCTGCCGGTGGCCTCCGTTGCCCAATTCGGCAAGGGAAAGGTGGTTGCCGTCGGCTTTGCTACCCTCTGGAACGACCGCCACTTGGGCGAACATTGGATGATCGCCGAGGAACCCAAGGTTTTTCGCCGGGAAGACCTCGATCCTGGGGTTCGTGACCGTTATGATCTCCTTTTTGCCGTGCTAAGGATGTGGCTTGAGGACAAGCCTTTGGCCCGGCCCCCAGTGCCCCAACCGCCGTCCCCGGAAAGTACAAAATAAGGGCTGGACAATTCGATTCCGCGATCCGGGCATCGGGAGAATTCCCGGTTATGCTTCCCAGCGGTTTGGGGCAGCATGGATTTGTCTAAGTCTAAGAACCTGACGCCCATTCCGTTGTCGGTTGCAGGCAATCCCCCGTAGGAATGGCCTCCTTTCTTCCTGCTGCCCTTGGTTCCATAAATGCAAAAGAAGGGGCTGTGTAAACCCAGAGTTCAACCCTCCTCGATCCTGCCAATCAGAGATTCCCACAAAGCAAAATCCTCATCCCGGGGATTTTGGGCCTCCTCGATTGGTGCACCTTCCGCCGGAGCGGAGAGTCCTTACATCCGAAGATTTGGGAGAAGTCCAAAATTCTCCCCTGGTGAGGCCAAGCCAGATTTTTTGGCAAACCGCCAGGTGATATGCCATGTCCAGTCCGGTGCGGGTGCGTTGGGGGCGGATGTTCCTTTTGGGTTTTTAGGTGCCAACGAAGGCCAATGGCATACTACGACTACCGTGGAAGGGGCTAGGGCAACCCCCAATGCTAGTGGTGGATTTCCCTCAACTCGCTGGGGTTGGAAAGAGGCTGGCGAGGCTGTCCCCTCAGGTCCTCCGCCTGGCAAGCGGTTGCCTCCGAGCTTCCCCGGGGTTACTCTGACAAGTAGAGGCCCTTGGTATTTTAACGGTTTACGGGATTTGGAAATCTTGGAAAGCCGGAAAAACGGGGAAGGCCTATCGGGGAAAACTCGGGCAAAACGACCTGTTTACCCCCTTGCTTGCGTCCTCAGGGATTTGCCGGCACATTTTGGCGAATCCCCAAGACTTCCCTGAGCATAGGTTTCGATTCGCTCTATGTTTCGACCATGCTATCCGCAAACGTGCCCCGGTAATCTTTAGAAGGCCGTGAAGAGGTTCTTAGTACCTCATGGGGTAGCTTTGAGAGCAGGAACAAAATTTCTATTGGGAACAACGTGGTATTTAGCGGGGAAACCCCACTATCCGGCAGTAATGGTGGATCGATAAGAAGGTCATACGAGTGATTGAACCCCTTCGGGGGAAGTAGTTGCAGGGAAACATCGAAGCTAAACTTAAGCGGATGTGGAGGTGAAAATGTCCCGGCCGGTCACTGTGTGGTTGCTAATTGGTTTGGTCCTTGCTGCTTTCGTTTTAGCCGGGAGGCGGGACCAGGGTTCTTGCCAGTGGTCGAGTTGCTCGCTTGCCTGGGCCACGGAGAGTAGTTCCGCTGGGGAACAGTCGGCCCAAGGGGGACCAGCCCAGCCTTCGGCCAACTCGGCCACTACGGAAGGTGCGGCACCTGGGAATACTTCGGGGGGCACCCTTCCCGCAGAACAACCGGCTCCTTCAGCTTCCGAGAAACCCTCAGGGGAAGCAAGTCCACCGGCTGCCGGGCAACCCGAAGGTCAACCGCAAAGCCCGCCGGCCGTTCCCCTAGCTGAACCCGCTGGCCCCTCGGCACCTGAAGCTTCGGCAGCACCAAAATCTCAACCTGAGCCACCAACTTCGGCCCCCACCGAGCAAGCCCAACCGACTGTCCAGGCCCCTCCGGAGCAACCACCCGAACCCCAGCCGAGGGCAGAACAACCCGCGGCTGAACCACCTATTCCCAACTTGGCCGAAATCATCGCAAAACTCCGGCAACAAGAACCGGGCAAATATCGGCCGGTCGGAGAGATTTCCCAGGTCAAGACCTATCGGGTGGAAACGCTGCATGGGTTTGGTTTGGTGGTAGATCTCACGGAGTTGGCTCGAAATGTCGGTGCATCCGGCCGGTTAAGTCAGCCTGGTATTACTTCGCTCGGCAGTGTACTTAAGCCCGGCACCGGTGCAACATCCGCCGAACCTTTCCGGAAAGGGGAATTGGTAAGTGCCGCCGATCTCAAAGCTGCCCTGGCTCTGTTGGATCGCACCGCCGATGACGAACTTCTTCAGGCAATCCCCGAAACCCTCTGGGAACGTCGGGCGGTCACGTTGGTCACGGTGACTGTGAACATTCCTCCGGAAGGAGCCCATCAAGGAGATCGGCTCGATTGCCACATTCGAAGCTTTGAACCAAAAAGCCTTTCCGGCGGATTCTTGCTTCCCACAAAGCTTTATCCCCCAGGACCACGCGATAAGGCCCCCGTGGGAATAGCGGCTGGGCCGGTGGTCAGCGAATCCACCCTACGAGCCGCCGGCGATCGTGTGGTGGGAGGGTGCCTGGTTCAACAGGATATTCAGGAGGAATTTGTCCGGGATGGCAAAATTCGCCTTCTCCTCAAGCCAGAGCATGCCAGCTTCCTGGTGGCTCAAGATATCGCCGACCGGATCAATGTCGAGGTAGGACTTTTTGCCGGAAAACCGATTGCCAGGGCTCTTAGCTCGAGTGTGATCGAGGTGGAAGTGCCTCCGGGATTCGAAGACAACCCTGTGGGTTTTGTCACCCAAGTGTTACGATTGCCTTCAAGTGTCCCCGTAGAGCAATCGGCCACAGTGCCCCTCCGCTCAACCATTCCCGAAGGCCGGCGTTGATCATAAGCCGCGGATTCCCTTTGGCTTCCTTTCCCAGCACCGGGAAAATCTCCTGCCGATACCCCGGAAGGTTTGGCCGGAAGGTTCAGAGCAATCCCCGGCCAAGAAATCCCGGTTTCCTTTTTAGGAGATTTTGGTGTTCATTCGATCAGATTTTTGCCGGGCATCTATTCGGAGGTTCCTTTTCGGCCCATGCACAATAAAACGTAGAGAATAAAAAACCGAGCTGCCCTCGGCAGCTCGGCCAGAATTCCCCCAAATCTTCGATGCCTGAACTAATTAACAGTACACCAATTCGGACTCAGCGATCGTTAGGTCCTTGAATGTGGCTGGGCTGCGAGCTCAGACCAATCCCTTTCGCAAGGCCCACACAGCGGCTTGGGTTCGTTCGCTCACCTGCAGCTTGCGGAAGATATTTTGGACGTGCTCTTTTACCGTCTCCACACTGATTCCCAACGACCGGCCGATTTCTTTGTTGCTTAATCCCAAAGCCAAGTGCCGCAAAACCTGAGCCTCCCGCTGAGTGAGAGGGATTTCTTTATCATCCCACGCAGGTCGACCGGAAAGTAACTCGACCATTTCCCGGAATGGCCCCTCCCCAACCGGGGACTGACCGGCAGCTGCTGCCCGTAAAGCAGCTAGAAGTTCATCCCGGCTTGCACTCTTCAAAAGGAAGTCACTCGCTCCCAATGCAGCTGCCCGAGCCATGTAGGTAGGATTATCGTAGTTGGTCAGGATGACCACCTTGATCTGAGGATGCCGTTGGCGAATCCGCTCTAATACTTCCAACCCATCCATCTCCGGAAGGCGGATATCCAGCAGCACGACATCCGGCTTCAGTTTCTCCGTTAATTGAACTGCTTGTTTCCCTGTGGACGCCGTCCCCACCACCTCCACCTCGGACCCAGAAAGCATCTCTACCAAACCGGTCCGAACCATGCCATGATCGTCCGCAATAAGGACTCGAATTGCCATCGAACTTTCTCCCTCGACCTAACTTCCGTGCGGCGTGATACCTCTTCGGTTCCAAAGCCAAGAGCTAGACCTATTCCCGAAACAACTGCTACTGGCCACACTTTTTAGGGGCCAACTGCCGAAACTCCTCCCGCAGCCCTTTACTTTTCAAAGGGAAATCACACCTGCCACCGATCAGTAACCCCAGCATCCCTGCGGGCCGCTCGCTGGGGGAATGACCGTATTCCCCATCCGGTCGAAAAACGGAAGGAAACCTCAGGAAGGTCCTTGCCTCCATGAGGAAATTCAACCCCTACCGCCTCGCACCACCCACATCGAAAAGAAGGGATCGAATTTGATTAAATCTCGGCGTTTAAATCCGCAGGGATAAACCAGCAAGAATACCCACCGGAACATCCGTGCGTCGTTTTAGGTATTATATGCCCGTCCTTGAGGGGATCACCGAAAAACTTCTTCCTCGCCATCCGTAGCAGTTGGCCTCGCATACGGATTAGGCATACTAATATCAACGCAACACAATATTAGCATATGTGATTTTTAGCCTATATTCTCAGGTTTGGTGACCCGGTCGCCCTCGCGAAAGCAAACGCCGAGACTAGATTCTCAAAAAATTAGCCCAATAACCACACGAAACGGGGGCAATCGGAGCGGCCGACATACACCGGCACCCCCGTCCCGAAAAACCCAGGCCTCACCTCTGGCCGAATATGCCCTTTGCAGAAACCAGCCGGCCAACCGGCCGATTCCATTCAGGTATCGGCTCACTCCTTGCAGGCTGTCTTTATGAGGCCGCCTTCTGCTCTTTTTTATCGAAAGCTGCATCGAACGCCCGGCGGCTCGGCTCGAAATCCATTCGCCGGACGAATTGGCAAGCCTCCCGGGCTCCGTGGTCGCGATCCATCCCGCTGTCTTCCCACTCGACCGACAATGGCCCGGTATACCCAATATCATTGAGTGCCCGGATGATTTCTTCGAAATTCACACTTCCTCGACCCAAGGAACGGAAATCCCAAGCCCGACGGGGATCACCGAAATTCAGGTGACTGCCCAAAATACCGCCTCGGCCATCCCGCTTCACGATGGCGTCTTTCATGTGCACGTGGAAGATCCGGTCCGGAAATCGCCGAATGAACTCCGCCGGATCCACACCTTGCCATATCAAATGGCTCGGATCGAAGTTGAACCCAAACTGCGGGTGGTACTTGATGGCCTCTAACGCTCGCTCCGCCGAATACAGGTCAAAGGCGATCTCCCCTGGATGCACTTCGAGAGCGAACTTCACACCACATTCCCCGAATACATCCAGGATAGGAATAAACCGTTCGGCAAAAAGTCGGTACCCTTCGTCGATCCACTCTTTGGGCACAGGCGGGAAGGAATACCATAAATGCCAGATGCTGGAACCGGTAAAGCCATTGACCACCTTCACCCCAAATCGGGCGGCGGCCCGGGCAGTGTTCTTCAACTCCTCGGCAGCCCGCTCGTTAACCCCGGCCGGATCCCCGTCACCCCATACATATGCCGGCAAAATCGATTTATGCCGCTCATCAATCCGATCCAACACCGCTTGCCCCACCAGGTGATTACTTATTGCCCAGCAGTTAAGACCATACCTTTGGAGCAACTCCCGTTTCCGGGCACAGTATTCGCTGTCGGCAAGTGCTTTGTCCACTTCGAAGTGATCACCCCAGCAGGCTAACTCCAACCCGTCGAAACCGTAAGCACTGAACTTCTGAGCCAAAGCCTCCAAAGGAAGATCTGCCCATTGACCGGTAAACATCGTGACGGGTCGTGCCATAGCTCACTCCTTTTTGACTTGAGACTTACCAAACCCAACCAAAAAGCCTTGATCCCCCGCCCAGCTGGAGGTTTCGACGCCTTCCGCCGCACTGCGAATCTGCCCTACCGCCCTGGGTCGCGGAGGACCGAACCACCTCCGGCCGCCAAATACTTTTTCGAAGCAATCCATTGTGGCAAAAGTTCCTGAGTTAGCAAGTTTCTTCTTCCCGATTGCAGCCCAAAAATAGTGTTAAAAAGATTCTGAAGACAAATCCGCTTCGGTACAAGGTTCCGAACTGGAAATTGTGTACTAACCGTGGTCCCAAGCAACAAACCGGCGTTGCAAGCCGCGGTGGTGCCAACACAACCCGCATAAAAGGCCCCTCCGCGGACCCGGTAATCTCAACCTTATGGACAAATTCGGGAATTTCCAACCATGATCTCTCCAAGATACCCTTTGTGGCCCAACAATTTCCGTTCCTTATTTTCCGGACCCAATCCCTGGGTTTTGTCGAGGTCTGTGGTTTTGAGGGGGGTCTTGGTGAGCTGGGTACTTCTCGGGACCCTGATCAATGGCCGAGGAACCGCCACCCAACCCGCGTCCCGGATCGAGCTTGAAGTAACCGCTGATCCCCGGGCACCGGTGGCTACGGCACAAGAGTGGGGGCGAGCTCTTAGTCGACTGGGTCCGGTAACGGTGCGAATCACCATCGGGACGGCCCTGCGACCGCCATCCGTTCAGGTGGAGGGCACCCCGCAAGCCCCGGTCTATCGCGTCTTCGGCCAAATCGACACCCGTGGGGATCTCATCCTTCCCGGGGGGAGGCGGTTTAGTTTATCCCAGGCTGGGAGGGTTGCCGCCTGGTTTGATGAACTGGCCCGACTCGGGCCGGAAGAAACCAGACCCCGCCAAGAGAAATTCGGTCTGACGGCCGACGAGCTTCTTCGACTTCGCCAGGCTATTGCCGGACCTTTGGGAATTCGCACGAAGGATCGGCCAAGGGGGGATATTCTTCGAGAACTTCTCCCAAAAGCCCCTGTGCCCGTGGTGGATCGTTCCGGAGAACTGAGCAAACTTGACCCGGGGGACCTTGTTCGCGAAGAGCTTTCGGAACTTTCCTTCGGCACGGCGTTGGCCTACATCCTTCGACCAGCCGGGTTGGCAGCTATCCCAGCCCGAGTTGAAGCAGTACCTGGATCAAATACTCGAACCGTTGGCCTGGCTATTGTTCGAGCGACCTCTGCCCCCGAGATCTGGCCTATTGGTTGGCCTCCCGTGAAATCTCCTCCGGACCTTGTTCCAGGTCTTTATCAGTTCTTGGAGGTAAATGTACAAGGAGTCAGTGCAGCCCGGGTTGTCCAGGCAGTTCAGGAACGGATTGGGATTCCCGTGCTCTGGGATTACAACGCTCTTGCCCGGTGGGGAATCGATCCAGCTAAGAGCAGTGTGCGGTTTCCACCAAAAAGCACTTCATATGCCCAACTTCTTCGGCACTGCTTGTTCCAAGCTGGGTTGAAATATGAACTACGTGTCGATGAAGCAGACAAGCCGTTCCTTTGGATCACCACCACAAAACCGCTTTGAGGCAGGATTTTTCAACAAGCTTTTGGCGGAGAACTCCAACCGCCAAATTTATCTTTTGCTTTGGAGAGAAAGAGGCAGGAGAAGATTGGCCTCGGTCCACGGCGGTGCCTAGGGGAGAAATTAAGCCAAGGAACCTAAAGGGGTGGGACTTGACTTCCAGAAACCCTCTGGACTTCGAGAAACCCTCTGGCAAGTCGGTGGGAATCCCTGAGCGGCCGGGGCGGTGTGCGGGCCACCGCCCCGGGCTCAGGCCACGACTCCCTTGGGTAGTTGTCGCCGGTGCGGCCGACCCAGAAAGCCGCTGGCCCGGCCTTTCCCTGACCCCAACCCCAGGGGGGAGGGAATTGGGTCGTCCTGGCTCGACCCCATTCACCCAGGGGAGTCATCCGAACTGGTTCCCTTTAGGCCAACTTCCGTGGCCGATTCCTCGCCGAAAAAACCTTCCTCCGCATTCATCGCCCCTTTTGTAAATAACCTTTTTTCCGGTGAAGTCCGCCGCAAGTACCCTTCCCATCTAGCCGAAGATCACCCGCGGACTGCACAAGCCACAGGCCGGATAAGTCGTTAGAGAAACATTCGACAGACTTCTCGAATCTCGATAGAACTCTTTCTGCAGAGATTTCTGAATAACCTGCGTTTTCCGGTATAACAGCACCATCAAGCCCTACAGGGTTTCCAATGCAAACAGCATGCAGGCTTATCTCCGCCGACATGCAATCGCCGGAAGCCAGTATCGCCGGGCCTCCTTCCCCTCACACTGCTTTCCCAAATCGAAAAATAGGAGGAGAATACGTTGCCTCGCGGATTTAATCCCCTAACCTTACCCTAAGACGGCAAACTTACGCCGCTTTGGCCTTGGGTTCCCACGGACTGGCTGCGGTAGCTCCCGGGTCTAGTGCTGCTGGGAGTATATTCCCGCCCCGGGGTTCTCCGAGGCCTAAATTATGCGAGCTGACAATAAGTACCGTATCCCCAGGCCGGGCAACCCGCAATGCTTCCGCAATGGCAGCTTGCTGGTGGTCAAATATATACATCTGACCACAACCATGTACCGGCTTCGCACCCAGCCACAATTGCTCCTTAAAACCCCGCCTTAGGCTGGCCTTTCGGGCAAAGGTCTTTCTGTCCTCCGGGGTCGTCCCGTTCACATGGAGGAAAACAAGATCTGCATACCCTCGAAGCTTAGTAGCAACTCCGGTGGACAACAGAGGGCCGGAACCTAGCTTGATTTGACGTGGCCCATCACTTTCCCGACCCTCTAGCCCGCACACACAGAGGAGCCTTCCGGAAGTTAGGCGGCGGAGTTCCCGAAGCGTGCCCGTTACGTCTTCAAGGGAGGACGGGCGGTCCACCAGTACAGCAAAAGGCTGACCGCAGCAAACCGGTTCCAGCATGCCCGGGAGGATCCGGACGGACTCCGCCCGACGGACTACCAAGGGCAAAGAAATTCCCTCGGCCAACGCGACCGCGGCAGCAAGCAGAAAGCCGCGGGCGGCATATTCGCCAATGGGCCGAAGATCGACGACGATCGCCTCCCCACCTGCCCTCACCAGGAGGGTTTGTCCCCCCAAGGACCTTTCCACAATGGTGGCGGAGATTTCTGCCCGCTGATCCAATCCCACGGTCAGCGTGGGCACATCTGCCCAATCAAGAAGCCCCTCTGTCTTAGAATCTCCCCGCTCGAACACCGCCAGACCGGTCGGGGAGAGCTGGTTCAGAAGGTGTGTCCATTCCTCCTGAATGGAAACCTCTTGGCGGAATCTTAAGCCCCGACTGTTGGGTCGTCCCGGCGATTCAAAACAGAGAACCTGGAAGCAAAGACCCCCTAACCAACCCGCCGCAGCGGCCTCCAAGGGAAAAGCTAAAACAGCCGTTTCGTAACCTCGGTTCAAAACTTCGGTAAGCCAACCTGCTATCCCGTCATAGTGGGGATCCCTCCCTAGGCTTTGTGGCCTCGAGTCATGAATATCGACAAGCAGCCTGGCCGCAGCCGCTTCCCCGACTTCAGGGCCGAGCATCGACTCTAGGAAAACCTGGGCAGCCAAGGCGGCCCGTCCACCAACACAGCCGATGAGCTCCAAGGACTCGCTTGGACGACCAGCAAGGGCATGAACCAACGCAGAATAGGCGGCTAGTGGATTGCCCACGAGGCAAAGGGGAACCCCCAGTTCCGGAAGAAAGGCACTGGCCACCACCGCAGCGGCCCCTTTGGCCACTGCTTGATAAGCAGCCACGGCATCTTCTCTGCCCCCGTCCGAAAGGGCCACGAATACATCCCCAGGACGGACACACTCCGGACTGCAACAGCAGCCCCGAACCTCCACATCTACTGCCCCCACGAGTTCGACAGGCCCCAACACATTGCGAAGAGTTACCGGCCGCGATTTTGGCCCGTTCTCATCCATCCCTCAGGCCTCCATGCCTGTATCCCCGAAGTTCCAACTCCTAGCCTTCGGGTAGATGATTTCCTCCTATCCCTGTACCGGAAGGCTGGACTAACCCGGACCTGTGCTCCGCTCGACAAAAGGCAGCTAAACCTCGGGCCCTAGGGAAAGTTCGTACCAAGGGGAGGAATCATGCCTTGGCCGAGGCCCTGGGGTCAAGCCGAGTATTTTTTCACCGGGGAAATTCCCGGGCAGCTCCCCGCGTTTAATCGCCTGACCTTGCGGGACCCGGTTTATGGGGGGTGCTTTACCCATTACTTCAATCCCGGGATCGAAAGCTGGCAATCTTCATAAACGATTGCCAATTAGCGGTTTTTGGCAGATGGTTGGTCATTTCTACGGCGTTAAGGAAGAGGGAAAAGAAAACGCACATTGCCTGTACTACCGGAGCGGATTATATTACACCCTCGCCTACCCGGCGACCAATCGCCAGGGGGCCTCATTTTGTTTTGCAGCTGGGCCGAGCCGGTTTGGAAAGCCTCTAAAGCAAGCTTTCCAGCCCAGTAGGGTACTGCCGCTGAAACCATAACCAATCGATCTTCGGGCAGTATGCCCCAAAATATCCTCCCGCATCCGGAGGGCTCTAGGCAGGTCTGAGGTCGGATAATGCGGTTTTTGCTCATAGATAAAATCGAGGAACTTGTTCCCGGGGAAAGACTCGTGGCCACGAAGAATCTTTCCCTCGCCGAGGAATATCTCCTAGAACACTTTCCCCTGACGCCGGTAATGCCGGGCGTGCTCATGATGGAGGCGATGACACAAGCGGCGGCTTGGCTCATCCGGGCCTCTGAAGGATTCCGTCATAGCCTGGTGTTGCTAAAAGAGGCGAACAACGTAAAATACGGCAAGTTTGTCGAACCCGGGGACTCCCTCCGGATCGAGGTGCAGATCCTCCAAGATCAGGGGTCATTAACGATCGTCAAAGCCACAGCCTGTGTGCAAGGTCGGGTGGCCGTAAGCGGGCACCTAACCTTGACCCGGGCCAATCTTGCCGATCGGGACCCCGACTTGGCAGAAGTAGATCAAAGGATCCTTAACCAACTTCGAGAGTGGTTCCGTATTCTGCTGCCAGTGGGCGGGCATCCGCCGAACTTGGCAGCCTGCGAAAAGGCAAAGGCTAGTTAGCCGGGAGGTTGGGCGGTTGGGGGTCTCGGTGCGATGTCGGGACAGTCCCGGAGCCCGGCAGTCTAAGGCCGCCTCTCCTGAGATAGCCACCACCTGGATGGTCGCCCAACCCGCCGCCGTGCGTTTTCAAGAACCACCCCGGGTTTAGGGGTCGCGATAAGGAAGTAAAAATTTCACGAGTTTAAAGCCGTTTAAAGAGCAAAAAATTTCGGCTCTGTCACTGGGGGAAATCCGGAGCGACTGGTTGCCAGAGTGCCACTGCGTTTGATTAACCGTGCCGGCTTTGCGGCAAGTGAAGTTCTTCGCCAATGCGATTTGATGGGAAAGTGGTGTTAATCACCGGAGGCAGCCGAGGGATAGGCCGGGCATGTGTCCGCGACTTTGCCCGGAGAGGGGCCATTGTGACTTTTGTTTACCATCAAAACCACCAAGCTGCCTCCCAACTCCAGGAAGAGCTGCAGGCGGAAGGATTCCAGGTTGCAAGCGAGCAGGCCGATGTCCGTGATGCAGCCCGGGCCAAGGAAATCGTCGATCGGCTGGTGGAACTCCATGGCCGGATTGATGTCCTCGTCAATTCCGCAGGAATTGTCCGAGACGGACTCCTCGGATCGATGACCGACGAAATGTGGGAGGAAGTCCTGGAAACCAACCTGACCGGCACGTTCAACTATTGCCGGGCTGCCAGTCAACACATGATGTACCAACGGGAGGGGGTGATTATCAATTTGTCCAGTACCGCAGCGGAGTTCGCCTCTCGCGGTCAGGTAAACTATGCCGCTAGCAAAGGCGGAATCGAATCCCTCACGCGAGCCATGGCGAAAGAACTCGCTCCGCGGAATGTGCGGGTCAATGCCGTGGCCCCCGGGATGATCGATACAGAGATGAGCCAAGCTGTCCGCAGCCTGGTGGGGGATCGCATCCGGGAATTAATCCCTTTGCGACGAATTGGCACCCCCGAAGAAGTAGCAGCCGTGGTCATTTTTCTTGCCAGCGATCTCGCAAAATACATCACCGGTCAGGTGATCCGGGTGGACGGGGGACTTAGCCTCGGAGGGTATTAGTTTGGAAACTCCCCCAGGTTGCGGCCGATCCGGGCAGTGGAACGACATTCTACCGACACGGGCTGCAAGGGGACCAAAGCAGCCTGATTGAGTTTACCATTGAGGAGGTTTGGACCGATGCCAACACGCGAAGAAATCTTTGAAAAAGTAAGGCAGGTGCTCATGGAAGCTTTGGCGGTGGATGCAGACCAAGTTCGGCCGGAGGCCACCTTGGTCGGCGACCTCGGGGCAGAATCCATCGATATGCTGGACATCGCGTTCCGGCTGGAAAAGGCTTTTGGAATCAAAATCCCGCGGGGCGAACTCTTTCCCGAGGACATCTTCACAAACCAGGAGTATGTTCAGGACGGTAAGTTAACTCCGGCGGGCTTGGAGGAACTCCGCAGGAGAATGCCGTACACCAATCTTGAAGAATTCGCCAAGAATCCGGTGGTTCAAGATTTCGCTAATCTTCTGACGGTTGAAGACATTTGCAGGTTTGTGGAACGGAAACTGGCTTTGGCCCAGCCCGCCGGTCTCTCCGAGGCAGGAACGGGTTAATGGCCAACTGGGATACAGCTTGCTTTGTCAAGGACTGAAAAGAAGCTTCCCAGGTTGCAAACCAATTTTTCAGAGAGACGGGAGGCCTCACGAGTAAGGAAGGGGTAAGATACGTTTGTCCATCGTGCTTATGGTCTTCCGGAAAAAGAAGACGTCCGATCCGGAGCTACCGGTTCTTGCCGAGGCAACGTGTCCGCTCTAGTGCCTTCCGGGTTCCCCTTACGCGGCGAAAAAGAAATGCGGGATAATTTCCTCGCAAAGGCCGGGAAAAATTTGCCCATCCCGGGAACCAGGTGTTGTTTGATCCCAGGAGGTGGACTGGCTTCGACCCGCGGTTAACTTGTACAGGGTACCAAAGAAAGGGCCGGTGGAAGGATTAGGTGCTTCCGTGGGCGGGTCTTATAGGTCTGCAGATTGCTGCTCTGCCTCCAAAAAACGGTAAGCTTAGGTCTTCCATTTGCCGGACGCAGTCGCATGCGTTGGTGCTGGATCGATCGGTTCATTCAGTTCGAAGTAGGAAGTTCTGCCAAGGCGATCAAAGCAGTCACCTTGGCAGAGGATTATCTCCACGATCATTTCCCCGGCTATCCCGTAGTGCCCAAGTCCTTCCTGATTGAGGGGATGGCTCAAACAGCAGGGCTTCTGGTGAGTCAACAGTTCGATTTCAAACTGAACGTGATCTTGGCCAAGATTGCCACGGTGAAGTTTTTTGATGAAGCTCGGCCCGGCGATATACTGACTTACAGTGCCTCTATTGAATATATTCGAAAGGAGGGTGCCTTGACCCGAACGGGTTGTCACCGGGGGGAGGAGGTGCTTGGAGAAGGGGAAATCTTCTTTGCTATTTTCGAAGGGGGGAGCCGAATGCCCCTTTTTGACCGGCGGCAGTTCCTCGAGCAGCTTCGAATCCTCCGACTATTCGAGGTGGGCCGAAATCCCGATGGTACTCCTTTGGCTTTGCCCCCGGAATTGGTCTCCTCGACGTAATGGGTCGAAGAATTATTAGGAACCTTAGGTACGAGCTTGACGGGGCCGATGGACTACCAAGGTCCTCGCTCCACGTCGGCTACACTGTCAGAGGATTGCCGGGTCGAGTACAACAAGCCCGGCACATCTGACACCGAGTCGGCTAAATTGCCAAACTCTTCCTCTCACGGGAACTAGATGAGGCTGGCCGCGGAGGGTCGGTGGTCGAAAAGCCGACTTTCCCGAATTCCTTTGCGAACCAATGGAGACGGGAGATTCTCCCAGGAACCTTTCGATAATCCGAACGGAATCCTTCATTTACCCGAAGGTTCACGTCTGTCAGGCAGCGAAGCTCACCTGTAACACACGGTAAAAGGGATCCCATAGTCATGCGGCGTCGGGTGGTGGTAACTGGAATGGGTCTTGTCACTCCGCTGGGGGCGGACCTCGAGCAGGTTTGGCAGAAGGTCCTGGCGGGGGAATCCGGAATTGGGTATATCACGCTCTTTGATGCCACAAACTTTCCCACGCGGATTGCCGCGGAGGTCCGCAACTGGGATCTTCGCGATGTGGGGGAAGACCCGGAACAATGGAAATTTCAAGGCCGGCACACTCATTTTGCCATCGGAGCTGCAAAAAAGGCGATGGCAGACTCTGGGCTAGACTTGTCCCGAATCGACCCCACCCGTTTCGGGGTCTACTTGGGCAGCGGCGAAGGCCAACAGGATTTCGACCGGTTCACGCAAATGATGGTCGCCGGGCTGGATGGCGATCGCTTCGATGTGGTTCGGTTTGTGCAGAAGGGTTTGGAGATCCTCAATCCCTTGGCCGAGTTGGAACAAGAGCCGAACATGCCGGCTGCCCATTTGGCCGGCATGTTTAATGCCCAAGGGCCGAACGTCAACTGCCTGACCGCCTGTGCCGCCAGTAGCCAAGCGGTGGGTGAGGCCGTAGAAATCATCCGCCGCGGAGAAGCCGACATCATGCTGGCCGGCGGAACCCACACCATGATCCATCCCTTCGGGGTGACCGGGTTCGTCCTGCTGACAGCCCTAAGCACCCGCAATGATGATCCTCCGCGAGCCTCTCGACCGTTCGATAGGCTTCGGGACGGGTTTGTTCTCGGAGAGGGAGCGGGGATGGTCGTCCTCGAGGAGTTAGAACACGCTAAACGCCGAGGGGCACGAATCTACGGGGAAATTACCGGATATGGTTCCACGGCAGATGCCTTCCGGATTACCGATACCCATCCGGAGGGCCGGGGGGCAATTAGCTGCATGAAAATGGCTTTAGCGGATGCCGGCTTAAACTTGGACCAAATCCACTACATCAACGCTCACGGCACAAGCACCGTAGTGAACGACCGGGTGGAAACCCTGGCAATCAAGCGGGTCTTCGGAGAGCAGGCTTACAAAATTCCAGTCTCAAGCACCAAAAGCATGCTTGGCCACCTTATTGCTGCCGCTGGAGTGGTGGAACTGATCTTTTGCCTTCTAGCGATCCGCGATAACGTGGTCCCGCCCACCATCAATTATGAAGTTCCCGACCCGGAATGCGACCTGGACTATGTCCCTAACCAGGCCCGGGAAGTCCGCTGCGACCATGCCCTCAGCAATAGCTTCGGCTTTGGGGGGCAAAACATCACCTTGATCGCTAGCCGATTTACGGGCTAAGGTAGCGGGAAAAGCGGCAGATATCGTGGGGCGGACCCCCGGCTTACCAAATTTGTCCGCACGGGATCAACCAGTCTGGGGAAGCCCACCACGGCACCGGCCGAGCCAACCTCCCTCAGTTAAACCAGGATAGGTCACAAGCTGGGCCGATTTCCCCAAGATGGGGAATGACTCGCCCGTTTCTCCCATTTAACTCGCCGAGGTTGCGATACAAGTCCCCTTAGCTGTTTCCCCTCTAAGCGGCAGGTCCGCTTCTATCTTGCTCCCCAAGGCTTACGCCCTGGCTATGGGGACGTTCCGACAAAAAGCAACTAATGGCCGAGAAAGCTAGGGGTTGCGGCCTGCGTCGGCCAGTTCTGCACGAAAAGCCGGCACGTATCGCTCGGCAAGAGCAAGCGAGCCAAACAACACCCCCGCAAAAGCAAGATCACCAAAAAGTTGATTCTGGAAGAAAGGTAAGGCGGCCACGTAGCATTCCACAAGTCCAAGCCACGTCTTCGGATACCAATTTCCCAAAGCCCACACCGAGAGGTTGGTGATCACAAAAAACTGAATGGCCCCGATTATGCTCACCCCTACCACCCGGGAGATGGAACGCCGTCGCAAAAGCCACATCCCTAAAAACACATTGATGACAAAGGCAAGATAAACTGCCGGCATATTTGTGTGGAATGCAATCCCCCAATCCCCGGCGATTGCCCCCAGGGCCAAGTCACTTAGGAACATGGCAGCAAGGGGAACCGCAAAGGCTACCCGCCAGTCCGCAAAAGCAGCTCCGCCAAAAAGGGCCAGGGCTCCTATCGGGGTGAAATTCGGCGGATGAGGGATCAATCGGGAAGCTGCTGCCACCAGAACCAAACCCAAAAGTAACCAGGACCGAGGTCGCTGCATTGCACCTATCTCCTAGTTGCCCGTTGTCAAAAACCTCATCGATCGCCTAACGATCGGGACTGTCCACCAGCTGCAATACAACCCCTAGGTTCACCCTCCTTTCCCCACTTCTTACCCAACACCTCTAAAGCAAATAAAGGATCTTTAGCGAGATAACTGGCGATTTATTATCGGTCCGAACAACCACTTCCGCAAGCGTGAAAGCCTATTTTGGACCTCAATCTCCCTCTGTCAGTCGCCTTTCCCGTTTCCGCTTCATTTTGCTCTGCCCCGTTGTAATGAGGAGAACTAGCTTAAGCTTTGCTGCCCGAGTCCACCGGGGCGAAGGCCCGGCCGAAGGTGATCGGAAGCAATATCCGCGGGTTAAATAACGCGAGGCCAGCAGAGAGAGCCGATCCTCCAGCTTTTCCGACAGCCCTAGATAAAGTCAACCTAGTTTCCGTAGATTCCCTTTTTCCGGGCACATCCATGGTCAGCCCGAACAAGGGTCGGCTATGCCGGTAGAGCTGTTGGGCGTCGCCATTACAGTACCCAATCCCGAAAGACCGATACAAAGGAAGAGGAACTTTGCAGAAATAACGGAATGTAACGACGCGAGTTAGCTTTAAGGAGAAAGCACATGCGGAACACCCTTCTGATCGCCCTACTAGTAGGACTGCTCCTGGGAATCTGCACGGCGGGGATGGCCGAAGCCCAACAGGCCTTCGGTCGGCAATGGGCGGGAACTTACACCACCCAAGACTGGAACCGATTTTACCACTACCCCTATGTGTACTATCCCCAGAACTTCTGGGCCAGAGACTACTTCCGGAGTGCAGAGGACCTCTACTTCCGTTATCCACCGGAGATGCGGATTCCGGTCTATAACCGGAAGTGGTTCAACTACTATCCGGAACCCCGCCGCTATCATCAGGGCCACCACTTTATCTTGGATGTCTTCTAAACGCCTCCGGAAGTGCCTACCAGGCTCCAAATCGCACGGGGCCTGTGCTATAACTCCGGGAATGCTCACAGGTTACCGCTCCTCCTACTAGCAAGACGAACGCGGGCTGCCGGTAGCGGCCTGCGAGCTGTTGTTTTTTGCCGGTTTTTCGCTCACGGATGGCAGATCCGCCCCAACCCGCTAAAAGTGTTCCAACCCCGGAACGGTGAAATTGGGGAAGCAGCGAAGGCGTTTTTTTAGCTGAGGCCGGGGAGTGCCGCGGCCGCCACGGTAATAGCCGCGGCAATGCACAAGAACTGCACCAAAGTGCCCAAGACGTGTTAGGGAATGCACAAAAAAATGTAAGAAATAAGGACTCCCAGGCCCATTAAGCGACCGCCTGGCGAAGAAGACTCCCTCGATCCTTTCCGCCCGGAGGCCCCGGGAGGTAGGAATCCAATTCTCCCTGCAGCTAGTTCCGTGTGCTGCTTCGACCGCCCGCAATTGTCCGGCATGACACTTTGGCAGATTGCCCCGAGGAAGGAACCAGGTCGGTTCAGAAGTTCAAATATCGAGGTTGCGGACTTCCAAGGCGTGCTTCTCGATAAATTCGCGGCGAGGCTCGACCTTCTCACCCATTAAAATGCGGAAGAGGTCATCCGCGGCGGAGGCATCTTCCATCGTCACTCGAACCAATGTCCGGTGGGCCGGGTCCAGCGTGGTTGCCCGCAGCTCTTCCGCGTTCATTTCCCCGAGCCCCTTGAACCGGGTCACTTGCAGGCCCTTCTCTCCGGCGGTTCGAACCGCGGGCACGAGCTCCCGAAGGGACTCGAGCTCAGCAGAGTAGTCCCCTCGCCGAAGCCGGAATGGCGGCTCGGTCACTCCCGTGCGTTCCTGAGGGATCAGGGCATCAATATCAAATCCCAACTGACGGAGTTCCGAAAGCTGGCTATTAAGGGAACGGACCTCATGAAGTTCCACCACCCGATACTGCGGAGCGGACCCCTCCTCGAAACTGCCAGTTTCTCCCGTCCCAGGTCCGTTGCCACCCTTTGGGCTGTGCTTAGCTAAGAATTCCTCTAATTCCTGCCGGGAAAAGAACCAGTACTCCTCCAACCCGGAATAGACGTGGAAAATGGGCATTCGGCCGGTCTGAGGATCCCGCCGGGCCGCATGCTCCCGGAGACTGATCCCCCTTTTCTCCAGGGTCAGAAGCGGTTCCTCCATGGCACCGAGGACCTGGCAAAGGCGACGCAGCTGTTCGCCTTCGATTCTCTGGCCGGCGGAAGTCTCCAACACTGCTCCTTCTAACCCAGACTCAAGGAGCAGGCGTTTCATTTCCTCTTCTGTCTGAACGTAGAAGACCTCCTTCTTACGTCGGACGCGGAACAAGGGCGGCTGAGCCACGTAGACATATCCTGCCCGGACAAGCTCGTACATCTGCCGATAGAAGAAGGTCAACAGCAGAGTACGGATGTGAGAGCCGTCCACGTCGGCGTCGGTCATGATGATGATCTTGCCGTACCGCCGTTTGGAAAGATCTAGCTCCTCCCCGATCCCGGCCCCAATCGCAGAGATGATACTCCGAATTTCCTCGTTGGCCAGCACCTTGTCCTCGCGGGACTTATAGGCATTGATGATCTTTCCCCGGAGGGGAAGGATAGCCTGAAACTCGCGGATTCGGCCGCCCTCAGCACTTCCCCCGGCCGAGTCCCCTTCTACCAGGTAGAGCTCACACTTGTCCACCTCTCGACTGGTACAGTCCCGAAGTTTGCCAGGTAGCGTCGACCCGGATAGTGCCCCTTTGCGTTCCCGCACCAGTTGCCGGGCCTTTCGGGCACTCTCTCGGGCCTCGGCCGCCAGAAGGGCCTTCTGGATGATGATCTTCGCTGTCTTCGGATTCTCCTCCAAAAATTCCGCGAGCCGCTCCCCCACAAGCGAGGCCACGATCCCTTCCACCTCGCTATTGCCCAGCTTGGTCTTAGTTTGCCCCTCGAACTGCGGGTTGGGTACCCTCAGGGAAAGGACGGCGGTAAGCCCCTCGCGGAAGTCATCGCCAATCGGCGTGAGGTCCTTAAAAAACCCCTCCTTACGCCCATACTGGTTGAGAGTCCGGGTCAACGCGGCCCGGAAGCCTGAAAGGTGAGTTCCACCTTCCGTCGTGCAAATGTTATTGACATAGCAGTGGACGTTTTCTGTGTACTCCGCCGAGTACTGCATGGCTAGCTCCACCCCAACTCCTTCCACCTCGCCCGCGATATAAATCACCTCGGGGTGGAGCGGCTGACTTGCGGCGTTCAAGTGTTCCACAAACTCGATGATGCCCCGCTGGTAGCAGAACGTTTCACCTTGTCCTGTACGTTCGTCGTAGATCGAAATCTTTATTCCCCGATTGAGGAAGGCCAGTTCCTGCAGCCGCCGATGAAGAATGGCATAGTTGAATTGGGTATTGGGGAAAATCAGGGGATCCGGTTTGAAGGTTGTCTTTGTGCCGCGGCGATCCGTTCGGCCAATGCAGCGGACATCCGAAACTGGTACCCCACGTTCGTACTCCTGGCGGTATACGAACCCACCACGGCAGACCTCGACCTCGCACCATTCGGACAGGAAATTGACCACCGTCACCCCAACCCCGTGCAACCCACCTGTGGTCTGATATGCCCCCTTCTTAAACTTTCCTCCGAACTTCAAAACGGTCATCACGCCCTGCAGGGTCGAGAAGCCAAGATCCGGGTGGACCTCCACGGGGATCCCGCGGCCATTGTCCTCCACAGTGACCGAGCCGTCCGCGTTAATGCGGACGGAGATCTCCGTGGCATAGCCCGCCATGGCCTCGTCGATCGAGTTATCTACTACCTCGAACACCAGGTGGTGAAGGCCCCGAGTGGAGGTGTCCCCGATGTACATACTGGGCCGCTGCCGCACGTGTTCCAAATCGCTCAGGTGCTCTAAGTCGGCAGCTGTATAGGTGTCCTCGGGGGCCAAAGTCTTCCCTGGCTCCGGGGTACGTTCGGAAGCAGAACTACCACCCTCCCCCTTGCCGACCCCTACCGAAGTCGGTCCTTCAGGAGAAGGGAGGGTGGGTTTCACTTCGGTGAAAGCGTTATTTTCCTTGTTTCCACCGCCAATCTGGTCCGCCATTGCTTTCTTAAACGCCATCTTCGTTTTCTAAAGTGGTCAAACCCTCCGTGACCTCTGCCCGACTTAGCTATCCACCTTCCCCAAACGGAAACGGATATCCCTAATGGGCTCGTCAGGCACCTCCTGGCGTAACTGCTGAAGAAGCTCTTCTTTGCGGAACGCGAGTTCTTGCAGCAGCACGGAATGGGCCACGGTCACCTCGAGCACACCCCGCCGCGGTAATTTCACCTGAGTCTGCCCGGCCAATTCTCTTCCCACGACTTTTCGCCAGGCCAATTCCCACTGGCCCATGGCCAGCACGCGCCCGAACCCGCTGGCAGCTGCAAGCTCGCCCAGGACCTCACCAATAGTAACCGGCCCGCGTTTCCGCCTGTGACCCTTCCGCACTGCAGCCCACCCCCGTCATACTAAATAGAGCACCTTGGCCCGAGCTGAAGACTAACCCTCCTCCAAAGCCATGGGCATCACGATGTACGTATAGCCATCCTCCGTGGTAAAGAGAACCGGACTCCTTGGCCCGCGGAACTCCACATTCAACACCGTCTCGGAATCCAAGGTGCCCAAGAAATCCGTCAGAAACTTCGGATTCAGCCGAACGCGAGCATCCTGACCCTCGTACTCCACACTTAGCTCGATCCGCCCCTCTCCCGTGCTATGGCCGCGAGCCGACAGAACAAGCCGACCCGGACGCAGATCAAAAATCACCCCCGGTGCATTCGGGTCCGTCACGATCTGTGCCTGACGCACGCCGGCCAACAAGTACCCAGCCGACAATGAAAACCGCACAGGAGCAGGCGTTTTCGGCAGGACCTCCCTCCAAGGAGGAAACCGGCCCTCGATCAGCCGGGAAACCACCGTGAAGGTTTCACCCCAAATTTCCAGGATGCTTTCCTGGGGGCTTAAATGAATGGAATCATCCGAGGATCCCACCGCCCGATCCACAAGCCGCAGAGCCTGGGGCAGAGCCACGACCCAATTCACCCGCGGTTCTCCCACCACGCGAGCAGAGCCCTCCTGGGCCGCCAAACGCCGCCCATCAGTCCCCACCGCATATATGCGGTCCTGCCCAAACTCCAAATAAATCCCCCCAAGGGCATAGTGGGGACTATCCGGGTCGATAGCAAAACCTGTTCGCCGAACAAGGTTATGAAGGATCTTCCCAGTAGTGATCACATACCCTTCCCGACTCCCGGAAAGGATCGGCGGATACTCCAAAGGATCCGGCGTGGGCAGCTGAAATTCGCTACTGGAACCGCGAACCAAAAGTTGCTCCCCCGAGGCCTCCAACACTAGGCTCTCATCCGGAACCTCTCGCAAAATCGGGCCGAACCGCCGAACCGGCAGCAATACTTCCCCCGGCACCTGCACTTCGATCCCAAAAGCTTCCACCCGAAGGCCAATCTCCAAATCCGTGGCTTCCAAATAGGCCCGCGAGTCTTCAACCTTCAGGCGGACGTTTTCCAAGATGGGTTTCGGTGTCCGGGTAGGAACTACCGCGGAGGCCAATGAAAATGCATCAAGCAACTTCGCACGGTCGCAGATTAACTTCATTGCTCCACCCGCAAGCTTTCTCTAGGTCAATCCTGCTGAAACCCAATGTGTACGATCTGCCCTATTTTCACCGTTCAGCTTCAATGTTTCGCCCACCTGGTGAACCGGTTTTTGCGATGCCGTCTAACCGACCCCGAAAACACACCGGTTCCGTTTTATGGAGAACTTTTTGCTGAAGTTCGCCCCACAGATCTCCCAAGGAAAGTGAGCGGCTCGGTAAGTTGCAGCTTAACTTCCGTAGCTAGGTTCTGTTATCGTTTTGGATATCCTCAGAGTCGCCGATCTACGATTTTCTTTTTAGGTCGCTGCGAAGCGTAAGCTCTGGAGCGGTCGATCGTTCCGCCTCGCAGGGCGGAGTTTGTTGCGGTTGGAAAACATGTCTATGAGTCGTCTATATCCCGTCCGCTTGTGTGTCTGGTCGTCGCCAATTTGGCTGTGGTACAGCCTTGCAGACTCACCTTTCTTTAGTTGTGTTTCGGTTATCAACACAAAAACGCCAACTTTTCCCCACATCCATATGTAGCGGTGCTGGACGGCAGGGCTTTCCAGCCGCGGTTTAACTTCGCCCTTCGCAGGCTAATTCTGCCCCAAGCAGCTGACAGAGGTACGTTAACGCGGCTCGAAGCTGGGGATCATGCCCCAAGCCCTCGGCGACTCGATTACAGGCGTGGGCAACGGTGGTGTGATCCCTTCCGCCGAAATACCGGCCGATCTGCTCCAGACTGTAGCCGAAGATGCTCCTTGAGACGTACATTGCCACCTGCCGGGCCGTCACCGCAGCTCGGAATCGCCGAGGTCCCCGCAACTCACCGATCCGAATCCCCCAAAGCTGTGCTGTCCTCCGAGCAATCTCCTCAAGCGAAGGCCGGACTGTACCATCCGCCGGACCCACCTCAGTTTTCGCACGGGTGCCAACCCCAGGCGGAGTCGACAGCCCAACCCTTCCGGAGGGATCCAGCGAGGCAAACGGCAGCACAAGCCCGGCCATTAGTCGGCTCCGCAGACGCGGCCGAAGTTCCCTCCAGCGGGCCAGAGGCCAGGCGGTGCTAAAGACACACAGCCCTCCCGCAGCCTCAAGATCGTCCATGGTCAGAGCGATCTCCTCCTGGGCGGCAGGACTCTCTCGCAACGCCTCTACCCCATCAAGGGCAAATACGATCTGTCCTCGATGAAACCCCCGGAACTCGTCCACCCGCTTCGTCTGCACCGCGTCCCGGAAGGCACGAACGAACTGCTTGCCGAACCACCAGCGGCCGATTCGCAGCCCCAGCCGCGAGGCAGCTTCATGAGCCAGATGTCGAGCAACCGGTTGGTCCCACTCCCTGGGCACGCAGTGGACAACCAAACTCGAACACCGGAAGCGGCCGGCTTCCGAGTCGGCAAGCAGGCTCCACAGCTCGTCGGCCGAGACTTGGTCCCGGGTTAGGCTCGCGGAATTCATAGAAAAAACGGCCAACACCTCCCCGAAACGTATCCCTCCAGGCTTCGCCTGGGTTCGTTGCCAAGATCCCTTCCGGCGGGGGTTTCCTTGGCTCCTTCTCTGGAACCGAAGGGGAAGGGAGTCCCGCTGGAACCCCGTCTATCCGAGCCTGCAAACTAAAAATTCTACCCGTTTCAGCCCTTCTGTACGACCCCGGATTGGGCTCCCCTAGGCGGCTGTCGGGAGGCCTTACAAGCTGGGAGGTTACCCGAGCATATAAACACCCGGCTCCCAAGGAGTTTAGCCGCTCGAGTCAGATAACAAGGGTTGCCTACTATTAGGTACGAGGTGACTGTAACTTCACATCAGCTTAACAAATCCGGATTTTGATCCCTCCATCGGGTTCGGAACCCCGGTCGGCAACCCCCCGGCGGGGGACGAGTTCGTATGCCGCTCGGGATTCTACCTTCAAGGGTCATTGCACCCGTATATCGGGTCGACAGCTCCTCAAGTGTCCGTATCTTGTATTTTGCTGGCCTCAATCGTCCACCAAAAAAATGGAGCGACGATTTCCGCAGTTCGCGGGGGTCCTGCGTTGCGTCCGCCGGGCATCGGCCGGATGGCGTGGCTCGCTTGCTAACGCGGCCGGCTGTCGCCAACAAATCAAGGCGGCTGGGGAGTTTAGATAAGTTGTGGAACTTGAAATGGGGGCAATCGGAAACTACACTTTTAGGGTGGGTTCTTCCGCAGGGCCATTGCCAACGGATTGGGCTATGGAGCACAACGTGGGATTTGAGGGGTAGTATCGGCTCCGTGGGAATAAGGTCCGCATGCGGGTAAAGGTGATCGGTTGGGTACTTTGATGAGGAGAGAAGATATGCGTGCAAGGTGGGGTGTGCTAATCCTGGCGGTCGCGGCAGGTCTTTGGGTAACCTCGCCAACAGAGGCTTGCGGTCTATTGGGCCGGCTTTTGTGGCGGTGGCGATGCTGCCAACCGGTAGTCTGCTGCCCGGCACCGTGCTGTTCAGCTTGGTGTTGTCCGGCAGTGGCTCCGGAGGAACGGGCTCCTGGACAGCCTGGGGTACCATCGCAGCAGCCGGTTCAGGAAGAGACCGAGGCCCCGCCTCCTCCGCCAGGGCAGGAAACCCAGGAAGCTCCGCAGCAAGAAGGGGTTCGGGCTCCAGAGGTTCCTGGAATGCAGCCTCCTCCTGCTGAGACCCAGCCGGCGGCCAAGCCTGAGGAGCAAGCCCCTGCTGCTCAAGCTGCGGAAGCTCCCGCCGCTCAAGCCCCGGAAGCTCGTGTGACTCCCGCTGAGCCGACGCCACCAAAGGAGGAGCCGGTGAGTGAGCAGGCTCCGGCCCCGGAGCAACCGCAGGAGGAAGCGGTGCCGGAATTCCCCAGGATGCCGGCACCTCCTGCCGAGCAGCCTGTACCACCTGCAGAGCAACCTGTCTCTCAAGCTCCTGCCGCCACCGAGGCTGCTCCCACGCAGGAGGCACAACCCGCTGCGGAGGCAACCCAGCCGGAGGCTACTCCTCAAGCAGAAGCGGAAGCCGCCCAGCCTGCTGAGTCGGGAGCAATGCAGGAGCAATCGTCGGCTGAAGAG